>Ga0070741_10008219_pt1 | contig 21083 bp, 18 predicted proteins | sample Coa_R1_4_FD_66440 | JGI IMG/M metagenome (GOLD analysis project Ga0070741, IMG submission 66440) | Surface soil microbial communities from Centralia Pennsylvania, which are recovering from an underground coalmine fire - Coalmine... | ecosystem: Environmental > Terrestrial > Soil > Unclassified ...
TCGGATCTCCTTCGCGCACACCGGCGAACAGCGCCCGCGGCAGATAGGTGAACACGAAGATCCACACGATCCGCACCAGCAGCACCGTCATGAACACCGCCACCGACGACCCGACGATCGTCGACGCCGCAATCCCGCGCATTTCGGAGACCACGCCGGGCAGCTGGAGCCCGATCAGAAGGAACGCCACCGACTCGAGGATCAGCTGCAGCGCCTTCCACACCGCCTGGTCTTGCAGCCGAGTGGCGTAGCTCGCATGCGTCGAACGCTGGCCCAGCATGAGCGCCGCCACCACGACCGCGAGAACGCCTGAGCCATGGATGCTTTCGGCGACCAGGTACACCACGAACGGCGCGACCAATCCGATCGCGCTCTCGACGACCGGGTCGTCGAGCAGGTGGGACCGGATGTAGTCGACGATCATGCCGAACAGCACGCCGACCACCGCGCCGCCCGCGGCGGCCAGCGCGAAAGTGGTCAGCCCGTGTGTCCAGGTGAACGACGTCCCGATCGCGGCGGCCAGCGACACCTTGTACGCGGTCAGCGCGGTGGCGTCGTTGAGCAGGCTCTCGCCGCCGAGCAGCGTCATCGTCCGGCGCGGCAGGCCGAGCCGGCGCCCGACTGCCGTGGCCGACACCGCGTCCGGCGGCGCGACGATCGCACCCAGCGTCAGCGCAGCCGCCAGCGTCAGCTCGGGCACGGTGTTGTAGGCGACGACGCCGACCGCGAACGTCGTCGCCAACGGCAGCCCGATGGCGAGCAGTCCGATCGGCCGCACGTTCTTGCGCAGCGCGACGTAGCTGCTCTCCAGACCCGCCGACCACAACAACGGCGGCAGGATCACCGACAGCACGAAGTCGGGTTGCAGCTGAACCGACGGCACGCCGGGAATCAAGCCGATGCCCAGCCCGGCGACCACCAGCACCAGCGGCGCCGACAGGTGGTAGCGGCGAGCCAGCGCGGCGACCAGCACGGCGCCGACGAGGACCAGCAACAGTGAGTCGTTCACGAGCCCTATCCTTGAGCAGCATGCGGCGACGTGCACCCAAGCCCCCGGATACGTGCGAGCACCTGGCGTCAGCTGCAACGGCCGACGAGCCGCAGCCGCGGACGCCGGGGGTGTGCCAGGAATGCTCGGAAATGGGCGAGTCGAGCTGGGCGCATCTGCGGATGTGCTTGACCTGCGGGCACGTCGGATGCTGTGACTCGAGCTTCCACAAGCACGCCACGAAGCACTTCCAGCAGACGGGCCACCCGGTGATGCGCTCGCACGAGCCGGGTGAGTCGTGGCGCTGGTGCTTCGTCGACCTGCAGCTCGGGTGACATCTGGCAGGCTGGCTGGGTGACCGACGAGACGCGGCCGCTGAGCGTGATGTTGCTCGGGGCCGGCGAGCTGAGCCGCGAGCTGGTCACCGCGTTCCAGCGGCTCGGGGTCGTCGTGATCGCCGTCGACCGCTACGCCGACGCGCCCACCCACGAGGTCGCCGACCGCAGCGTCGTCATCCGCATGACCGACCCCGACGAGCTGACCGCGGTGATCGAGCGAGAACAACCCGACTACGTCGTCACCGACGTCGACGATCCCGGCGGCGCGCCCGTTATTGCCAACGACGCGCTGGCTGCCGTCGGCGAGCGGGGTGTCACCGACGTGGTGCCCACGGCGCGGTCCAGTCGGCTGAGCCTCGACCGCGAGGGACTGCGGCGGTTGGCCGCCGACGAACTCGGACTGCCGACGGCGCCGTTCTGGTTCGCCGGGTCGGCCGACGAGCTGTCCGCGGTCGCGGAGCACGCAGGCTTCCCGCTGGTGGTGCGGCCGGTGACTGGACCGCAGGGGGAGGGCGAGTCGGTGCTGCTGCGCGGCGACGACGTCGCGTCGGCGTGGGAGCGCGCGGTGGCGGCCGGCGGCCGGGTCGCGAACACCAGGGTGATGGCCGAGACGATGGTCGAAATCGACCACGAGGTAACGCTTTTGACGGTCCGCAGCGCAGCGGTCGGGGGGCCGCGGGTGCAATTCTGCGAGCCGATCGGACACCGGCAAGTCGACGGCGAGGTGCTGGAGTCGTGGCAGCCGCAGGAGATGACGGACGCCGCCCTGGCCGCGGCGAAGTCCATCGCCGCGCGCATCGTCAACGCGCTCGGCGGGCGCGGGGTGTACGCGGTGGAGCTGTTGGTCAAGGGCAACGAGGTGTACTTCGTCGACGTCAGCCCGCGACCGTACGACAGCGGATTGGTGACGCTGCGTTCACAGCGGCTGTCGGAATTCGAGTTGCACGCTCGCGCCATTCTCGGGCTGCCGGTGGACACGATCATGATTACGCCCGGTGCCGCACAGGTGGTGTATGCGCGTGCCGACGCGCCGGAGGTCGACGAGGATGTCCGCACCGAGCTTGCGACGCAAGCGCTTTCGGATGCGCTCTCGATTCCGGAAAGCGATGTGCGGATCTTCGGTTCTGCCAAGAGCTACCCGCAGCGCCGCCTTGGTGTCGCCTTGGCGACGGGCGCGAATGTGAAGTCGTCCCGCGATCGTGTGCATCAGGTTGCCGCGGCGCTCAGGAAGTTCTGGTAGGGGTTTCAGAAGTTTCGTCAGCAAAGGACTTCGAGGGGCCTTGGCCGGCCGAATCAGCAGGGGATTCCGTGGCCGGACCGTGCGGAATCCCTCTTATTTCCTGTGTATCAGCTTGGTATTGCCTGCGCGTTGACGCGAGCGTGACGTACCCCGTGGGCAAACTTGATTCGTTGGCCCGACGAGATCAATGACTGCCTTCGATCATGTGTTACGCAGCGATGCGTCGTATGAAAGGGCCAAAAATGAACGACCACAGCGAACTTCGTCACGATCTCGTCGTCCGGTTCGGACAGTGCCTGTGCGGCCTCGCGATCACCCTGGGAATGGGTGTGGCGGCTAGTGGCGTTGCCAACGCGGCGCCGAGTTGTGAAGAGATCGAATTCGAGATCGAGCAACACAATCTGCAGGTCGTCGATCAGACAAACGGCTCGGCGGTAGATGCGTACAACGCCGAGGCCGATCACCTCAACTACCTCAAGGACCACTGCGCTTGACCCTCGCCTGCCGGTAGGTCTGCGCGTCGGCAGTGGCGACGCCTGTATCGCGGCTCGATACGATGAGTACCGTCGAACGAGTACTCCGTGGAGGTCGCATTGCCAGCATCCGAACCCCCGCCGTCTGAGGCGGGGCCATCCGGCTCTGCTCGCGCCTACGCAGGCGACATCACGCCGCAGGAGGCGTGGAAACTGCTGAGCGACAACCCCGACGCGGTGCTGGTCGACTGCCGCACCGACGCGGAGTGGAGGTTCGTCGGGGTGCCCGACATCTCGGATCTGGGTCGCAATGTGGTGTGCGTGGAATGGTCACATTCGGACGGGCGGCGCAACGACAAGTTCGTCGACGACCTGATCAACGCCGGCGTCGAGCCCGGCGAACAGCCCGTCGTCTTCCTGTGTCGCTCGGGAAACCGGTCGATCGCGGCCGCGGAGGCCGCCACCGCAGCGGGAATCACGCAGTCCTACAACGTATTAGACGGTTTCGAGGGCCACCTCGACGCTGACGGGCACCGCGGCGGGTCGGGGTGGAAGGCCGTCGGACTGCCCTGGAGACAGTCGTGAGCATCAAGACTCCGGCCGAGCTTCCCGAGGGTGTCGGCCAGGCCACCATCGGCGTGCGCGGCGCGCTGATGCGGTCGGGATTCGAAGAGACCGCCGAGGCGATGTATCTGACGTCGGGGTACGTGTACTCGAGCGCGGCCGAGGCTGAGAAGGCGTTCACCGGCGACATTGAGCGCTATGTGTACTCGCGCTACGGCAACCCGACGATCTCGATGTTCGAAGAGCGGCTCCGGCTGATCGAAGGCGCGCCCGCGTGCTTCGCCACCGCGACCGGAATGGCGGCGGTGTTCACGTCATTGGGCGCGCTGCTGGGTGCGGGCGACCGGCTGGTGGCCGCGCGCAGCCTGTTCGGGTCGTGCTTCGTGGTGTGCGACGAGATCCTGCCGCGGTGGGGGGTGAAGACGGAGTTCGTCGACGGCGACGACCTTTCGCAGTGGGAGAAGGCTTTGTCGACGCCGGCCCAAGCGGTGTTCTTCGAAACGCCGTCGAACCCGATGCAGTCGCTGGTCGACATCGCCGCGGTGTGCGACCTCGCGCATGGTGCAGGCGCAAAAGTGGTGCTGGACAACGTTTTTGCGACGCCGCTGCTGCAGCAAGGTTTTCCGTTGGGGGTCGACGTCGTCGTCTATTCCGGCACCAAACACATCGACGGGCAGGGCCGTGTGCTGGGCGGGGCGATCCTGGGCGACGAGGAGTACATCGACGGGCCGGTGCAGAAGCTGATGCGGCACACGGGTCCGGCACTGTCGGCGTTCAACGCGTGGCTGCTGCTGAAGGGCCTGGAGACGCTGGCCGTGCGGGTGGACCACAGCAACGCGTCGGCAATGCGCATTGCGGAGTTCTTGGAGGGGCACCCCGCTGTGCGGTGGGTTCGATACCCGTTCCTGGAGTCGCATCCCCAGTACGACTTGGCCAAACGGCAGATGCGCGGCGGCGGCACGGTCATCACATTCGAGCTGGAGGGCGGCAGCAAGGAGCGGGCGTTCGAGGTGCTCGACAAGCTGCGATTGATCGACATTTCGAACAACCTCGGCGACTCGAAGTCGTTGATCACCCATCCGGCGACGACGACGCACCGCGCGATGGGCCCGGAGGGACGGGCGGCGATAGGGCTGGGCGACGGTGTGGTTCGGGTGTCGATCGGGCTGGAGGGCACCGAGGACTTGATCCACGACCTCGACCAAGCGCTGTCATAGCATCGGCGCATGTCCAAGTCGAGCGACCGCAAGAAGGCTCGCCGTCAAAAGCGGCTGGCACAGAAGGTCGTGTGGGATCGCATGAACGAAGCAGTTGACGAGCACATCGAGGATCTTTCTGACGAGCTCGCGGACGGCGTCATGGAACTCGATGACCTACTTTCCTTGCGCGGGTGGACCTTTGACGCCGAGCTGTCGTCGGGGAGCGTCGTTACTTGGTATTACGCGCCGTCGGGTTGCGAGCCGGCGGACGAGGACGCGGAGCCCGTCACACGCGCGTGGATCACTATCGCCGCCGAGGGGGACCTCGAGAGCTTCCCCTACGTCGTCAACATTGTCCTCGCGGGCAGCACTGATGCCAGGGCACTGTCACTTGAAGCATTCGTCGACCAACTCGACGCCGCCGAGGCCCACCGCGCCACGAAATCGACGTTCCGGTGAGGAAGTTCGAGTAACTCACACCGAAACGTCGATCTCGTTGCGGCTCAGGGCTTCCAGCCCCGCGACAGAAGCGCCGCGCGGGCCTCCGCAGCTTTCTCGTCGCGACGGTCTTCCTTGAACGCGCGGACGACGATCCACCCCATCCGCGCTAGCTGGGGCAAGACCCGTGCGTCCTTGCGGTATTGGTAGCGGTCGGTCTGGTGCTGCTCGCCGTCGTATTCGGCTGCGACCTTGAACTCCTCCCACGCCATGTCGAGGATGCGGACAAGGTATCCACGGCGATCGGCTACAGGGTGCTGAGTCGTCGGTCTCGGCAGGCCGTTGTCGAGGAACGCCAAACGCAGCAGGCTCTCTTGAGGTGACGCGGCACCGCCGTCGACAAGCGGGAGCAATTCGCGCAGTTGACGGACTCCGCGGGCTCTTTGATAACGCTTGATTAGGAGCAGCACATCTTCGGTCGAGAACAGCATCGAGCGCATCAGAGCGTCCAACCGCACGAGGGCCTCGTCGCGGCGGAGGTGGCGGCCCAGGTCGAACGCGGTCCGTACCCGGGTGGTCACAGGAAGCTTGGCGATTCGGGTGATCTCGTCGTCGGCCAGCGTCTCATTGCGCACGATCAGTCCACGCTGCCGTCGCACATTGCGGGATACCAATTCGATTGGCACGTCGGCCGGTACCCAGTTGGCACCGTGCAGGGCGGAAGCGGCCACCCCGGCGATCACCCCCTGCTTGTTCGACGACAGCCACGCGCCGGTCGTGCGGTCACGAAGCGTTGGCTCGATGCCCTTGGGCACATAGACGCCACGGAAGATCGGCCGGTACCACTTCTTGAGTTCGTACTCCGTCAGCCGCCCGGCAGCGACGGCTTCCCGACGACTGAAGACTTCCCCCATGACCGCATGGTCGTCCAAGGCACCGACAGGCCTCGCGAGATCGACGTTTCGGCGAGAAAGATCGAGTGGGGATGTCGGAAACGTCGATCTCGAAGCCGCTAGTCCCCATCGTCGACTCCCAACGCATGCTGCGCGCGGTCTTCGTAACCCTGCCGCGCAACCGTGTCGAGCTCCAGGAACACCCGGTCGTTGCCGAGCTTATGGCTCAGCCAGCGACGCCCGCGCGGCCCGAGCAATTGCGCGAACCCGGCGACGAACCGCAACGCCCGCGGCACCGACACCAGCGTCGTCGGCTTGTCCAGTACCTTGACCACCGCGGTCGCGATGTCCTCCGGCTGTACCGGCTTCTGCGCCGCGCCGGGATGGGTCCCCGCGATCAGCTCGGTATTCGTGAACGTCGGCAGGATCGCGCTGACTTCCACTCCGGCCGAAGCGAATTCGTCGGCCATCGCCACACTCAGACCCACGACCGCGAACTTCGTGCCGGCGTACACCACCTGCCCCGGCACCGCGGTCATGCCGGCCATCGACGCGATGTTGACGACGTGCCCGCTGCGCCGCGCGACCATCTCCGGCAGCACCAGCTGACACCCGTTGAGCACGCCGTAGAAATTCACCTCGATCGCCGAGCGGATCGCCTGCTCTGACTGTTCCAGGAACGGGCCGACGGGCATCACGCCCGCGTTGTTGATCAGCACGTCGATGTGCCCGCCGCCCTCGCTGCGCGCCTTGTCCAGGAACTCGGAGAACGATTGCCGGTTCGTCACATCCAACGGGTAACCCGACACCGATCCCAGCGCCTGCAACGCCGTCACCGCCGACTCCAACGCGTTCACGTCGCGGTCGCCGATCACCACCCGCGCTCCGCGCCGCAGCAGAGCCTTCGCGGTCGCATGCCCGATGCCGCGCGCGGCTCCGGTGATCGCGACGGTCTTGCCGTTGATCTTGTCCATCGGCGAAACTTTACGCCTGTCAAGTTCGGCGGCCATAGGGTGCAGGAATGAGCTTTGTCCTCTATGAGCAGCAAGACCACGTCGCCACGATCACCCTCAATCGCCCGCAGGCGCGTAACGCGATCAACGGCGCGCTGCGCCAAGACCTCAACGCGGCGTGGAACCAGTTCCGTGACGACGAGGACGCTTGGGTCGGCGTTCTGACCGCCAACGGCAATGTGTTCTGCGCCGGGGCAGACATGAAGGACGGCGAAGGTGCGGTCGGCACCTTCGGCGGCACGTTCTGGGAGAAGCCGACGATCAACTCCTTCGAGAGCGGGATGGAGCTATTCAAACCGACGATCGCTGCCGTGCACGGTCCGTGCATCGGCTACGGGCTGACGGGAATCCTGTTCTGCGACTTCGTGATTGCCAGCACCGAGGCTACGTTCTGCTATCCCGAGGTGTCGATCGGCGTGCCCACCATCGTCGGCGCGATCCGACTCCCACCGCGAGTCGGCTGGGCCAACGCCATGGAACTGCTGTTGACCGGCCAGCCGATGAGCGCCGAACGGGCGCACGAGGTCGGTTTGGTGTGGAAGCTGGTCGAGCCCGACGACCTGCAGGCGCAAGCGCAGGCCTGGGCCCGAACTTTGACTCGGGCCGCTCCTCTGGCGCAGCGCGCGACAAAGGAGGTGGCGTGGCGCACCGCCGACATGGGCTGGATCGAATCGGTGCGCTTTGGTGAGACCATGCGCAAAGTCGCCGGGGCGACCGACGACGCGGCCGAGGGCGTCAGGGCGTGGCTCGAGAAGCGCAAACCCGACTGGCAGGGCCGCTGACGCGAAATCAGTGGCGGCCGCTGCCAACCAAACTCAGTCCTGGTAACTCGAACGCGCCTGACTGAGTGCGGAATTCGTCAAATGCCGCCTCGATGTCTGCGCGCAACGCTGCGATCACGTCGGCCGGCTGTGCGGCGAGCAGCGGACCGACCGGCCCAGCCAGCGACGGCACCACGGACCACCATTGATCAAACGATGCTGCGGTCATGGGAGTTTCCACCTCGCGAACGCGGACGTCGTCAAATCCGGTCGCGATGAGCAGCCTCTCCAGGTCCCGGTCACCGGACAGCTCGAACGGATGCGGAATACCAGGTGGCGGCACCGGTACGCCCAGCCGCGACGTGATCTTATCCAGCAGGATCCCCAGCCACGGGTTTTTGTCCCGGGGTCCCCACACGGCGTAAACGGCTCGCCCTCGGGGAACCAATACCCGATGGGCTTCTCGCGCAGCGGAGCCGGGATCGACCACGAGCATCAGACCTTCGCGGCAGAGCACCGCGTCGAATGACCCGTCCGGGAAGTCGACGTTCTCCATGTCGATTTCGGCTGTCGTGACGTTCGTCAGGCCCCGCGAGGCCGCGCGCTCCGCAGCGATTGCCGTCATCTCCGGCACGACATCGGACAGCACGACTTCGCCGTCGGGACCGACGATCTCCGCTGCCGCCAGACCGGCCCCACCGGGGCCGCACGCCAATTCAAGCACTCGCGCGCCGGACCGCAGGTCCGCGGCTTGCAGCATCGCCTCGGTGACCACCGCTCCTCGTGCATCGGCGTAGCCAGCGTGTCTGCCCCACGCGGGTGCGGCCGCCGACCACATCCCGTGCAGGACACGACTCAAAGGATCGCTCATCGCAGCGCCTGTCCTACGGCCTCACGAATCGGCCCCCGCCATAGTGGACCGTGCCCCGGCAGCAGCACGTCGGTGTCCAGCAGCGCGAGCGCGTCGAGACTGCGACGGCAGTCGTCATCGTCATGGTTGAACACCGACGGCAGCAATTGCGGCCCCTTCCGTCGGCTCACCGCGTGTCCGGTCACAAGTGCGTCGCCGCTGACCAGAACCCCGTCCACAATAAAGCTGCAGTGTCCGCCGGTGTGCCCGTGGGTGGGAATGGAGCTGGGCTCGCCGGGCAGGTTCGCGGCGATGTCGGAGGTCAGCGGCTCGGCGGTGGGTATACCGTCCCGAATCGTGCCGCCCTTGCGGACCAGCCGCACCGCCCACGGCGCCCAGCCGGGCCGCCAGATGTTCATCGCGACGTCCATCGGCGACGCCTGCTCCAAATACTCGCGTTTCGCGTGCCCGACCTCGTCGGGATGACAAAACACTTGCGTGCCATGCTCTTTCGCGAACCAGATGGCCGATCCCAGATGGTCGACGTGCGCGTGGGTCAACACGATCGCGCGCAGGTCGTCGGCGCCGAAGCCCAATTCCGACAACGACCCCAGCACGTCGCCGCGGTCGCCGGGAAGTCCTGCGTCGAACAGCGTGGCGCCGTCGTCGCCGCTCGCTATGGTCCAATTCACCAGGTCGCCCTGGACAAAATGAACCGTGTCGGTGATCTCGGTCAGCCCCCACGCCATGCCCGCCGAGTTTAGAAGAGAGTAGAAACAACTTCGTGCCTGAACTCAAACTTGGATACAAAGCGTCGGCAGAACAATTCGATCCGCGTGAGCTCGTCGAGCTTGCCGTCCTCGCCGAGCAGCACGGCATGGATAGCGCAACCGTCAGCGACCACTTCCAGCCGTGGCGATTCGAGGGTGGTCACGCGCCGTTTTCGCTGGCGTGGATGGCGGCGGTCGGGGAGCGCACCGAGCGGCTGGTGCTCGGCACGTCGGTGTTGACCCCCACATTCCGCTACAACCCCGCAGTGATCGCGCAGGCGTTCGCGACGATGGGGTGCCTCTATCCGGGCCGGGTGTTCCTCGGGGTCGGCACTGGCGAAGCACTCAACGAGATCGCCACCGGGTATGAAGGCGACTGGCCCGAATTCAAGGAGCGGTTCGCCCGGCTGCGCGAATCGGTGCGGCTGATGCGCGAGCTGTGGAACGGCGACCGCGTGAGTTTCGACGGCGAGTACTACCACACGAAGGGCGCCGCGATCTACGACGTGCCCGAGGGCGGTGTGCCCGTCTACATCGCGGCGGGCGGCCCCGCGGTCGCGAAGTACGCCGGACGTGCCGGTGACGGCTTCATCTGCACCTCGGGCAAGGGGGAGGAGCTGTACAAGGACAAGCTGATCCCCGCCGTGAAAGAAGGTGCCGCCGCCGCCGACCGCGACGTCGACGACATCGACAAGATGATCGAGATCAAGATTTCCTACGACACCGATCCCGATCTGGCGCTGGAGAACACGCGGTTCTGGGCTCCGCTGTCGCTGACGGCCGAGCAGAAGCACAGCATCGACGATCCGATGGAGATGGAGAAGGCCGCCGACGAGCTGCCCATCGAGCAGGTGGCCAAGCGTTGGATCGTCGCCTCCGACCCGGATGAGGCCGTCGAAAAGGTCGGTCAGTACGTGGATTACGGGCTGAATCATCTGGTGTTCCATGCGCCCGGCCACGACCAACGCCGCTTCCTGGAGCTGTTCGAAAAGGATCTCGCGCCCCGGTTGCGTCGGTTGGGCTGACGTGCCCGCGCGCTCCATCTACGTCACCTCGCCGGAAGGCGACACGGGCAAGTCGACCATCGCACTCGGCCTGCTGCACCGGCTGGCGGCGACGGTCGCGAAAGTTGGTGTGTTCCGGCCGATTACGCGGCTCGGCGAGGACCGCGACTACATCCTGGATCTGCTGCTCAACTACGCGACAGCCGGCCAGCCGTACGAGGACTGCGTCGGCGTCACGTATCAGCAGCTGCATGAAGACGAGGACGGCGCGATCGCCGAGATCGTCGACCGTTACCACCGGGTCGCCGACCACTGTGACGCGGTGGTGATCGTCGGCAGTGACTACACCGACGTCGCCACGCCGACCGAGTTGAGCGTGAACGGTCGCATTGCCGTGAATCTCGGTGCAGCAGTGCTCCTTTCGGTCCGAGCGAAAGGCCGCACGCCAGACCAGGTAGCGCAGGTGGTCGAACTGTGCCTGGCCGAGCTGGCCAGCCGACATGCGCACACAGCCGCCGTCGTCGCGAACAGGTGCAATCCGGCGGACATGGCGGACGTCGCCGCCGCGCTCGAACGGTTCGAGCCGAAAACCTACGTGCTGCCGGAGGAGCCGCTGCTGATCGCGCCAACCGTTGCCGACCTCCAACGATCGGTCGGAGGCACGCTGATAAGCGGCGACGACGCGCTGATGGATCGCGAAGTGATGAACGTGCTCGTTGCGGGCATGACCGCCGACCACGTGGTGGAACGCCTCACCGAAGGCGCCGCGGTGATCACGCCCGGGGACCGCTCCGACGTCGTGTTGGCGGTGTCGAGCGCGCATGCGGCCGAAGGGTTTCCGTCGCTTTCGACGGTGATCCTCAACGGCGGGCTGCCGTTACACCCGTCGATCGCCGCGTTGGTGAACGGACTGGGGCTGCGGCTGCCGATGATCGCCACCACTCTCGGCACGTTCGAAACCGCGAGCGCCGTCGCGGCAACGCGGGGCCGGGTGACTGCGCACTCGCGGAGAAAGATCGACACGGCGCTGTCGCTGATGGATCGGTATGTCGACATGACGGATCTGCTTGCCCAACTGGCGATTCCGATCCCGACAGTGACAACGCCACAGATGTTCACCTACCAGCTGGTGGAGCGGGCGCGCGCCGACTGCAAGCGGATCGTGCTGCCCGAGGGTGACGACGACCGAATCCTTCAGGCCGCCGGGCGGCTGCTGCGTCGCGGTGTTGCCGAGCTGACGATTCTGGGCGACGAGGCCGAAGTCCGCGCCCGCGCTGCGGAATTGGGCGCCGACCTGTCGTCGGCAACCGTGCTCGACCCCAAGACCAGCGAGATGTGCGACAAGTTCGCCGAGCAGTACGCGGACCTGCGCAAGAACAAGGGCATGACGGTCGAGCGGGCGCGGGAGATCATTCATGACGTGTCGTATTTCGGAACCATGCTGGTGTTCAACGGGATTGTCGACGGCATGGTGTCCGGTGCCGCACACACGACGGCCCACACGGTGCGACCCGCGTTCGAGATCATCAAGACCGAGCCGGATGTGTCTACGGTGTCGAGCGTGTTCTTGATGTGCCTTGCGGACCGGGTGCTCGCCTACGGCGACTGTGCGATCGTTCCGGATCCGACCTCGGAGCAACTCGCGGACATCGCGATTTCGTCGGCGCGGACCGCGGCGCAGTTCGGGATCGAGCCGCGAGTCGCGATGCTCTCGTACTCGACGGGAACCTCGGGTTCGGGTGCGGACGTCGAAAAGGTCCGGGTTGCAACGGAGTTGGTACGCAAACGGCAGGCGGACCTGTTGGTTGACGGTCCGATCCAGTACGACGCGGCCGTCGAGCCATCGGTGGCGAAGTCCAAGGCACCGGACTCGCCGGTCGCCGGCCGCGCGACGGTATTGATCTTCCCGGACCTCAACACCGGCAACAACACCTACAAGGCGGTGCAGCGCAGCGCCGGAGCGATCGCGATCGGGCCGGTGCTGCAGGGGCTGAAGAAGCCGGTGAACGATTTGTCCCGCGGTGCGCTCGTCGAGGACATCGTGAACACCGTTGCCATCACGGCGATTCAGGCGCAGGACCAGGCATGAGCGTTCTCGTCCTGAACTCGGGCTCGTCGACGGTGAAGTACGCGGTCGTCGACCCCGAGTCCGGAACGTCGCTGGCCGAGGGAATGGTCGAACGCATCGGCGAGGGGTCGGGGGAGTTTGATGTCCCCGACCACGACGCAGCGCTGCGTCTCGTCTTCGACCAGCTCGCGGAACCGGAAGGACTTGTCGCCGTCGGGCATCGGATCGTGCACGGCGGCAAGGCGTTCTACCGACCCACGGTGATCACCGATGCCGTGGTGGAGACGCTGGAGGAGCTGTCACCACTGGCGCCTCTACACAACCCGCCGGGGATCCTCGGTATTCAGGTGGCACGCAAGGTATTTCCGGATCTGCCGCATGTTGCGGTATTCGATACGGCGTTCTTCCACGACTTGCCGGCGGCGGCCGCGACGTACGCGATCGACCACCAGCTGAGTGAGCGCTGGGACGTGCGACGGTACGGTTTCCACGGCACCTCGCACGAGTACGTCAGCCGACAGGCGGCGGCATTCCTGGGGCGGCCGCTCGAATCACTGCGCCAGATCGTGCTGCACCTGGGCAACGGCGCGTCGGCCTCGGCGATCGCCAACGGCCGCCCCGTCGACACGTCGATGGGCCTGACGCCGATGGAAGGCCTGGTGATGGGCACCCGGTCCGGGGACGTCGACCCCGGTCTGGTGTTCTACCTGTGGCGCACGGCGAAGATGACCGTCGAGGACATCGAGACGATGCTCAACCGGCGCGCCGGGATGCTGGGAATGTGCGGCGAGATCGACTTCCGTCGCGTCCATCAGAAGATCGAATCTGGCTCCGAATCAGAAAGAGCCGCAGCGGAATTGGCGTACCAGATCTACATTCACCGGCTGCGCCGCTACATCGGGGGTTACCTGGCAGTGCTGGGCGGGGCGGACGTGATCACGTTCACTGCCGGGGTCGGTGAGAACGATGCTGCGGTGCGCCGCGACGCGCTGAGCGACATGACGGCCCTGGGCATCGAGGTCGACGAGCACCTGAACCGCAGCTCGGAGAGAGGCCCGCGCCGGATTTCGACGGAGCAATCGCCGACGACCGTGCTGGTGATCCCGACCGACGAAGCGTTGGCGATCGCACGCGCCTGCATGACGGTGATTTAGAGTCGGGCATGGGTAGCGATTCGAACGATCCGCTGGCCGTCGCGCCGGCCGATCCGGCGACGGTGTTCACCGCGTTCGCCGAGATCATCTATCAGGGCGCCCAGACGTCCGACGTCTACGCGGCGATCTGCGTCGCTGCGACGCTATTGGTGCCGGGCTGCGACCACGCGAGTGTGCTCGTGCGGCATAAAGGCGAGTACATCACCGTCGCCGCGAGCGATGCGATAGCCAGGCGCGTCGACGCGTTGGAGCGCGAAACCGGTGACGGGCCCTGCCTCGACGCCATCGAGGAAGAGGGGGCTCAGGCCGAACCGGACCTGCGCGCCGCCCAGAACTGGCCCACGCTGGCCGCAAGGGTCCTGGCGGAAACGCCGGTGCGGGGTGCGATGGGCTTTCGGCTGCTCGTCGACGACCGAAAGGTCGGTGCGCTGAATCTGTTCAGCGACACTCCCAACCGTTTCGACCATGCGTCGATCGAGCGGGCGATCGTGCTGGCCGCGTTCGCGACGGTGGCAATCAACTCGGCGGCTAAGGGTGAGGACGTCGCGATGTTGCGGCAAGGGCTGTTGAGCAACCGTGAGATCGGCAAGGCCGTCGGCATGATGATGCTGCTGCACGACGTGTCGCACGACGAGGCGTTCGAGATGCTGCGCCATACCTCTCAAGATCTGAACATCAAACTTGCCGACGTCGCCCGCGTCGTCATCGAACGCCGCGGACAGCTACCACCGCCTGGGCGATCTAGTCGTTGACCACCACTAGCTGGGGCCCTGCCCCATGCGTGAGCCGAGTTCGGCTCGAGTGCGGATGCCAAGCTTGCGGTAGATGCGCGCAAGGTTGCTCTCGACGGTCCTCGGGCTGATGAAAAGGGCGGCCGCGACCTCTCGGTTGGTCATCCCTGCTGCCGCCAATTCGGCAACTCTTCGTTCGACGGCGCTGAGTCCGTCGGCAATTTGCGGGCCGACCTTCACCCTGGCCAATTCCTCGCGGGCGCGGGCCGTCCAAAGAGGGGTCCCGAGCTCTTCAAAACCAGCCAGAGCCTCGCGCAATGTCGTTGCGGCAGCGTCCTTCCCACGTTGACGACGTTGAATCTGCCCTAGTAGCAACTGCGTTCGCGCTCGTTCGAAAGGCATCGCTAGACGGTCGTGCTCGCTCATCGCCTGCCGGGCCGCCGCAATAGCGGCACCAAGGTCACCCCGCGCAGCCGACAGCATGGCGCGGCCGCGCCCACCGATCGCCAACATCCATGGCCGATCCAGCCGCTTGCCGTTGCGCTCGAGCGCATCGATGAACGGCTCGGCCTCGTCAAGGCGACCCAGCTGAATGAAAGACTCGACGGCATCGGGCACAGAGAGTGCGGTGATTATTTCCGTCGCCTGGGGGGTTGCCCGAAGCATTGGCAGCAGCGGAGAAAGCGCATCGAGGGCCGCTTCGTACTGGCCAAGCGACACCTCCAGGAACCCCAAGGCTGCGATGGGCAATTCGGCCAACCGAGCTGCTCCGGCCCGCTCCGTGGCGGCAAGGGCATCACCTATGGCTTGGCGCGACTCGGCCTCGCGGCCGGTGTATGCGGCCAGCACGCCACGAATCGTGTTAGCGACGGCCAAAGGCAGGTCGCCGTTTAGCTGCTGCGCCAACAACACCATCTCATCGGCGATCGCGGCCGCCTCGTGGAACTGTCCGCGCCAAATTGCCACCCATGCGCTGTGAAACAGCACGAAGGTCAGTTCGCCGTCCTCGCCCTGGTGCACGCAGCGTTGTTTGACCGCATCGAACGCGTCCGCGGCTTTCTCGAGCTCGCCAGTGCAAGCCAGCAGGAGCGCCTGATGAGCACTTGGCTGAAAGATGGTGGAAACCTTTGCCTGACGGTCCTCCAAACTCAGAGCCCGTTGCATGGTTGCGGCGTCGGAGCCATCGCCGCGCAAGAAGCGCACAAATGTGCGCATGCTCAGCGATTGACCCAAAAGATGTGGTTGTCCAAGTCGCTCAGCCTCATCAACCGCCTGCTCTGCACGTGTGATTGCGGCGTCGAAATCTCCGGCGTTGAACAGGGAGAACGCGAGTGAGATGAGCATTTGCACCGTCAGCGCAGGGTTGCCCGCCGCTTCGTCGAGCGTGTTCTCGAGCAGATTAGATGCATCCAAGAAGTTGTCTGTCAGTAATCGCACGATGGCTAACATGTTCGCGGCCTCTGCTCGAATCACGCCGTGCGGCAGCCGTTTTAGTACGTCCTCGAGCAGTGTGGCCGCCCGCGCCGGATCCCCGGCGTCGAAGTGACGACGTGCCAACTCGATCCGGCGGTGTGGTGTGTCACCGCCGAGTCGAATGGCTAGTTCGAGCAGCTCTGCCGCAGCGACGGGGGCTCCTCGCACTCGCGCGAGTTCCGCGGCGGAATCCAACGCGTCCAACGTCGCCGCATCGCCCTGCACCGCTGCCAGCGCTAAATGTCTTGCGCTGCTTTCCAAGTCATTGACCGCTACCGACATACGACGGTGTATCTCGCGGCGTTGAGCAGGCGTGGCGGCTGCATACACTCCGTGAGCCATCAGCGGATGGCAGAAGCGCAACTCGGAGCTCTCGACCGTGACGATCCCCTCCTTATCAGCCTCCTCCAACACCGCAGCGACGACATCCGCGTCGACGTCGAGAGCGGAGGCCAGCACCTCTACGCTCGGTTCAGCGCTGCACGACGCGGCGAGTAACACGTCTCGGGCGTCCGCGCTCAGACGTGAGAGCCGGGTCCGAACAACGTCGGCAAGTGTGCTCGGCAATGGATCCGTCGCCCGTAATACGCCGTCGCCGATCGCGCGGGCAAGTTCGATGGCGTAGAAGGGATTTCCGCCTGACACCTCGCAAATGCGCACCAACGTCGGCCGCGCGATTGACCGACCGAGGCGCCGTGAGATCGCACTGTGCAACTCACCGAGGCTCATCGGAGGCAACTGGATCTGTTGCAGGCCATCAGAGTTGCGCGGCTGGACCCATGCGACACTCTGACCTCCCGGCTCGAGACGGACAGTGCCCGCCAGACCCACACACCCGGTGAGCCTGCGGTTGGCAGATGCCAGGACCGCTGCGCTCGATGGATCCAGCCATGGCAGGTCGTCGATCGCCAACAACACCGGCTGGCGGCGTGCGAGCTCCTCGATCATCGCGACGAACCCCGCGGTGACGGCCCGCTGATCCGTCGGAAGGTCGTCACTCGTCCGAAACAATATTGCGTCGATCGCCCGGCGTTGCGGCTCGGGCAGTCGCGACCAGTAACGCGGGTCGACATCGGCCAAGAGGTCAGCCAACGAGGCGTAGGCAAATCTGGCTTCGGACTCAGTTGGTCTGGCGCACAGCACCCGGAAGCCGCGGTCACGCGCTTGGTCGACAACGCTCACCAAGAACGTGGTTTTCCCAATACCGGCTTCGCCTTCGACAAGCAGCGCACAGAGTTGGCTCGATGCCCTCGTCAGGAATTCCGCGACGGCTGGACACTCCGCCGTGCGGGTCACGACCTTTGTCGTAACCGCAGCCTGTGCGAACGCCATCGATTTGCCCGTCGTTCCCTGTGAAAAGACTCAGCAAACAGCTTAAGGTGAGAGCCGCGCGGCGCGAAGGGCGGCGTCTAGAACGTCGACGACGGCCGCACCTCGTTGGCCATGTCCACCAGTGCGTAGCGGTGTGCGCGGGTGGGCGCGACGCGCGCGAGTCCGCGCAGCGACGCCTCGACGCCGAGCCGCAAACCGTGTGGCGTGAACGGGAATCCGAGGATGTGGTTGGTGCTGGCCTTGTGGTCGCCGATCCAGTCCAGCGCCGTGCCCAGCACCAGCGCCCGGATTTGAAGCACTCGCGGTTCGGTGTCCGGCAGCGCCTCGACGCGGCGTGCGGCATCGCGGATCTGCGCCTCGGTCAGCTCGCTCATCGAGCGGCCGGACAGCAACGTGACTGCGCTCGTCAGCCGCGCTGTCGTGAAGTGCCGCGACGTCGGCAGCACCGCGTCCAGCGTGCGGACGGCCCCTTCCCGGTCGCCCTCGGCCGACCGCGCCCGCGCCAACCCGAAGCCCGCCGAGATCACGCCGTTGTCCGTGGACCACACCGTCTCGTAGAACCGCAGTCCGTCGGAGCTGCCGGCCAACTCCGCTGTGGCGGCCAGCGCCAGCTTCGGGGCCAGCTCGCCGGGCTGTGTATCCAGCACCTCGGTGAAATGCTTTGTCGCGGACTCGAAGTCGTTCATCAACAACTCGGAGACCGCGCGGAACCACACCAGTCGCCACTGCCAGCCGACGCGCTCGGCCAGGTCGTCGAGCTTGCGGGTGGCCTTGGCGACGTCGCCGAGGTCCAGCAGCGCCCGCACCTCCATCAGCGGCAGCTCCACCGACTGCGTCAGGTCGATGCCCTCACTGTCCAGCGCGCCGTGGCGCGCCGCGCGCAATTGGTCCAGTGTCTGCACCGGCTGACTGAGCACACTTGCGCTCAACACCGGCGCGCCGACGTCGGACGGGTCGACCAGCGGCACCGGCAGCGCGGTGACGATCTCGTGCGCAGTCAGCTTTTCGGCATGCACCAACCCATCGAGGTAGACGTCGGTGTGCGCCACCAGCAGCTCGACTCCGAACGTCGACCGCGACGGGCTGAACACCGTCGACAGACCCGGACGCGGGACTCCGCTGTCGTGTGCGACCACTTCCCGCAGCACGCCCAGCAACTGCGCCATCATCTCCTCGGCGCTGCGGAACCGCCGGCGCGGGTCGGGATCGATCGCCCGCCGCAGCAGCCGCGCGAACGAGTCGTACGTCGCGAGCACGGGGTCGTTCTCGGGCAGCCCGTCGACGTAACGGCCCCTCTTGGTGCGCAGGTTCAGTGTCAGCGCGGCCAGCGTGCGACCGACGGTGTAAATGTCGGTCGCGATGGTCGGGCCGGTTCGTACGATTTCGGGCGCCTGATAGCCCGGCGTGCCGTACAGGTAGCCGAACGAGTTGATCCGCGACACCGCCCCGAGGTCGATCAGCTTCAGCTGCTCCTCGGTGACCATGATGTTCTCCGGCTTTAAGTCGTTGTACGCCAAGCCAATTGAATGCAGATAACCAAGCGCCGGCAGAATCTCGAGCATGTACGCGATGGCCTGCGCTACGGGAAGCTTCTTCTTGCCCTTTGCCTGTTTCAGTGACGTGCCGCCCACGTACTCCATCACGATGTAGCCGACGGGTTCGCCGTGCTTGTCGGGGTGCTGGACGAAGTTGAAGATCTTCACGATCGACGGATGGGTGACCTCGGCCAGGAACTGCCGCTCCGCCATCGCGATCGCCTGCGCTTCGGCGTCGCCGGAATGCACCAAACCCTTGAGCACGACGGGCCGTTCGTTGACGTTGTGGTCGACGGCCAGATACACCCAGCCCAAACCGCCGTGGGCGATGCAGCCCTTGATCTCGTACTGTCCGGCGACCTTGTCGCCGAGTCCGAGTTGCGGGAGGAAAGAGAACGGGCTGCCACAGTGCGGGCACGAGCCTTCGTTCTCGGCTTCTCCCGTCGGTGTCGAGCGGCCCACCGGACGTCCGCAGTTCCAGCAGAACCGTTTCGATTCCGCCACAACCGGATTCGTCATGAGTGCGGTGAGCGGATCTCGCTCCGGAACGCGCGGAATCTCGACCAGGCCGCCGCCCAGCCGGCGGTTCGGAGCTACCTTGCGCGTGGCGGTGGTGTGCTCGTCGAACTCACCGTTGGTCGCGTCGGTGCTCGCGCCGTCGTCGTCCTCGTCGAACTGGGGTCGGAAGATCGCTTGGGTGGCCATCGGGCGCAGTGTCTGCGCCGAGTCCTCGGCGTAGTCGATGCCGAATGCCGCCGGCTGCGTGCCGACGTCGACGCCATCCTCGGCTCCGGCTATCTGCTCTTCGCGCGAGCGCTCATCGCCCATCAGTCCAGATACCTCGGTGCCGGCGGCGCGGGCGTCGGGCCCAGAACCGTTAACCACTTGCGGTACAACGCATACCAGGTGCCATCACGTCGGATTCGCTCGAGCGTGCCGTTGACGAATCGCACCAGGCCGTCGTTGTGCAGGTTGATCCCGATTCCGTACGGCTCCTCTTCGAGGTTCGGGCCGGTGATGTGCAGGTAAGGATCTTGCGATACCAGCCCGGCGAGAATCGAGTCGTCGGTGCTCACCGCGTCGACCTGCTTCTGCTGAAGAGCGACAAGGCAATCCGCCCACGTCACCACCGACACGATGATCGGCGGCGGGCTGATTCTCTGCAGCCGATTGATCGACGTGGTGCCGCGCGCGGCACACACCCGCTTACCCGACAGGTCGTCAGCCTGTGAGATCGCAGAGTCGCGCGGCGCCAGAATCCGTTGGTTCGCTGTCAAATACACCGTCGAGAACGCGACGTCTTTGCGTCGCTCGCAGGTGATGGTCATGGTCTTGACGACGATGTCGACCTGATTGTCCTGCAACGCTTTGATCCGGTCGGCCGACGACAGGATCCGGTATTCGACCTGCGACGGCGTGCCGAAGATATCGCGGGCCACCTCGCCGGCGATGTCGACGTCGAAGCCGGTGATCTGCCCCGTGATCGGATCGCGGAAGGAAAACAGGTTGCTGCCGATGTCGAGCCCGACGAGCAGCCGGCCGCGCTGCCGGATGTTCGCCACGGCCGCGTCGGCGTCCTTCTTGTCGGTGAACGGCCGCAGACTGGCGGTGCGGTCGCAGTTCTCGCTCGGTGCGGGCGACGGCGTCTGCTGCGGCGACAACTCCTGCATGCCCGCCGGCGTCGGCGGCGCCAGCGTCAGCGACGTCTGCTCGGTCGACGATTCCGCGTGTCCGCATGCGGTCAGCAGAAGTCCGGCCGCCGCGACGATTGCGAGTGCGCGTCTCACTACCGGTACTCACTCATTCGTGGCCACAACCCGACCGTCACCGCCAGCGCCGCGACGACGCTGAGCAGCACCGCGCCGACCGTCGACCCCGACAGCACCGCCCGCGCGTTGACGATGTCGTTGCGCAGCTCACGACGGCTATCCTCGATGCCGTTGGTAAGGGATTGCTCGAGGCGGTCGAACGCCGGCGTGGAATCCTCCTCGGACGTACCCAGCGCCACCTGGGTCGCGGCCTGGTAGTTGCCGACCGCAATGTAGGAGTTGATTCTCTCGTCGGCGTGGCGCCATTTGACCAGCAGCTCGTCGGCGTTCTGCAGATCCGACTTGTCGATCGCGTCGTCGCGCTTCAGGTAGCCGTCGAGCTGTTGGTGCATGGTGTCGATCCGTTGGTAGAACGACTGCTTGCGGACGTCCTCGTCGCCGCGCCTGATCAACGCCAGAGTCTCGTCGGCCCGCGCCTGCTGCGCCAGGA
>Ga0070741_10008220_pt1 | contig 21083 bp, 21 predicted proteins | sample Coa_R1_4_FD_66440 | JGI IMG/M metagenome (GOLD analysis project Ga0070741, IMG submission 66440) | Surface soil microbial communities from Centralia Pennsylvania, which are recovering from an underground coalmine fire - Coalmine... | ecosystem: Environmental > Terrestrial > Soil > Unclassified ...
AGCAGTTGCTCGTGGCGTCCCTCGGCCTCGACGCGCCCGGCGTCGAGGACCAGAATGCGGTCGGCGTTGCGCACCGTCGAGAGGCGATGCGCAATCACGAACGTCGTGCGCCCGGCCTGCAGCCGCTCGAGCGCGGCGAGCACCGCCTGCTCCGACACGCTGTCGAGCGCAGCGGTGGGCTCGTCCAGGATCAGAATGGGCGCGTCCTTGAGGAAGGCGCGCGCGATGCTGAGCCGCTGCTTCTGCCCGCCCGACAGGTGCCCGCCCGATTCGCCGATCGGCGTGTCGAATCCACGCCGCAGCTTCGCGACGAATTCCTCCACGTGGGCGCTGCGCGCGGCGAGCACGACTTCGTGGTCCGTCGCCTCGAGGCGGCCGTAGAGGATGTTCTCGCCGATCGATCCCGACATCAGCAGCGCGTCCTGCAGCACCACCGCGATCTGCTGCCGCAGCGCGCGCAGCCTGTAGCGCCGCGCGTCGACGCCGTCGATCAGGATGCGGCCCGACGTCGGCTCGTAGGTGCGCCCGATCAGGCTGGCGAGCGTCGACTTGCCGGCGCCCGACAGGCCGACGAGCGCGACCGTTTCGCCAGGTCGCGCCGTGAAGCTGATCCGGTCCAGGACCGGCCGGCCCGGCCCGTAGGAAAACGACACCTCGTCGAACACGACTTCGCCGCGCAGCCGTTTCGGCGAAATCGCTTCGTCTTCGTCGGCGGCCTCGGGCGCGATCGCAAGCATTTCGCGAACCCGGCGCGCGCTCGTCAGCGCGGTGTGCAGCGATCCGATCGTGGTCGCGATCGCCGACAGCGGACCGTAGACGAACCCGAGGTACGCCATGATCACCAGGAGCGTGCCGACCGTGAGGCGCCCCTGGACGACGTGCAGGCCGCCGAGGCCCAGCACCGCCGACGTGCCGGCGACGGTCGTCGCGCCGACCAGGAATGCGAACAGCGATTCCTGGTTCGTCACGATCATCCGCGCTTCGTTCGCCTTCGTCGCCGCACCCTGGAACCGTCCGAGCTCGTAGTCCTCGCGCGCGAACGTCTTGACGAGCCGGATCGCCGACAGCGCCTCGTACTCGCGCTCGACGACCGCCGACTCGAGCAGCTTCGCGTGCTCCGCGTGCGGCTGCGTCCGCCGCATGTACAGGCGCAGCCCCAGGTAGAGGACGGGCACGACGACCATCGACAGCACGGCGAGCTCGGCATCGAGCCGCGCCAGGATCACGAACATGACGACCAGCGTCAGCGCCGAAAACACCGAGGGGAACAGGCCGCGCAGCAGCAGGTTCTCGAGACAGCCGGCGTCGGTGTCGAGGCGGTACACCGCGTCGGCGGTCGAGTACTGCTGGTGATGCGCCAGCGAGAGATATTGCAGGTGCGCGAAGAGGCGCGATCGCAGGTTCAGCACGAGCCGCTGCGCGAGACGCGACTGCACGCGCGTGTGGAACAGCAGCACGAGCTGATGCGCGACCTGCAGGACGAGGCCGGCCGCGACCACCGCGAGGATCCATCCCGCGCGCCGGCGGCCGACGAGCGAGTCGACGATCACCTTCATCGGCCACGGACCGATGGCGCGCAACGCGATCTCGGCGAACGACAGCGCCGCGAGTCCGGCCACGCGCGCGCGGTACGGTCGGAAGAATGAGAGCGTCCAGCGTACGGTCGAATCCGACCGGTGCCGGCGCGGCACGAGCTTCAGCATCGTTTGTCGTGGAGCTGGCCGCGGGAGCACGCGGCCGTGCCGATTATAGCAGACCTCGCGCGACGGCCGGGACCACCATCGCGTGGTCTCCTTCGAGCGGGCGATTGGCCTCGAGCAGCTTGTTCGCTTCGCGGTAGCCGTGCAGGGTGCCGACGTCCACGTACGACTGGCCGGCGCGGACGCCCGTCGCGCGGCCGCCGAGCGCGAGATAGGCGTTGACGAGCGTGCCGATGTACTCGTCGCGCGGATCGCGCGAGCACCACAGCGCATGGAGATCCGCGAGGACGTGCCCGCTCAACTTGAACGCGCCCCAGATCCACGACGACTGCGGCTGCGGCTTCTTGACCTCGATCTCGACGACCGACCCGTCGGGATCGGTGAGGACGGCGTCGAAGAATTCGGGACGCTCGACCGGAAACAGGAGAAACGACAGGCCGCCATCGTCGAGCGCGCGAAGGCCGTCGACGGGAAACCACAGCGTGTCGGGCAGGCCGACGATCAGCGACTCGTCGGTCCCGACGAACGGCGCCGCCTGGAAGATCGCGTCGCACAGCCCCGCCGGCCGGTGCTGCACCAGATAGCAGATCTTCGCGCCGCCGATCTCGCCGCCGTAGTACTCGAGGATGTCGGATTTGCCCGGCGAGATCACGAAGGCGATCTTCGTCGCGCCCGCGGCGAGCATCCGCTCGATCAGGTGCTCGCTGACGGCGCGCGGCCGTTCGACGCCGCGCTCGAGGCGGCTGCCGACCGGCAGCAGCTCCTTAGAGAACGCCAGCGGCTGAATCCGCGTCCCCGCCCCGGCGGCTGGTATCAATCCCCACATGATCGTTAGCGTCGGCCTCGCGGCCTCGCGGCCCCGCCGCGGCTTCCGCAGCCCGCGCCGATGGCTCGCAAAGAATCTGTTCCAGTTGCTTGGCGCGGCAGGCCGCCGTGTGCTCGGCCAGCGTCCGCTCCCGCGCGCGACACGCCATCGCACGCAACTCCTCGTCCGATCGTTCGATGGCGCCGATCGCCTCGTCCGTGCTCGTCGCCACGAGCATTTCGGCGCCCGGGTCGAAGAACTCGTCGAGGCCGGGCCACGAGTCGGAGAGAATCGGCGCCCCGCACGCGGCCGCTTCGAACAACCGGCCCGACGGACAGTATCCGGTGGCCGCCATGGCGGCGCGCGTCACGTTCAGCGTCAATCGCGACGAACTGTAGAACGCCGCGTGCAGGTACGGCGCGACATGACGCATGTAGAAGATGTTCGGCGACCAGGGAAAGTCGAGCGGGTACTGCGAGCCGCCGAGCACGAAGCGCCGCTCGGGCAGCGCCGCGGCCGCGCCGTGGAACAGTCGCTCGAGCGTCGCCTGCCGATCGGCGGCGTACGTGCCGAGGTACGACACGTCGGCGCGGAACAGATCGATCGGGTCCACCGGATGATGCAGGTCGGGGTCGACGCTGCCGTAGAGCGGGACGGCGAGCCGCGCGCCGAGGCGCTCGCGCAGCGCGACGAGCGAGTCGCCGCCGGTGTAGCTCAGCACGATGTCGTACTCGCGGAGTCCATGCGGACCGATGTACGAAACCGATGCGCCGCGTGCCAGCTGATCGAGCGTCACGGGCGTGTCGAGATCGTAAAAGGCACGGACCGGAGCGCGCGAACCGAGGACGACTTGTTCAGCTGACGCCGCATCCGGGCAGAACGACGTGACCATCGCCGCGTCGGCGTCGTCCACGTCGCGGGCCGCCTGGACGCGTACCTCGTCCCACGACTGGTACAGTTCGAGCCGGCCGTGCGGCAGCGCCCACAAATCGCGCTGGGCTGCGTAGTACGGCACGTCGCGTTCGTAGAACACGAAGTCGTGCCCGTTCGCGGCGAGCGCGCGGGCCAGGCCGCGCCACAACGTCGCGTGTCCGTTCCCCCAGGACGAACTGATCGCGAGTCCGAAGACGACAAGCTTCATGGAGTGCCGCAGCGCCGGGTGCAATCACGGTACCGGAACGGACGTTGCTCTCGCGCATCGAACAATCGCGACGGTAGACGATGAACATCCAGCAGCAAATCGACGCGCTCGGCGAGTGGTTTCACAACATCGATCTGCAGGGTCATGCGACGGCGCCGCATCACTTCCTCGGCGACTATCCGGCCGTCAAGTGGCGCGCGTTCGCGCATGCGATTCCGGCCGACCTCCGCGGACGCACGGTGCTCGACATCGGCTGCAACGGCGGCTTCTATTCGATCGAAATGAAGCGCCGCGGCGCCGACCGCGTCGTCGGCGTCGACTGGGACGAGCGGTACCTGCGCCAGGCGCGGTTCGCGGCGGACATCAGCGGCGCCGACATCGAATTCCGGAAGTTGTCCGTCTACGACGTCGCGGTGTTGCGCGAGCGCTTCGACATCGTCCTGTTCATGGGCGTGCTGTATCACCTCCGCTATCCCCTGCTGGCGCTCGACCTGCTGCACGAGCACGTGACGAAGGATCTGCTCGTGTTCCAGTCGATGCAGCGCGGCGCGACCGACGTCGAGCCGCTGGCCGACGACTATCCGTTCGCCGAGCAGCAGGTGTTCGATCGGCCCGGATATCCGAAGCTGCACTTCGTCGAACGCAAGTACAGCGGCGACCGGACGAACTGGTGGATTCCGAACCGCGCCGCGGCCGAGGCGATGCTGCGCAGCGCCGGCTACGCGATCGCGGCGCATCCCGAACCCGAAGTGTACGTGTGCACGCACGTCGACCTGCCCGACCCGGAGCCGCGCCTCCCATGATCGATTCGGTGATGATCTGGAACGAGCCGAACAACCTCTCGCACTGGGACTTCGAGCTCGATCGCGACTGGCAGATCTTCGCGCCGATGGTGCGGGCCGCGTGCGCCGCGGTCGAGCGCGAGAACCCGGCGCTGACGCGCGTGCTCGGCGGCATGTCGCCGATCGATCCCGGCTTCGTGCGCAACATGCAGGGCAAGGGCGTGCTCGATTGCGTCGACGTCGTCGCCGTCCACGGATTTCCGCTGGACTGGAACCACTGGACCATTCACGAATGGCCCGACAAGCTCGCGGAAGTGCGGGCGGTCACGCCGAAGACGCTGTGGGTGTCGGAGGTCGGCGTGTCGACGTTCGGGGCGGAGGAAGTGCAGGACTTCGGCCTGCGGCGCACGGCGGAGCTGTTGATCGGCCGAGCCGACCGCATCCATTGGTACAGCTTGTACGACCTGCCGCGCGCGTGGCCGGCGACGACCAGGCATCGCGAGGCGGAGGGATCGTCGTACTACCGGCACTTCTACATGGGTCTGCTGCGCGAGGACGGGACGCCGAAGCAGGCGATGGCGCGGTTCGCCGAGTACGCGCCGGCGCTCGGCATCTGCCAGTGGTTCCACTTCGAGGATCCGCGCCTCGACGATGCGGTGGCGTGGCTGCGACGCCTCGGCGTGAAGCACTTGCGTACGGGATTGAGCTGGGCGGATTGGCTGCGGCCGAACGCGGCCGCGTGGTTCGATCGCCTGATCGCGGCGCTCGAGCCATTCGATCTGACCGTCACGTTCTGCTTCACGCCCGAGTCGCTCGGCGTCAAGCCGCACCACACCAGCCCGCCGCGCGACATTTCCGCCTTCGCCGACTTCTGCGGCGCGATGACGCGGCGCTACGCCGCGTAAGCGCCGCGTTCGGATCCGTTCGCGTCGACGCATCGAAATCAGACGACTTCGCGCTGCACGTCGAGGGAACCGTGCGACGCGTGCGCAACGGTACGATGGACTTTCCCGCATGCAAAAGGTTTGTTCTTTTTGATTGGAACTTACCTTGCTCAACACGGCGGTATGAATCGCATCCTCATCACCGGCGGCGCGGGTTTCATCGGCTCGCATCTCGCCGACGAGCTCTTGAGTGCAGGCTATACCGTGCGCGCGTTCGACAGCCTGGTGTCGCAGGTCCACGCGGGCGGCGCGCGTCCGTCGCATCTGGATCCGGAAGTCGAGCTGATCGTCGACGACGTCCGGAATCGCGACGCCCTCGATCGCGCGCTCGTGGACGTCGACGCGGTGGTCCACCTCGCCGCTCAGGTTGGCGTCGGCCAGAGCATGTACGAGATCGGCGAATACACGTCGACGAACGTCGTCGGCACGGCGACGCTGCTCGAAGCGCTGATCGATCGGCCGGTGCAGCGCCTCGTCGTGGCGTCGAGCATGAGCGTGTACGGCGAGGGGCTCTATCGAAAGCCGGACGGAACGCTGGTGACGGATGCGGAGCGCTCGCTGGCGACGATCGCCGACGGGCAGTGGGAGCCGACCGCCGCCGACGGCACGCGGCTCGAGCCGCTGCCCACGCCGGAGTCGAAGCCGCCATCGCTGAAGTCGGTCTATGCGCTGACGAAGTTCGACCAGGAACGCCTCTGCCTGATGGTCGGCGAGGCGTACCGGATCCCAACCGTGGCGGCGCGGTTCTTCAACGTCTATGGGCCGCGCCAGGCGCTCTCGAACCCTTACACGGGCGTGCTCGCGATTTTTGCGTCGCGGCTGCTCAATGGTCGGCCGCCGATCATCTACGAAGACGGGTATCAGCGTCGCGATTTCGTCAGCGTGTACGACGTCGCGCATGCGCTTCGCCTGGCGCTCGAAGCGCCGGCGGCGCCCGGCCAGGCGTTCAACATCGGCAGCGGGCGATCGGTGTCGGTGCTCGAGATTGCCGAACGGCTGCGCGACGTGCTCGACGCGCAGCACATCGTGCCGGAGATCAAGGGCGCCTATCGCGTCGGAGACATCCGTCATTGCTTCGCCGACATCACGCTCGCCCGCGAGCGGCTCGGCTACCAACCGCAGATCGCGCTCGACGAAGGGCTGATGGAGCTGGCCGGCTGGCTCAGCACGCAGTCGGCCGACGATCGCGTCGCCGAAGCGCACGCCGAGCTCGATGCGCGGGGGCTCACCGTATGAGGGGCCGCGTTCGTCCCGTTCGCCGGCGCCCGGGCGCGCCGACGCTGATCACCGGCGGCGCCGGCTTCATCGGCACCAACCTCGCGGCGCGCATCGCCGCGCGCGGCGGCCGCGTCCGCATCCTCGACAGCTTCGCGCGCGCCGGCGTCGACCGCAACGCGGCGTGGCTCACCGATACGTTCGGCGATCGCGTCGAGGTTCGCGTCGGTGATGTCCGCGACTACGGGACCGTCGCCGCCGCGATCGAGGATGTCGGCGGCGTCTTCCACTTCGCGGCGCAGGTCGCCGTCACCTCCAGCCTCGTCGATCCGGTCCACGACTTCGGCGTCAACGCCGGCGGCACGCTGAATCTCCTCGAAGCGCTCCGCGCGCTGCCCGAGCCGCCGCCGCTCCTCTTCACGTCGACGAACAAAGTGTACGGCGACCTCGAAGACGTGGAGCTGGTGCCTGCCGACACGCGCTACGTGCCCGCCGACACCGCGACCCGGATGTCGGGCATCAGCGAGGCGCGGACGATCGAGTTTCACAGCCCGTACGGCTGCTCGAAAGGCGCCGCGGATCAATACGTCCTCGATTACGCCCGCACCTTCGGACTGCCGGCGGTCGTGTTCAGGATGAGCTGCATCTACGGCCCGCACCAGTTCGGCAACGAGGATCAGGGCTGGGTCGCGCACTTTCTAATCCGCGCGATCGATCGCCAGCCGATCACCATCTACGGCGACGGCCTGCAGGTCCGCGACGTGTTGTTCGTGGACGATCTCGTCGACGCGATGCTGCTCGCCCACGCGAACGTCGAGCGGCTCGCCGGCGAACCGTTCAACATCGGCGGGGGCGCGGACCGCACCACGAGCCTGGTCGAGCTGCTCGACACGATCGCCGTGTTGAACGGCGAGCCGGCAGCCGTCGACTTCGACGCGTGGCGCGAGGCGGACCAGCGGTACTACGTCAGCGACACGCGCAAGTTCGCCGAGGCGACGGGCTGGACGCCGGCGACGTCGGTCGAGGACGGGGTGCGCGCGCTGCACGCATGGCTGCAGGAGACGCGCAATCCCGCGGCGATCTCACCCGTCGCCGCGCGCGAGGTCGTGCGATGAAGTTCGCGCTCGTCAACCCGCCGTGGTCGTTCGACGGCAGCATCTACTTCGGCTGTCGCGAGCCGCACCTGCCGCTCGAATACGGCTACGCGAAAGCGCTGCTGAACGCGGCCGGACACGATGCGGAGATCTTCGACGGGCAGCTCGGCGGCCTGACGCGCGAGGCGCTGCGGCGCGCGGTCGAAGCGTACCGCGCCGACATCGCCGTCGTCACGACCGCGCCGAGCTACCTGTTCTGGCGGTGCGCGCCGCCGGAGCTGCGCGTGCCGCAGGAAACGGTCATCGCGCTTCGCGACCTCGTGCCCACGATCGTCGCCGTCGGCCCGCACGCCTCGACGACGCCGGCGGCGACGCTGGCAAAGCTCGGTGTCGACGCGGTGGTCATCGGCGAATGCGAAGACATCCTGCCGCGGCTCGCATCGCCGGACTGGGACGGGATTCCCTCTCTGGGCCGGCGTGTCGACGGCCGCCCGCTCGTCATCGGTCCGACGCACGCGACCAACATGGCGGAGCTGCCGCCGCTCGCGTGGCCGGATGCGACGCTCCGCGCGCACGCGCATCACCATCACCGGTTCGACGCCGCGCCGGTCGGTCCTGGCGCCGAGATGGAAACCTCGCGCGGGTGCCCGTACCACTGCTCCTTCTGCGCGAAGGACAACTTCCGCAACGCGTACCGCAGGCGGCCGCTCGACGCGATCCTCGCCGAGCTCGATCGGCTGCTCGATCAAGGCGTCGAGTACGTCTACTTCATCGACGAGATCTTCCTGCCGAACCGCGAGCTGCTGACCGCGCTCGTCGAGCGCGACGTCAAGTTCGGCGTCCAGACGCGCATCGACCTGTGGAACTTCGACCTGCTCGACCTGCTCGGCCGGGCGGGGTGCGTCTCGATCGAGGCGGGGATCGAGAGCATCACCGTGCGCGGCCGCAACCTGCTCGACAAGGACAGCCGCCTGACGACCGAGCAGATGAGCGAACGCCTCGTCTTCGCCAAGGAGCGTGTCGCGTTCGTGCAGGCGAACCTGATCGAAGCGGCGGTCGACGATCCGGAGGATGTCGAGCGCTGGCGCGAGTCGCTGCTTCGCCACGGCGTCTGGGCGAACAAGCCGGTGCCGCTCTTCCCGTATCCCGGCTCCCCCGACTACGGCAAGTTGTGGGGCGCGCCCGACGATCGCGCGTGGGAGCGCGCCATGGACTACTACCTCTCGCTCCATCACGAGTTCAGCGACATCCAGAACGATCGTCCGCTGCCGCTCGAGGAGCTCGAGCTGCGCCCGCAATGACGCGGCGCCTGCTGATGACCGCGGACGCGGTCGGGGGCGTCTGGACGTACGCGCTCGAGCTCGCGCGCGCGCTCGTGCCGTTCGGCATCGACACGACGCTCGCGACGATGGGGCCGCTGCCGACGACCGATCAGATCGCCGATGCGGCTGCCATCCCCGGCCTCGATCTGGTGACGAGCACCTTCGCGCTCGAGTGGATGGAGCATCCGTGGGACGACGTCCGGGCAGCCGGCGAGTGGCTCGTCGAGCTCGAGTCGCGCGTGCAGCCGTTCGTGGTGCACCTGAACGGCTTCGTGCATGCCGCGCTCCGCTGGCGCGCGCCGGTCCTGGTCGTCGGGCACTCGTGCGTCGTGTCGTGGCACGAGGCGGTCGGCGGCGACATCGACGCAGCGTGGCTGTCCGCATACCGGGAGGCGGTCACCGCCGGCATCCGCGCGGCCGACTGCGTCGTCGCACCGAGCGCGACGATGCTCTCGGCGCTGCAGCGCCACTACGGTCCGCTGCGGCGCGCTGCGGTCGTCGAAAACGGCCGCGATCCTTCCGCGTTCCGCATCGCGCGGAAAGCGCCGTTCGTGCTGACGGCCGGCCGCCTCTGGGACCGCGCGAAGAACGTCGACGCGTTGCGGCGGATCGCCGATCGTCTGAGCTGGCCGCTGGTGGCCGCGCGCGGATTGCCGCGGCACGTGATGACCAGCGGACTGCTGCGTGCGTCGATCTTCGCGTTGCCCGCGCGCTACGAGCCGTTCGGCCTGCTGCCGCTCGAGGCCGCGTTGTCGCGGTGCGCGCTCGTGCTCGGCGACGTCGCCAGCCTGCGCGAAATCTGGGGCGATGCGGCGCTGTACGTCGATCCCGACGACGCCGACGCGCTGCACGCGGCGATCGAGTCGCTGATTGCCGATCCGCGCCGGCTGCAGGAGTACGCCGGGCGTGCCCACAGCCGCGCTCGCCGCTATTCGGTGGACCGGATGGCGAGTCGCTACGCGCGAATCTACGACGACTTCGCGAAGGAGCTGCGATGCGCGTCGTGATGTTCTATCACTCGATCGTGTCGGATTGGAATCACGGGAACGCGCACTTCCTTCGCGGTGTCGTCTCCGAGATGCTCGATCGCGAGTACGACGTGCGCGTCTTCGAACCGCGCGACGGCTGGAGCCGCACCAACCTCGTGCGCGACCACGGCAGCGCGGCGATCGAGGCGTTCCATCGCGCGTATCCCCGTCTCCGCTCCGAGACGTACGACCCGGCGTCGCTCGTCCTGGAGGACGCGCTTCGCGGCGCCGACCTCGTGCTCGTCCACGAATGGAACGATCACGACCTGGTCGCGCGCATCGGCCGGCATCGTGCGACGGACGACTCGTATCGGCTGCTGTTCCACGACACGCATCACCGATCGGTCACCGATGCGGCCAGCATGGCCGCCTACGATCTGCGCCACTACGACGGCGTGCTCGCGTTCGGCGACGTGATCCGCGACCTGTACCTCGATCGCGGCTGGGCGGCGCATGCCTGGACGTGGCACGAAGCCGCGGACACGCGCGTGTTCTACCCGCGGAACGCGGCGGCGAGCGGCGACCTCGTCTGGATCGGCAACTGGGGCGACGAGGAACGGACGGCCGAGATCGACGAGTTCCTGCTCGAGCCGACGCGCCGGCTCGGGCTGCGCACGACCGTCTACGGCGTGCGGTATCCCGACGACGCGCGCGCGAAGCTCGAGGCGAGCGGCGTCGAGTATCGCGGCTGGCTGCCGAACGCCGAGGTGCCCGAGGCGTTCGCCCGCCACCGCATGACCGTGCACATCCCGCGGCGGCCGTATCTCGAATCGCTCCCCGGCGTGCCGACGATTCGCCCGTTCGAGGCGATGGCCTGCGGGATTCCGTTCGTGTCGGCGCGCTGGGACGCGGCCGCCGGCCTCTTCTCGCCCGGCGACGACTTCCTCGTCGCGCGCGACGGCGACGAGATGACGCGCCATCTGGCGCGCCTCCGTTCGGACGACGCCGAACGCCGGCGTTTGATCGCCAACGGCCTGGCGGCCATTGCGGCGCGGCACGCGTGCGCGCACCGCGTCGATCAACTGATCGCGATCTACGACGAGATCGCGATGGAGGTGACGGTGTCGTGAAGATCGCGTTCTTCGGATCCAGCCTCGTCTCGGCGTACTGGAACGGCGCGGCGACGTACTACCGCGGGCTGCTCCGCGCGCTGCACGATCTCGGCGACGACATCACGTTCTACGAACCGGACGCGTACGAGCGCCAGCAGCATCGCGACCTCGCCGATCCCGACTGGGCCCGCGTCGTCGTGTACCCGAACCGGCGCGACGCGATGGAACGCGCGCTCGAGTCGGCGCGCGGCGCCGACGTACTCGTCAAGGCGAGCGGCGTCGGCGTCTTCGACCGCGAGCTCGAACGCGGCGTCCTCGACGTGCGAGCGCCGGAGTCGCTCGTGGTGTTCTGGGACGTCGACGCGCCGGCGACGCTCGATCGTCTGCACCGCGATCCCGGCGATCCGTTCCTCGCGCTCGTGCCGCAGTACGATCTCGTCCTCACCTACGGCGGCGGCGCGCCGGTGGTCGACGCCTATCGCGCCGCGGGAGCGCGGGCGTGCGTGCCGATCTACAACGCGCTCGACCCCGCGACGCATCACCCGGTCGCGCCCGATCCGCGGTTCGGGTGCGACCTCGCCTTTCTGGGGAACCGGCTGCCCGACCGCGAGGCGCGCGTCGACGATTTCTTCTTCGCCGCGGCCTCGACGCTGCCGGACCGCCGATTCCTGCTCGGCGGGAGCGGTTGGGACGACAAGCCCAAGCCGCCGAACGTGGCGTACGTCGGCCACGTCTACACCGCCGACCACAACGCGCTCAACTGCACGCCGTCCGCCGTGCTGAACATCAGCCGAGAGAGCATGGCGCGCTACGGCTTCTCGCCGGCGACGCGCGTCTTCGAAGCGGCCGGCGCCGGCGCGTGCCTGATCACGGACGCGTGGGAAGGGCTCGACACGTTCCTCGAACCCGATCGCGAGGTGCTCGTCGCGCGCAGCGGCACCGAGGTGGCGGCGCAGCTCGAGCGCCTCACGCCCGAGGCGGCACGCGCGATCGGCGAGGCGGCGCGGCGGCGCGTGCTCGCGTCGCATACCTACGCGCATCGCGCGGCGCAGGTCAACGCGCTGCTCGACGCGCGGACGGTGCCGGCATGAAGACGGGGCGCGCTCGGATCGTTTTCATCGGTCTCACGATCACCTCGTCGTGGGGCAACGGGCACGCGACGACCTATCGCGGTCTCGTCCGCGAGCTCGCACGCCGCAGGCACGACGTCCTCTTCCTGGAACGCGACGTGCCGTGGTACGCATCGAACCGCGATCTGCCGCAGCCGCCGTATGGCCGGACGGCGCTGTACGCCAGCGTGGCGGAGCTGAAGGATCGCTTCGCGCGCGACGTCGCGCGGGCGGATCTGGTCGTCGTCGGATCCTACGTGCCGGACGGCATCGCGGTCGGCGACTGGGTGTGCGGTGCGGCGCGCGGCGTCACGGCCTTCTACGACATCGACACGCCGGTGACGCTCGCCGCGCTCGAGGCCGGCACCTGCACGTACCTCACCCCGGCGCTGATCCGTCGCTACGATCTGTACCTGTCGTTCACCGGCGGACCCACGCTCGATCGCCTCGAGCGCGACCTCGGCGCGCGCATGGCGCGCCCGCTCTACTGCTCGTTCGATCCGGCCGCGTACCATCCGGAGAGGCGTGCAGCGAGCTGGGATCTCGGGTACATGGGCACGCATTGCCCGTCGCGCGACCCCGGGCTTCGCCGTCTGCTGATCGACGCCGCGCGGCGACAGCCGGAGAGCCGGTTCATCGTCGCAGGGCCCGGCTACGAGGCGCGAGAGTGGCCGACGAACGTGGAGTACGTGACGCACGTCGCCGCGTGCGATCATCGCGCGTTCTACACGTCGCAGCGCTTCACGCTGAACCTCACCCGCGGCGACATGATTCGCGCCGGCTACTCGCCGAGCGTCCGGCTGTTCGAGGCGGCCGCCTGCGGGGTGCCGATCATCAGCGATTCGTGGCCGGGGCTCGACGCGTTCTTCGTGCTCGACCGAGAGATCCTGATCAGCACGTCTGCCGCGGAGACGCTGGAGATGCTGGGCATGTCCGAACGCGAGCGCGTCGCGATCGGCCGGCGCGCGCGGCGCCGCGTCCTCGGCGACCATACGGCGGAGCACCGGGCCATTCAACTCGAGGAGTACCTCGAAGAGGCGTCGCGCCGTGGAAGTGTACGCGCACCGGTCGTTCTCCCTGCATCTGCCGGAGCGGCTCCGCCGGTGTCGTAACCGGATCGCGCAGCTGTCCGCGTCGCCCGATCACGACGCCATCGTCGAGCTGTTCGTCGACGTCGGGGAAGCGTACGCCGCGGTCGCGGACGGGTCAGCGCCAGGCGATGCGGTCGTCGACGCATGGGCGGCAGCGATGCAGACTGTTGCGGCGGCGCTCTGCGAATCGTGGCACGGTCGACCGGTTTCCATCACGCTTCCATCGATGCCGGCCGGCAGCCCCGTCGACGTTCGCGCCACGACCGCGGAAGGCTTCGCCTATTACGCCCTGCTCCCCGAACAGTACCTCGTCGCCGCGGAGCGCTTCGTCCGCGAGCGCGCGCCGGCATCCCTGCTCTGCATCGGCATCCGCAGCATCGGCGGCCCGCTCGCCTTCGTCGTCGCGGCCGCGGCCAGGGCCCTCGGGGTCGCCGCGCGCGTCGTCACCGTGCGTCCGTGCGGCCACCCGTTCGATCGGCGCGTCGAGTTCACCGAACCCGTTCCGGAACAGCTGATCGCGGTGGTCGACGAAGGACCCGGCCTGAGCGGATCGAGCTTCGCCTCGGTGGCGGACGCGCTCGTCGGCCGCGGCGTCGCACCCGATCGGATCACGCTCTTTCCGAGTTGGGAGGCGCCGGTCGAGGGGCTCCGCTCGGCCCGCGGCCGCGCCGCATGGCGGCGGCATCCGCACGCCGTGGCGGCGTTCGAGGACGTGTGGCCGATTGACGGCCTCACCGACATTTCCGCCGGGCAGTGGCGCGCGCTCGTGTTCGGTCCTGATGACGCTCGATGGCCGGCCGTGCAGCCGCAGCACGAACGCCGCAAGTACCTGCCGTCCGCGCTCGCGCCCGCGACGGTGATGAGATTTGCCGGCCTCGGCCGCTACGGCCGCGAGAAGTTCGAGCGCGCCGCGCTGCTCGGCGACGCCGGCTTCGCGCCGCGAGCGGCGTCGCTCCGTCGCGGTTTTCTGAGCGAAACCTGGGTCGACGGGCGGCGGCTCGACGCGGCCGATGGCCGCCGCGAAGAGGTTCTGGATCGGGTGGCGGCGTACGCCGCGTTCCTGCGCCGCGACTGCCGTACGGGAAACGGCGCGCGCACGGAGGACCTCGACATCGCGGCGCGGTTCGACGAGCCGGAAATCGCCGTCGACGGCCGCATGATGCCCCACGACTGGGTCGAGCGGGGTTCCGCGCTCGTCAAGACCGATGCGCTCGATCACCACGCGGATGATTTTCTGCCCGGCTGCCGCGACATCGCGTGGGATCTCGCCGGCGCCTCGGTCGAATTCGATCTGGACGCGTCGGCGGAACGGCGAATGATCGAGACGTACGTGCGGCTGTCCGGCGATCGCACGATCGGGCACCGGTTGCCGGAGTACAAGACGGCCTATCTCCGCTACCGTCTCGCGTACGTCTCGCTCGCGATCGAGTCCCTCGGCGGATCGACCGACGCGCCCCGCTTCAGCGCGGCAGCGTCGCGGTATCGCCGTTCACTTGCAGCACGCGAATCGAGTCGTCATCGGCGTCGACGATGCTGATGCGGCCCGGCGAGATTTCGAGGCGGTGATACAGGTCGATCGGCATCGCCAGCGCGTACAGCAAGAAGCTGCGGATGACGTCTCCGTGCGACACGACGAGGACGGTCCCATTCTCGAAGCGCGCCCGGAGCGCCAGGAATGCGTCGACCGCTCGATGCTGGACGGCCAGCATCAGCTCGCCGCCGGGGGCCGTCGTCAGCGACCGGAACGCGTTGAAACGCCGCCACAGGGGATCGTGGCTCAGATCCGCAAAGGTGCGGCCGGTCCACGCACCCGTTTCGACTTCGATCAGCGAGGGCTCGATCTCGATCGCCAGCGCGTGGTCGGCGGCGACCGGCTCCGCCGTCTCGCGCGTCCGCTCGAGGGGACTCGAGACGATCGCGGTGATCGGCACGTCGCGGAGCGCAGCCGCGAGCCGCAAGGCATCCTCGCGTCCGTCCGCGTTGAGGTGTGTGCCGGGCGCGCGGCCGGCGTGTTTCGCGCCGACGCCGTCGAAGCGCCCGTGGCGAACGAGGAGGAACCGCGTCATTGCGATTGGATGGCGTTCGTGTGGCCGGTGCGGTCGTCGCCTTCGGCTGCCTCCCAGTGCGCCGCGAATGCATCGATCTGCCGCAGCGTCTCGTCGAAGTCGCCGCGGAAGCAGACCGCGCGGTCGTCGACGAACACGTGGGCCGCCGGCTTGCGATCGGTGACATCCTCGACGAGATGATCGAGCGCGTGTTCGTGCAGCCAGCGGCGAACGTCGCCGGCCCACCGCGTGGTGAAAATCACGACGCGGTAGCCGCGCGACGCGAGCGCTTCGAGAAAGGCGCGCGCGCCGGGACGCGGCGGATCGAAGTGACCGGCGCCCCGCCAGCCGGTGTACGCGTCGAGAACGCCGTTGAAGTCGACGCACGCGATCCGCCGGTCGCTCACGTCCGCGTGCTCCATCGCGTTGCGCTCCATGCGGCCGCGAGACCGGCTTCGACGGCGGCGTCGGCAAGATAGATGGGCGAGATGCGGCCGTTCGCCGCGTAGAACACGTCGATCGCGGCGAGCCCGACCGCCGACCCGATCGCGAGCCCTCTGGTTTCGGACGTCACCTGACGGCGCACGCCGGCGCTGACGAGGGTGGCGCCGATCGCCGCCACCAGCACGCCGACCGTGCGCACGAGCCACTTGTCGACCTTCGGGCCGGTCACGGCCTCGAACGACTCGATGTCGACCAGCGGCCAGATGCCCGTCGCGGCGAAGTAGGCGCCCTGCGCGATCGCCAGCGTCCGGTCACTCATGGGTCAGCTCCTCGGGCGCACACAGCAGCCGCGGTGCGTCGGGCTGCGAGATGTCGATCTGATCCCAGCGCGCGACGACTTTCTTCGACGGGCGGCGGAGCCAGCGGCGCACGATCGCGAGACGTTCAAAGAGCGCGCCGCTGCCGAGGAGGTATTCGGTCACCTCGTACCGGCCGCGGCGGCGGCGCACGCGTATCTCTTCGATGCGGCCGATGGCAAGCCCGCCGTCGGCGTGGACGCGGCGGCCGAGCAGTTCCTCCACGCGAACGACGCGTCGGCGCCTCACGCCGATCCTCCGGGCATGCGCGACACGACGTGTCGGCTCAGCCACTTCTCGAACCGCAGCAGCCGCGGGTCGTCCGCCGCGGAGACGTCGAGCTCGATATCGACGCCGATGTCGCGGAACAGCGTCGGACCGTAGCGGACCGTCTGGAGCCTCGGCCGCAGCGTGCGCGCGAGCCATCGCGCCAGAAACTCGATCGGTTTCGGCAGCCGGCGCGCGGCGGCAGTCAGCCCGACCTCCATCGCCACGAACTGCGGCGGCCCGTTGTCGCGCAGCCGAAGGACGATGCTGTCCACGCGGCCGAGGCCCTGACCGTTCCGGTCGACGAGACGCACGTCGAGCACGTCGCGAACGAGATCCATCAGCCGCCTCCCGCGATTTGCAGCGGAATGGCGACGACGGCCAGCACGAACGCCAGCGCGACGATCGCCGCCACCGCCACGTTGCCGACGATGCCGTTGGTGTGCGACCCGAGGTACTGCGTGTCGTTCATGATCACGAGCAGCGGACCGATGACGATTGGCAACGCCACGACGGTCACCGCCATCGAGAACATCGTGAATTTCAGCGGATCGAGCCCGGCGAGCGCCGGAATCGGCGCCACGAGCAGCATCAGGCTGTAGACGATCGCGAACCGCGCCTCTTCGTGCGGACGCTGACTCTCGCCCCAGTCCCAGCCGAACGATTGCGAGACGGTGTACGCCACGTCGAGGGACAGTTCCAGCGCCGCGCCGACGCAGCCGATGAACAGCGACGTCCAGAACAGCGTCCAGCCCCAGCGCGGAAAGGGAATCGTGAGGATGAACGCCGACTGCTGGTATGTGTCGGCCCGGACGCCGCGCGGCGCGAGGACGAGCGCCGCCACGATCATCGCCGCCATCGCGACGACCGACCCGAACGACATGCCGACGGCGGCCACGACGCGGTTCGGCATCAGGTCCTTCGGCTTCCAGCGCTCTTCGACGCCGCCCGACGAGTAGAACGTGATCAGGTACGGACTGATCGTCGCGCCGAGAATGCCGACGGCGAGGTAGGCATACTGCGCCGGGTGCTGGTTCGACGTGTGCGGCAGCAGGTTGCGCGCCGCGTCGCGCCAGTCGGGCCCGAGCACGACGGCCGCAGCGACGAACGACAGCGTGACGAGACCCAGCGCCGCCACGCCATGCTCGATGGACTCGAACGTGCCGAACCACAGGAGCGCCCACACGAGCAACGCCACCGGAACCGCCCAGACCGCCATCGGCACGCCGGTGCCGAGCTGCAGGGCCAGCGACGCGCCGCCGATCTCAGAGGCGAGCACGAGCAGATCGACGACGACCTGCGTCATCAGCGGCCAGATCTGAAACGAGACGCCGAACCGCTTCCGCATCGCGTCGACCATCGTGTGCCGGCTGACGGCAGCGAGCCGACCGGTCATCTCCGTCAGGAACGCCACGCAGATCGTCCCGAGCGCGAGCGCCCACAACAGACCGTACCGGTAGCGCGCGCCGGCCTGCAGCGCCGTTCCGAGGGAACCGACTTCGAGAAAGCCGCCGATGCTGGTGAGGACGCCGAGGCCGACCTTGGTGAGGTTCTTCATCGCATCGCGATGAGGTCGGCGCGCCGCTCCGATTCCTTCAGCCAGGCGGCGAAGAAATACAGAGCGCCCGCGATGAAGACGACGCCGGCCGGTACCCACATCAGGAGGCCGGCGAGCTGCTGGTCCTCGAGCGGGGTCAGCCCGAATCGGGCGGCGGCCGCGGTGTCGTACGCCGGATACCACACGTGCGGTGCGAATGTGAGCAGCGCGCCGAGGACGCCGCTGTGGACCGCCGTCGCGAACACGTAGACGACGGCGGCGCCGTATCCGGCGCGGCCGTAGCGGCCGTGCGCGAGACCCCACCAGAACAGCGCCGCCGACCCGAAGAACGATGCGTGCTGCAGGACGTGAACCGGTTCGTGCGCGAGCGCCGCGTCGTACAGCGACGGTAGATGCCAGATCCACAGCGCCAGCGCGTGGATCAGCCACACGACCGCCGGCGCCGAGAGGCACGCGAACACTCGCGACAGGCGCGGCCCGCGGACCGCCGACGCGACTCGCCGGCGCGCGCGTACGGGCAGCATCCACAGCAGGGCGACGTACGGCGACGCGAGCGCGACCAGCGGCGCCGCCACCAGCATCAGCAGCTCGTGCTGCGCCATGTGCGCCGCAAACAACTCCTCGCTGAGCTCGTCCAGTGCGATGAGCGCGACGGCCAGCGTCGTCCATCCGCACAGAAACGCGAACGCCTGCGCGCGGGTGATCCCGTGGCCGATGCCGGCGTGCCGCCACACACGCGCGACGCCGATCGCGTAGACGAGCGCGAACACGGTGAGCGCGCTACCAGCAAACACCGTGGAGCGTCCAGATCGGCACCGACTCGGCTACGAGCAGCAGCGCGAACAGCGCAGACGACGCGAGGCCGAGCAGCCCCATGAACTTGCTGCGATCGAGCGGATGACCGCCGTCGTCGACGACGGGCGCCGGGACGAGCATCAGGGTGCGCCACGCGGCGTAGGCGCCGGCGAGCGTGCACCCGATGGCGGCGACGGCGATGATCTGCAGCACGTACGCGGTGGCGTGGCCGCAGCTCCACTTGGTCAGCGCGTAGTCGAAGCCGAGCATCGCCGACCACGCGATCGGGCCCGCGAGGATGCCCGCCCACTGCGTCCAGATGCCGGCGTACGACGTCGACCACTCCGCGATCAGATGATCCTTGGCGCCCAATAGATCACTCCGTAGATTGGCAGCCACGTGGCCACGACGAAGTACCAGTAGACCGCGTTCTCCTCGACGTCGACGAAACGCTTCTCCTCGACCGGCCCGATGAACATCAGCGCCGTCAGCACCGCCGTGTCGGCGACGTCGGTCGCGATGTGCACGGTGTGCAGGCCGAGGAGCATCCAGACGATCGATCCGTAGGCGTCGTTGGAGAAGGTGACGTTGAGGTGCAGGAACTCGAACACGCGGATCGCATTGAACGCCACGCCGAACGCGAGGCACACCACGAGCCACAGGCGAACGGCCCGCAGATCGATCCGCTCCGCGGCTTTCTTCGCGATCTCGTTCGGAATCGCGCTCGCGGCGAGGACGAGGAGGTTCAGCGTCCCCCACAGCAGGTCGGGCGGCGCGATGTTCTGCGGCGGCCAGTACGTGTTGCGCTCGCGCAGGTAGAAGTACGCGCCGATCGTCAGCGCGAACATGGTGCCCTCGATCAGCACCAGGCCGAGCGTGCCCCACCACATCAGGCTGCGGTGTCCGAAGCCGCCGGGGGCCAGCATCGAGACGTCGATCGTCCGCGCCGCGCCGCGGCGTCCGGGCGCGAACGCGTGCTGGCCGGCGGTCGGCGGCTGGGGCGCGGTCATGCGGCTTTCCCCGATGGCGGTTCGTTCGGCATCGGCAGGGTCCGATGCGCGATCGGCCACGCCTGCGTGCCGGTCTCGCCCGGGTGCTTCGGCCAGAACCAGCCGGTCATCGACACGAACAGCGGCACGGCGCAGTAGACGACCGCCCAGGCCGTGAAGATCGAGCCGACGAACAGCGCCGTGGTCGACAGCGCGGTGAGCAGCGGCCACTTGGTCGGCTCGGGGAACTCGGTGCGGTGATCCGGCTCGGCGTCCATCACGTGCGTGACGAGCACGTCGCGCACGTCGGTCCGCAGGCCGACCACGATCGGCTGGTCCGGCGGGTTGTCCCACACCGGTTCGCGTCCGGCAACCGTCGGCGCGTGCAGGAAGTTGTACGCCGGCGGCGGCGACGTCGTCGCCCACTCGAGCGTGCCGGCGAGCCAGGGATCGTCGGTGGCCGTCGCGCCGTGTCGCAGCGCCATCCAGGCATCGGCGAGGAACAGCAGCGTGCCGAGCGTCATGAACGCCACGCCCACGAGTTCCAGCTGATTCATCGTCGTCCACCCGGCGTCGGGCGGGTACGTGTAGACGCGCCGCGGCATCCCGTGCAGGCCGAGGAGGTGCATCGGAAAGAACGTCAGGTTGAAGCCGACGAAGAAACAGGCAAACGACGCGATCCCGAGGCGCTCCCTCATCATCCGGCCGGTGAGCTTCGGCCACCAGTAGTAGAACGCCCCGAACAGCGGGAACACCGTTCCGCCGATCAGCACGTAGTGGAGATGCGCGACGACGAAGTAGGTGTCGTGCACCTGGAGGTCGAGCGGCACCGCGGCGAGCATGACGCCGGTGAGCCCGCCGATGAGGAAGACCCAGAAGAACCCGAGCACCCAGACGAGCGGCGTCTTCAGCGACACCCGGCCGCTCCACAGCGTCGCGATCCAGCAGAAGAACTGAATGCCGGTGGGGACGGCGATGATGATGCTGGCGGCGGTGAAGAACGATTCGCCCAGCTTCGGGAGCCCCGTCGCGAACATGTGGTGCACCCACAGGCCGAAGCCGACGAAGCCGGTCGACACGAGCGACAGGACGACGGCGAGGTACCCGAAGATGTGTCGCCGCGAGAAGGACGTGACGATGGTCGACACCAGCGCGGTGCCGGGGATGAAGATGATGTAGACCTCGGGGTGCCCGAAGAACCAGAACAGGTGCTGCCAGAGCAGTGCGTCGCCTCCGCGCTCCACGTCGAAGAAGTGGGTGTTGGCGAGGCGATCGAGGATGAGCGCCGTGCTCGCGAGCATGATCGCGGGCATCGCGAAGATGATCATGAACGACTGGACCACCAT
>Ga0070741_10008221_pt1 | contig 21083 bp, 16 predicted proteins | sample Coa_R1_4_FD_66440 | JGI IMG/M metagenome (GOLD analysis project Ga0070741, IMG submission 66440) | Surface soil microbial communities from Centralia Pennsylvania, which are recovering from an underground coalmine fire - Coalmine... | ecosystem: Environmental > Terrestrial > Soil > Unclassified ...
ATGATGAAGGTAAAGAGGCTCACCCAGATAATCTACCCGAAGGATGCGGCTCTAATTCTAATTAAAACGGGGATTCAGTCCGGGATGCGTGTCATTGAGTGCGGAGCAGGCTCAGGCGCGTTCACAATTGCACTTGCAAACGCTGTGGCTCCGTCAGGAAGGGTCTATACATACGATAGAAGAGAGGATTTCCTGGAGAATGCCAGAAGAAACGTAGGGGATGCCGGGTTTTCCGATTTTGTGGATTTTAAGTTGAGGGAAGTAGCCGAGGGTTTTGATGAGACAGAGGTAGATGTTGTTGTCATTGACCTGCCCTCGCCCTGGGAGGGTGTTCCAGCCGCATCGCGGGCAATCAGGGGCGGGGGAAGGGTTTCAAGCCTGTCCCCTACGTATAACCAGGTTGAAAAAACGGTTGAGAGCCTGAAGAGAGAGGGATTCGTTTACATTGAAACCATAGAGGTTTTGGTTCGAGGAATGCTCGTTCGCCCAAATAAGACCAGGCCGTTTGAAAGGATGGTGAGCCACACGGGGTTTCTCACGTTTGGAAGGAAGGTGTTGATTCGAGAATGGGGCGCGGAGGAGAAAGAGGAGTAGATATTTAGCACAAGATGAAGATAAAATCACGTCCCGATGATTTCGTTGTCGAAGAGTTTTTAACGCTTCCTGAGTTCTCGCCCTCAGGCGAATATGTCATATACGGATTGGAAAAGAGGGGGCTTTCTACGCTTGAGGTCGTAAACCGGCTCGTTCATAAATACGGGATACGCGATAGAGAGATAAATTTTGCCGGGATAAAGGATAAATATGCCCTTACCTCCCAATACCTGAGCATAAGGGGAAAGAGGCTCAAAGAAATTAGGGAGAGGAATTTTTCACTGACTCCTCTTGGGAGGGCCGTTCGTCCTGTGGGTCCAGACCTGATCATGAAAAACAGGTTTACGATTACGCTCAGGAGTTTGGATAGGACGCATATCCCGGTTTTGATAAATAGCCTGAGCGAGGTCTCCCGATGGGGCTTTCCAAATTACTTTGGGGAGCAGAGATTCGGCTCCGCAAGGCACGGCGAGGGGTTTTTGGCGAAGCGTCTGGTTCTCGGAGACTTTGAGGGTGCTCTAAGGCTGTATCTCGCCAGCTGGTCCTCGGAAGATAGGGCTGTCGTAAAGGAGTTTAAAAGGTTCGTGTCCGACCACTGGGGGAACTGGGAAGAGTGTCTGAGTGTTGCTCCACGCTCGAATGAAAGGAGTGTTCTTGCGTATCTCAGGGACCATCCAAGGGATTTTCTAAAGGCGGTGAATCTGATAAATCCCAGGATGCTTTCCCTCTATATCGCCGCTTATCAGAGCTATATATGGAATGAAATGGCGTCGGAATTTATAAGGTTAAATTTGTCAGAAGATGAATTGATAGGGTTTCCATACGTAGCTGGGGAAATGGTATTTTACAAAACCCTTCCTGAGGGTTTATTCCATGAGTTTAGACGTATCGAAATTCCGCTTGTGGATAGCAAGGTGGAATTTCCAGCCGGAAAAATAAGGGAGGTTGCGAGAAGTGTAATTAACCGAGAAGGGGTTGCAATTGGGGGTTTCAGATTGAATAAGATTAAAAGGGCATTCTTCAAATCGGTTCTAAGGGGGCTTATTGCATTTCCGGAGGGGTTGGAGATTTCAGACCCGGCTCCCGATGAAATTTATTCGGACAAATTCAAGGTTACAATCTCATTTTTCCTCCATTCGGGCACGTATGCTACTGTGCTTTTAAGGAGGGTACAGGCAGGAGAGTGGGCTGAATTTCCATCCGGCTAAAAGTATAATAAAATGGTATGTTATTTGTGAGATGTGAACCATTCTAAGGAGGGGCGTATATGGATTTTAAAAATGATATTGAAGAGCTACTGGAATTTAAAAGCGATAAGTATCCCATTGTGTCTCTTTATTTAAAATTGGGGCCGAAGGAAAGAGAGAATTTTAAATACAAAATAACCCTAAAAGACATGATAAAACGGGAGAGAGAAGGACTCTATAAAAGGGATTTTACAAAGGAGGCTGTTGAATCGGTAGAGGCGGATTTTAAAAAGATTGCAGATTTTTTTGAGAATGCAAGCTCGATTGCGGCCTGCAGAGGAATTGCCGTTTTTTCTTCCTCCGGGGAGGGTGCCTGGAAGGTATTTAAACTTCCTCTGGTTTATCGCAACCGCCTGGCTGTCAATTCATCTGCCCTCGTGAGGCAGCTTGTCACGATAAATGATGAGTTTGGTGATATAGTCGTTGTGATTATAGACAGAAAAAAGGCCAGGCTTTTTAGAATAGGTTTAAACGGAGTAAGTGAGATATTGGATTACTTCTATCCGGAAGCTACGCGTAGCACAAAATTTCAGGCTCGCGAAGGGAAATCTAAGCAGAGGGTAACGCGTGTAGGCGGTGGAGAAATCTCCCACGGTTATGGCGAATACGGTTTTAATAGGATGATAGAGGATGAAATGCAGAGACACCTTAAGTACGTTTCTGAGAGGTTATTTGATCATTATAAGGAGAACAGGTTTGATTGGCTGGTCATGGGTGGTGCCGAGCAGGCATTGGCGGATTTTCCAAACCATCTCCACACCTATTTAAAACAGAGGTCCCTGGGAATGATCCCTGTGGATACAAGCACGATTAAGCCGGACGAAATCGCAGAGAAGGCGTTGGACCTTTTGGAAAAGAGGGAGCGTAAAAATGAAGAGAAACTCCTCGATGAGTTTAGAGAACAAATCGGATTTGGACTTGCCGTAAACGGGATTAGAGACACATTGAAGGCACTCATGATTGGGCAGGTGAGAATCCTCCTGGTTGCGGAAGGGTTTACGCATCCGGGATTTAGATGCCCCGAATCAGGCGTTCTGGTTCTGGAAAAAACGGATAATCTCTGCCCGGAGGGAAAAACCCCTCTGCCTATTGCAGACATCGTGGATGAAATCATTGAGGAGGCCCTTGGACAGAAGGCAGAGATAGAAGTGGTTTTTAATGAAGAGAGGGAAAAACTGGACGGAATAGGAGCGATTCTCAGGTTTAAGCTGTGAGATCAAAAAGAGATTCCCAAATATCTACTTTACTTGCGCTGCTTAGAAGCGCCGGCCTCTCTAGAAGGTATAAGGGGTTGTACCTACTTCTGGCCGTTGTTATTCTGGGTTTATCGCTCTATTTTAAATCCGGATCAAGAACCCAACTGGACGGTGGCGGGGAGTACACGGTGGCGGATGTGATTGATGGCGATACAGTTGCGCTCAATGGGTCTGATACACATATCAGGTATTTGGAGATAGATGCCCCTGAGGTTCTTCATAGCGACTCGCCCGGAGACCCGCTTGCTGAGGAGGCAAAGAGTTTAAATGAGCGCCTCGTTTCAGGAAAGAAGATCAGGCTCGAATTCGATAGAGAAAAATACGATCCATACGGAAGGGAGCTTGCGTATGTTTTTGCTGACGGGGTTTTTGTCAATGAGGAGATTGTAAGGGAGGGGCTGGCAAGGGCTTTCATAATTAAGCCCAATGATCGGTATGCGGATAGGATTCTTAGTGCAGAGGAGGAGGCAAAGAGGGAAAGAAGGGGAATCTGGGGCGATCTCAGCAGTCTCAAGCCTCCGCCCGATGATGTAAATTTTCTCATCAAGCCCTCTCAGGCCTCGCGCTACAACGGCCAGCGCGTGGTTGTAAGGGGCAAGATAACCGACTCCCGCAAGTCCAGCAAGGTGATTGTCCTTAAGATGGAGAGTGATCTCGATATAACCATATTTCCCGACAGCTGGGGAAACTTTAGGTTTTTCGGTATAAATCCTGAAACATATTACGTGGGCAGGCCGGTTGAGGTGATAGGAAAGGTAAGGATGTATAAGGGCAGGCCGGAGATAGTAATAAACCACCCTATATCAATCAGGACCATCGGGTGAATGCAATTCGACACGGCTCACCGCAGGCAGAAGAGATTTTAATAAAGGGAGCCGAGGAATTGGGTGTTCGGCTGACATCCGGGCAGGTCTCCCTTTTTCTTGAATACCTAGAAAAGATCAAATTCTGGAATAAGAGGATAAATCTTATTGGAACCCAGGACGAAAAGGGGATTGTAGTGAGCCATTTCCTCGATTCGATTACGGTTGTTCCATTTATTCCGGAAAACTCAAAGTTGCTCGATATAGGCTCAGGCGCGGGTTTTCCCGGTATTCCTCTCAAGATTGTAAGGCCGTCTTTAGAAATTACACTCCTCGATTCGGTGCATAAAAGGGTTTTTTTTATGCGTGATGTAATTAGGGGCCTGCAGCTCAAAGGGATTAAAGCCGTCTCCGGCAGGGCCGAGAATGTTATTGATGAGGTTCCCAGGGCCTATTTTGATCTCGTTGTATCGAGGGCCGTAGGCAGTATTGAGAAGCTAATAGGAATCGGTATCCCCTATCTTAGAGAAGGCGGAAGGATTGTACTTATGAGGGGAAAAAAGGGGCTGGAAGAATGGAACGAGGCGAAGGATAGGACAGTCCGGGGCATTGAACTTTTAGAATCGAAGGAATTTTCTCTGCCATTTATTGGACACAGGAGGGTAATACTGGTCATTGCATGTGTTTTATAGATTGTGAGTCTGGGTTCAATAATGGCTATAATTCGAGTTTGGGGAATTCTTTATCCATAATGGGAACAGCCCCTAAGACCTCCAAATTACCCGCGTAAAAAAGAGGGGAGCCTGACCCCAGAACGGCTCCCCCTTCGAGATATGTTTTCTTTGTATGGGGAGGCAATGTCACGTGTAGAATCCCGGTTTCTCCGCCTACCTGTGTTCCGTAGTTGGAAGAGGACGTTGAATAGTATCGCACCCTCACCTCGACGTCTTTATACGGTATGTCGCCTGTGTTTTCAATTGTGACATGATGGATTATGGCTACCCTGGATGCCACATAAAATGACCAGTCTGTAACCTTGATATATTGCTCCGGGTGTAGAATCATGGGGTTTTTCGTTCCCGCCTCTTGGGCTTTTCCGATTCCATAAATGAGAATAAGTATTATTAGGGCTTTTATTCCTATGCGCTTCATTTTATCGTTACCTCTAAATTGTATCATAAGAGTTTTGAGTTTAAAATGATATATCGGTAAGAAACATGGCTAAACAAAAACTAGAGAAAATCTTTGATAGCCTACGGGACCTTCCGCCTCAGGAGGTACAAAGCCTTATGAGAAGACTCTTTAAAGAAGGATTATACAGGCCGCCAAAACTAGAGAATATAACTCGAAAGGCAGAGCAGATTATAGAGGAGAATAATCTACCCCCTGAATTAGTGGATGAGGCTATAGAATGGGCAAGGTCCCAAAAGTAGTTATTGACACTGTATAAAAGGCTAAGATTTCCTAATGACTTACAAGCCGAAGTCATTGATTTATATATTTCTATTCGGAGACGGTTACGCCTAAGAAGAAGTTAGATGTCATTGAAGAAGACACAAATGACAATAAATTCCTTGAATGTGCTGTAGAGGCTAAAGCAAAATATATAATCTCAGGCGATAAACATCTTCTGAATCTAAAAGCCCTTGGGGGAATAGAGATTCTAACCGCAGATGATTTCTTAAGGCAGCAAACTAGTAAAAGATAAGGACAAAAAATATGGCAAAGAGAATAATTCTATACACGGGAAAGGGGGGAGTCGGTAAGACCACCACGGCTGCGGCTACTGGAATTTTAGCGGCGAAGATGGGGTATAGGGCGCTTGTTATCTCCACAGACCCCGCCCACAGCCTGGGAGATTCCCTTGATATGGAGCTGGGCCCTGAGCCGAAAGAAGTAATGCCCAATCTCTATGCCCAGGAGGTGGATGTTTATTACTCTGTAGAAAAATACTGGGGAAAGCTTATGGAATACCTGCAGTCCCTCCTAAGTTGGATGAAGGTGGATGAGATTTTAACCGAAGAGTTTAGCGTAATTCCGGGGATGGAGGAGGTTGCCTGTTTCCTCTGGGTTCAACAGCATCTACAGAGGAGATCATACGATGTCATCATAGTAGATAGCGCCCCAACCGGCGAGACATTGAGATTGCTCTCCCTTCCGGATGTAGCCCGGTGGTGGATAGTAAAGATATTCCCCATTGAGAGGAAGGTAGTCAAGCTCATAAGGCCGGCGATGAAGGTCGTCTCGGAGATGCCCCTTCCCGAAGAGCACACCTATGACGCCATAGAGGAGCTTTTTAAGAAGCTCGACTCAATACACAAGGTCCTTGCGGACCCGGAGGTTACATCAATCCGCCTTGTTCTCAATCTAGAGAAGATGGTGATTAAAGAGACTCAGAGGGCATATACTTACCTGAATCTGTACAATTATCCGGTGGATTCAGTCATAATCAATAGAATCATGCCCCAAGAGGTAGACGCTCCGTTCTTTGAGGAATGGAAAAAGTACCAGGAGGGTTACAGAGAGGAGGTGGACGAGCTCTTTAGCCCCATTCCTGCATTTGAAGCGCCCCTTTTCTCCAAGGAGGTCTTTGGTATAACCTCCCTTGAAAAGTTTGGTCGGACGCTCTTTTCTCAAAAAGACCCGACTGAAATCTTCTTTAGGGGCAAGCCGTATGAGATTGTAAAAGAGGAGGGAGCATACCAGTTGCATTTAAAACTCCCTTTTGTCTCAAGGGAGAAGATCAATCTCTTTCAAACCGCAGATGAGCTTACAATCCAGATTGGAAACCACCGTCGGAACCTCTTCCTGCCAAGGTTCTTGGCCGGGCTTTCCGTAAAAGAAGCCAAGTTCCAGGATGGAACGCTCAGGATAATCTTTGAGAAGAAGGAGAGGAAGAGGATGTAAAATACGGAACTAAGATGTTTCACATGGAGGGATTCGTTCTTTAAGCCCAGCTCTTTTCTCTGGTGTTAAGCTTGTCTTGAGCTTCCAGCCACTTTGGGCGTATTCATCCTTCTGCTTTATAAGGAGCCACTCCTTTTCCTTCCCCTTGAGGCGAACCAATGAGAAATTGCCCTTAAGCCTTTTTCCCTTAAGAAAGAAGCTGATTTTATCCCTTTTCTCTTCAATAATGTCATAGTTTCCATTATCCCAAACTACTACTGCTCCCGCTCCATACATCCCCTCCGGTATAATTCCCTCAAAATCAATGTATTCTAGTGGATGGTCTTCCACTAGGATAGCCAGACGCTTCTCCGACGCGTCCATAGAAGGCCCCTTTGGAATAGCCCATGAACGGAGAACTCCGCCCATCTCCAGGCGGAAGTCGTAATGAAGGCGTGATGCATCATGCTCATGGACAACAAAACGAAGGCTCACGATTCTAATAATACCTGAATTGGGGTATTTGGGTTAAATATGCATTTGTGTTCACAAAGGGCATAAATATGTAGGATTGAGTCTATGCGTAGGTCACTTTCCGAATTGTAACACAAGGGTTTTGAGTTTAAAATGATATGGAATCAATGATAGCAAATCCAAAGAAACTTCAAAAATTCGAGAATGAATTGTTAAAGAAGCAAGGGGTGGATATTATGCAAAACTTTCGAATTGTTGAGGCTCTATATAGAGAAGCAGTCATCCTTCGTGTGATTCCAATGAGAGATCCTCTTGATGGGCTAGATATTGATATAAAGATTGCAAGGGCCGTAAATAGTGTTCCGAAATCTACTTAGAAAGATAGCCCGCGGATTGGACAAAGCACATATCCCCTATATGATCGTAGGCGGTCAGGCAGTTCTTCTCTATGGAGAGCCGAGATTAACGAAGGATATTGATATAACCCTCGGCGTTGGCTCCGATGAGATTGAAAAAGTAAGGAATCTTGCCACGACTCTTAATCTAAAAGTTCTCGTAAATAAAATAGAGGAATTTGTTAAGGATACGATGGTTTTGCCCACTATTGATGAGAAAAGCGGAATAAGGGTGGATTTTATTCTTTCATTCTCCTATTATGAGAAACAGGCAATTGGGAGGGCAAATACGGTAAGGCTCGATAAAACCGCTGTTAAATTTGCCTCTCTTGAAGACTTGGTTATACACAAGATTATTGCCGGGAGGGCCAGGGATATTGAAGATGTAAAGTCGGTTCTTTTGAAGAACCCGCATTACGATACGGGGTATATCGCCAGATGGTTAGAAGAATTTGATCGCTCACTGGGCGAGAATTTCTCAGCCATGTTTAACAGGATATTAGAGGAGATACAATAAAATCCATTTCCTTTCCCTTGAGACCGCATCCATAGAAGGCCCCTTGGGAATAGCACATGAACGGAGAACCCCGCCTATCTCAAGGCGGAAGTCATAATGTAGGCGTGACGCATCATGCTCATGGACAACAAAACGAGGATTCATGGTTCTAATAATACCTGAATTAGGTTATTTGGGTTAAATATCGCGGCTGTATGCCGCTCCCACCCATTTTGAGGCTGCTTCTAATTGACGGGGAATTGCCCTTAGTGGGATAATGGTGATAAGATAGGTATGGGGTGAGAAATGAAACACCTTGATAAAGGGAGTATTATCAAGGGGGCTTACTGGCCAGAGCCTGTAGAAATCAAGCTCATTGAGGATGCTGGTGGATATGTTCACATTATGGGTGTTACCACAGTCTCCCGATCCCATATTGACCAGCTTATCCCCCACGATGAGATTTCAAAATTTTCTGTTATTAGCATAGGCACAACCTGTTCGGAAGAGCCGTGGAAGGTATTTCTGTCCCTAGAAACAAAACGCTATCGTTTTGCCTCTCTTTATGACCCATTGCTTGCGATGAATACATCAAAGGTTGATCCGCTCCCCCATCAGATTGAGGCTGTCTATGGTTATATAACAAGGCTTCCGAGGATTCGATTTTTGATTGCCGATGACCCCGGTGCGGGTAAGACCATAATGGCTGGGTTAGTCATAAAGGAACTAAAGCTACGCAACCTCGTAAGAAGAATACTGCTTGTAGTGCCTGGCCATCTCAAAGACCAGTGGAGAAGGGAGTTATCAGAGAGGTTTGAAGAGAAATTTATTGTTGTTGACAGGGGTCTCTTGGATGCGCTTTATGGGGAAAATCTATGGCTTAGGGAAAAGCAGATTATTACATCTATGGATTTTGCAAAGAGGGATGACGTTATTTCTTCAATCTCCGCTGCCAATTTTGATTTGATTGTTGTTGATGAGGCGCATAAGATGAGCGCCTATCGTTATGGGGATAAGTTAGAAAAGACAAGCCGTTATATGTTGGGAGAGAGGCTTTCACGTAATACAACCCACCTGTTGTTTTTAACAGCAACGCCCCATAAAGGAGACCCTGAAAACTTTCGATTATTTCTTGACCTGCTTGAGCCTGGATTCTTTGCCACAACAGAAATGGTTCAGGAATCCATAGAGAATAAGGACAATCCTTTGTTTGTAAGGCGTGTTAAAGAAGACCTGAAAGATTTTGATGGTAAACCGCTTTTTTTACCAAGGCATGTGATAAGAAAGAACTTCAATCTGGGAACAGACTCTCCAATGGAAAAGGAGCTTTACAATGAGCTGTCAAAATACGTTAACACCCAGTATAACAAGGCGCTAGTGAGGGATAAAAAGAGGAACGTTGCATTTGCCCTTGTGATCCTCCAGCGCCGCCTGGCATCGAGCACATACGCCTTACTCAAATCCCTTGAACGGAGAAGAGAACGGCTAAAGGATTTACTTGAGATAGTAGATAAGAAAGGCGTCATCCCCGACTATAGCCTTGATATGGATACGGTTGAGGATATGAGCGAGGAGGATAGATGGAGGGAAGAGGCAGTATGGGAAACTCTGAGTGTTGCTGAGAATAGAGAGGAGCTCGAAAAAGAGATTAAAACAATTGAGGGACTCATAGAACGAGCTAAGAGCATAATCCGAAATGAGGAAGAGATTAAACTGAGAGAACTCAAAAACTCACTTGAGGAATTGGCCCAGAAATATCCTGAGCAAAAGGATAAAAAGATTCTAATTTTTACCGAGTCAAGAGACACGCTTGATTACCTTGAAAGGAAGATCAAAGAGTGGCAATACACAGTAAACACCATTCATGGCGGAATGAATCTTGAAGAAAGGATTAAAGCCGAGAAAATATTCAAAAACGAGACACAGGTCTTAGTGGCAACTGAGGCGGCTGGTGAGGGTATAAACCTTCAGTTCTGCCACCTTATGGTCAATTACGATATTCCCTGGAATCCTAACCGTCTTGAGCAGAGAATGGGGAGAATACATAGGTATGGTCAGCAGAAGGAGGTCTATGTATTTAACCTTGTCGCAGAGGACACAAGAGAGGGTAGAGTTCTCAGCAAGCTGTTTCAAAAGCTCGAAGAAATTAAGGACGCACTGGGGTCGGACAAGGTATTCGATTGTCTGGGTGAGTTAATGCATGATAAAAACCTCTCACAACTCCTGATTGAAGCCGCCGCTAATGCGAGAAGCGTTGATGAGATATTAAGGGAGATTGAAATTACGGTAAATGAGGAATACATCGCGAAGGTAAAAGAGAATCTAGGGGAGAGCCTCGCTACCCGATTCATTGACTACACACGTATAAAGGAAATGGCTCATCAGGCAAGGGAACACAGGCTTATTCCCGAATATACACAAAGTTTTTTCAAAAAGGCTTTTGATAAATCGGGGGGAAAATTCAGGGAGATTAAAGACGGTTTCATATCCATAGATTCGGTTCCATATGAGATCAGGAAGATCAGTGAAGAGGATAGTTTTAAGAAATCATACGGAGAACTGTTAAGGAGATACCCTAAAGTAACATTTGATAAGGAAATTGCTTTTAAGAATCCAGATGCGGAGTTTGTCTCATTTGGTCATCCCCTATTTGAATCCATTATGGTCTGGGTGGAGAGGGCATTCTCAGACTCTCTCCTAAAAGGAGCCACATTCATAGACCCTGACGGAAAGATGGATGGATACCTCCTTTTTTACGAAGGTGAGATTAGAGACGGTACAGGCAATGTAGCCGGGAAACGGCTCTTTAGCTTTTATGTGACTGACGGAGAGGTAAAACCAATCTCTCCATCAATTATCTGGGACCTTAAAGAGGGTGAAAGTACCGATAAAAGCTCGGCTAACATCGAGGACCTCAAAAATCGCGCATTAAGCCACGTAATTCAAACGCTTGAGCATTACAAGGAAGAACTCCTGGGAGAGCGCAAGAGGCAGTCAGAAATTAAGCAGAAGTACGGGATTAAATCACTGGATCATCTTGTTTTAGAAATTGACAGGGATTTGATTTCTCTCTACGACCGTAAGAATCAGGGAGAGAATGTTGACCTTGCCATCCGAAACAAGGAAGAGAGGAAATCAGAGTACGAGAGGGCACTTGTAGAACTCAAGGAACAGATAGAAAAGGAAAAGAGCCTCAGTATGAACATGCCCCGATTCGTTGGTGTTATAAGGGTAAAACGAGCGGAGGTGGTTGAAAGCCCTATGCAGAGCGATAGAGAGATAGAGCAGATAGGCATGGATGTCGCGATGAGATATGAAATGGATAATCAAAGGGTGCCAGAAGATGTCTCATTACAAAACCTGGGTTTTGATATTCGTTCAACCGATAGGGATGGTATTGTGAGATACATCGAGGTTAAAGCACGGGCAAGCATGGGAGATGTGGCTCTAACACAGAACGAATGGTTCAAGGCACAAAGGTTTAAAGACGATTATTACCTGTATGTGATTTTAAATGCTGCGACAAACCCTGAGCTTATCGTTATTCAAAACCCTGCTGAGAGGCTTAATCCCGAAGAAAGAGTCGAGGTAGTTCGATATATTGTTTCTGAGGAGCAGATTATAGAAAAGGGGGAGTTTGCATAGATCATGGACTTATATAAAAATAGGTATCGTATAGAATCCACTAGATTGAAGAATTGGGATTATTCGTCCTGTGGTTATTATTTTGTCACGATTTGTACCAAAAATCGGGAGTGTCTATTTGGCAATATCGTTCCGGCGGGTAGAGACGACCCATCGGGTCGTCTCTACATTAAGGTCAAATTCATTAGGTTCAATCATTGGGCAGTTCAAATCTGTTACTACAAAACGAATCCGCGCAACGGGTTATCTAAATTTCGCCTGGCAATCCAGATTTTACGATCACATTATCAGAAATGAAAATTCCCTGCAAAAAATAAGAGAATATATCGGAAATAATCCAATAAAATGGGACGTTGATGAAAATAACCCTGATTTTATAGAGAGGTGATTTTTGCCTGCCCAATTTATATGTTGTAGAGACGACCCGGCGGGTCGCCTCTACCGAAATATTTGGGAATACGGAGCCGTATAATGAATAACAAAGACAAGCGCCTCATTGAGGAATCATTTCCCGTTAAAGAGGTAAGCGTAGAATCGGCGCGTGAGAAAAATATCCGTCGCGGTCATATCTCCACACTCCATATCTGGTGGGCAAGGCGTCCACTCGCATCTTCGAGAGCAACCGCATATGCCGCACTGATTCCGGCATCAAAAAACCTTGTCCTGAGCGAAGCCGAAGGAATAGACGAATGGAATAAGAAAAGAGAGTTCATTATCAATCTTTGCAAATGGGAGAATTCCCTCAACCAATCCCTTATAGAAAGGGCGAGAAAAGACATTCTTGAATCAAATGGTGGCAAACCCCCGAAGGTGCTTGACCCATTTGCGGGCGGCGGTGCTATTCCCTTAGAAGCGTTAAGGCTCGGATGCGAGACATACGCAAGTGATTACAATCCCGTTGCCGTTCTGATCCTAAAATGCACACTTGAATATCCTCAGAAATATGGAAAGCCGGGTGAGGTTGAGATGGTACAGACACGCCATGGCGTGTCTGTACTAGAGTTCGGGAGTAAAAAGAAAAAGGTTAAGGTTGAGAATAAACTCCTAGAGGATGTAAAAAAATGGGGAAATTGGGTTTTAGAAGAAGCAAAGAAGGAGATTGGCAGATTTTATCCTGAAGAGAATGGCTCAATTCCCGTTGGCTATATCTGGGCAAGGACTATTCCCTGCCAGAATCCATCCTGCGGTGCGGAGATTCCTTTGATGCGTCAATACTGGCTTGCAAAGAAGGGTAAAAAGAAGGTTTCTCTGTATCCTTATGTTGACAATGAGGGTGCGGATAACGTAGAGACGACCCGGCGGGTCGTCTCTACAATAATTAAATTCAAAATCGTGGGCACGGGATACGAGAAAATGCCTGAGGATTTTGACCCCGAAAAAGGAACGGTTTCAAGAGCAGTCGCCGTCTGCCCCGCCTGCGGTTCAGTTGTGGACGATAAAACTACGAGAAAGCTCTTTCAGGAGGGAAAAGCGGGGCAAAGAATGGTTGCCGTTGTTTTGCACAATAAACGGGGTTCGGGTTCCGGGGGTCGGGATTCGGGAAAGAAGTATCGCGTGGCTACGGATGAGGATTTAGAAATCTACAAAGAAGCAGAAGAGTATCTTAAAAGAAAAATCGGTAGAGACGATCCGCCGGGTCGTCTCTACATGGAATGGGGACTAGACCCTGTGCCTGATGAACCAATCCATACTCCAGATGGAAATGAATATAAGCCCGGGCATCTTCTTTATAACTTTACTCCGGTCGTTCTTTATGGAATGACAAAATGGGGAGACCTCTTTAATTCACGCCAGAAATTGGCTTTGATTACTTTTACTGAAAAGGTTAGAGAAGCGTATAGGGGGATTCGGGATTCGGTGTTAGGTGTTGGGGAGGGAAACGAACCCCACCCCGAATCCCTAACCCCTAACCCCGAAGAATACGCAAAGGCAGTGGTGAGTTATTTGGCGTTGATTTTTGACAGACTTGCTGATAAAAATTCAAATCTTGTGGTTTATAACGTTGTTGGGGAAAAGGTTGAACACGTATTTGGCAGACAAGCTCTAGGAATGGTTTGGGATTATGTAGAAGTCAATCCATTTACGGATGTAGGTTGGTCCAATATGCAAGATTGGGTTGAAAGAATAATTAACCACTGCTCTCAAATCTCCCGAATCCCTAATCCCGAACCCCAAATCCCGACAATCTCCCAATTCTCCGCCACATCTCTTCCTCATCCCGACAATTACTTTGATGCAGTCTTTTCTGACCCACCATATTACGATAATGTACCTTATGCTGATTTATCTGATTTTTTCTATGTTTGGCTCAAAAGAGCTATAGGGGGTTTATATCCAGAACTTTTTTCAACTCCGTCTACACCCAAATCTGGTGAAATAATTGCTGAATTACCTCTACTAAGAGGAATGGATAAAGATAAGGCTATACATGCCGTCAAAGGCATTAAGACAAAAGAACATTTTGAAGAAAATCTCAAAAAAGCATTTCAAGAGATTCATAGGGTTTTAAAGCCGAATGGGATTGCGGTTATCGTTTATGCACATAAATCCGCAGAGGGTTGGGAAACGCTTGTAAACTCCCTTCTGGATTCGGGTCTGATTATGACCGGGGCATGGCCAATTAATACTGAAATGCAGGCGAGGCTAAGAGCAAAAGAATCCGCCGCGCTTGCTTCTTCAATTTATATTGTTGCCAGAAAAATGGAGCGTCAGCCTACGGGTTTCTATAACCAGGTTAGAGAGGAACTGAGACAGCATCTTAATAGCAAGCTCGAAAGACTCTGGGCAGAGGGAATAAGCGGGGCTGACTTTTTCATCTCTGCGATAGGTTCTGCAATTGAAGTATTCGGGAAATACGAAAAGGTCATGGACTATGAGGGAAATATCGTTCGCGCGGATCGGCTGCTTGATGAAGTTGGTAAGATTGCTACGGATTATGCTGTAAGGCAGATACTGCATAACGGTTTCGCTGGTGAGATTTCGGACCTCACACGGTTTTATGTCCTATTCCGTTGGAATTATCGCGAGGCGAAGGTGCTTTTTGATGAGGCAAGAAAGCTCGCGCAGAGCTGTAGCATTGATCTAGCAAAAGAGTGGAGCCGCGATGGGTTCATTAAAAAAGAAAAAGAGTTCATCAGGGCTTTGGGACCGCATGAGAGGAAATCTGGAGACGCCGTTAATAGTGGTTCGCAAGAGCTTATAGACGTTCTCCATTCTGCTCTGCTTCTTTGGGAAAAGGGCAGGCGCGATGATATGCTGAATCTGATTAGGGAATCCGGTTACGGAAAAAGCGAGGCCTTCTTTAGGGTTGCACAGGCAATATCCGAGACACTGGATAAAGAGAGCAAAGAGAAAAAGCTCCTGGACGGATTCCTTGCCGGAAGGGAGCGCTTGAAGGAAGAAATTAAGAATAAGCCAAAGCAGGGGGAGTTGTTTAAATGAAAACATTGGATGAGATCAAAAACGTACTTAAATCACATAAGGAAGAATTACGAGAAAAGTACAAGGTGAAGGAGATAGGGATATTTGGCTCTTATATAAGGGGCGAGCAGAAAGAATCTAGCGATTTAGATATATTGGTGGAATATGAAACAGTCCCCGGTCTTTTTAAATTCCTTGAGCTTGAAATATATCTTGAAGAGCTTCTCGGCACAAAAGTTGACCTCGTAAGAAAACAGGCAATTAAATCTAGGTTGAAGGATTTGATATTGAAAGAGGTAGTGTATTTATGAAAAGGGACTATTCGCTTTATGTTGAGGATATATTGGATTATATAAATAAGATTGAAATCTTTGTTGAGGGAATGGATTTTCAACAATTTGTTCAGGATGATAAAACTGTAAGTGCCGTTATCAGGAAACTGGAGATAATTGGAGAGGCTTCTAAAAATTTACCGGATTCTATAAAACAAAAGTTTTCTCAAATTCCATGGAAAGAGATGGCGAGAATGAGAGACAAGATTACCCATCACTATTTTGATATAGATTATGAGGTAGTATGGAAAATCTTGAAGGATGAGTTGCCACAGGTAAAACCTCACATTATCAAGATAATAAAACAGGCAGAGTCTCAGAATTGATAAACATTGTTTTTTAGACGTATAGGTGACCGCCGGGTCATCTATACAAGTACGAAGAATTTAAAATAGTCTGGAGAATAGAGATGAATGTATTTCACACAATAGCCATTCCTCATAAAGACATTTTAGAGGGCAGACTCACTATGGATGTGTTTGCCGCCGATTTGTGGGAGGTTAGCCAGAACAGGGGGCCAGATGAATATAGGGATTCAGATACATTTTTCAGAAAGACATATCTCACAGAAGGGCTTAAAAATTTAATTGCGATTGTAGAAAAAAGGCTTCAGGGAAAGGGCGGAGACCCGGTTATACAGATTCAAACACCATTTGGCGGCGGCAAAACCCATGCCTTGATTGCCATGTACCATAAGGCTTCGGAGTGGAAGGCCAAAAAGGCCGTTATAGTTGGCACCGCTCTTGGTACTGAAGTGACCCTATGGGGATTTTTGGAGAAGCAGTTGACTGGAAAAACCGAGAGATTCTCAGGGCAGGTATCACCGGGTAGAGAGGCTATAAGGGAATTGCTCTACAAAAACCAGCCCGTCCTCATATTGATGGATGAGGTATTAGAGTACGCGACAAAAGCTGCAGGGGTAAAGGTTGGACAGAGCACATTAGCCGCCCAGACCATAGCCTTTATTCAGGAACTCACCGAGGCAATATCCAATGTGGAGAGGGCTTGTGTTGTGGTGACACTCCCATCCAGCATTACTGAGCATTACGATGAGAGCGCAGAAAAACTCTACCAGCAGATACAGAAGGTATCCGGCAGGATAGAGAAGATTTATACACCGGTTCAGGAATATGAGATTACAAAGATTATCAGGAGGAGGCTCTTTAGCAATTTAAACGAACGGCAAGCAAAGGAAATTGTCGGTATGTTTATGTCATACGCCGAAAAAGAGGGGATACTCCCCTCAGGGGTCGAACCCAGTGAATACGGGGAACAATTCATTTACTCATACCCCTTTATGCCTGAGGTTGTAAATGTGCTTTATCAGCGCTGGGGGAGCTTTCCAAACTTCCAGAGAACCAGAGGGGTGCTCAGGCTCCTTTCTCTAGTCATATACTCCCTGAAGGAATCGAGTCAAAACTATATTAGCCTTGCGGACTTTGACCTCGCCAATCAGGAAATCCGTCAGGAGCTTTTAAAACACATAGGAACTGAGTTCAACGGTATTATAGCGGCTGATATTACAGATAGAGATTCTGGTTCCAAAAAAGTGGATGTATCACTGGGCAATGCGTATCATGGACTAAAACTGGGAACCCGCGCCACAAGGACTATATTCCTCTACTCATTCTCCGGCGGTCAGGTACACGGTGCGACAATCAGTGAAATAAAGCGTTCGGCTACTACTTTGGGGAACCCCTCAAGCGTTGTAGCGGAGGCAATAGAACAGCTAAAGAGCAGGCTGTTTTATATACAGAACATAGGGGATAAATACCTCTTTAGCAATCAGCCAAACCTGAACCGTATTCTGCTGACAAAGATGGAGAATGTCAGGGATGAAGAGCTTGTTTCATTGGAGAGGGAGATTCTAAAACAGGGTATCAAGGGGGACAAGTTAAGGGTTTTTATTTGGGAGGAAAACCCAGTTAATATCCCCGATTCCGAAGAGATCAGGCTGATAATCCTAAGGTCGGAAAATAAAGAAACATTGGAGAGTATTATAAAAACAAAGGGACAGACCCCGAGGGTTTACAGAAACACGTTAATCTTTCTCTATCCTCTGGAATCTGAAAGGGGTGCATTTATAAATACTATGAGGCGAAAAATCGCATACGAATATATCCAGCAGGATGATAATCTCAGACTTTCGGATGAACAGAAGAAAGAGGTTAAAAAGGAATTGAAGAGTATAGAATCGGATTTAAAAGAATCTATACGCAGGCTCTATAGGATTGTTGGAATCCCCGCTAAAGATGGATTAAAAAATATTGATCTGGGAATTCCCACATACGGAGAGGAGAAATGGCTCGACCAGGAGGTCTACACAAGGTTACGTTCTGATGGAGAGATACTCGAGAAGGTTTTTCCTCTAGTCATCAAAGAGAAGTACCTCTCTAATAGAGAATATGTTTTAACGGAGCAGATGTATCAGTCATCGCTTAAAACACCCGGAGAGACGAGAATAGTGGATAAATCGGCTATAGAACAAGGAATCGCTGAGGGGGTACGTGTGGGACTCTTTGGATTGGGTGAGATGAAAGATAATATTCCAATCTGTCTGTACTTTAAAGAACAGCCGTCTATTGCGCTCTCAGGGAATGAGGTTCTTATCAATGAAGCACTGTGCCGTGAACAAAAAGAAAAAGTTTCTACGCCGGAACATCGGTATCCTGAACCGGTGATTCAAAAAGGCGGCGAGAAGGTCGGACAACCGGAGCCTATTTATCAGCCAAAAAGTAAAAAAGAGATACAACTGAGGTTTCGTGTACCAAAGGGCAAGGTTTCCAGCATCATGGGGATAATGAATCTCTTACAAAGTAAATTTGAAACACTAGAGATTGAGTTAAAGGCAATGGACGGCGCTATTTCCGAGCAGGATTATGAGGATAAAATAAAGGAGACTTTCAGACAACTGGGGATTGAATTAAGAAGGGAATAAGGATTAGAAGATTGAAGATTGAATCTGCAATCTGCAATCTGTAATCTTCTTGTATGAGGGATTATGAAAATTGAAAGATTTCAAGATTTGGAAGTTTGGCGATTGGAGAATTAAGAAGCCAACTATATATGGATGGCATTAGATTTAATTTACATTAATAAAGACGAATTTCAGACAAATTATCAGTTGTCCGAGAAAATTTCAAAATCGCTTGGCGGGCTTATAAAATACCTACAATATCCCAATCTTGAATCTTCCCATATTAAATCTCCTGAATAGAGGGAATAGTCTCAATAATACTTTTCCTTTAAGGTATCTTGTCTATACCAGAAATTTAGTATTAAAATAGATTACTTGGGAGAAAGTGACCGATGGTCTTAAAAGCGTTCCGTATCCAGATGTACAAGTGCATCCTTGATTCTGGTTGGATAGAGGTTACTCCATTAACAGTCCTGGTTGGCAAGAATGAATCCGGCAAGACAACGCTGTTGAAGGCTCTCCATAAGCTCAATCCATTTAATCCAGAGCCCTATTCCATAGAAAGGGAGTGGCCAAGGGGTCGCAGGAGGGAGAGGGACAATGCTCAGGTTGTTTGTACCGCCCGATTTGAGCTTTCTGAAGAGGAGATTCAAGAGCTGGCTAAGTTGACCCATCAAAAAATCGCGGAAAATACGATAGAGGTAACCCGGGACTACGCCGGTAGTTTGGATGTTTTATTCCCATCCGGCCTTTTCCCCGACAAGATCCATCAAAGCGATATTGGCGCAACCGCTCCATCCACTCAAAAGAAGGTCCATGAGTACATATTAAAGCAAATTCCAACGTTCATCTATATGTCCGACTACCATATCTTTAGCGGTACCACACAACTTGACCAGGTCTGGCAGAGAAAGGAGCAAAACCAGCTTACTGAAGAGGATAGAACCCTCCTGACAATTATGGAGATTGCAAAATTAAACCTGGAAGACGAGGTGCGGAAAGGGAACCTCTCTGACCGCGAGGAGAGGCAGTACGACCTAGACGATGCCTCCGCAACGCTTACGCGTGCCATCTCCAATAGGTGGAAGCAAAGGTGTTATGAGGTGCAGTTCAGGGCTGATGGGCAGTTGTTCTATACATTCGTCAAGGATGAGCGCGACCCATCCCTTATAAGATTGGAAGAGCGGTCAAGGGGATTTCAGTGGTTTTTCTCATTTGACCTGATGTTCATGAATGAAAGTAGTGGAACCTTCAAAAACTGCGTGGTTCTACTCGATGAACCTGGCCTCCATTTGCATCCCGATGCTCAAAAAGACCTGCTCAAGCGCATGGAGGATTATACGAGAGAAAACACCCTTATCTACACGACTCATCTGCCTTTCATGATTGATTTAGAGAAACCGGAGCGCATTTGTGTGCTGAGCGAAACGGACAACGGCACAATCGTTACCGATAATCTCGCGCAAAGTCAACCGGAGGCTAAGTCTGTATTGCAGGCCGCATTAGGAATGAGCGGGAGTTCCAGCCATCTTGTTGCCCAGCGTAACTTGGTGGTTGAGGGCCTGGATGATTTTTGGATAATTACTGAAATATCGAGGTTGATGAGGAGTGCGGGAAAGGATAGCCTGCCGGATGACCTGTTTATCACACCGGCTGGCGGTGATTCGGAAGCGGTTTACATCGCGGCGTTTATGATAGGGCAGAAACTCGATGTTGTTGTTCTTCTGAACTCAAACAGCACGGGTCGGAATGGTAAGGGCGAGCTGGTTGAGAAATGGCTTGCCAGGTATCGGTCAAACCGTGCTCGGGTCTTATCTCTCGATGAGTGTCTCGATATGAAGGATAAGGGGTTATCAATCGAGGATATTTTCCCAGAGAAATTTTACATTGAGAAGGTGCAAGAGGTATACAAAAAGCAGCTGGCTTCGGCGGGTTGCGAGAGGCTCGAACTGGTCGGCGATGGTCCAATATGCAGGCGCGTTGAACGTTCCCTTGGGAAGTATGGAATCGGGTTTAATAGGGGTTCCGTAGCTAAAGCGGTTCATTCTGATTTAAGCCGTATGCACAATGCCAATGAACTTCCCAGCAAGACAATAGAGATGGCAAGGAAACTCATCGCGGGGATTAACGCGGCTATGCCGCAAGAGGCCTAAGTGTAAGGAGCGAATATAATCGAGTGCGGCAGAGAAAATAACGTCTATCTATTATTGTGGATACCCGATAAAAGCATTTGGGTATGACAATGGACGGAGTGTCATTCTCGCGCATTACCCATTTAAGATATACGGGTACATGATTAAGCGGGAATCCATTATTTAAACCGTATAACTGGGTTGTATTAAGTGATGTGTTCAATCCAATTACAACCTACTATAAATTTGAATAAAATTTATCAGTAGTAATGGAATTGGAATTTGTAATATTTCAGCTTTGCGTGTAAAATTTCTAGTAATTGGGTAATTTAAGTTTCGGTTTAGAAGGTAAGTAGCTATCTTTTTATAAAAAGCCATCCTCCTATAACGAATAACTGAAAAAGCTCAAAAATAAAAATTAATGTCAATTTTAGATTGGCGAGGAGATTTAAAATTTGAAGTTTGAAGAGTTTAGTCTATCAAATG
>Ga0070741_10008222_pt1 | contig 21081 bp, 19 predicted proteins | sample Coa_R1_4_FD_66440 | JGI IMG/M metagenome (GOLD analysis project Ga0070741, IMG submission 66440) | Surface soil microbial communities from Centralia Pennsylvania, which are recovering from an underground coalmine fire - Coalmine... | ecosystem: Environmental > Terrestrial > Soil > Unclassified ...
GGCTTGGCCTCGTTGCCGGACGTGCCAGGACGCGGTTCCGCCGGGGTGACGCATACGAATCAGTCACGGAGGTCGTTTGAATTGCGCGTGTTGCTGACCAAGGACGTCGAGAACGTCGGCCGTGCCGGCGATGTCAAGGAGGTCGCCGACGGCTACGGTCGCAACTTCCTGTTGCGCCGCAACCTTGCGGTCGCCGCCGGAAAGGGGGCCGAGGCCGAAGCCAAGCGGCTCCGCGACGCGGCGACCAAGCGCGAGGCCAAGGACCGCAACGAAGCCCAGGCCCTTGCCGACGAGATCGACAACAAGACGGTGGTCGTGCGCCTGAAGGTGGGCGCCGAAGACAAGGCATTCGGCTCGATCACGAACCAGGACATAGCCGCGGCCGTGAAGGCGCAGCACCGGGTCGAGATCGACCGGCACAGGATCGATCTGAAGGAGCCCATCAAGACGCTCGGTGAGCACCAGGTCGCGCTCAAGCTGCACCGCGACGTAACCGCTCACGTCAACGTCATCGTCACGCAGGACAGATAGCCGGAATCGATGGCTACCACGCTGCCTCTCGCCGCGGGGCGAGTTCCACCGCATGACCTCGATGCGGAAATGTCGGTCATCGGCTCGATCATCCTGGACCCGCTTTCGGTCGCCAAGGTGCTGCAGTTCCTGCGACCGGAGGACTTCTACCGCGAGAACAACGGGCAGATCTATCGCGCGGCGCTCGACCTGTTTGCCGCGGGCGAGCCCATCGACAACGTCACCATGGCTGCGCAGCTGCAGAAGATGGGACTGCTGGACCGCGTCGGCGGCCGCGCGCAGCTGGCCTCGATGCAGAGCGCTGTGCCCACGGCGGCGAACATCGAGTACTACGGCCGCATCGTCAAGGAGAAGGCGTACAAGCGCCGCCTGATCTCGGCCGGCGGCAACATCGCGGGCCTCGGCTACGACGACTCGGTCGAAGCGGAAGATGCGGTCAACCAGGCGCAGTCGATGGTCTTCGGAGTCGCGGACGACCGCGACCAGCGCGAGCTGGCGCGCCTTTACGACCTGCTCGGGCCGGCCATGGAGCGCATCTCCATGCAGATGGAGAGCGGCCAGGGCATCGTGGGCATCCCGACCGGCTTCCACGACCTCGACCGCATGACGGGTGGCTTCAAGGACTCGGACTTGATCATCGTCGCGGGCCGGCCGGCGATGGGCAAGACCAGCTTCATCCTCAACATCGGCTTGCAGGCCGCGCTCGTGGCCAAGAAGTCACTGGCGATCTTCAGCCTCGAGATGTCGAAGGAGCAGCTGACCGAACGTCTTCTGACCGAGCAGGCGCAGATCGACGCGCAGCGGATGCACCGCGGCCTTCTGACCGAGTCGGAGTTCGACCGCGTCTCCAACGCGCTCGGCCCGCTGGGCGAGGCCGCGATCTACATCGACGACACGCCGGTGATGGACGAGTTGACCCTGCAGCTGAAGGCGCGCCAGGCCAAGATGCGCCACGGCATCGACATGATCCTCATCGACTACCTGCAGCTGATGCACGGCCGCTCGCGTGGCGACGACAACCGGGTGCAGGAGGTGTCCGCGATCTCACGCGCCCTGAAGGGGCTCGCCCGAGAGCTGCGTGTCCCGGTGATCGCGATCTCGCAGCTCAGCCGCGCGCCCGAACAGCGGCCTGACAAGCGACCGATCCTCAGCGACCTCAGAGAGAGCGGCAGCATCGAGCAGGACAGCGACGTCGTGATGTTCCTGTACCGGCCCGAGTACTACAAGGCGGACGAGCGGCCAGGCATCGCGGAGGTGATCGTGGCCAAACACCGCAACGGGCCTACGGGCACCGTCGAGCTCAAGTTCCGCCGCGACCACACGCGCTTCTACAACCTGGAGATCCGCCGCCCGGAACCAGGAACAGAGTAATGAGGGGAAACAGCGTGTTTCCCCTAACGCGCTCCCACGCTCCGCGTGGGGGCCCCAGAGGTAAGCCGACCCGGCCGCACGCGGCCGGGCGAGCGGCGATCCGGCCCTCGGCTCGAATCGAAGTAAATCTTGGTGCGGGGATTAAGCCGGCGCTCTCCTTCCGCTTGAAGGCTCTGGAGTAGAAGTTGGTCATCATCCTGGTCGGCGGCCAGTGGGGAGACGAGGGCAAGGGCAAGGTCATCGACTATCTCGCCTCGAAGGCGGAGATGGTCATCCGGTCGCAGGGCGGCAACAACGCCGGGCACACCGTCATCACGGAGCACGGCGAGTTCAAGTTCCAGCTCATCCCGTCGGGCATCCTCTACCCCGGCTGCACGTGCGTCATCGGCAACGGGGTGGTGGTCGACCCCATCGTGCTGCTGCGCGAGATCTCGCAGCTGCGCGAGCGCGGGATCGACCCGAAGAACCTCGTGGTGAGCGAGCGAGCGCACATGGTCATGCGCTATCACCCTCTGTTCGACCAGCTGGAGGAGGACACGCGGGGCGACGATCGTCTCGGTACGACGTGGCGCGGCATCGGCCCCGCCTACGCGGACAAGATCCGCCGGATCGGGTTCCGGATCGGCGACCTGCAGAAGGAGGGCTTCATGCGCAAGAAGCTCGCTTTCGTGGTCGACCAGGTGAAGAACCCGATCCTCACCAAGCTCTACGAGAAGGACGCGTACGACTGGTCGACGATGCTCGAGGAGTACATGGGCTACGCGGCCGAGCTCGACCCGTACATCAAGGACACGTTCCCCATGATCCAGGACGCGCTCGATCGCAAGGCCAACGTCCTGCTCGAAGGGGCGCAGGCGACCATGCTCGACCTGGACTTCGGCACGTATCCCTACGTGACGAGCTCCAATCCCACGGCCGGCGGCGCGCTGACAGGCAGCGGCATTCCGCCCACCAGGGTCGATCTTGTGATCGGCGTGTTCAAGGCGTACACGTCACGCGTCGGCTACGGCCCCTTCCCGTCGGAGCTCCTGGACGAGGTGGGGGACCAGATCCGCGAGAAGGGCCACGAGTTCGGCACGGTGACCGGCCGGCCGCGCCGCATCGGTTGGTTCGACGCCGCAGTGGGGCGGTACGCCGTCCGTGTGAACGGCGTCGGCTGCGCGGCGCTCATGCGCCTCGACATCCTCGACGATCAGCCGGCACTCAAGATCTGCACCGGGTACGAGTTCCGAGGAGCGCGCCACGACCATCCCATCGCCAACATCTCCCATTACAAGCACTGCACTCCGATTTACGAGGACATGCCTGGCTGGGAGTCGGAGATCGGTTCGGCGCGCTGCTGGGAGGACCTGCCCCAGCGCTGCCGCGACTACGTCGAGCGCGTGGGCGAGCTCATCGGGGTCCCGATCGAGCTGGTCGGCACCGGCCCGCGCCGCGACCAGTTCGTGACGAGAGGCCGCAAGCTTTTCGACTAGCGGGCGGTCTGACGGCGCGAAACTTGGCGGCGCGTTGAAGGCCTCGACCACTCCCGCCCCCGAGCTCTCGTGGGCCCAGGTGCACGCATTCCGGCTGCGGCGGCACCACCTGGGTCGAATGGCAACGCGCGAGGACCTGGTGCGCGTCGCCGGCGACGTGGGAGGATTCCAGGCCCAGGTGATGTCCGCCGCGGAGCTCCAGGCCGCGGTCAGGAGCTCCTGCGCCGTGAACGACGTCCGCGATGCGCTGTGGAAGGAAAGGACTCTCGTCAAGACGTGGCTGATGCGCGGCACGCTGCACCTGATCCCCGCCGACGACTTGCCGCTTTACACGGCCGCGATGCGGACGAGATGGATCCGCACGCGGCCGGCCTGGCTCAAGTACATGCAGGTGACGATGCCCCAGCTGGTCGAGCTGTTCGACGACATCGCGCAGGAGCTGGATGGCACGCCTAAGACGCGGGCGGAAATCCTGGAGCGGGTCGGGCACAGGCATCCCAATCGTGTGCGCGAGACCCTGAGCTCGGGATGGGGCGGCCTTCTCAAGCCGGTCGCTCGCAGCGGCCTTCTCTGCTTTGGGCCGAGCCGCGGCCAGAACGTCACCTTTGTGCGTCCTTCGGCCTGGCTCGGGACGTGGCGCGAGCTCGATCCGGATGCGGCGCTGGTCGAGGTCGCCCGCCGCTACCTCCGCGCGTACGGCCCGGCCACGAAGGCCGACTTCACCCGCTGGTGGGGCAACTGGCCGGGCGTCGGCAGCGCCGCGTGGGGAGGGCTTGCCCAGGAGCTGACACCTGTCTCAGTCGAGGGCGCTCGCCTCGACCTGCTCACCACGGATCTCGAATCGATCGCCCGGGCCGAGCCTGACGAGCTGGTCGTGATGCTGCCCGCCTTCGATCCCTATCTCATGGGCCACGCAAGCCGTGCGCACCTCGTGGCGCGAGAGCACGCGCCACGGGTGAGCCGCGTGGCGGGCTGGATCTCGCCCGTCGTCCTGGTCCGAGGCCGGGTCGTGGCGACGTGGACGCACACCGTCGCGGCGAACCGGATGACGGTCAGAGTCGACGCGCTCGACCGCATCCGTCCCTCGGCACGCGCCGCGGTTCGCGAGCGGGCTGGGATGATCGCACGAGCCCTCGGCGTGGCGCGCGCAGAGGTCGAGTTCGCCTAGGCGCGCGAGCTCGTCTTGACGACGCGCAGGTTCGCCTCGCGCTGCTTTAGCCGCCGATCTCGCCGCCATCGCTCCATGCTCGCCGACGCCGACCAGTAGCCGACGGCCAGCAGTGCCATCACCGCGTTGACGACCGCCACGGTCATGATCGCGCCCTCGATCCCGTAGCCCTGGCGGCGGAGGCCGACCGCGAAAAGTCCCGCCGCGAACCCGAGCACAGGCCTGATCCACCACGCGTCGGGTAACAGCCGGCGGTCGGCGAGCAGCAGGCCGGCGAGAAACCACAGGGGACCGCTGTCGAGCTGGAACACCGCGTCCCAGTGAAACGAGTAGACGGCCAGCAGTCCCCCGGCGAGGAAGCCGACCAGGACGATCAGGCTGAGGCGCCGGGCGTAGACCAGCCACGCGACGCTGATCGCGACCGCAAGCAGCGAGGTGGCAAACACCGGGCCCGGGACGTTGCCGACGTAGAGCCGGATCGGGTCGATCGGCGCCGAGGCCGGGCTGAAGAAGTGGTACCAGGTGCTGATGGGATCTCCGAACGGCCGCCCGTCGGCGGGGTTGAGGTAGACGAAAGGCGCCCCCCGGCTGGCCAGCGCAACGACCGCGTAGGCGAGAAGGCCGACCTGGGCGCGAACGGCGGGCACGTAGCGCGAGCGCAGAACCTCGAGGACTGCCGCGAGCACCGCGATCTCGATCGACACCAGGATGCTTGCGCCCGCGCCTACGAGCGCGACCCCGAATACGGCCGCGATCACGGGTCCGGCGTCGGTGCGGTGCGAGGGTCCCGGCCAGGCCCAGCGCGCGACCGCGTAGGCCAGGCAACCGGTGACAAGCGCTACGGCCAGCATCTCGAGGGCCGGCAGCCGGAAGATCAGGAGGCCCGCCACGACGGGCGCGAGAAGGGCCAGGCCCGTCGTCAGGTCGTCGGGCAGCGATGCCGGCCTGAACGCGGCACGGTCGAGCGCGGCGGCGACGTGGCCCAGGAGCGAGCTGACGCGGTTCGTACGGCGCGCGCGGGGGCGCCGTTCATCGGAAGCGGGGGGCACCTTCCGGATTGTAGGCAACTTGCCACACCCAGCGACCCAGGGCTGGCCGTCGTCCGGCGGCCTTGGGTGATAATCGGCGGGTTCGTGTCGCTTCTTGCCAGACGTCTTCTTGCGACGGTCGCGGTCCTCTGGTTCGTCGTGCTCGTGGCGGCAGGCGTGCTCGCGAACGCGATTCCAGACTCGACGTGGGTTGCCCTGGAGGCGCTGCCCGACCAGGCGCGGTCGCCGATCTTCGCACTCGCGGTCGACCCGTCGAACAACCAGTCGGTCTTCGCCGGCAGCTCCAAGGGAGCGATCCTTCGCAGCGCGAACGGCGGGGCGAGCTGGATCACCGCGCACGCGGGAACCGCTCCGGTGGGGACGATCGTGTTCAGCCCGTTCAAGGCCGGCCTGGCGCTCGCGGGAACGCGAGGGAGCGGTGCGCTGGAGAGCCTTGATGGCGGCGTGACCTGGAATCCGGTCAGCGGCCTCAACGGCCGCTCGGTCCACGTGTTCGGGTTCGCGCTTTCCACCATCTTCGCGGGCACCGACCGCGGTGTTTACACGAGCTCCGACGGCGCCATGTGGACGCAGTCAGGGCTCGGCGGCAGCAACATCGACGCCATAGCCGTCGAGGCGATTCACGACCCGGTACGGCTGCTGGCCGGCGGCGACTCGCAGGGTGGGGGTGCTTCGGCGGTTCTGTATCAGAGCGTCGACGGGGCGGCCACGTGGACCCAGTTGGCGCCGGCGATCAACGGAACGATCGCGACGAGGATGGTCGCCGGTCCGCTTCCGCCCGCCGGCAACGTGCGGCCCCTGCTCGTCTGCACCAACACCGGCGTTTTCGCTTCCTCCGACAACGGCGCGTCGTTCAACCCCTTGAGCGGCGGGAACCTTTTGCCTTCGACGGATTACACCGAGGCCGTGTTCATCACCAACCACTACAACCGGTTTTACGTGGCGAGCGACGGCGGCGGGGGGACGGGGGGCCTCTGGCGTACTGACGACAGTGGCGCCAATTTCAGCTCCCTGGACCCACCTCAGTCCTCCGTCACGGCGCTTGCGGTCTCGAACGACGAGTCGCCGACGCTGTACGTCGCGACGTTCCGGCCCTCCGACCACCGCCCTTTTCTCTGGACATACCGCGACACCGGTGCACCGCCGCAGCAGCCCCCCGCATCGCCGGTCGCGAGCGGCCCGAGGGTCACGCCGCCTTCTGCGCACAGCTCGCGCCTGCAGGAACTGCTCGCCCTTCCGCAGCTGCCCTACATCGCACTGGGCGTCGCTGCGCTGGCCGTGATACTCACCGCCGCCGTCGTCCATCTGCGCAGCCGCTATAGATAGACTCGGGAGCGTGGGGGGACCACACGAACGGCTGCGCGCGCTCGGTATCGAACTCCCCGCCGCGCCCGCACCCGCTGCCGCGTACGTCCAGACCAGGCTGGTGCCGCTCGGTGGCGGCCGCTCGCTGCTCTATGTCGCCGGGCAGATCTCGCGCGACGGCACCGGGCTGCTGACCGGCAGGTGCCCGGACGAGGTGTCGGTCGAGGAGGCGACGAGGCGCGCGAGGGTCTGCGCGATCAACCTGCTCGCCCAGATGGAGGCGGCCGCCGGCCTCGACAACGTGGAGCAGGTCGCCCAGGTGATCGGGTTCGTGCTGTCCGCCGACGGGTTCGGTGAGCAGCCGAAGGTGATGAATGGAGCGTCCGAGCTGCTGGCGGAGGTGCTCGGTGACGCCGGTCTTCACACGCGCGCGGCCCTGGGGACGAACGCACTGCCGTTCTCGGTGACGGTGGAGGTCGCGGCGGTGGCGGTTGTCCGCGCCAACTGAATCGCGTCCGGCGCCCCGGCGGTCGCTGGCGATCGTCGTAGGGAGCCTCCTGTACCTCGGAATCATCTTCGGGGTCATGCTGTGGCGCGGCATCTCGATCGAGCCGCAGTGGGTGGTGCTCGCCCTGCTCGTGATCGCGATCGCGCTCGGACGCGGGCTGACGTTCATCGCCGACTGGGGCCCGTTCCTCCTGCTGTTCTTTGCATACGAGGCGATGCGGGGCTTCGCGGCCAAGACTGGCTTCGCGCCACATGACCTCTCGGGCCTCGAGCGGGCCGTCTTCGGTGGGTCGCTGCCCACCCTTGTGCTCCAGCACGCCTTCTACGACCCCAATCACGTCCGGCCGCAGGACGTGATCGCGATGTTCTTCTACTTCATGCACTTTCCTCTGCCGATCCTCGTGGGCTTCTTCTTCTGGGTCCGCAGCCGGGATCACTACCACCGCTACATCGCGGCGCTGCTGCTCATGGCGTTTCTCGCGTTCGTGACCTACCTCTTCTGGCCCTCGGCTCCGCCGTGGTACGAGTTCGCGCCGGGCCGGGCGCCGAACGACCAGGTGGTGCACAAGATCCTCAACGAGACCGTCCAGAAGCTGTGGGGCTCCAACTATTTCGTCTCGCCGCTGTACACGCACCTCAACCCGAACCAGTTCGCGGCCTTTCCGTCGCTGCACGCGTCATTCCCGGCGCTTGCTGCGGTCTACGCGTGGCGTCGCTACCGGACGCTGTCGCTCGTGCTCATCGGTTGGTCGTTATGCGTGCTCTTCTCGATCGTGTACCTGGGCGAGCACTACGTGGTCGACGCGCTGGACGGCCTGCTCTACGTGACGGCTGCCACCCTGGTCGTCGAGGGCTTCACGCGCCGGCGAGCCCGGCACGAGAAGGAAAAGACCTCTACGCCTGCCACACCTTCCGCATGATGGCCCGCGCAAGCTTGTCGGAATCGTGGTGGGAAGGGATCTTCGCGTTGACCACGTCTGTGGCGATGAAGCGCACCTCGGGGTGGCGCATCGTGTCGCCGGGGCGGAAGATCACGGCCGCCTGGCCACCGGTCGGGGCGCGAGTCGTGTTGGAGTTGACGAGCACGAAATCGAAAAGGTTCGCGCCGACGTGCTCGCGGATCACACGCAGGTAGTCGTCGACTCCGTAATCGTCGGTCTCGCCCGGCTGGGCGGCCAGGTTGCAGATGTAGAGCTTGAGCGCCGGGGAAGCCTTGATCGCCTCGACCATCCCCTCCACGAGCAGGTTGGGGAGGATCGACGTGTAAAGCGAGCCGGGGCCGACGATGATGAGCTCGGCGTTGAGGATCGCCTGCGCCGCCTCGGGGTTGACCTGCGCCCCGTCGGGCTTGAGGAACACGTGGCTGATCGGCGCGTTCTGCTTGGGGATCTTGGACTCTCCCACTACCGTGCTCCCGTTGATCGACGCGACGAGCGTGACGTCCTGCAGCGTCGACGGAAGGATCGTTCCCTTGACGGCGAGAACCTTGCCCGATTCTCGCAGTGCGTGTTCGAAGTTCCCGGTGACGTCCGCCATCGCCATGATGAAGAGGTTCCCGAAGGAGTGGCCGTCGAGGGAGCCCTCCTTGAACCTGTGGTCGAAGAGATCCTTCATCAGCGGCTCGGCGTCGGCCAGCGCGATCAGGCACTGGCGGAAGTCGCCAGGAGGGAGGATCCGGTATTCGTCGCGCAGGCGGCCTGAGGAGCCCCCGTCGTCGGCGACGGTCACGATCGCCGAGAGGTTCGACGTGTACGTCTTGAGGCCGCGCAGGAGGCTGCTCAGGCCGGTACCGCCGCCGATCGCGACGATGCGAGGTCCGCGGCCCCGGAGCCGGAACGTGTGGATCATCTCGACGAGGCTGGTCGTGCTGTTACCGGGGAGGAAGGGCCCCAGCACGGATTGGGTCAGCTTGAGGTAGCTGACCAGCAGCAGGCCGACGCCGAACAGGCCGAAGATGATCGCGCGCGCCCAGTACGGCAGGAACTGGAGCGTGATGTAGTAGAAGCTGTGTGGCAGGGTGGCGCTCTGATAGAGCTCTTTGAGGGCGTACGCGACACCGAGCACGAGGACGAGCTCCGCGAACATCAGGAGCAGGAGCCATCTTTTGATCTGGAGCCCGGGCGTGAGCCAGCGGAGCCAGCGCGTCGTCGAATTCAGCCTTGTGGCCATCTACCCCGCCTGCTGCAACGCTTGGAAAACGTTCAAAGTTACTCTGGTACTACGCTCTTGATTGAAGTATGCGTTCTGTGAGGCGGATCCGCCGTCTGGTCAGGCTCGCCACCTTCGGCCTCGTGGCCGCGGCGGTCGCCACCGAGCTTGCCAAGCCGCAGGAGGAACGCACCTGGCACGGTAGGGTACTCGGCGCCGTTCCCTACGACTTCCGGCCCCCCACGATCGAGCGGATCCGGGATGCGTACTGGAACCCCTATTCGGACCACCTTTTGAGCGACCGTGTCTTCGGCGTGGGCTGGGCGGTGAACCTGTATCGGGCCAAAGTCCTGATGCAGCAGGCGTTCGACCGCATGACGGGGTCCTCGAAGTCGGTGTCGATCCGGATGACGGTCCGCTCGGAGAGCTCGTCCGGCAAGCCGGACGTGACGATCTCGCAGGAGTAGCGTCCGGCTGCTGGCACCCGGCGGGGGAACCGGCGCGGCCGGGATTCTTAGAATTGACGCCCCGGGCGCATGCCCGAAGTTGGGGAGTGGCGCAACGGTAGCGCAGCTGACTCTGGATCAGAAGGTTGAAGGTTCGAATCCTTCCTCCCCAGCCAAACCTTTGAATTTCCGACCCAAAAGCCCAGATTCCGTAAGCACGATCCGGCGCCTGGAGACCGGTTTGACCAAGGAACCCAGCCAGAAGACCCGGCAGGCGTTGGGCAGGGTGCTGGGGGTCAGTCAGTCGAAGCTGTTTGGGAAGGTGGGGAGCTAGCCAGTCCGTCCTGAGGACGCGCCTCAGTCTGGATAAAAGCGTTGACCTCTACGCAGCGCCGGGTTTGTCCTGAGCTTTCTGTTCGGAACTACCGTCGTCAGCTCCTGCGGCGCTCGCCTTGGTCACAAATTCAATCAATGCTTGAGCCCGCTCCAGCGTTGGTTGCCACGCTTCAGAATCTATCGATTCCGCGATTTCTGTAGGCATAGAGGTGACTTCTGTCATTAGAGTGCGAAGGTAGCGAAGCAAGCCTATATCCGTAGTCTCGAATGACTGACGCTGACCGTCCCTTCGATATGTTGCGACGCGTGCGCGACTCTTTTTAGACTGACCAAAGAAGACTCGACTATATTCAACGTCCATGCGGATCCAGTCCTCGGCTTCACCAAACGCATTCCATATCGCTTCGACGACAGAACCATGACGATTTTGAAGCGTGGCCACGCGGTTAACAACTTCTTCCGGAGCAGCCTTGGCCAGTTGGTCGCGAACATAGGGCGAGGTCAGCGCGAACACTAGGGTGCGGGCCGTGCCTCCCGTGAGAATCGGGCGTGGAAAGTTGTCGGCCAGCCGGTCCATCAGCGTCATCGCCGCCAGATCCGAAACGGGAATTGATGTGGCGGTCCCCAATCGAACGTCGATAGCGTCCCATTGTTCTTGAGTCAGGTCGGCGAGTACCTTGGCAAGCTCACCAATGCTGCTATCAATGTCGCTGCGTATGCGTGCAGACTCGGGCGCGCCGGAGGAAACGTCCGCCATCTACTTTTGCGGAGCTTCCCAAACTGGCAATGCCTTGGGGTTTGGTTCGTGGACACCTGCCCACCACGCCTCCCATTTGTGTAGCCCTGCAGATTGGATCTCGCGAGGCGATTCACTCGCCTCCGCCGATTTTGCACGTTCGGCAAGTTCAATGGCCTCGAGAACCCTTCGAATCTGCTCAAGTGACTCAGCGGTCTTTTCAACGTTCTCCAACCCAAAGTCGAATTGGAGAGCCGCACGGAAGGTGCGGCCTGCGTCTGGCCTGAATGTTATGCGGCCTGCGTCCGGCCTGAATGCTATCGATGGCGGCCGAGTCTGGCCTTGTAAGTGGATGCTTCTGGCGGTGCCCTGAAACGCCTCAGCACCGGACTTAGGCTGCTTAGCTTTAGGGCCGAGATAGGTGGCATGAATCAAAAGCATCGCCATCCCCAACGGGGCCACGCTGGCCGCCACCGCGAACCACCACAGACTCATACCCGCTCCGCCACCAATCTGATCATAGAGGGGCCGCGAAAAGTCCAGTAATTCCCGCCATTAGCAGAATAACTAGGGAAACCCGCGCGATGCCCTCTGCCGTGGCCGGATCCGACGGTCCCCCTGATAGGGCCACCGCACCGAAGAAACCAGATGCTACCGCTACAAGCACCAAAGCAAAGAAGATAGCCGCGATCTTGTGGAAGCGTCGTGCGGGAGGGAATCCGCCCGCGAATACTTGAGCAATGATGCTCGCACTCACGCCGATACAGGCAACCAAGAACTGCCCTTGGCCTCCCAATCGGCTGAGAGACAACCCGCCCACGGCCAAGGTGTACACCACGACCATGACGATCGGAAGCAGCGGGAACACAAACCCGTACCCAAACCAAAAGGCAGCTTTTTGACGCCCGGTGAGCTTCACGTGGCTGGACTCCTTCGCGCCGCAGGATAAGCCGAATTGGCTCGAACTGGGCGTTCTGGATCGGGCTGGCAGTCAGCCCATCGGCAGAACGCACAGCGTTGATTCCAGCGGGTGTGGCCGAAAACGTCGGATGCCATCGGGTCGCAGGTTGGAGAATCAGTTGCCGTGCCACTCGGGGATTTGGCTAGGGCGCCAGCGCAGCTGACTCTGGATCAGAAGGTTGAAGGTTCGAATCCTTCCTCCCCAGCCACATCAGGCTTGGCCAGGGCACAGGCAGTCCGCGACGCGTAGCTATAGATCCACGACGGATGAGTGGACGCCGGCGCGCGGCGCCCAGCACTGTGCCAGGCGCCGTCGGGCGGGTCGATCTTTCAGCGACCTGTCGGGTCGAACATTTCCCCTTCGTCATCCCTCAGGCAATCCTGCGCCGGTAGATGACCATGGCAAAACCGAACGCCACGATGATGAGGCCGAGACACCACGCAAGGGCGATCCAGATGTCGGTGCCGACCGGCTGTCCCGTGAACAGATCGCGGATCGCGTTGACGATGGACGTCACCGGCTGGTGTTCGGCGAAGGCGCGCACCGGACCCGGCATGGTGGCGGTTGGAACGAATGCCGAGCTGATGAACGGCAGGAGGATCAGCGGGTACGAGAACGCGCTCGCGCCGTCCACCGATTTCGCTGACAGGCCGGGAATCACGGCGAGCCAGGTCAACGCAAGGGTGAACAGGACCAGGATGCCGGCGACCTCGAGCCACGCGAGCACTCCCGCGCCCGACCGGAAGCCCATGAGGAGTCCCACCAGCACGACGACGGCGAGTGAGATCAGGTTCGCGACCAGAGAGGTGAGCACATGTGCCCAGAGCACGGACGATCGCGCGATCGGCATGGACTGGAAGCGCTCGAAGATGCCGCTCCGCATGTCGAGGAAGAGGCGGAACGCGGTGTAGGACACGCCCGAAGCGATCGTGATGAGCAGTATTCCCGGCAGCAGGTACGTCACATACGATCTCGACCCGGAGTTGATCGCGCCGCCGAAGACGTAGACGAAAAGCAGCATGAACGCGATCGGCATGATCGTGGTCGTGATGATGGTGTCCATGCTGCGCGTGATGTGGCGCAGGGATCGTCCCAGCAGCACGGCGGTGTCGGAGATGAAGGTCGCTGTCATCGTCGGCCCTCGCTCGTCCCTGTCGATGCCGCGGCCATTACCGGCGCCCCGGCCTTGTCCTCAGCACCGACGATGGCGAAGAAGACGTCCTCCAGGGTCGGCTGCTTCTCGACGTATTCGATCCTGGCGGGTGGGAGCAGCTGCTTGAGCTCCGCGAGCGTGCCGTTCACGATGATCCGGCCTCCGTGGAGAATGGCGATCCGGTCGGCGAGCTGTTCGGCCTCGTCCAGGTACTGCGTCGTCAGCAGCACCGTCGTGCCACGCCGGGCCAGCCCCTTGACGGCCTGCCACACGTCGATCCGCGCCTGGGGGTCGAGACCGTTCGTCGGCTCGTCGAGGAAGATGACCTGCGGATTCCCGATCAGGCTCATGGCGATGTCGAGGCGGCGGCGCATGCCCCCCGAATACGTGGAGACCTTCCGCGCGGCTGCCTCGGTCAGCGAGAACTTGTCGAGGAGGTCATCCGCGATGGCGCCCGGCGCCTTGAGATGCCTCAAGCGGGCGACCAGGACGAGGTTTTCCCGCCCGCTGAGAATCTCGTCGACGGCCGCGAACTGTCCTGTGAGACTGATGGACTCGCGGACGTCAGCAGGCTGCGTCGCGACGTCGAAGCAGTTGACGCTTGCGGTCCCCGCATCGGCCTTCAAAAGCGTGGACAGGATCTTCACGACCGTGGTCTTGCCCGGCCCCGTTCGAGCCGAGCAGGGCGAAAATGCTGCCTCGCGCGACATCGAAGTCCACGCCCCGCAGCACCTCCAGGTCCTTGTATGACTTCCGCAGGCCTTGCACCCGGATCACAGGCGCCTGCTGTGGCTGACCGATCGCCGTGGGCATTGTGTTTCCTCCTTGATTGCGGTCCGCCGCATGCGTTCTCGCCGCCAGGTTAGCGGTGTATGCATACGGCATATACAACTGGCAATGGTAGGTATGCGCCGTATACTTGTCAAGCCCCAATGGCGCACGTTGAGCACGGCAAGCATCGAGGCCTGACACGGGCCGCCATCGTCATTCGGGCCGTGAAGATCGGCGAACGCGAGGGTTTGGAAGCGGTGAGCCTTCGCCGCCTGGCACTGGAATTCGGCGTCACCCCGATGGCGCTCTACCGCCACGTGAGGGACAAGCAGGACCTGATCAACGCGATGGGGGAGCTGGTCATGGAGGGCATCGACCTGACGGTCGGGTTCCGGTCTTCCATGAGCTGGACGGACCGCGTGCGGCGGGCGCTGCTGAACTTCAGGGACCAGATGGAGGAACGGCCGCTGGCGCTCCAGCTTCAGATCGCCTACGCCGGGGACAACATCTCCGCCTTCTGGAGACCGATCGAGGACGTCCTCGGAATCCTGCTCAGGGCGGGATTCCAACCACACGAAGCCGCGAAATTGATTCGCATCGTCTCCAACCTCCTTGCCGGCTATCTCCTGCTGGTGCGTCCGGCGGGCCCCCCGGCCCATCCGCCCGGAAGCGTCGATCGCGAACTGCTGCGCAAGCGTTTCGAGCTCGGGCTGCTGAGCCTGAACGGGGAGCAGTTCCCCAACACCCTGGCCACCGTGCGCGGCCTCGCGGACGCGTGGGCCAGCGACCCCGACCGGTGGTGGACCGACACCGTGGACTTACTGGTCTTCGGCCTGGAGGCGGTGCGGCGCAAGGGCCGCGGCGCGCGTCGAGGCTGAATGTCGCGTACCGAACCGGGCCGGCCGCGCGCCGGTGCTCATTCGGCGAGCCGGCACAAAACAGGGCTCGGCACGCAAACTTGTAGTCCGTGAAGTCCGACTGGCCTCTTGGCCCCGTTGACCTGAAGGTCCTCGACCTCGATCGCGAGGTCGAGTTCTACGAGCGCTTCGGAATGACCACGTTGAGCAAGCAAGACGGGTCGGCCGTGATGGGCGCCCACGGACAACCGCTCCTCCACATGCGCCGGCTCGAGGGAGGCCGCGACCGCCCGCGCCACACCGCCGGCCTTTTCCACTTCGCGGTCCTACTGCCGAGCGAAGAGGAGCTCGGTGGTTTCCTGAAACGCAGCCTCGAGGAGCGACTGCCGCTGACCGGCACCGCGGACCACTACGTGAGTCAGGCGCTGTACTACGACGATCCGGAGGGGAACGGCATCGAGGTCTATGCCGACCGGCCGCGCAGCGAATGGCAGTATCCCAACGGCCGCCTCAACATCGGCACCGACCATCTCGACTTCGAACGTCTCTTGCGCATCGCCGCGCCGCCGCAGCCGAAGTTCTCATCCGGCACCGTCATGGGCCACGTGCATCTCAACGTGTCCGACCTCGACGAGAGCCAGCGTTTCTACGAGTCGATCGGCATGGAGGTGATGGCGCAGGCCGGGCACGTCATGCGCTTCATGAGCTGGGACGGCTACCACCACCACCTCGGAATCAACGTCCTCGAGGGCCGCGGCGCGGCCGGCGTCGAGCCGGGCGTGCGCGGCATCGAAAGCTTCCGGGTGCTCCGCGTCGCGGCACCGCTCACCGACCCCAACGGGATCCGTCTCAGCCCTGACTGAGCCCGGCCACCTCGTGCCGGCACCATGCATAAAGGGCGTCGTAGAGAGGCGTTTCCAGCTCGATCTTGAGGTGGTCTCGATCGCCGTGCAGCATCGCAAAGCCATGCGCGATCGCCTTCAGGCCGGCCGCCTCGGGCGTCAGCGCGACGTCGGCGCTGACGTCGGCTCCGTGCACGATGCGGGCCAACCGCTGCAGGGCCGGGTCGGTCAGCCCGTACTTCAGGAGGATCGACTCGAAGCTGCATCGCCCGTCGACGTGACCCAGTTCGACTCCCGCGACGTCGAAAGGAATAGCCCCTTCGCGCTCCGCGACCGTCTTGACGTCGGCTGCCGGGACGTAAAGAAACTCGGCGTCCGGGTCGATGAAACGCTTGATCAGCCAGGGGCAGGCGATCCGGTCGACGCTGGCATTTTGTCGGGTTACCCACCGCATGACGCCACTCCTTATCCTCGGATTGTCGTCGGGTGAGCTATTCTGCCGCAGTGGCCGAGGTCCTCACCGCGTTTCAGCTTGCCATCGAGATAGCCTTCGGGGCCCTGGCGATCGTGACGGCGGCCAGCCTCCTTTCGAACAGGGATCGGCCTCACATGTTCCTCACCCTCGGCGTCTCGTCGCTCGCGCTTTTGATCGCCGTCTCGCCCATCTACGGCGGGGGTGGCGCGGTGGGGACGATCACGGCGGACCTCGAGATCGTGCTCTTCCTGCTTTCCGGTTACGGACTGATCATGTTCCGCGACTCGCTGGTCCCCTTCTCGGCCCTCGGCCGCCGGCTGATCGCGGGCGGGGTGCTCGTCGCCGGTGTGGCCGGGATCGCCGTCGGGCTGCCGGCCCAGATCGACGGGCCGCATTCCCCGGCACAGACCGTGGCCCTCGTGGCGATCGTCGGAATGTGGGCCTTCTGCATCTTCGAGCCGATGGTCACCTTCTGGCGGGTGTCGAAAGGCCGGCCGGCCGTCGAGAGGTCTCGCCTGCGAACCCTCAGCGCCGGCTATCTCGGTCTTCTGCTCGTGGTGGCGATGGGCACCGTCGCCGCGTCCGCCTCGGCCGGGGCATCGATCGCGATCGACGTGCTGGCGCTGGCCATGGTGCTAGTGCTCTATGTCGCGTTCTTTCCCCCCGGGTGGCTCCGCAAGGTCTGGCGGCAGCCCGAGGAGGCACAGCTCCGGCTGGCGCTCCACGACCTGCTGACCTACAGCCCGGATCGCGCGACTCTCGCGCAGCGCGCGCTCATGTGGGCGGAACGGCTGGTCGGAGGCGAAGGTGGCTACGTCGTCGACGCCGAGAGCGAGATCCTCGCGGCTCAGGCGATCAGTCCCGAAGATGCCCTCCGCATGACCGCGGCGCTCGACCTCACGAAGAGAGAGGGACATCCCGAGGGGCGCCAGCCATGGCGTGACGGCAAAGGGATCGTCGTCCCGCTCGACCTCAAGCCGGGCCGCGGCGCTCTCGTGATCCTCGCGGGAGGAATCATCCCGATGTTCGGCGACGACGAGCTCAAGCGGCTGCACCTCTACGCCACGAGCGTCCAGGCCGGCCTCGACCGCGTCGCGATGATGGAGCGCATCACGGCACTCGAGAGAGCGAAGTCGGACTTCTTGAGCATCGCTTCTCACGAGCTGCGGGGGCCGATGACCGTCATCAAGGGCTACCTGACAATGCTCGAGAGCGGCTCGTTGGGCGACGTGTCGACGAAGGCGCAGTCGGTCCTGCCGCTGCTCATCTCGAAATCGGATGAGGTCAACTGGATGATCGAGCAGATGATCGAGGCATCGCGGCTCGAAGAAGGACGGCTCGCGCTCAAGAAGCACCGTGTGGACATCGTCGAGCTGACCGAGGACGCGATCGAAGGCGTGAGGCTGCTGACCAACGGCCATGAACTGGTCGTCGAGCAGCCCGGTGCTCCCATCGAGGCGATGGTGGACCCCGACCGCTACCAGATGGTGGTGAGGAACCTGCTGAGCAACGCGGTCAAATACTCGCCGATTGGGACAGAGATCACGGTCATGCTCAACCGGAACGGCGACAAGGCGTTCCTCAACGTGACCGACCGCGGCATAGGGATCGCACCCGAGGACCAGGCGCGGCTGTTCACCAGATTTGGCCGCGCGCGGACCGCCGAGCACGTCCAGGGCACCGGCCTGGGTCTATGGCTTTCCCGCGAGATCGCCCGCATGCACGATGGCGACCTGACGGTCCGCTCGCAACCCGGCCATGGCAGCACGTTCACGCTGACGGTTCCGCTGACAAAGTAACCTCCGCGTCGTGGTCCCGGACTACCACTCGAGCTTCGTTCCGCGCGCGCCTCTCGACCTGCGGCTGACCCTGATGCCGGTCGCCGGCACACGCCGGGACGCCGAAGGGGCGGTGTGGCTCGCGACGCGCACACCTGCCGGCCCCGCGACCCTACGGCTCCGTCAGGACCGAGAAACGGTCGACGTGTCGGCGTGGGGCCAGGGGGCGGAATGGGCGGCCCTGCACGCTCCGATCCTGTGCGGCGAAGAGGACGACGCCACCGGCTTCGACCCGATGGACCCGCGCGTCCGCCGCCTCCATCGCGACGCTCGGGGCCTGCGCATCCCTCGCACGCAGGCCGTCTTCGAAGCTCTGGTGCCCACCGTCATAGGGCAGCTCGTCACGAGCATCGAGGCGCACCGAGCCTACCGCGCGCTGGTCGCGGCTCTCGGCGAGGAAGCCCCGGGGCCGGCCGGGATGAAGCTCCCGCCATCCCCGAAAGTCCTGGCTTCGACTCCTTACTGGACCTTTCATCCTTTCGGGATCGAGCGCCGTCGGGCCGAGACGATCATCCGCGCCGCGCAGAGCGCCCCGCGGCTCGAGGAGGCGGTCCTGATGGATCGCGAGAGCGCGTACCGCAGGCTGCGCGCATTTCCCGGCGTCGGGCCCTGGACGGCGGCCAAGGTCGCGCTGGCGGCTCTTGGGGACGCGGACGCCGTCCCGGTGGGCGACTACCACCTGCCGCACTCCGTGGGCTACCTGCTGGACGGGACGGCGCGGTCCACCGACGAGCGCATGCTCGAGCTGCTCGAGCCCTATCGAGGCCATCGCGGACGCGTGATCCTGCTGATCGTCGCCGGCGGAATCAGCGCGCCTCGGTTCGGGCCGCACCAGCCGCTGCGCGACATAGTCCACTCCTGAGCCCTCAGGAGTCCAGCCGGCTGAGCTCCTCCTCGACGAGCTCGATCAGCTCGCGCATGCCACGAGCGTCGAACACCAGCCGTGCGCCCGCGGCCTGGAACAGGTCCGGCAGCGGCCGCGTCGCCCCGAGCGCAAGCGCGGCCTTGTAGCTGCGCACCGCCTCGGCGTGGTCGCGAAGACTGTTGCGCCAGACCTGCAAGGCCCCCAGCTGGGCGATGCCGTACTCGATGTAGTAGAACGGGCTCGAGAAGAAGTGCGGCTGCTGGTACCAGCGCGCGATCCGCTCTGAGTCGAGCCCTGTCCAGTCGACGGCCGCTCCTTCGAACCTGCGTCGCAGCTCGAGCCACCTGGCGTCGCGGGCCGCGCCGTCGCGGCCCTCGGCGTTCGTGTAAATCCACTGCTGGTGCGCGTCCACCGATGCGCAGTGCGGGAAGAACTGGATGATGCGCTCCAGGAGATCGACTCGCGAACGCACGGCATCGGCCGTCGAGTAATAGCCGCCTTCCGACCTGTCGAGGAACGGTGCGGCCAGGAGCTCCATCGACATCGACGCCACCTCGGCCATCTCCGAGCCCGGGTGGCGCTGAAAGAGGATGGGCAGCTTGGCCGCCTCGAACGAGTGGAACGCGTGCCCTGACTCGTGATGCAGCGTGCGAACGTCGTCGTCGACGCCGACGGCGTTCTGAAAGATGAGCGGCATCCGCCGGAAGTTGAGCGATTGGGAGTAGGCGCCGGGCGCCTTGCCCGGGCGGTTCTCCAGGTCGAGGAGGCCGGCGTCGACCATGCTCCTGAAGTAGCCCTGGAAGTCGGGGTCGACGCGCCCGAACACGTCGTCGGCTTGGGCGACGAAAGAATCGACGTCCGTGAAAGGCTTCAGCGCGTCGCGGTTTCCCGTGTCCACCAACAGGTCCCACGGCCGGAGCTTCGCAAGCCCCATCTTCTGCTTGCGCCGAGCCAGACGCCTCTGCATCGCGGGAGTTACGGCCTCCTCCACGGCGGCGTGGAAACGAAGGCAGTCGTCCGGCGTGTAGTCGAAGCGGTTCTTCTCGCGGTGCGCGTAGTCCCGGTAATTGGCGAGCCCGGCGTTGCGCGCGATCTTCTGGCGCACGTCGTAGAGCTGGTCGAACATCGACGCCAGCTTGTCCCGCTGCTCGAGGTAGGGCTTGGCGCGCAGGCGGAACGCGCGCTCACGCAATGCCCGGTCGGGATGTTCGAGGAAGGGCAGGAGTTGCGCCGGCGTCTTGCGTTCGCCCTCCCACTCGACCGACAGCGCGCCCATCGTCTTCGACCACTCGGCGGTGAGCCGGGCCTGTTCGGCAAACAGTGGGACGTTCGCCTCGCTGAAAAGTGTCAGCTGGTTCTGAAAGCGCCGCACGACCATCTCGAGGCCAGGGCGCACGTAACCGAGCTCGACCAGCCGCCGCTGCAGATGAGTCCGCCGTTCCTGGGCCCTGGGCGAGATCTGCATGCTGAACCGGAGGTGGGCCTTCTCGCGAGCCTCGTCGGCCGTGTCGCACGTGTACGCGAAGGACGCGAGAGCAGCCGCCTCGGACAGGATGGATTCGAGGCGTGACCAGTCGGCCAGCCAGGTCTCGACGTTTTCGTGGCTCAGGGGCCGTCGCTCGAGCTCGTCGTAATGGGAGACGATGTCAGGCCACGTGGCGTCCTTGAACGCCTCCGGCGACTCAGGCAGCAGCGTGCTCATGCATCGCTCCCCATCGCTTTGATCGTATCGGTTGCGGCGGAGCCGTCAGGCCGGGAGGACCGTGTCGACCGCGCGCCAGCAGTACCACGCGGCGACCGTCCTGTACGGCCGGAACCTCTCGCCCTCGGCCTTCATCGCCTTCGGTGGCAGCAGGTCCTCGAGGCGGTGGGCCAGCGCCCAGCCCTTGCGCACGCCATAGTCGTCCACGGGCCAGACGTCCGGCCGGCGGAGCTGGAAGATCAGGAACATCTCGGCCGTCCAGCGGCCGATGCCCCGCACCTGGATCAGCCGCTCCACGAGCTCGTCGTCGCCGAGGTCCTCCACGTCGTGCAGCGGCACCGTGCCGTCCGCGACCTTCTGGGCGAGGTCGGTCACCGCGGCGGCCTTCGAGCCGCTCAGGCCCGCAGAGCGCAGCGCGCCCTCGGGCAGGGCGAGCACGGCCGCGGGGGAGAGCGCGTCGGCGAACAGCTGCAGGAATCGACCATGGATTGCCGCCGCGGCCGCTCCCGCGAGCTGCTGGTACATGATCGAGCGCACCAGCGCCG
>Ga0070741_10008223_pt1 | contig 21078 bp, 18 predicted proteins | sample Coa_R1_4_FD_66440 | JGI IMG/M metagenome (GOLD analysis project Ga0070741, IMG submission 66440) | Surface soil microbial communities from Centralia Pennsylvania, which are recovering from an underground coalmine fire - Coalmine... | ecosystem: Environmental > Terrestrial > Soil > Unclassified ...
GTTTTCGGACTGAACCGCATAAATGCTCGATTCCAAATCCCACAAGCCAAATCGGAATCTGCTCTAGGTTTTGCTTGGCGCGCCCGGCGGCGCAGCGGTCTGCGACAGGATGCCTTGGGTCACTTTGCCCGGCGCCCACGGCGTCCCCAACAGCGGCAACAAGAATCGGTCCAGTCCATACCATCCCGCCACTTTCCACGCCAAAATCAGCGCAAGCTCTAAAATCAAAAGCAGCGGATTGGAACTCACTGTGCCCGCGAGCAAAAAGTTCCAATTCATGAACGCGCCCACAAACGCACCAATGCCGACGAACGCGCCCAACAACATCGTCAGTCCGACAAACAGTTCGCCGGCAATGACCAGCTTGGCAAACCACGTCCAGGCTTCGACATTGACGAGGTACTGAATAAAACTCTCGTACCAGTCAAAGTAGATGTTGCTGGACAGGGCTTTGGTCCAAAAACCTTTGAGCGCCTCACCGGTTTGGGTCCACGCGGGATTGTTCAATTTGCTCCACGCGCCCCCCAACCAAACATACGCGAGATACAAACGAACGATGAGCCAGAACCACGCGAAACGCGTGTCGGCAAATAGAAAGGTCGCAATCGGCGGGTCTGTAAATTTCGCCGTCGTGCGCGGGTCCGGTCGAAAAATTTGCATGGCTCACTCTCCTCTGGTAAGTATGAAATTTTTCCCGACGCGACTCATCATACAACAAAAACGTGAGTGTGACACAAGAAAAAAAGCCGCCCTTTGCAGGGCGACTTTTGGAGGAGGAGTATTTAGTTGTAAGTATGCGCTTTTCCTTATTCGAGTCGTTCGAGACCACTGCATCCGGCGGTGTTGTTGACGACGCGTCCCGCGCCCAAGAGTGTCTTAGCGAATCTTGACCGGTTCGGGTTGCAGCGTTTTCTTTTCGGGATTCAACAGTGCGCCCAAGTCCCACGGCGTACCCAGCATGGGGAGCAGCCAGCGGTCGAGTCCATAGTATCCCGCGACTTTCCATGCGAGCATTAACAGGATGGCAGCGACGAACAAGAGTGGATTGGTGCTGGCGCTGCCGGCGAGCATGAAATTCCAGTTCATGAATGCGCCAAAGAAAGCGGCGACGCCGACGAATGCGCCGAGAATCAACGCGACGCCGATTGCCAACTCACCATAAGCGACCAACTTGGCGAACCAGGTGTACGATTGTGTGTCGAGCAAGAATTGAATGAATTGGCGATACCAGTCAAACACAATCACTGGCTTGGGGTCCGTCTTGAGAGCGTTGACCCAAAAACCTTTCAACGCTTCGCCGGTCACCACCCACGCGGGGCTCGTGATTTTGTGCATCGAAGCGTCAATCCACTGCCAGCCAAGCCACAGCCGTACGACCAACCACACAAACGCAAAGCCCGTGTTGCCGAAAATAAATTTCGCAAATGGCGGGTCTTGGATTTCAATATGGCGGGGGGCGAAAAAGTTTTTCATTTTGTTTGCTGCCACATCATCACGCCTTGTGCCATGTGCGCGTGATTCTGTGTCATCTCCTCTTGATTCTCTCTCGGTTTCTGGCAGTATTATGCTGCTATCACACATGTTTCACATCTGACAATTGTCCCAAGTCCATTCGGTTGTTTCCTCATTTTGGCGGGACAATGTTCGCGCGGCGCGGGACAAATGTCCTTTGCAATTGTCCCATCCAAAAATTTTTCATCGCCGCGCGTTTGCAAAAAAAACAGACAGGCACATGACCTGTCTGTCTACTATGAAAGGGTATGACAAAGGCGATGCAGTTCATCGCTGTAATTTGTCGTATCGCCTTTCATCCGCGCATCTGACAAAATTACTGCGATGCAGTTCATCGCCTTTGTCAGACGGATCCTTTTGTCTGATTCAACGTTCAATGCGTCGAGTCCGCCGCTGACGGAGAATAAATTTTGTCATCCCACGCACCATCAACCATCAAGAATCCCGCCGCCCCTTTCGCGATACGCCACAATGCATGATCTACCAGTGTATATTTTCCCGGTTCATTGAGTTTGAACTCGAACGTCGAAACGGAACCCGGCGGGACATACCAAGTCTCTTCATTTTCAATCGGCGTCTTGGGCGAGCCGGTGTACACGCGGTCAAAAATTTCGCCGATGACGTGAAAATTGGAGCCGATGTTTGGACCGCCGTCGCCGAAAAAGATGCGTACGGTTTCGCCCACTTTCGCGTGGAGCGGATAGAGCTTGGTCAATGCGTCCACATGCCCATTCATGGTAAAGTATTCGGGCTGTTCCGCCATCGCTTTGTCGGCAGAAAATTCTTGATGCCCTTGGTCGCCAAATTTGCCGGTCGTGTACCATTCGCCTTGCATCACGTAAAATTCGCGGTCCACTTTGGGCAATCCGCCTTTGGGTTCTACAATAATTGCGCCGTACATGCCTTGCGCGATATGATGAAACGGCGGCGCATACGCGCAGTGGTACACATACGCGCCCGGATTGAGCGCCTGGAACGTAAAGGTCTTGGATTCGCCGGGCGCGACCGTCGTGACTGCCGCGCCGCCGCCGGGACCATTCACCGCGTGCAAATCAATATTGTGCGGTGTGGTATTGGTCGCGGGATTCGTCAATGTCAGTTTGACGGTATCGCCTTCCATGACGCGAATCATCGGTCCGGGCACCGTACCGTCAAATGTCCAAAAACTGTACGACGTGCCGTCCGCCAATTCAGCATTCACTTCTTTGACGGTCAAATTCACTTCGACGGTCGTCGGTTCCGTGCGCGTGATGGGCGGCGGAAGGTCGCTGGGGTCGCGCGCCACATTCGGTTGGTCCAATTTGCCTTCGGGTTGCAGCGGCTGTACGCCGATACGATTCACGGCGACCTGCATTCCTTCGGTCATCGCCACGTTGGCAGTTGTGGCGCTGCCTGCCGCGCCGGTGGACGCATTATTAGACACCTTTGCTTGCGGATTGGGCAATGGCGGCGCAGCACAGGCTACAGCCCATACGCCAATCAGCGTAAATAATGCGATTGCAAAAATCTTGATTTTCATCTCTCTGTCCTCGTCTTGCTATTTTGAAATTGTAAAGCGATTCTGAAAACAATATACTGCGGGCAGCGCGCGCCTGCTGTGATTAAAGTCACATCTTTTGCCTTTTTACGAAACTATAATATGCCCACATCCAAACATTCTCGGAACAGGTCATGACCGTAAAAAACACACAAATATCAAGCAGAGTCTGGACGCGACACATCCACGAGCCATTTGTTCGCGCGGCGCTGGTGATTGCGCTCACGACGGGTTTCGGCTATGGTGCGGCGATGGTGGCGATGTTGGCGCTCGGCGTCGTCCCCGGCGCGTGGTATCCCGCGCTCGTGCAGGCGCACGGGCACGCGCAATTGTTCGGCTGGCTCGGTTTGTTCGTCATGGGCATGGGCTTGTATTTTTTGCCGCGTTTGCGCGGCACGCAGCTGCAAAAACAGGAACGGCTGCGCTATGCGTTCGCGCTGCTCGTGACGGGCATTGCGCTGCGAACGCTGACTCAACCGACGGCGGGCTGGCTGGGGATGAACGCGTTGTGGCGCGCGCTGCTGCTGCTGTCGTCGCTTTTGGAAATTGCGGGCATGGTCGTCGTGGCATCAGCGCTCGTCGCTACGATACGCGCGCAAAAGCCATTGACGCCCAATGCGCCCGCGTATCCGGTCGAACCGTTCGCGCAAATCGGGTTTCTTTGTCTGGCGCTGGCGTACGCGTTCAATTTTTTGGGCGTGGGCGATGCGTTTCTGCAAGCGCGCGCGGTGATGGCGGCGCGTTACGACCAATTGGTGATTCAGTTGATTTTGTACGGCGTCGCGATTCCGATGGTCATTGTGTTTTCACTGCGGAACCTGCCGCTGTTTATGCGATTGGCGCTGCCGCCGCGCGGCGGGTGGCGTACGCTGGCGCTCGTTTACGCGGGCGCGCTTTTTTTGCGTACCGCGCCGCAGTGGAGCGCGATTGCGGATGACGCGCTCGGCGCAGCGGGCGCACTCTTGCGCGCGAATTATGTGTTGGTCATTCTGTTCGACGCGCTTGCGACGATGGGAACGATTGCGTTGAACGGATGCATTCTGTTTTTTTTGTGGCGGCTCGATTTGATACGCCGCCGTCCGCCGTGGATTGTGGACCGCGCGCCCAACACGCGACCGGACTTGGACTATTTGCGTCCGCCGTCGCGCGCAAATTATCCGGACAATGGCGAATATGGACGTTTTGAATTGTTGATTTATTCCGCGTTCGTGTGGCTTGTCGTCGCGGTGATATTGGATGTGCTGCGCGCGCTGCCCGGCGTGGACCAAGTAGTGACAATTCCACAAGATGGCGCGCGTCATGCCTTGATGGCGGGATTCATCACACTGTTGATTTTTGGGATGGCGGCGCGGATGGCGCCGGGGTTCAGCGGCAAACGCGGCGTCGCGTATCCCGATTTGGTCATGTGGCTGTTTGTCTTGGGCAACACTGCCGCGCTCTTGCGCGTCGTGCCGACATTTTTTCCACAGTCCACGTTTGCGCTGATGTTGTGGGGACTTTCGGGGTTTGTGGCTTGGGTCGCGGTGTTGACGCTCGCCATCCTGATGTGGGGAACGTTTCGTGTGGAGCGTAGAGACGTTCCGCCGTAGAGACGTTCCGCCGTAGAGACGTTCCGGCGTAACGTCTCTACGGGTTTATGGCGGCGGGATACCGTTATCGAAATTGTAATACAGCGTTTGATACGCGCGACGAAATTCAATCACGTCTTCGACCACGTCTTCGGGCGCGCGTTTTTCCACCAACACTTGCGCAATAAATTCCGCAATCTGTTTCATTTCCTTTTCGCGCATTCCCAAACGCGTCACTTCGATCGTCCCCATCCGCAGTCCGCTCGGCGTGTCCCAATCTTTTGGCGTGTCGCCGGGAATTAAATTTTTGTTGGTCACCACATTCGCGCGCGCGAGCGTCCACGCGGTTTCCAATCCTCCGCCAAATGCTTTTACCTCCGCGATGACCTGATGCGTGCGCGTATATCCTTTGTGCGCGCCCAAAACGCGAATGCCGCGCCGCTCCAACGCTGCGCCCAATGCTTGCGCGTTTTTCACAATCTGCGCCATATAGATTTTTCCAAATTCCAACATTTCTGCCGCCGACACTGCGAGCGCGGCAACACGATTGACTTGGTGCGTCGCGACGAGCACCGGAAAAATCGCGGTGGTGATGGGTTCCGTCAACGCGGCATCATTCCACACGATGATGCCGCTTTGCGGACCGCTAAACGTTTTGCCCGCCGAACCCGTCATCACATCCGCGCCTTCGCGCAGCGGATCTTGAAATTGTCCGCCCGCGACGAGACCAAGTTGATGCGCGCCGTCGAAAAACAATTTGCCGCCCCATTCCGCAATCACATTTTTGATTTCTTGCAGCGGAAACGGAAACAGCGTCATGCTCGCGCCGAGCGCGACGATTTTGGGTTTCACGAGCGGCGCCATCTTGCGAAACAAATCTACATCCACTTCCAATTCGACGGGGTCCATCGGCACGTCCACAATTTTCAATCCGCGCACGCCGGCGGGTCCATCCGCGCGGTTACTCGAATGTCCGCCGAACGGCTGCGCGATGGTCATGACAATATCGCCGGGCTGCGCGAGCGCGGTATAGACAGTCAGATTCCCAATCATGCTCGCGACGAGACGATGGTCGGCGTACTTGGCGTTGAAGCATTTTTTCAAGAGTTCCACGCACAGCGCTTCGATTTCGTCAATATATTTTGTTCCGGCGAACCAACGGTTGACTTTGCCGATGTGCCCCTCCGCCGCGCGCGTGCCGACTTCGGATGACAACAAGGCGCGGACGGCGGGACTCGTCGGCGCTTCGGGCGCGAGCAAATTGATGCATTGCTGTCCGCGCCATTCTTCATTTCGTTTCACCGCCGCGAGGACGGCGTCTTGCATTTCCTTGCCATTGCGCGCCGCGTCCAGAATCGAACGCGCGTGCGCGAGAATTTCAGGGTCGTGCACCTCGAATTGGGTTGGGCTCATTACATTCTCCAGAAGAAAATTTTTTCCGATTGTACGCGGCACTGCCCAAATCAGAAAAAACAGTCGCGGGGTGCGCTAAACCCAATGCGCCTTTCCCTTCCGCGAAATTGCTTTGTCAACCGTTACCCGCGTATTTGACCGGATGGCATAGTTCCATACACTTGGCGGGGAGTGTGAATCATGAACAGGTCCAGCAAGCGCAGCAATTCGGAATTCAATCCCCGCGCGAGATTTTTGCTTGGCATTTTTCTCGCCATCGTTTTGCTGACTGCTCTTGGGCAGTTTCCGCAAACCGTCCATGCCAAAATTGGGACGCCCTATGGCAATGTTCCGTGGTCCATTCCGGGAACAATCGAAATCGAAGACTTTGACCTCGGCGGCGAAGGCGTTGCTTATCACGATACCGACCCGACGAACAACGGCGGGCAATATCGCCCCAACGAAGGCGTGGACATCGAGATTACGCCTGACGGTTCCGGCAGCCATTACCAAGTCGGATGGACCAACGCAGGCGAATGGCTCAATTACACCGTGAACGTTGCCACAACCGGAACGTACACCATGACTATGCGCGCTGCCGCCGCCGATTCGACTGGCGGAGGTAAATTTCACATCGAACTGGACGGCGTCAATCTCAGCGGCGCGATAGACGTTGTCTATGGCGTTTGGCTTGGATACTCGACCATCGTCGTCCCCAATTTGTCCATGCCAGCCGGTCAACACACCTTGAAACTTGTCATGGACACAAACGCGACATCCGGCGGCGTTGGCAGTTTCAATTGGATGCATTTCGACCTCGCCTCTCCCGTTCCTCCCCCAACACCCGTTATCATCCCCACCCCGGTTCCGGGAAATATCTTTTACGTCTCGCCGACAGGCAACGACTCGAATTCGGGAAGCATCACGCAGCCGTGGAAAACACTTGCCAAAGCGGCAGACACCTTGACTCCCGGGCAGACCGTCTATCTCCGCGCCGGGACGTACAAAGAAAGCTTGCGCCCAAAGAATTCGGGCACGGCGGACAAATACATCATCTACATGGCGTATCCGAATGAGGCGGTGACTTTGGATGGAACGGGTTTGTCCATTCCGCGACTTCAGGGATTGGTCAATTTACGGAACAAAAGCTTTATCAGAATCAGCGGTTTGCGCGTCATCAACGCCGGCGCGGGAGTAACGGATGGAACATGGAATATGGGCATTTCCGCGCAAAGTTCCGACCATCTGGTGATTGACCACAATTATGTGGCACACACTTTTTCTTCGGGCATAGACATCAATCAATTCAGCAGCTTTGTCCTCATTGACCATAATCAAGTAACGGATACCAATTTCGGCGACAACGACGACGAAGTGGCTCTGGGAGTCGGCTGGTTTTCGCATGACATCGAATTAAGCAACAATCAAGTGCATGATGTCAAAGACGAAGGGATTGACCCGGTTGCCGGCGCGCATGATGTCAAAATTCATGACAACGTTGTTCATGCGGCAGGCAATGACAACGGTTGGCGCGTCGGGATTTATGTGGATGCCTGGACGGAACACGAATACAACATCGCCGTGTACAACAACACCATTTACAACAATAATGGACAGGCAATCGCCGTCGGCAGCGAGGGCGGCGGGCTAATGGAGAATGTTCAGATCTTTAACAACGTCATATACGACTCGGGGCTCAGCTGGGGGGCTATCGGCATCGCGCCCTGGTCAACCACGACTTCGCCCACTCATCCTGTGCGCAATATTTACATTCTCAACAACACGGTTTACAACAATGTGGGCGGCGGCGTAGTGGTCAACAATCCGGAAGCCAAAAATATTTTGATTCGCAACAACATTCTCTATCAAAATCTGAACGGCGCCATTCGCATTGACCCGTCGGTCCCTCCTTCCAGCGTCATCCAAGACCACAATCTCACGTCCGACCCGCTGTTCGTCAACGCGACGGTTGCCGATTTTCATTTGCGCGCGGGTTCGCCGGCGATTGATGCCGGGGCGTCCGCGCTCGCGCCCACTTTTGACAAGGACCAAAAACCCCGCCCCATCGGAGCCGCCGTGGACATTGGCGCGTATGAGGCAGGCGGCGCGCCGCCGTCCCCCACACCCACCGCGACCGTCAAGCCCACTGCGACAGCGACACCGACGGCAGCCCCGACCCCTCATTCCACGCACATCTACTTGCCATTCATCGAGTAGGGGTGCACCCGCGCGGTCCCCCGCGCCCGCGCGTTCGCCTAACAAAAACCCACCGCTAGGCGGTGGGTTCCTTTCTTTGTCTATTTTTTTTCACGCTGTTCGAAAAGGAATTTACTATTTCGCTCTTGGTCTATTGCACCGTCAGCGTGCCTTCCATGCCTTGTTCCAGATGATTGCTCAAGCCGCACACAATCTGATAGACACCGGGTTCTGCGACGACGAATTCCTCGTTCTTGGTGGTCGCGGCTGCCGCTTCGGTTTCCCACAAGACATTCGGTTCGTCATCGTCATCAAAGGGAATCGTGGCTTTGGTCCCTTTTTTCATGATGACAAATTCATGCTCTTGTGCGGCATCATTGCGCAAGGTCAGTTTGATCGGTTTCCCTGCGGCAACAGTCCACGCATTCGGCGTGTATTTAAAGTCGGTGGTGGTCACAGTAATACTCGTCGCCGGTCCACCACCACACGCGGCGAGCACCCCTGCGCTGACAGCGGCGAGGGCAAGTAACGCGGAGCGTTTCATAACATCCTCCTCGTAAAGGATTTTGCAAAGCGTCATCACTTTGCGCTATACACTATTTTACACATTGCCTATGCGCGTTGTAAAGAGGGGAAAAAATTGCCGCGCTCTTGACGCGGCAGTTTCCGCTTTCCAAATTCCGCTATCCACCTTCCGCTATCCACCTTCCGCTATCCACCTTCCGCTATCCACCTTCCGCTATCCACCTTCCGCTTTCCGCTTTCCGTTTCACCACCAATTTTGTTCGTGCGCGTACGCTTCCAATTCCGCGCGGAATTTCGGATGCGCGATTTTGATGAGCGCCTGCGCGCGTTCGCGGATCGACCTGCCGTGCAGAGACGCGACGCCGTACTCGGTCACCACGTAATGCACATCCCCGCGCGAGGTGACGACACCCGCGCCCGGTTTCAACTGCGGCACAATGCGCGAAATGCGCTCCTCTTTCGCCGTCGCCGGCAGCGCAATAATCGGTTTGCCGCCGCGCGAACGCGATGCGCCGCGCACAAAATCCACCTGTCCGCCGATGCCGCTGTAAAAATTTGGACCCACCGAGTCCGCGCACACCTGACCTGTCAAATCCACTTCAATCGCGGAATTGATGGCAATCATATTGTCATTCTGCGCAATGATGAACGGGTCGTTCACGTAATCGGTCGGATGCAGTTCAATCAGCGCGTTGTCATGCACAAAATCGTACAAGCGCTGTGAGCCAAACAAAAAGCCTGCAATCATTTTGCCTGGATGCAGAGTCTTTTTGTCATTCGTAATCACGCCCTGCTCGACCAAATCAATCACGCCGTCGGAAAACAATTCGGTGTGAATGCCGAGATCGCGTTTGCTTTTCAGATGAAATAACACCGCGTCGGGAATCGAGCCGATGCCCAATTGGAGAGTCGCGCCGTCGGGAATCAAATCCGCGATATATTGTCCGATGCGGTCTTGCACCGCGCCGAATTTTCCTTGCGGCACTTGGGGCAGCGCGTAATCCGTTTCCACAATCGCATCAATCTTGTTGAGATGAATGAACGAATCGCCGAGCACGCGCGGCATCCGCGCATTCACTTCGGCAACGACGCGTTTCGCCGCGTGCGCGGCGGGTTTCGTTACACCCACTTCGATGCCAAAGGAACAAAAACCGTGCTCGTCGGGCGGCGAAACTTGAATCAACGCCACATCGAGCGGCAGCGTGCCGTCACGAAACAAATCGGGAATTTCGGATAAAAAGACGGGCGTGTAATCCGCGCGTCCTTCGCTGACTGCCGCGCGCGCGTTCTCGCCGAGGAACAAGGCGCGGTGGCGAAAGCTCGCGGCGTATTCGCGCGCCAAATAATTGCCCCCCGCAAACGTCAGCACGTGTACAACTTCGACGTTGCGCAATTCGTGCGCGCGTTCCACCAGCGCGCGTTCCAAAATTTGGGGCACGCCCGCGCCGCCGCCCAAATAAATGCGCGAATGGGACGTGATGCAACGCACAGCCTCTTGTGGTGTCACCAATTTCTCTTTGTACAAAGCGGAAACATTCATTCCGTCGCCACTCCATTGAAAACTTGGACGCCGCGCCGCAGCGCCGAGTCCAGTTCAAGCGCCTTGGCGACGCCATGCGCGCCAATCTCGAGCAAATACGGCAGCGCCGCATTCGTCAACGCATGGCTCGCCGTCCGCGCCACGCGCGCTGTGACGTTGGGCACGCAATAGTGAATCACATTTTCCACCACATACGTCGGATTGTCGTGTGTGGTCGGACGGCTTGTCTCGGCGCAGCCGCCCTGGTCAATCGAAAAATCAATGAACACCGCGCGCCGCCGCATCGTGCGCAGCATTTCGCGCGTAATCAAAATCGGCGCGCGTTGTCCCGGCACCAACACCGCGCCAATCACCACATCCGCAAATTTCAACACGCGCTGCAAATTGTACGAGGTCGAGAGCAGCGTCGTCACGCGTCCGTCGAAGCGCTCACACAGCGGTTCCAGCCGATCATACCGCGTATCCAGAATCGTGACCTGCGAACCCATGCCCACAAACGCGCGCAGCGCATTTGCTCCCAAACTGCCCGCGCCCAAAATCACAACCGCCGCCGGCGGCACACCGGTGATACCGGAAAGCAAAATGCCGCGTCCCCCGCGTAAACTCTCCAACAATTCTCCGGCAATAATCGGCGCAAGGCGTCCCGCCACTTGACTCGTCGGCGTCAAAACAGGCAGCGTTCCATCATCGGTCTGAATCGTTTCGTAAGCAATCGCCGTGACATGCGCGGCGCGCAGCGCTTCGGACAAATCGCGCGAGGCGACGGCAAAATGCAAAAACGACAAAATCGTTTGCTCCGCTTTCAGCAGCGGATACTCGCTTTCGGTGAGCCGCAGCACTTTGGCAATCACGTCCGCGCGTCCCCACACTTCGTCGGGCGAATACACAATTTGCGCGCCGACCGCGCGATATTCGTTATCGTCAAAACTGGCGGCAGCGCCCGCGTCGCGTTCCACAAACACAGTGTGACCGGCTTGCGTCAACGCATATACCCCTGCCGGCGTCAAGCCCACGCGTTGTTCGAACGCCCGCACTTCTTTCGGTACCCCAAAATTCATGAACCACCTCGCGTGATGATAGCGCCGTGTCTTGGCGCCTCCTCACCAACATGCCCACACCCGCCATAGAAACGAGTATGGGCATGAGAGGAGAGGGAGAAAAGAGGCAAACAAATCCACTCAGGAATCTAAACCATCACTCGAACTGACCGATTGTCTGTCCGAACAATTTCATTCCTTCGGTCGCACCAAAAGGACAGGCAAGTGGGAACGCCGCACCACTTCGTCGGCGACGCTGCCAATCACCATACGCGCCAAACCGCTGCGCCCGTGGGTGGACATTGCAATGAGGTCCGCTTCAATGCCTACGGCAAAATCCAAAATCGTCTCGGCGACCGGACCGCTGGTCACTTCGTATGTGACGTTTTTGCTGTTATTGAAAAAATCAAACGCGACGCGCTGCAAATATCCTTCGGCATGCGCGCGGCTGCCCGTTTCTTCCGGCAGGGGTGCGGTATGACTCAACAGGGTATCGCCAAACACGGTTTCATACATGGGCTGGGTCACTACGCGCAGCAGGACCACCTGCGCGCCCGTGCAGTTCGCCAGCGCGACGACGTGCGGCAGTACCGCTTCCGATGTCTCGGAACCATCTAGCGGAACCAGAATTTTCTTGAACATAACAGACCTCCTCCGTGCTCGTCGTCGAACACGCCCGTCGCGTTTGATGGGAGAGAATTGCGCAACAGCATTGCGACTGCCCAAGCTCGAAGAAAACGCGACGTTCCACGCTATACAGGCAAAGCGTTTTTGTTTCGCGTGTGCGTCTTTTCATGTGCCACGCGCGGAATTTCCGGGCGGACCAACATGACCGGCACCGGCGCGTGGCGCACCACATCGTCGGCGACACTGCCAATCACCATACGCGCCAAACCACTGCGCCCGTGGGTGGACATCGCAATCAAATCTACGCGGAGTTCACGCGCCACTTGGATAATTGTATCTTGGACCGGCGCGCCCCAAACGACCAAAGTCGAGGCGTTCAAACCCATCGCCTTGAGCTCCGCCTGAATTTCGTCCAGATAGACTTGCGCTCCCGTTTCGATATCGCGGCGCATTTCGACCGCGATTTCGGGGTCAGGCACGAGGTAATCGTACACCGGTTCGCTCGGCACACGCAACAAAATAATCTCGGCGCCCGTGCAGCCCGCCAATTGACTCACATGCGGCAGCACTTGTTCGGCGAGTTCGGAACCGTCGAGCGGCACAAGAATTTTTTTGTACATGGCACACGTCCCTTGTTGTCCAGACTGACACAGCGCATCACCGCGTCGCCTTTGACGGCGTGACTGCGCGTTATGCTTGAGCGGTGTTCATTCGCGGCGTCTTGCGCGCGACGACCCGAATCGGGAACCCTGTGTCACGTCTTGGTCTGACGTTTACAACTGCCCACTGTAAGCTATCTCCGTACAGTACGGGTTGGGTCTACAATGGGTCAAAGAATTGTATCGCGGTCGCACTCCTCGAGTCTCTGCCTTCACTATCCCATTATCGAGACGAAAAATCATTTGTCGTTTGTCACGGCTTGGCAGGGACAAAAAACCTGCGAGCCAATCGCTCGCAGGTCGCCTTGCCATAGAATGCCATTTGATGGCGCATTAACGCGCGGCAAAAAATAATGCGGGATCCGAAAGCGCGTGCGCTTTGTTTCTGACTGTGCCCTGTTCCGACGTTGAATTCCATGCGACGATTACTTTGCCACAAAAAAGCGCTGCGCGTCGCGTACGCGTTCCGGCATATTGCGCCAGGTGTCCGCGCTGGTCAGCCGCTTTAACAAGCGTTTCGGGCGAAAATAGAAACGGCGGTACGCTTCGTGCCATTTTTGTTCGACAAGCTTGGGGTCCATGCCCGGGAAATCGAAATGCGCGTGGTCGGACTGAATCGCCAAGTCGCGCCAATCACGCGCGTACAATTTTCCCTCGCGCTGCACCGTGTCCCACAACACCGTTCCGGGATAGGGCGCCGCAATCATAAAATGCGCCAAATCGGGGTCGAGTTCCAACGCGAGCTGCGTCGTCTTGTCCATCGTCTCGGCGGTTTCGCCGGGCATCCCGTAAATGAAAAAGCCCATCGTTTGCAGTCCCGCCGCTTTCGCGTTTTTGAACGCCGCGCGCACCTGGTCGAACGTTTGCGATTTTTTCACCACCCGTTTCAAAATATCTTCATCGCCGCTTTCCACGCCAAAGCCGACGCGTTTGCAGCCCGCGCGTTTCATCAATTGAAACAATTCCGCGTCCGTGTGATTCACTTTCATGCCGTGCACCGTCACCCACGGCACCTTGTTCAAGCCGTTGTCAATCAACGCCTGACACAATTCTTTGGCGCGTTTCAAATTCAAATTCCAAATATCATCCGTCACACCGATTTCGGTCGCGCCCAAATCTTCCACGAGCATTTTCCACTCGCGCACCACATTCTCGACAGAACGCGCGCGCCAGGTATCGCCTGTAATCGGTTTGGAACAATACGTGCATTTGTACGGACAGCCCCGCGATGTGACGATCGTGTACGAACGCGCGTGCCGGTCGAGTCCGTCCGTCAACGGCTGCAAATTGGTGTAGCGATGGATTTTGAACAAGTGATACGCGGGAAACGGAAGCGCGTCGAGGTTAGGGTTGAGCGGGCGGTCCACATTGTGATGCACCTTGCCCTCTGCGTCTTTCCATGAAAGCCCCTTGATTTGGCGAAATCCCTCATCCCCCTGCCCCTTCTCCCAAAGGGCGAAGAGGTGTCCTTCCCCTCGCCCGTTGGGCGAGGGGTTGGGGGTGAGGGCACCTCTCTCCCCTCGCCCGTTGGGAGAGGAGTCAGGAGTGAGGGCGCGTCTCTCCCCTCGCCCGTTGGGAGAGGAGTCAGGAGTGAGGGCGCGTCTCTCCCCTCGCCCGTTGGGAGAGGGGTCGGGGGTGAGGGACGCGCGGGTGAGGGCTTCCACTGCGCGCACAAATTCCACAATCGTCTCTTCTGCTTCGCCGCGCGCCACGAAATCCACTTCCGGTTTTTGCATGGATTCGTCCGGCATCAGCGTGAGATGCGGACCGCCGAGAATAGTCACGGCGTTGTGTTGTTTCGCAATGCGCGCATACTGCCACGCCTCGTCAATCAACGGAGTTGGCGACGAGATGCCGACAATGTCAAACGGCTCGCGCGTCAAACGCGCGTCGAGCGATTCATCTTCCACCGCGCCGTCATAAATGTCGGTTTCGTATCCCGCCGCGAGCAGTGAACCCGCGAGATAACCGAGTCCGTTATGAATGTGCGTGCGCGAATTCCAGACGCGCGCTTCGGGTGACACCAAAAGTATTTTCATGAGAATCAGACGCTCCTCGTACAGGGCGAGTTCCTTTGCCGTTTATGTTTCAATCCGCAAGCCAATTCAACCTTCATCCTGCGCCTTATCCCGCAATCGCCACGCCGATGAGTTTGCCGATGGTGAACGTGACCAACGCCGCGCCCAAACCAATCAGCACCATCCGAATGCCAGAAAACCAAACACTGCGCCCGGTCATGAGCGTAATGCCCGCGCCAATCACAAACAGCCCCAGCGTACTCACGACGAGGCTGGCGACAATCGCCGGAATGCCCGTGAGAATCAAAAAGGGGAACAGCGGCACAATCGCGCCGAGCGCAAAGAGGATAAACGACGTTGCCGCCGCTTCCAACGCCGAGCCGCCCAATTCTTCCGGATTAATACCCAGCTCTTCGCGCGCGAGGGTGTCTAGCGCGTTGTTCTGGTCGGCAATGATTTTCGCCGCAAAAGCATCGGCTTGGTTCTGCGGCAGTCCCTTGGCTTGGTAAATCAAAGAAAGCTCGACTTGTTCTTCTTGTGGCGCGTGCTCGATTTCGCCGCGTTCGATTTTGATTTGACGCTCGTACAATTCGCGTGACGATTGCACCGAAATCCATTCGCCCATCGCCATCGAACACGCGCCTGCGAGCAAGCCCGCCAAGCCCGCAATCACGATTTCGTGCCCCTGCGTAATCGCGCCCGCGACGCCCATGATGAGCGAAAGATTCGACACCAAACCGTCGTTCGCCCCCAACACTGCCGCGCGCAGCGCGTTGCCGCCCGTCGCGCGATGTCGCCCTTCGAGCTGCGCGAGCGCGCCGCCTTCCAAGCCGCCGCGCGTTTGCGCCACAATTGTTTGCAGAACGCGCGCATGAGATGTTTCGTCAGCGGACAGCGCGGTGTCTTTGGATTCGGGCTGCGACGCATAGCCCTTGCTGTCGCCGCGTTCCAAACCCGTAAGCGTCGGCAGCACAAACGCCGCGCCAAAGCGCCGCGCCAAATACGCGAGCGTTTTCGCGCGCCACGTCGGTTGGAGGTTGACCACCGGCGCGTTTGCCGCGCGCAATTGCTCTTGCCAAAACTGCGCGTGTTTTTCTTCCGTCGCCGCCAACTTGCGATATACTTCCGCTAGTGGCGGCGATTTTTCGACATCGGCAACCGCGCGATACAAGAACGCACTGTCTAGTTCATCTTGAATATTGGCGCGATACCGCGCCAAGTCCTGAGCGTTTGGCATGGATACGTATCGCGTAGTGACGAATTCATTCGTCCCCCACGCAAGAACGCTTAAAATCGTTATTACGCGTCGGGTCTGAAATTGTACTATTCTTCAAGCGCAAGCCAATACATTATAATGCGGGGTAGGCAATTGCCCAATTCGATTATAGGCGCCTTGCTTGGGCTGTAACGAATGCCAAATGTCATTCGTGGCGTATGACATTTGCCCTTTGGCGCAGCGCGGCAGTGTGCGTATAGTGGACAAGAGCGTCCGTCAAGTTGTGATGGCAGCTGCGCCCATCCGCAGTGTATGGCAGATTCATTTTCGCTTAATGCAAGGGCGATACGCTGGTAGCAGTTACATGTGAGGAAGCAAAATGGCAAAATCAGCGGCGCGGAGACGCGCACAAAAAAAATCAAACAGCTCCTATTGGATTATCGGCGGCGTCATTCTGGCTGCCGTTGTGGTGTTGGGATTGGTGTTTATCAATTTGACCGCCGCCCCGCGCACCCCGCTCGCCCCGGCGAAAACTAGCGCCGGACGCGTGTTGGGAAATCCCGATGCGCCGGTCACAATTGACATTTATTCGGATTTTCAATGCCCGATTTGTCGGCGCGCGGATTTGACGATTCAGGCGCTGGCGCCGAAATACATTGACACCGGTAAGGTCAAAGTCGTGTACCACAATTTCGCGTTCATCGGCAACGAGTCCGTACGCGCCGCAGAAGCCGCCGAATGCGCGAACGACCAGGGCAAGTTCTGGCAGTACGCCACGTATCTCTTTGACCACCAGACCGGCGAAAATGTGGGCGCGTTTTCGGATGCGAATCTGAAACGCTTTGCGCAAGATTTGCAGCTCGATACGACCTCCTTTAACAGCTGTTTCGACAGCAACAAGTACGCCTCCTTGATTCAGGAAGAATTAAAACAAGGACAGGCGCTCGGTATTCAAGCCACACCGTCGTTCTTTATCAACGGGCAGTTTATTCAGGGATTGTTGCCCCAAAACCAATTCGCGGCTACCCTTGATTCGTATCTTGCCAAGCCATAACAAATTGACGGCAGACAGCTAACGCAAAGGATGGGCTTGGCTTGTACCCGTCGTCGTCTGCTGTCTGCTTTCCATTGTCGGTTATTATGAAACTTTCGCGTCCATTGATTACGGCGCTCTTGTCGGTCGCCGGGATTGCCATCTCTATCTATTTGCTCACCGTGCATTGGGGCTGGTGGTCGGCAGTGTGTCTCGGCGTCGGCGATTGCGAGCTGGTCAATACCAGCCGCTTTTCCGAATTTCTGGGTCTTCCCGTCGCGCTGTGGGGTATCGGCGCGTACGTGGCGCTCCTCGCGCTGAGTGTTGCGGTCATGCGCCAAATGGTTGTCCCCTGGGCGCAGCGCGGACTGTTTGGTGTTGCGGCGATCGGCGTTGCGTTCTCGCTTTATCTCTCCTACATCGAAGTCTTTGTCCTGCGCGAGATTTGCCCCTGGTGCGTATTGTCTGCTATAATTGTCACCGTCATCGCAATCTTGAGCGCATTGGAGTTGCGCGATGCAGAACTATTCGAACCAGAGACAGTCTGATGAAAGAGGGCAAAGGCGAAATCCTTTGCCCTCTTTTTATTTCAAAAGCTATGGTTAACTCGGGCACGCAGTCTCGACTAACAGAACAACAAATCTCACACAAACAAATTCAAGACGCGTCGGCAGAGCAAACGCCGCAATATGCGTTCAATCGCATCGAAGCGATTCTCACCGCGCTTTGTTTGATTTTCTTGGTCGCGGGCATTGGCGCCGATACCTTGGGCATGCCGTCGTGGGCGCATATCGGTTTGTTTGTCCTCTCGTACTTGACCGGCGGTTACGTTGGCACGCGCACGGCATTGGAGGCGCTGCGCGAAAAACGATTGGATGTCAATGTATTGATGATTGTCGCCGCTATCGGCGCGGCGAGTATTGATTACTGGGCAGAAGGCGCGACGCTGCTGTTTTTGTTTTCGCTGTCCAATACCCTGCAAGCGTACGCGATGGAACGTTCGCGCAACGCCATTCGCGCGCTGATGAAACTGCGCCCCAACGAAGCGCTGCTGCGCGCGGCGGACGGCACCGAAAAAATTGTGCCGATTGAAGCGCTGCAAATCGGCGACATTATTTTGGTCAAGCCGGGCGAACGCATTGCGATGGACGGACGCATTGTGCGCGGTTCCAGCGCGATTGACCAATCGGCGATTACTGGCGAAGCCATGCCCGTTGAGCGCGCGCCGGGCGACGATGTTTTTGCGGGCAGCGTGAATGGACAGGGCGCGCTCGAAGTCCAAGTCACCCATCTCGCGCAAGATACCACCCTCGCCCGCGTCATCGAACTCGTCGAGCAGGCGCAGGGACGCAAGGCGCAAACACAACGTTTTCTCGACGAGTTTGAGCCGAAATATGCGATTGGCGTGATTGTGCTCTCGGCGCTCACGCTCATCGTTTCGTATTTTGTGATGCACCATTCGTGGGAGGCATCGTTTTATCGCGCCATGACGCTGCTCGTCGTCGCCTCGCCGTGCGCGTTGGTGATTTCCACGCCGGCGTCCATTTTGTCCGCGATTGCCAACGCCGCGCGTCACGGGATTTTGTTCAAAGGCGGTTCCTATCTCGAACAAGCCGCGACGATTCGCATGATTGCGTTTGATAAAACCGGCACGCTGACGCTCGGCAAACCGCGCGTGACGGATGTGGTGGCGGCGGCAGATGTGTTGGGCGACAAGTGGTTCGACGCGGATTTCTTTGCGCAGCTCGACCCGCACGGACCGAATACGCCGGAACGCTGCACCCCCGATGAATTGCTCGCGCTTGCGGCGAGTCTGGAAAAACGCTCGGAACACCCACTGGGGAATGCGATTGTCGCCGCCGCCGAACAACGCAATTTGCCGCTCGTGGGAGTGGACGACCTCACGGCAATTTCCGGACAGGGCGTTATCGGCACCGTCCAGGGCGTACTCGTACATATCGGCAACAAGCGCATGTTGGAAGCGGCGAATCAAGTGTGGCCCGAACCTTTGCGTCGGCGCGCGCGCCAACTTGAAACCGAAGGCAAAACCGTCGTCGGCATCAGTCGCAATAATCACCCGCTGGGATTCATTGCCGTTGCCGATACGGTGCGTCCGAATGCGCCCGAAGTCCTGAACGCGCTGCGCCAGCGCGGCATCAAGCGCATTATCATGCTTACGGGCGATACGCGGCGCGTCGCGGCGGCGGTGGCGCAAGAATTGGGCGTGGACGAATTTTATGCCGACCTTTTGCCGCAAGACAAAGTGCGGTTGGTCGAGCATCTCGCGCAGCAGGACGCGACGGCGATGATTGGCGACGGCGTGAATGACGCGCCCGCGTTGGCGGTCAGTCATCTCGGCGTCGCGATGGGCGCGATTGGCAGTGATGTCGCGTTGGAAACCGCCGACGTGGTTTTGATGCGCGATGATTTGATGCGTTTGCCGTATTTGGTGGACTTGTCGCGGCGGGCGCGTCGGATTGTGTGGCAAAACATCGGCTTTTCGCTCGCGGTCATCGTCGTGCTGATTTTGTCCGTGTTTGCGATTACACTGCCCTTGCCGCTGGGTGTGGTCGGGCATGAAGGCAGTACGCTTCTGGTGGTGATGAACGGCTTGCGCTTGCTGCGCGCCAAATAGCGTGTCCTACCTCCTGCGGGACATCTGACCCTTGAAGAAACGAGTCTCGCGCGCTAAGCTTGTTAGCATAGAAAAGGGGTTAGCGGGAGAGGAGCGAGGAACCATGCGTGTCATCATCAATCGAAACCTTTGTGGGCATCCGTCGTTTGCGTGCGAAAAATGTTTTGGCGAATTTTTGCGTACGGGCGCGTATCCCGACCGCGGCTGTATGTTGGATGTCATTGACGACGGCAAACCCGAAGTCACGGCGGTGATTACGTCGGGCGCGTATACGCGGGAATTGGTCATTACCGACGACATCCGCGAAGAAGTGATTTACGACGGATACATGAAGTTTGCCGATTTTCCGCCCGAAGCGTTCGAGATTCAACCGCCGCACGGCGAAGACATTCGGCGAATTTTGCGCGAATACGAAGAGCACAAACACGCGACAGAACAATAGCAAGCGCTTGTCGCAGGAGCAGAGTACAGCAGGGATCTGTGCTCTGCTTTTTTTGTACACCGCGCCGTCCAAGCGAATTCGCTTCACTGCACTTGCGCGTCACAACCGAACATTGACCGGTTTGGAACAAACCTGCAACCTGGACGCGAAATAGTGAGCATAGAACGCGCGGCAATGGGAACGGAGGCAAATTGGCGCGCGCGGTTTTCACGCGCCGCGAATTTCTGGCGCGTTGTATGATAAAATTGCTGCCATCTTTGAGGAGCGAAAAATGGGCAGCTCGGGACAGCTTGCCGATTCGCTGCCCTGACATTTTTTCACAACGGAGTGAACCATGTTTCAGAAAATTCTGCTCGCGTATGACGGCTCGACTCACAGTCAACGCGCCGCCGCAGTCGCCCAGGACCTGGCGCTCAAATATGGCGCGTTGATTCGCATCGTTTATGCGTTTCATCCGATTTCGCGCATTATGGGCAGTCCTGCGCTGGAAGAAGCGATGCAGCGCGAAACCGCGCAAGGCAACGAGATTGCCGAACAAGCCGCCGAACAATTGCGCGCGGCAGGACTGGACCCGCACATCGAAGTTTTGGAAGGACCGCCCGCCGATGCGATTTTGCGTGTGGCGCAAGTACGTCAAGTAGATTTGATTGTGATGGGTTCGCGCGGCTTGGGCAACGCCGCAGCGCTGTTTCTCGGCAGCGTCAGTTATAAAGTCCTCCAAGACGCGACGTGCCCGGTGTTGATCGTGAAATAACCCCCCAAAAAAATCGCAAGCGGCGCGCTTGCGATTTTTTGTGCTCACTTTGGCGCGTTTACATTCCCTCTCTAGTGCAGCATTAACCAAGCTCTTGCGCATCCAAGAGTATGAATCGTTTAGAAATGCGCCTTGCCCGAGCACTCACCCAAAACAAGTTGGTTAATGCTGCACTAGTGCAACAACATGATGAGACTGCGAGATACGGATGCGAAAGCGCGCCGCATTATACGGGCAAGAAAAAAGGCGCAACCCCGCAGTTTCATTTTGTTGCACTACTAGTACTCTGTCACACTGATATTGTCGGGTAAAGTTTCTTGAGTTTAATACGCGCATCTGCGGTGGTGAAACGCCAGTTGACTGTCACGGCCTTGGCATTGCGTTGGC
>Ga0070741_10008224_pt1 | contig 21075 bp, 21 predicted proteins | sample Coa_R1_4_FD_66440 | JGI IMG/M metagenome (GOLD analysis project Ga0070741, IMG submission 66440) | Surface soil microbial communities from Centralia Pennsylvania, which are recovering from an underground coalmine fire - Coalmine... | ecosystem: Environmental > Terrestrial > Soil > Unclassified ...
GATGCTAGACTGATGCACACCAGCGAAGGGTCTTCTGTGCGCCGGGCGGGAGTAGTTCAGCGGTAGAACGCCAGCTTCCCAAGCTGGATGTCGCGGGTTCGATCCCCGTCTCCCGCTCCATCATTGCAACAGCTTAGCTGATATAGTTTCGATCGGTAGCGGAACATCCGCAAAAGTATCCACAAAGTTGCTACGTTCGCGAATTTTGTCCAGCATTTCCACGGCCGAGCGCGACACTTTGTCTGAGATGTGTGTGTAGTGTTTCGTAATGGCATCGGACATATGGCCGACAATGGCTTGCGTTACCTGCAGAGGAGTTCCTATCTCCGCCATGCTCGTGATGAACGTATGCCTAAGACTGTGAAAACGAAGATTTGGGAGTCCCGCCGCCCTGCGTACTCGCCTCCAGGCTGTGTCCCACGATATTTGGTGGCGGGTAGGATCAAAGCCATGATGCCCCCTCAGTGGGTCACTTGCCTTCGTGTGGCGCGACAGATCTGCCGGTAATAGGAAGTGTTCAGGTTCTGCAGCGCCCAGCAGCTCAGCGCGCCTGTAGAGCAGTACGACTGCTGCTGTGGCGGCTTGGTTTAGTTCAACCCAGCGGGCTCCAGCATTCGTCTTGGTGCTTTTTCTTGTGACGCGGACACGGCGCCGCTCCAAGTCGATCGCGCCTAGCTGCAACTTCTTTATCTCACCGCCACGCATTCCGGTGTTGGCGGCCAGCACTTCTGCACAATACGCTACCTGCCATAGTTCGTTGCTGGCTGCAACGGTCTCAAGCCTCTTGAGTTGGTCGAGGGCGAGAGCCTCGCCTACCTCGCTTTCTGGCTCGCTCAGCCGTCTGTAGTTCAGCAGAGGTCCACGCCACAGGTTCGATTCCTTGAGCACGTTCACCAAGATTCCCATTTCAAGGTTAATGGGCCTCTCTTTTACCTCCCTACGGCGATCGCGCTGGTAGTCCTTAAGAACGTCCAGCGTGATAGATTTCACTTTTCTGGATCCCAAGCGGCGTACCAATTGGCGGAGATACGACTGCTCATTGGACCTTGCCTTTTGTGATTTCAGGTGAGCGGCGTGCTGCTCAACCCAACGCATACAGGCTTGCTCCACGGTCCATTGTGCCTTATCCGTGGGCAGGCGACCTTGTTTTAGATCCTCAAGAAACTGACCCTTAAAAGCTTTCGCCTCGACGCGATCGCCAGTGCCAGTGGATTTCTCCTTCCAGTCAGCGTCGCTGTCCTTGTAACGAAAACAAAAAATGTAGCCGCGCCGATACAGCCCATCCTGACGTCTTTTGCTCATCACGTCTCCTTTCGTTTCCATTTATTTTTGTTTTTATGGTAAGACCGAAGCTCCGATGCCCGCTTCGCTGGTAGATGGCATTCGTTACTGCAGTACACACGATTGGCACGAGCGGCCAAGAAAAAACGGTCCTTAGAGCAAAACCTATTTGCACACTCCTTTGCTAAGTGCAGATTTCGCATCAGGTACAGCATTGCTTGCTCAAATCGATAGTTAGGAGGGCACTTCCTATACTCAAGCGAGGGGAACAATGGGCTGGGATACATAGGTGGTCCAAACAGCCACTGCCAAAAAGCGAACCGAGCTTCCTGAACTAGCCATCCCCGTTCCCGGGGGTCGTATGAGTCCAGAGCGTCTGCAATGACATCTTCTCGACGATGTGGAGCAGCGTCATCCGTCCAGGCATACGTCACCGAAGATTGAAAACGCTCAATGATCAGCTTCCGCGCTAGGCCCGCTTGCTCGTCTGAAAGTTCACCCTCCAGAACGCCCTCAACAACCGACCGGCCGTTCTCGTCGTGCGAGAGCCGGCCTCCTGGTCTTGCCGGAAGCTGCCTGCCGTGTATTAACTCCACGATTTCTTGATGACGGCGGAACCTATCATCCACAAAGAAGAAGTTCTCGTATTGACGAAGGAAGTTACGGGTGTCGTTCGGATCATCGGCTTCCACGTTTGCAAGCCCAATGAGGAACCCCCGGATCCGCTCCAGAGGTACTCTCCCCGGATTTAGGAAGTTCCTCACGCGGTCCTCTAGAACGAAACCTGGCATAATTTTGCTGCTCCCCGCTAGAATTGTAATAACTATTTACAAATCTAGTGTGACAGGCACATAGTCTAGCACAGATCGCGGCAGTGCAAAGGGGAAAGAAGATGATGACAGGGTTAGCTGGACGAAGGGCAGTAGGTTTTACCGAGTTCGCCGAGATGTTCGGAATTTCACGGGACGCAGCGAAACGACTCGCGCGGGATGGTTACTTGCGGACAATCTACATCGGTGGTCGGCGTCTGATACCTATGGCTGAGGTGGAACGTGCCGAGCGTGAAGGTGTAGGTAACGGTCGGACGCGTCGACTACATGGGTGCAAACAGAACGAGATCCAATGACTTCGCCGATAGAAGGCGAGTCACACCAAGGTGCCGGACGGTTTCGCGAGTGGCCTGCAACCGCTGCCGAAGAAAGGACTCTCACCTGGAAAATCACGACGATGACATTCACTTTTAGCGATCCCGAGCGCGCGGTCCTGGGCGCGGTCATCTTGGACAATGAGGTTTGGCTAGTGGCAGAGGTGCTGCGGGCTGATAACTTTTCTCTCGATGCGCACCGACGAATCTTCTGCAGGATGCGAGAGTTGGCCGAATCGGGCCGACCGATCGACATCATCACCCTTGGAGAAGAACTGACGCGTCGACATGAAGTCGAGGCGGTCGGCGGGATCGCTTATCTAACATCGCTCACAGACGGATTGCCGCGCACCCTGAACATTGAGCATTATGTCAAGATGGTGCGCGAGGCGGCCGGCAAAAGATACGTCTCCAGCGCCTGTGAAGCTGCGATGGTGCACGCCAACGGAGGCGCCAGCCTTACTGAATTGGCGCCGCGATTCGCTGAAATAAACTGGCGGTTAGCAGAATACCAATCCGATTCTATACACCGAATCGTGACGCTTGACCAGATTCCGGATCCGTTCGAAATCTCCTCGGGTGACGTTTCATGGGCGGTAGAGGGCCTAATTCCAGCGCGAGCGATCACCGTGCTTGCGGGAGAACCAGGTGCAGGCAAGACTTGGCTGGCAATGGGCATTGTCAGAGCGATAGCCCAAGGCGGGGAATTCTTGGGCCGACGCTGCGAACGCCGTCCAGTCCTTTATCTTGACCGCGAAAACCCACTACAGCTCATGCGAAACCGGCTCCAAACAATTTGTGGGGGCCCTGGAGTATTTCGTCCATGGGGTGCTTGGTGTGAAGACGAGCCGCCCATGATTGGCGATCCACGGCTCTTGGAATTTGCCAAGATCGGCGCATTTATCGTTTTTGACTCGCTGATCCGCTTCCATAGCGCCGAAAACGAAAACGATGCTTCTGAGATGAGCAAAGTAATGGCACATCTGCGTAGGCTGGCAAACGCGGGCGCGACCCTCTTCCCGGTGCACCACAAGGGAAAATCCGAGACGTCATCCTATCGCGGCAGCAGTGACATTGCCGGCGGTGCCGACGCGGTCTTTGCGCTCGTCAAACGTAAAGACCTGCTGGAATTGCGAAGCGTGAAGCACAGGTTCACAGCCGAGACGACTATTTCGATCCAAACTGACTTCGCGGCCGGACGCTTCACTGTCACCGATTCATCAGTAGCAAACAATCGCCAAAAAGAAATCGATGCCATTGCGAAAATCATCAGCAGCAGCCCAGGACTTTCAAAAAATCAGGTCGTGCAGCGTTCAGGCATGGGCCGCAACAAAGTTCTAGCATTACTTGACCAGCACGAGGGTTCCGTGTGGAAGTCCCGAAGAGGCGCCAAAAGAGCTTTGCTGTATGAACCCGTGTAACCAGTTCAGTGGTACCGTACCAGTACCAATACCACTCCGACGACTGGTACAGCAGTACCACACCCCTTAGGGGTGGTACCAGTACCGGTCGCGTCGAGCAGCAGAGACTTTTCACCTTAAACAGTCAATATGCCTTAATCGCTTGGCAGCGGTGCAGTTTGAAATTTCAACAAAATAAATCGTCTTACTCTGCAGCGTCAGCGTTGGCTATCGGCAGCAGCAGCTACTGTCGTGTCGCGCGCAGGTGGCTCAGGACGCCGCCTCCTAATTTTGTTTGACGCACAGAATCTACCTGGTGCGAAATTGTCCGATTGCCCGCTATCGCAGCTGGACATCTGCACGATCCCCACTGCTTGATCCCGCACTGACTTTAAAGGCGGAAGGTCTAGCAACATCCGAAAACACCCACAACTAGAACGCAATGGGTGCCGATTCTGTCCATCCATCGCCGGATCTTGTGTTCTTTTGTCCGGAGTGAGACATATAACATCAGGGACAAAGCTAAGACACAGGCGGAGAGCGTGCCCTGCCTGCGCAGTTGACCGGTCCGTTGCTCGTACTGACAGCCTGGCGCGCCCTTGGTCGATTTTGGCCAGTGAGCCGGACCGTCGGAGCCGCATGAATGATCTTGGGCGTGAGATCAAAGGAATGGGCTTCGATCCGGCACAACCTGCAAAAATTGTGATGGCTCAAAACAGGCAAAAAAAAGAAGCGAAGAGACCGGGCAATCCTTATATTCAAAACGTTGGTAAGGAAACGCGATTTAAGCCGGGCGAGAGCGGCAATCCCGGTGGACGTCCAAAAAACGATTGGGCACGCGAGATCGCCCGGGCAGTATTTGAGAACAATGTGGAATCGATCTACGAAGCGATGCTGAGCGTCTTGCTCAAGGGAAGCGGCAACGCCTTCAAAGAACTCGCCGAGCGAGCATACGGCAAGGTGGTTAGTAAGCACGAGATCAGTGGAGCGGACGGTGGTCCATTGAACGTGAGCTATTCGGAAATGACCACTGAGGAGCTGGACGCCCAGATCAAGACCCTGATGGACGAACTAGGGCTGGAGCGCAAAAGGGTTCCCGGTGAATGAGGATTTGGAAAAGAAGCGCGAACTCGTTCAGCTCCTGGAAGAGCGCCGTCTATCTGGTTGGGAGCGTCGACGCCGCCGGTTTTTGGCTGCGCAGGCGCGGCTATTTGGTGTAGACGACCGCGGGATGCCGCGTGCCGACGGAATTGCACAGCTTCTCCGACGGGCTCATGCGCACGATGTTTTAGTAGAGAAAGCTCGGGTGGGCGATGGGGTGGCGATTAAAACCTTAAAAGAGGCGAAGCCTTTCTCCGTGGATGAATACATCGTGTTGAACCTTGGATTTGCGCCAGGCGAACTCAGGACTTAGTTCAAGCTGGGGAAGCCCATCCTATTCAGCCTAAGGAAGGTGAATTGTAATCTACGGAGACCTAAAAGACTTTGACGACTTAGTACCCGTTATGAGCTGCATTCTTCGCGGGCCTTTGGGAAATTGACGGAAAAGCGTGAACTTACGGGAGCCAATGGCGACGGAAGCTCGGGTTTTAGGCTACTCATGGCCACATTGTGCGATCCCGCGAGGAGTTCAGCTTGCCCCCCAACTCGGATGTAGCGCCACAAATTAGTCGTCTTAAGACTAAAGTTTTACGAAGCATTCCCGGCGTTCAGGGCTACGTCCACCATTAGGAGTGATCTCACATCTGGCAATTGCACTAACGCTGCACGGTTCGCTGCAGCTAGCGAATCGAAGAGCTTAGGCAGCTTTGGTCACCCACTGGCGCAAGTGGAGTTGCGTCGACAGACTGTACCCAGCAGATGTTTCGGTTGTTTAGGGTCTATAAGAAACGTGCTTTAGAGAGAAACGGCTACACTGCTACCAAAGGGGGGGCATATCGTCGTAGCCTTTGACGGGCTCGGTTACGATCGGCCCAAGTTCTAATTCGATTAGCAACCTTTGCAATGTCGTCTGTTGACGGCTCTCCCTTGCCCAGCAAGATAAGGCCGATTTCCCTACCGTGGGCTGTAACATCATTCCGATAGAGCATTCTCTCGCGGTCCTCCATCGGCAACTGGTCATACTGGGCCACTCTTGCCAAAACCGCAGCTTCCGCAATGGACAATCGGTGCATTTTTAGTATTCTACTACCTCCTCAAATATAGATGCTATTACTAAAGTTCGCGCACCCCACTAAGCAAGGGGCAGCCAGTCACACCTGAATCTGACCGCCCGTCGGCGCTCCATTGCTCTATGTAACTCTCTGATATTGAAAGAACAAGTGCGCCCGCTCCTATAGGGAGTTCAATCTCTCGGGCGTTGCTGCTGAACGCGTCCTTCCAGAGAGCGACGCAGCGGCTCCGGTTCGCACTAGTACTTTCCACGGGATGGCTCAGCTGCGACATTCCAAGACTGGTAACACACAGGACAGAACAGCCTGGATCGTCGGCGAGGGTAGCCGCACAACGTGCTGACCATCTGGGCCGAATCTGCGGGCCATCCATTAATAGGGCAATGACCAAGTTTGGTCCAACTGCACGCACCAAGTCGCCTACAGGATCGGGGCGGGCAAGATCTTCGCAAATTAGGACGCAGACGACCAGCCAAGGCAGCATGGAGACGAAGGTGAGTTCGCGCGCCGAGACGTCTATATGCTCCCACCAGAGTTTCCCTGTATGAAGGCGACTGCCCAAGGAATACTGGGTGAGTTGGTTGGGATCTAACTTCCACCTGTGATGCTTACCCTGCTTAATAGTTTCTAGCGTAGGAATATCAAAAAAAACCTCATTCTTGCTGTGTGTCTTGACAGTCCTCGGTGTTGTCACGCCGGAGATAAGAAAACTTTCTCGCTCATCGACAATTTCCGATCTCAACGAAGCGTAAAGTTCGGGGGTCAGTGCAAGTTCCGGGAGAATAACTCCGTGCATGGAGCCCATCTGTTGGCGTGCTCGATCAAACAATGAGGTTATATGTTCGACTGGGTCCGGCTCTCTCTCAGTATGGCGAAATCCAAAAAACCCGAAATTCGCCGGCATATTCCGCATCTCGGTGGAAAACGGCGATTCTTTTTCGAATTGAACTGGGTCAATTTGGTATGGCCACGGGACAACGAGTATATTGAGGCACTGTTCATCCGGGTAGTTGGGAACCAGATGCCATTTCGGCTGAAGTTCACCTGATACGCAAAGGGCGAGATTATGAGACAGGGATCTGACCGTGAGTCCATTTTGCGGAGTACGCATCTTCGGCAGAACGCGAGCCCGGGAACAATGAATCTCCTCGGCCACATTTGAGCTATTGGAAGTGTTTGTTACCAGATCGTCCGCATGATCCCAAAACTTTTGATCGATGGAAGTTGTTTTTCCCTCCCGAGGCAGTCCAACTCCTTCACAAGCCGAATCCGCGAACGCTGCTAACTGCAGCAAAATCTGGCACCCCTTGGTGTCGGACTTTAACTCCTCGATTGATTTGTCGAGGTGCGGTCGAATTTTGACCCAGAGCTCTCGCACTTCGTTCGGCGCACCTGATCCAATGGCCCAGCTTTTTCTCCAGGACTGTCCTACGTTAGAGGCCACCTCCGCCCAGTCTTCGTCCGAATCAACAGGCGGCCAGTCATTGAGTGCCACCGTGTAACCGCCTGATTGCATGAGTAGAGCCATACATATGCCGAATACGTCAGGCGGCCACTCAGGTACCGATTCTTGGTCCTTCAGCCGCGGAATGAGAAACGTTGCGTACTCCCAGCCCGTGATGCATTTATTACCCGTCACACAGACCACCTCTTTTTTTTCACGCGAAGGCTTTTTGCAGGCGCAGCATTGTATCTCGACCTAAGGTGCTCCAGTAGAAATTTCTCTGACGTTGCAACTTTAGAACAGAAAAGTCCCCGTGGCAGCGGCTTCTTGGGGGAAATTTTGAGAGAGTCAGTCCTGCTCCGATTTCGCTTTGATGACTCGGAATGGCGGCTGAAACAATTCAAATCCATAACCTGGAGCACACGCACTGCATTAGCATCAAAAGGCCCTTGCTCCGGCGTACCACAACCTTCACCTAATGTCCCACCGCTCAATGATCGTACAGTGATCGCTTGGCGCGGGTCATTTTCAGCGTAGAGCGTATTGCGATCAACGATGCTCACCAAGGCTAACCCGGAATTTCACGTGAGCGAAGTCGCTGATTGGTCGGATGAAAAGCTGCTCCACTTGATAGAAACGCTGACCGATGGGCTTGTCAGGATTACGTAAGCCGCCAGTTGACTACTGGCCATTCCTTGACAAGAACGCTGTGCGCAAAGCGCATCGACGAGATTATCGAGCATCAGTACGTCGCCCGGACCCACGCCATCGAGGTTTACTAGCTCCTGCGTGTATCGCAGTCGAAAAAGAACGGATCAAATACGGCAAGTCCCGCTTCAAGCGTCATCGGTCCTTCATGCGGAAAATACAAAAAAAAGCGGTTCAGTAAATGTCCCGTGACTAGATTGCATCTCCTTTCTGAGGCGGAATGGTTTTGATACACTGACCCGCTCTTAGAAAGGGACTGGGAATGGACATTGCGATAGTAAGCGCATTAAAGGAAGAACGAGACCGTCTGGATCGCGCAATCGAAGCACTCCGGGGCGTAACCAGTAATGGCCGTAAACGTTCTATTACGGATCGTAAGCGCAGAGGTATCAGCGCAGCCGGTAAAGCACGAATCGCAGCCGCACAAAGAGCAAGATGGGCCAAACAACGCAAAAAAGCCGCTTGAGGTGCCAAAATGAAGGCAGCAGCGTTGATACTTGTGGTAATGCTTCTGTGTGGAATCGCTGTCGCTGAAGAGCAGCGCGGTTTCACCTTCGAAAGTGGCACTGAGTTTCTGGCAAAGTGCTCAACCATACCAGACGACAGAAAATCCACTTATGATTCGCTTGCATGTGTAATGTGGCTAAAAGGATTTGTAGATGGAGCTGCTGCGGCAGGTGCATATCACCTCGCTCAGTCTGGCTCGTCGCTTAAGGCGGATATCTGTTACCCGGATGGGAACACGCTCCTGCAAAACACGAAGGTAATCGTAAAGTACATGAACGATAATCCCAGTACTTTACATCAGCCAACCTCCGTTTTAGCTTTCAAGGCACTCAAAGAAGCGTTCCCGTGTAAACCGTAAGGGTGGATAGCCATCTCCGGAGTCTCCTGTTCATTCACCCCTGAGACGCTTTGGCGGTATGCTGCGCATTTCAGATGGCGTGGGAGGCAATGCCCGAGCAGACTGAAAAGAAGAACGCTGTACCGAAAACTCTTGGCAGCCTCGGACTCACGCTGGCAGAAGCCAAGAAGGGTTTAGCCCTGACGTTTGTAACAGAACCAAAAGCTAAGGAGGGACAGAACCATAAAAGGACGGTCAGTCCTTCGCTCCTAAGAAGATGACTGTACCGTGTATTGGTTTACGGTATCCAACGGCAGGACAGCATCCTTCACTCTCAGCGGGTGTTCGTTTGCTTTCCAGGAGACAAGTAGTTTTAGCCCCTTACTACCGCAGAGCCTCCACGATTTGAGCAAACAATTCTTCGCCACAATTCTTTTTGCTCACGCACGGGTTCTGCGGGTTCTTTAAGAAGGGCACCGAGGCTACTCGCGGGTCAACTTCCAGCCAATACATTTTTGAACGCATCCCAACGATTACTGCTTTCTTGTCGAGCATCTCTTTCACATGCTGAAACGAGTAGTTTTGCGAGGGGCACACCTCCCTCGTAGGCAAGCGCTTCCATCGTTTTGAATGATATGGAAACCATTCAATGACCAGTAGGTGTTCCGCTACTTTTTTAGACCCTAAGATTTCGATCAACTCCTTCACGTGTGCCCGCCACCAGCGGCCACACGCTGTCCAATTAAACTTCGGATTCAGTCCATAGAATGGATATTCCTGCGACTCCTGACGGAGGTTGCTGATTATCGCTTTTCTAAACTCGACATCGCTGTGGGCTTTGATGTCGTCGTCCGAATCACCTGGGTTGAGGCTCAGCAAAACCAATCGCGCCGTTTTAGGATTCCCGATGAATGGCTCAGGCAAGGTCTGTCGATTGATCTCGCTGTGCCGACTGACGCTTTCGATGTCAATACCGAGGATGTATGGAGCTGCCGAAGGCAGTTCTAACCACGGATTCTGCACAACCGGATTTTAGCAATGTTCTGTTTCGGAAGCTGTCGAAATTGAGCGCCTAATTTACTAGGCACTTACGGCTTTCTCCCGTTCCCTCGAAGCTGCTCGCGGCCTTACGGGCGTACAAGGCCAAGAGTGACTACGCATGCTTGTTGCATTTTTCCACCTCTGGCTGCAAACCCAAGAATGATTTCCACACAAGTTCAGGGCGCCTTTTGCGACGATGCACCTGCAAGCCGGAGTTGACCTTCGTACTGTGCAGATGTGGCTCGGTCACAGAGACCTGGAGTCCGCAGAGGCGGTACGCGATAAAGTGAACGCGACATTTGGAGCGGCAGCGGGGAGGTAAGGCATCGACGGATGCTGGTTTGCGGCATCCAATTGCCCTGGGCTACTCTGTTGGTATGGGTACGGTTTGGGAACGTTTTCAACAAAACACAATGCACGGCAATGTGGTGCTGAACTTCACCTCTTATGCTAAAGGTGAACTGCAGAGTTATGCACATGCCTACCACGAGGCTGCTAACGCGCTGGTTGCAGGTGTTCCGGAAGAAGCGCTACTGCTATGGGGCGGAGGTCTGGTTCATCTTCAAACGGGTGAAGCTCTCGACCTTGACGGCCTATTTCGACGGCATGAATTCAACGTGCTGCTACCGGCCACAAAAAAGGTCTTCGAGGTGGCCGGGTGGTTGCACCGTCCTGCAGGGCCGACGAAGTACGCCACGTACGAAGAAATCGAAAGTGTTATTTTGGAATTCGAGGAAATCGATCCCAAGTCGTTCGCTTTCAGGTATCCAGTAGACACGAAAGGGGAAGCGCTTCTGCCGGAGCAGTTTCACTTCAATATTGTGAAGCTCGGAGAGGAACTGGATAAATTACTGCGTATGCTGGATGGGGCTGCAGAAGGAGTATACGAGCAGTTCCAGTTTCTGGCCCGCGAGTACCAGAGCGTATCACTTTATTAATACGTCCGCAGGCGGGGGTGCCTACTCAGCGTTTGCCAAACCAACAACTGCGGCCAGAACCGCTAGTCCAAATGCAAGAAGCAATTGCGGACTCTTGGCTATGCCGGTCTGGGTATAGTATGCCGCGTGCTGACAATTGAACTTGAGCAGATCGTACGGTGTACCTAGCAAACGCAGAGCCCGTTGTAAGACTTGCTCTCGGTCGATCCAGGAGCCCTTTACGCGCGAGATGATCCGTACGGCTGTACCACCCGAGAATGTCAGCAGGTTGTACCACTGCACCGAGAATGGAGCAGTGCTTCTTTTGGGTGACTCTTTTGATCGATCACGGCTCGCCGCCTTTGGGAAAAATCGTCACGGCGAACTTGAGTGTCGCTCGCGAGTCACCATTGAAACAATGGAAGCTCAGTCGTGGGCTTCGGGAAGTGATAGAGAGCAGAAAAGTCTTCTGCCAATCTTGTGCTCAGTTCGTTACGCTCGGCTCGACTCGGTAACGGATGCTGCAGACTTCTTGGAAATTCGTCGTATGTGCGTCCTTGCAGTAGCCGGCCTGCACGGCTCTTTTGGACTCCACCCCACTGTTTAAAGAAGAAAGGAACATTTGCGATTTTGCATTGTTCCATGATTGAGATTATCCAGGATTCTTTGATCGGCCGAGCACCAGGACCGCTCTCGCCACCGACAATGACCCAATGAATACCCTTCAAATCAAGTTCGCCAAGATCCTCCAGCAGGGGTTCAATGGAAAGGAAACGAACAGCGGCGGGAGAGTGTTTGAGGTCCTCTAACCTTGGAAGGCCGTATTCCTTATTTTCAATGCTAACGCCCCACCAAACGTGACGTTGTCGGGCAGCTCCTGTCAATTGTGAGCTCAGGAGCTCTCGTAAGCGCGACGAGCGTTTGGTGAGAACTTGATAAGTATGCCAAGGCGATTCGCACATTATCTTGCTGACTGCAAGAATGTATTCATCAGTAACACGCTCGTGGAACAGATCGCTCATCGAGTTAACGAAAACCATCTTTGGTCGGGACCATTGCAGCGGCTCAAGTAATTTTTCTGGCACCAGCCGCAGATCAAAGCCCTTTTCGTATGGATGTCCCGCTACTCCGCGAAAGCGTTCCGCGAATGTCTCCGCATAACAGTGCTTGCATCCAGTGCTGATTTTGGTACAACCCCGCACTGGGTTCCACGTAGCATCGGTCCATTCAATTTTGGAGGAATCAGCCATTTTGGTCAGACCGCCTCATTTAATGATAACACTAATTTATTTATTGCAAATATTTACTTGTAGCCGTAGGCTGTATCTACTCAGTGCTCGAGCACGCCAAACGCGACAAGGTACGAATTAAGGGAGGTCCCTTCGCAGGCCAACGCGGAACCTTGCTGCGCAGAGAGGCAGGTAGATGGCTGGTTTCTCTGACGAATGAAGCCAAAGAAGTATCCTTCGGAGCGGATGACCTGACGAATCTTTCATTAGCGGCGCGACGTGCCTGGCATAGCATGCCTCACCGAAAAGTCGGTAGACCTGTCGGCAGCAAGGTATCAGACCGGCTTTCCGTAATCTTTCGAGTTGATCGTGCATTGTGGGACGAGTTTCTTGCCGCTGAGGAAGTTGGTCTCGTCCGCGACAGAACGACGGTGATAAACGAATGTTTGCGTTCAGTCCTTCAGGCTGCGCGACGACTTCGATCGAAGGCTTCATGAAAGGCAAGCTTACAAGCGATCAGCGCTCGCTCATCAACCGGCTCCTCGACGAAGGGAAAGACCGAGATACAATTGCCCGGCTCGTCGGAGTGACCCCGAACCAGGTTTCAGCAATTTCAGCACACCGGACGATGGGACGCTACGAAGGCGTTCGAAACGCGGATTCGCCGATGTCATCGCACAATCCGACGTCGATACCAGCTGCAACGACACATGGAGAGGTAGCGCGGTCTAAATCAATCCCGCTCGGGATTGATATCGAGTCCTCAACAAATGTGACTTGGCCGCTTTACGAGTCCACCAATCCCCATGTGCTTATCTTGGGCGAGAGTGGCTCCGGAAAAACATACACAGCCTCACGCTTAGTACTTGAACTTGCCAAGGCCGGGATTCCTTCCGTCGTATTTGACTACGGTCAAGGATTTTCACTTCAACATGCACCGAAAGAGTTCCGCGAAGACATGAGGAATGTAGAATTTCAGCTCACTCGCGACGGTATCGCGATTAATCCGCTACAAATCTTTCCGGTGGATACGCATGGACCTGCCACAGTCGCGCAGCGTGTCGCCGACACATTCCTGCGCGTCTATCCGAAGCTGGGCGTTCAGCAGCATGCGTTGCTGCGCCGAGCGGTCGTCGAGCTGCTTTCCGACAGCGGCATTGTTGCCGATAACCCTCGTTCATGGGCTCAGTGTCCTCCACCATTTCGTGATCTGGAACAAAAGGTGTCAGAACTTACTGCGGCTAAAGATGCGACGACTCGACGGGCTGCGGCCTCCGCAGGGCCGCACGTTTCGACTTTATTTTTTTTCAATACCTTTCGCAAAACCGGCCATGCGCTCAGCTGGTCTGATCTGCTTGAACGACGTAACGAAGTGTGGATTTTGCAGCTCGGAGGACTCGAAGCCTCGGTCGAGAGAGCGGTGACCGAATTCCTGCTTTGGAGCCTCATTCGGTATTTTGAGGTGCTCGGCCCGGCGCCACTCAGATGCTTTGTAGTGTTGGACGAGGCGCACAAACTTGCGTTTGGTCCTGGATCTCCGGTTGAAAAGATTTTGCGGGAGGGTCGCAAGTTCGGGCTCGGCGTCATCCTAGCGTCGCAGCAGCCTGAAGATTTTAGTACCGTTGCCTTCGCGAACACGGCGACAAAGATTGTTTTCCAAACAGCCGACAATACAGGTCATGTTTCGCGAGAGTTGCATCGCAAGGTCAAGAACGGTCACTCGCAGGAGTACATTTCAAAAACGCTTGGTACGCTGCCGCGGGGATCCGCGTACGTAGTCATCGCTAACATCGGGCATGTTACACGCATGCTGAGTTTTGATGATGCAAAGGGTCCAGCAATGCCACGAGCCGCGAATCTGGGGAGCCTTAATGAATAAACGAGCAGATTGGAACAGTCTTAAGCATGTCGAGAAGCTCAACATTTTGCGCGAAACAGCACTCGACCAGATTGTCGTCGACTACAAACCGTCCGATGAGGACGAACGTTCATTTCGGGCGCGTATCGCTCGGGAGAATTCGCTGTGGCAGCCGCAACAGGCGGAAGCGACTCCGGTCGAAGCAGGCGCTCCTCCGAACAAAGAGGTTGTACTGGGAGCGTGGCGCGACCTCGACAGGTCCGAAGCTCTTCTCGAACTGATCGATAACAGTATCGATGCCTGGAACCGGCGGCGCACTAGGTATCCCGACAAATCTGCACCAGAACTCAATGTCTACATCGACATCGACTCGGATACGGGTCAGCTTTCGTATGAGGACAACGCTGGAGGTGTACCTGCAGAAAAACTCGAAAACTTAGTAGTTCCTGGCCGCAGCGAAACCGACGCGCTCGTTGCCAGTATTGGTAGCTACAAGACGGGTGGGAAGAAGGCTATATTTCGACTCGCAACGGCAGTAAACGTGTCCACACATTTTTGGAATCCAGCCGAAACGGGGGACAGTGCGGTGGCAGTCCATTTGGATGAGAAATGGTTGATAGATGTCGATCAGTACAAGTTTCCGTATTTCCGCCTCAAGGACGGCGGCGATATGCAGCGGGGCCAAACACGGTATCTGATGCAACTTCGTCCTGAGCCTGTTGGTGCCTGTTGGTACCAACAGCCGCGCGAGCTCGACAAGATTTCCCACGACATACAAAACACCTATGGTCTCCTCATGGCAAGAGAAGGAAAGATAAACGTATATTTTCCAAAGCGCGGCAAGAAAATCGAACCGGCTCTTAACACCCGGTACGACTTCTCGGGAACGAAGAACGACAAAGTGGATATCCGACCCCAGCGGGTTGACTTCGAGACCGAACTCGACTACCAAGGCCGAAAACACAAAGTGACGATCGAGGTCGTCATCGGTTGTCGCGTGACTACCTCCGCCAAGGATGACGTGGGTCCCGGATTCGATTTGTATGGCAACAATCGGCTCTTCAAGTACCGGGACGAGAGATTGTTTTATGAACAGTTGCCCAAAGGCAACGCAGTTAATCTTGCTCGCGGATGGGTGAACATTCTTGGTCCAAACGTCTTCATTCCATGGGATACGCACAAACGGCACTTAAACTACGATCGTGAAATCATTGATCTGATTCGTACTCATCCCGCCATCAAGAATCTCTTTGACAACTGGAGCGACGCGTTTCAGCAAATAAGCCGACTTGGCAGCGGTGAAGTGACAAAAACAATTAGTGTACCTCACACGCTGGTCGATACGAAGACCCACGAGCTCTCGTTTGGTGATTCTAGCTCCGTCCAGATCGATGCCACCAAGAAGCGTGGGCAGAAACTGCCGGAGGGAATCTATCGCCCTCACTTGGCCGCAACGAAGAAAACTAAGAAGGACATAAGCATTTCGTTTAGCATTAACGTCACCATCGACGAAGCAAGGCAGCTGGCAGCGTTCTTTGAAGTGTCAGGGGCCCTGGACGCAGGTCCTACCAAAAGAGCACTGAGCGAGAAGGCAAAGGAATATCTGCTCAGCCTCCTGGATACCAAGAGGGCAAAGAGGGCTTAACCGCATGCCGACAGCATCGGGGCGCCTTCAATATGGGCCACAAAAATATGCCGCTTTGCATCTGCTTCTGTGCCGTTGGTTGCGGCTCTATGGAACGCCGACAGCGGAGTATTGTTATGTCACGTTAGGGGGGACAGAGCTGAAGGATATCGAGAGCCTCCGTTTTGTCGATCCTAAACTCACGAGCATAGTCTGGTCTTACGAAATAGATCCCGCGCGATATAAGCTTGCGCAACAACGCGCAATTCAGCTTGAAGCGAGTGGACTCAAGATCACGTTGCAGTGCGCAACGATCTTTTCCCACCAACGCACCTGTGACCTCCCGCATATTTTTTTTATCGATCTGCCGGGGATTTGCGCATTTAGCGATTACGACCAGCAATTTGCCGATCTTTTTCAAAACGAGATTATTCGCGAGGGCGACTGCCTTATCATCACGAGCCACATAGTCCCGAGACCAGGATTGGATAGAGTTCGCGAGCATTTCGGGGGAGAATTCGCTGTCCTCGGAGTTGACGACAGCGACACAAACCTTGTGAAGAGCGTTTTTCGGCGCGCGCACCCAACTATGACTCTCTTCAAAGCCCTGTCGCTAAACGGAATACAGTCCGAACTTGCAGTGCGGTGCTTCGGAGCCGTCAAATATCGCGACGGTGCGCCAATGGGGCTTTATGGATACTCTGTTACGAGCGGGAGCACGGAGTTGTCAAGATTCGTCACCGATGCAGAAATTAGATATTTTGACATAGCTACCGGCCAGCTCTGTGCTACTGATGATTTCTGATCCGATGCTGGAACTATAGGCCTTCGGCAGCGAAGTCGAATAGCTATGTACCGCAAAGTAGTTCTAAGGATGTACGTCTGCCAGATCGAGCTATAGCCGTGCAAGAATCCGATCAATGAGCTGCTTCGCAAACACCTTGTTAGCAGAACATTCGTAAATGAGCGAACATACGCGCGTGAGAACTTCCTTTTCTCGCTCATCCATCCGGGCCAGAGCCTTATGATGCCGACGATGGTCCGCATGGAGCAATTGTTGTTTGTAGCGAGAGAGTGTACGCCACATTTGTTTTTTTTGCGCTGATTGGAGAACAGAGTGGTCTGCAACCTTCTCGATACGTCCCACATCTCTCACGGTGTCTCTGTGAAGTTTCTTGCGATCCGCTTGGCTTATGGCAGCTTGCCTCATGACTGCCAGGTTATGTACCACCTGCTCTGACAGCATTTCAAATTGGCGAATGACATTCCTGCGTATGGAGCTTTGTCGGCACCGCCGGCTGAGGTCTTGGGCTATCGGCCGAATCTGGCCTAAGAGATTGTTGAAATGCACGTTCTGCTCAAAGTGATCACGACGACCATTCGGCAAGATTCGATCGTCCAAGACGTGAAACTCACCAACAACCCAGGCATTGAAACGCGGTTCGTTGAATAACTCTTCCAAAACATCGCCTTCACCGACCTGCATGTTACCGCTCCGCAAGCGAAGTCCTTTGATAGATGCCAAACTGTCGATGGCGCCGAAATAGCCGTGATCTAAGACCCACCCTTTCGCAGCCAGGCCTCCCTCGTTACTCTTGATTTCGAAGAACCGGACACCAAGAAATTGATCCGTAACTCCCTTCCTGGCTTCGAACCCATTTCGGTGAGGTCGGAATAGCGGCTGCTCTTCCTGATTGAGGTAAATTCGGACGGTTCCTAAATTCACCTCCTGGCGCATTTCTTCTTCGATCTGCTTCGCAAACGTGAAAGAGGGTGAGAACGGAACAGGTGCGACCTGTGAGAGGTAATCTCGTATTGCTTCTGAGTTCATAAGGCGGTCGTCGCCATGACGCACGATCCCCGATAGTTCCACCTCGAAGAAGTGCCCGCGTTCCGTAACGGCACGACGCTGCACCCTCACTACTTCTTTGATCAGTTCTTCAACGTCGCCTTTGAAGCTCACGTCCCGCAGAATCGTCTTAAGCCTCTGGCAGTCCCATCTCATTTCGCTAATCTCGTGCTCGCCATCCGCGAGAGAGCGAAAAACTAATTCACGACAATAACCGAGCCCGGCAAGGCGCCCGACACCACGAAAACCACGAGCCTTGGTTCCTCGTTTTCGACTTGCTCCCAATGCAACAAGTGTTTTGGTGAACGCCCCTTTCTCAATACCGGCGCCATTGTCGCGAATCCGAACAGTCCGCTTGCCTGCGTCAACATTGATATCCACTCTGCCAGTTTCGCGGGGACTGAGCAAACCGAGTGCAATTGCTTCCTCGATTGAGTCGGATGCATTTTGGACATATTCGCGGTAGATCGCTAGCGGATTAACGTACATGGAACTGCTCAACAGTTCCAAAACGTCTTTGCCTACAATTGGACGCTCGACGATGGTCTCCCAATTGCTTTTTATTGAGACTAGAATTGGCTGACTCGCACTCATTGGATCGCTCCTGCCATTGCGGATGGATCTACATTCAAAAGCACTGGATCGTTAAGCCCCGCGTCCTCGACGCGTTCGTCATCGGGGATCTGAGCATACGGGTCTGTTGTAGCCGCTTTTTGTTTCGCCCAAATTTCCGCTTCTTTAGCCTTTGACAATTGAATGTAGTACGGGATGACTCGTTTCAACTGGGAATCAGCAGGCTTGAGCATCTTAATATGCCTAGGCGCGCAAGACGAGAGAAGTCTCAACAATTCGATTCGCTGTGAATTACTGAGCCGACAAAAAACGCGGCTATACTCTTCAAATTCAGCTCGACCGTCGAGATGTTCGTACCATTCGCGGTTGAAGATGTAATGGTGGGGCCGGAGTAGCAGCGCTCCAAATGCTTCGGCCGAATCACCAAATGCGCGCTTGAAGAACGTAGGCGCTCCACTCACAACCCCATGTGTCGCCTGCAAGATTAATTGCATCGACCGGAGCTGGTATCTGCGCCAATGCTCACCCACATGGGACCGGTCGGGCAGGTCTGTCGGTTGATAGCGCATGGGAAATGACCAAATTCGGATGCCGAGTTGCTCGTTCAGGCTGACGTTCAACGCCATGCGTTCGTAGAGGTCGGCAGGAGTATCGTGAAAGTTGTAGAGCATGTAATTCGACAGCTCCGTCAGTCCGAATTCGTAGGCCATACGCACCGATGTTTCGTATGGCTTCCGCACACCGAGATGATCGAATGCAATGCGCAGCGGCTTGATACAGATTGACGACAGTTCCTGCAGAAAGATTTTGTCCTTACAGAGGATGCGCGCGTCGACGCCTTGATTAAAGTCAACCCGACGCTGAACCGGAGCTCTTCCGCGCTTCAGTTGTGCGCCTCGCTGGAATCCTAGGTCCCTGATCTCAGCGATAATTTCCTTAAAGCGTCCGGAGGCAACGACATTGTTGTCCATCAGAACCAGATCTTTCTTCTCCCCGTACAACTCCCGGATCCGGTTCACTAGGTACGTCAACGGCTGAACATCGCGCTGATCACCCTCAAGTTTCGGCACTCCACAAAAGCTGCATTTTCTGATACAGCCCCTGGAGGAGTAGCCGAAATAAGCATCATGGACCGGATAGCGGTAGGAGATTTGATCAAGAATGCTGTAGTCCGGAGGAAGATCCTCGATGGACACGCCAGAACGATCCTCTGAGTAGAGCTCCTCCGAGAAGTCATCGAGATGCAGGGAAACCGCGGGCGGCTGACCAAGTAAGCCTTTGATGAATCGGATCCCACTCCATCTGTCCTCCCGAACGAAGCGGTCGTGCATTAACGAAGCTGCGATACCACCCACGAAGATCTTATCTGTCTGACCACCTACCACGGTCTTTGCGAAATCGATGCTTTGAGAGATTCTGCCAAATTCAAATGAAAACAGCGTGGTGACGTAGACCCTGTCCCACGCTTCCGTCAACACTGACCGGTCCTCGCCTTTTATGAATCGGACACGATCCCGCTTTCCGTAGGGACCGTGGTATTGCGCGATCTTCATCAGACCAAGAGGAGGGTATTTGTTCTTGTATCCTGGCTCGATCAGGAGAATATTCTTATTTGCCATTCAGGTTTATGAAATCCTCTCTGGAAACGTCATGTCGCGCTCACAAATGTCTTTCCTGCTGATCCCCGGTTTTTGCTGCTGATCTGAATCACGACATCGCGGCCCAGAGCATTCAAAGCCCTAAAAAGGCGCTGCACGGAGAAGCCTTCCAAGTGAAAATTCACCAGCGCTGAAACCTTCGGCTGAGGAATCCCCAGCAAGGCTGCCGCTTCTGACTGCGAAAGCTGTTGCTGCCGTATAGCTTCCTTAATCGCGCTCGCTAGCCGAAGTTTCGTGTGACGATCGGCACGGCTCGACCCGGCCGATGGGTTATTCGAGCTGATTGGGCGGGAGTGGCTTTTCATTTGCTACATCTGATACCACTTTTGGTATAAAAGCAACAACTTTTGTGCCCAAAAAGATCGACCTAGCAATCGTTTCGATAAGAATTGCCCGGTAGCTGACTGAAATGAAATTCCCTTGATGCTGACCACACTCCGATTACTGATAGCCACCACCGGCAGTTCGCCGTACCTAATGACGTGCGGCAAGAGGTTGAGGGCGGCATAGGAGCTCGGCAATCAGCTCCTGCCGGAGGGAATATTGAAGAGGTGCAAGCATTTGGGACACAGACTTGTGATCCTGGACGGAGTGAATTTGGCTTCATCTTCGGCTGAGACCGATGCTGACGCTCTGGTAAGCCGCCTACAACGTGTCTTAGAGGCGCAAGGCAGGGACGCTATGGACGTGCGCCCACTCGTTGGATATTTGGCCTCCCCCAATGGACTGAACGGAGAATGGATAGAGCATAAGCTCGCGGGAGCGGAAATCACCGCTGGCACAATGAAGATCGAAATCCCAATCCGAAAAGCAAACCCTGAGAACAGGCATAAAACAGGCATTGCTCACACGTAAGTTCTGCCTGCCAGAAATCTCCACAAAATCATCCACAAAGTGAGTGTAGAACCAGCCTTATGCAGAAGAATGAAGAAAGGTGCAGGAAGAGCGTGAATGCCAAAAACGTGTGTAGTTTCTGGTCCTTATGATCTTCCGGCACCTCGTCTCACCCTCCGGTGAACAGCTTCCCAAGCTGGATGTCGCGGGTTCGATCCCCGTCTCCCGCTCCAGACATCAAACAACTTTTGGTTGTTTTCCGACTCCAAAGACTGGGCGTGCAATTTTGTCCGAATTTGATAGTCTGCTGGGGCGCAGTTGGCGCTTTTGAGTGCGGGAGCGTGCCCGCCCAAGGTGGAAAGTATGGCTAGCATGAAAATCCCGCCCCTGAACCCCAATTTCGAAATGCCCCGCACAGAACCGGGCAGTGAAACCCTGAAGGCTGACGAACTCAATCTGTTGCCGCCGGCCAGCCTCAATCCTCCGCTGTGGCGCTCTTT
>Ga0070741_10008225_pt1 | contig 21075 bp, 5 predicted proteins | sample Coa_R1_4_FD_66440 | JGI IMG/M metagenome (GOLD analysis project Ga0070741, IMG submission 66440) | Surface soil microbial communities from Centralia Pennsylvania, which are recovering from an underground coalmine fire - Coalmine... | ecosystem: Environmental > Terrestrial > Soil > Unclassified ...
TTCGCACGAACAATACAAGGGCAACATGGCCTGGGATGCGCTGCAGGCACAAGTGGCGCAAGATGCGAGCGCGATTGCATGTGTCTGTATCGAGGCGGGCAACAATGCTGCAGGCGGATACGCTGTTTCGATGCAGCACCTGAGGGAAGTGAAAGCGTTGCTTGCCAAACACTCCATCCCTCTCGTTATTGACGGTACACGCGTCGTGGAAAATGCGCAGTTCCTGGCTGAACGAGAAAAGGAGTTTGCGGGTAAAAGTGTCTGGACGGTTGTTCGGGAAATTCTCTCCTGCGCAGATGCTGTAATCGGCAGCTTGACAAAAGATTTCTGTGTGAACAAGGGTGGAATCGTCGCCACCAACGACGCCAAGCTGTTTCATAGGCTTCAACAGCTTGTTCATGAAGAAGGAACCGGGATCGATCTGATCGATAAGAAAATGATTGCGCTTTCACTGCAAAATCGAAAGCAGATCGAAGCCAAAGTGTTACGCAGAATCGAAGGAGTTCGCTTGATTTGGCGGGCGTTGAACGAGCACAACGTTCCAATTGTGCAGCCCGCCGGTGGCCACTGCATTCTGATTGATGTCAAACAGATTCCGGAATTCAAAGATTTCAAGTGTCCGGCCGCTTCCTTCGTGGCTTGGATGTATTTGAACACCGGCATTCGCGCGGGCGCACACAGTGTGGGCATGCAAAAACATACCCCTATCAATGATTTGGTTCGCCTGGCCATTCCTGTGGGTCTGACACGGGATCAAATCGACTGCGTAATCGACAGACTCATTCATGCGTTGGACGAAAGAGTGAACATTCCCGAAATCGTCATGGAGAGCAACACACCCCAGCCATTAGGAGCTGTTCACGCGAACTATAAGTTGTTGAAATATCATAAGGTCACAGAAAATATTGTGACTAGAACGGATTCCACAATTGCCGCTGCGGGAGAATATATTCCAACCACACCTCCCGCAGTCTCCGGTTCGTCATCAACTTCATCGAAGCCGGCGGCAGCTTCTTCACGCGAGACGGTCGCAGAAAATGCGACTCAAGAGCCGGAATCGGCTCAGATTGCAGTAACCAAAAAATCACGCCGAATCCAGGATGTTGCCATTGTGGGAATGGCTGGCCGTTATCCTAAAGCGAAGAATGTGCGAGAGCTTTGGGAAAACCTGGTTCAAGGCAGAGATTGCATAGAGGATATTCCAGCGGACCGCTATGAACGGCGTCTGCAGCATGGCAGCACCTCGAAATATCGCGGTGGTTTCATTGATGATGTAGATAAGTTCGACTCTTTGTTCTTCAACATTTCTCCGCTGGAAGCAGAAATGTTGGATCCTCAAGAGAGGCTTTTTCTCGAGGTTGCCTGGGAAGCAATCGAGGACGCAGGCTACTACCCCGAGATCCTGGGGCTGGAAGACGGGTCAAGAAATATCGGCGTGTTTGTTGGTGCTGTATGGGCGATGTATCAAATGCTCGGCGTTGAGGAGAAGCACGCCGGCAATAAGATAGTCCCCAACTCTTTTCTCTGGAGCATTGCCAATCGCGTTTCCTATTGGATGAATCTCTCTGGCCCTAGCCTGACTGTGGATACGGCGTGTTCCTCCAGTTTGACAGTCATTTATCTCGCCTGTGAAGCGATCTATGCCGGCGAGTGTTCCGCAGCCATCGTCGGGGGAGTAAACCTGGATCTGCATCAGGCCAAACTGGATATCAATATGTCTGGCGGCGCATTGTCAAGTGATGGTGTGTGCCGCAGTTTCGGAAAAGATGCCAATGGGTATGTGGGAGGAGAAGGTATTGGTGCGCTCTTTCTCAAGCCTTTGGATCAAGCGGTACAAGACGGAGATAACATTTATGGCGTAATTAAGAGCGCCGTTGTCAACCACGGTGGGCGGACCAGCGGATATACCGTTCCTAATCCGAAAGCACAAACCAACCTGGTTTTGTCGGCGCTTGAAAAAGCCAATATCGGGGCGCGAAGTATCGGGTATATCGAGGCACATGGCACAGGCACCGAGCTGGGTGACCCAATTGAAATTACCGGACTGAATAATGCTTTCAACGCGGACAATGTAGAGAATCAAACCTGCGCTATCGGTTCGATCAAAAGCAACATAGGGCATTTGGAAGCGGCGGCCGGGGTGGTCGGTGTATCCAAGGTGCTTCTGCAGATGAAGCATCGTCAGCTTGTGCCTTCCTTGCATTCCTCCGAACTGAACGAATTCATCGATTTTAAGAGTTCCCCCTTTCACGTCATACAACGTCTGGAAGAGTGGAAGCCCAAGGAGATGGATGGAGTGCGGCTTCCCCTCCGTGCGGGAGTTAGTTCCTTTGGGGCTGGTGGGTCAAACGCGCACATCATCTTGGAAAATTATGAGCCAGTTAAGGCCACAGAAGAGCCAGCTCAACAGAGCGAGCTGGTTTTCCCTCTTTCTGCAAGAAGCGAAGATCAATTGCGAGAGACCGCGATTCGCTTGGCGAAGTTCCTCCAGGAGAGCCACGAGAATTTGGCTGACATTGCTCATACCCTGCAAGTTGGGCGGAAGTCATTCGAGCATCGCCTGGCCATCATCGTCAAGACAAAGGAAGAATTGCTTGAAAAGCTGATGTACTTCATCACAGGGAAGAAGGCTGAAGACATCGCCACCGGTCATATAAAGAGCGCGCAAGGGATTACGCGGCTATTGAATCGAAAAGAGAAAGAAGAATTTGTTCGGCTGCTGTCGCAGCGTCGAGACCCTCGTAAACTCGCCGAACTGTGGGTTGAAGGTTTGCTCGCAGACTGGCACGGGCTTCAGACCGATGGCATGGCAAAAAGAGTGTCTTTGCCGACATATCCCTTCGCGGACAAGCGGCACTGGGCCTGCAAGAAATCTCCGATACGCCAGTCCCTGCAGCCAGCGGCGGGTATACACCCCATGGTCGACTCCAATGAATCGACTTTTGAGCGCCAACTTTTCAAGAAAACATTTCACGATCGAGACTTTTTCATCTACGACCATCTTGTGGGAGATATTCCAACGCTGCCCGGTGTCGCATATCTTGAGCTGGCACGGAAGGCTGGGGAACTCGCTGCCGGCAGAAGGGTACAAAAAATCAGAAATATAGTTTGGGTGAGTCCGATTGCGGTTCAAAACTCGGCGCCCAAAGAGGTATTCATTGAACTGAAGCCCAGCGAAGCCACGGTTCGGTTTGAGGTATTCAGTAAAGACGAAAAGGGCAACAAAGTACTTCATTCCCAGGGAGCGCTTCTGTATACGACAAAACAGGAAGCCGCCGCCGGGCCGGAATACATCGATCTGGAGAGCATCCGCGCGAGGTGCGCAAAAGTTATCGATGGCAAAGATGTTTATCCTCTCTTCAAGTCCTTCGGGTTGGGTTTGGGCTCCAGTTTTCAGGTACTCCAGGAGATATACAAGAACGAAAATGAAATCCTCGGAATTATGAAATTGCCGGAGTTTCGGCAGGGAGACCTGCAGAGCATGGTTCTCCTGCCCTCCCTGGTCGACGGTTCTTTACAGGCTGGAATGGGCGCGCAGCTCGGCGGAAAAGCGGAAGAGATGTTCGTTCCGTTTTCCATCTGCGAAGTCGAAATCTTGCATCCTCTTCAGGCCAACTGTTTCAGCTACATAACCAAAGCGAAAGAAGATAAAAAGGGAAAGAACGAAAATGCTCGTGTCTTAAAAAATAATGTGCTCATTGTAGATGAAACCGGAAAAGTTCTCGTGAAAATTCACGAATCGACCGGTGTGCCCCTTCGCGAAGTTCACAAGAAACCTGTACAAGCTGCGGAAGAGGATGGCTTTGCCAAACTCTATTATTTATATGACTGGGAGAAAGCTTCACTGGCGGCGGAAAAAGCGGAGCGAAGTAGCCCGCATTCCATCGTGCTTTTTGATACAGAAGAAAAATTACGCGATCTCTATCAAGAGCGGCTTAGAGCGGTAGGAACGAATTCTGATCAAGTCATCTTAATACGGCCGGGAGAAAATTTTCAGGATTTAGGCAAGCAGTCTTACAAAATCAATCCACAAAACAAAGAAGACTTTACGCGGCTCTTTGAAGCTTTGCTTGAAAAAGGATGCTCGGTAGAAAACATTTGCTTTGCCTGGCCGCTCCATGATGCGGGCTTCCTCGATGCGAAGGCTCTGAAAGAGGCGATGGAAAGCGGCGTCTACGCTTTCCTGTTTGTTTGCCAGTCGCTGATAAAGCTAAGACTTGAAAGCAAAGCCCAACTACTCTATCTCTATTCCGCGAAACGGGGGGAGACCCAGCCGCACAACGAAGCTGTAGGCGGCTTTATCAAGGCGCTGCGATTAGAGCATCCCAAACTGCTCTGCAAAACGCTTGAGGTCCGGCAAGAGAGTGCCAGCTACGAGCAGATTCTCGACGCGGTTTCGGATGAATTTCAAGCACATACGCAAGATGCCACCGCCGTTCGTTATGAGGAACGAGAGCGCTATATCAGAAAGCTCAAAGCCTTTGACCGCGCAGAGGTCGAAGCCCCGTCACCTTCCCGTGGTGTGGGTTTAAAGGAAAAAGGCGTCTATCTCATTACAGGAGGAGCTGGGGGGCTGGGCCTCTTATTTGCAGAATTTTTGGCCAAAGAGTACAAAGCGAAACTGGTGCTTACCGGCCGATCCAGACTAGCGGGCGAAAGAGAGGCTAAGTTAGAAGAGCTCAGAAAGGCAGGCGCAGAAGTGCTTTACCTGAGCGCTGATGTCTCCAATTGTGAAGATGTTAGCAATGTATTCAACGAGGCCAAGTCCCGTTTTGGAGAGATCAATGGAATCATCCACTCCGCAGGCGTTCTAAGAGACTCAAATGTCAGGAATAAAACCCTGGAAGAAATGACTGCGGTTTTCGCTCCAAAGGTCTATGGAACGCTTTATCTCGACGAGATTACCAAGAAAGAAAATCTGGATTTCTTCGTAATGTTTTCCTCGCTTTCGGCTGTCGCCGGCAATGTGGGGCAATGCGACTATTGTTTCGCGAATCACTTTATGGACTCTTTTGCGGCTGAACGCGAACTTCGGCGAGCCAAGGGAGAGAGAGCCGGAAAAACATTGAGCGTCAATTGGTCTATATGGGCCGATGGCGGAATGAAGCTCGATCAGCAGGCGGAACACTATTTCAAAAGGACCGTGGGAATAAAGCCTTTGAGCGCATCAACGGGACTTGAAGTATTTATGAAAGGTCTTGTTTCAGAGAGATCTCAGTTCGCCGTGCTGGAAGGCGTGCAAGAAAAAGTGGAGCTGATGTGGGGTTTGAAAAAAAGAGATGCAGCCGTAGCCCCCTCGGCAGATCCTGTGCCGTCTGCATTCTCCAATCAATCCGTGACCGCACCGGTGGCCAAGCCCGCCGCCGGAAACGGCGTTATCGCTACAAATGGTCACGCGTCTAATGTTTCTTCTCCGGCAAGAGACGGCGCAGAGCAGGTGACCGGCGCTTATATACAACAGATCATTACCCGGAACCTGTCCGAAGCGTTGCAAATGGAAGCTGCCAGTATCAGCAATGATGCGCCGTTTGCGGACTACGGAGTAAATTCCGTCATTGGCGTAAACCTCGTTCGCATGATCAGTGAGACGCTGCGGATTGAACTGGATCCGATCAAGTTATTTGAATACACCACAGTCAATGAACTTACCCAATACATTTGCACTACTTGGCCACAATTTGCAGGGCAAGTCGCTCAGGTCCAGGATATTTCGCGAACACATAGTAACTCAACAAATGGGACGCCGGCTGAGCTCGAAGCAGGTTCAGAACATCGATTCATCAGGAAAGCTACGCCTGCGGAAGCGGATAGCACAGTTAATCTCCTTGAACAAAGTAACTTGGGCAACATTACTTTTGACCCAATCGCCATTATTGGCATGAGCGGGCGTTTTGCGGAATCGGAATCTTTAGACGAGCTTTGGCAAAATCTTAGAGAAGGAAAGGACCTGGTCAGAAAAGTGTCTCGCTGGAGCACAGCAGATTGTGTTATCTCGGAATCCGCGGGGAATGGGTATTGCAGTCACGGTAGTTTTGTCGACTCAATAGATCGATTCGATCCCGCATTTTTCGGGATTTCACCTCTCGAAGCTATTTGGATGGATCCTCAGCAGCGCTTATTCCTGGAAGAATCTTGGAGAGCGTTGGAAGATGCAGGGTACGCAGGCAAAAACGCTCACGAGAAACAATGCGGCGTCTATGTTGGCTGCGCAAATTCCAGCTATGAGAGGCTTTTTGTGGAAAATCCACCGCCCCAGGTTTTTTGGGGTAATGCGGTATCGGTTATTCCCGCGCGGATAGCTTACTACCTCAACCTTCAAGGACCGGCGATAGCGGTTGATACTGCCTCCTCCAGTTCTTTAGTGGCCATACATTTAGCATGCCAGGGTCTATGGTCGGGCGAAATGGAGATGGCTTTGGCTGGCGGAGTTTTTTTACAGCCAACACCCGGGTTCTACCACGTCACCAATGGAGCCGGCCTGCTTTCCCCAGATGGAAAATGCTACACGTTTGATGCCAGAGCAAATGGATTTGTGCCCGGCGAAGGAGTTGGTGTATTGGTACTGAAGCGCCTGCGCGACGCTTTGCGAGAAGGCGACTTTGTCCACGGTGTGATTGCAGGCAGCGGTATTAATCAAAACGGCAGCTCGAATGGTCTCATAGCCCCGAATGCGCGCGCACAAGAACGGTTGGAACGCTCCGTATATGACCGCTTCAAGATCAATCCTGAAACGATCCAGGTCGTTGAAGCGAATGGCACGGGAACCATATTGGGAGATTCAATCGAATACCAGGCAGTCAGCCGTGCCTTTCGTCAATGTACCGAGAAAAGGCAATTCTGTGCGATTGGCTCGATCGCAACAAATATGGGCCATGCCGCCACTGCTGCCGGCGTAGCGGGTGTTCTGAAACTGTTACTTGCGCTGAAACATCGAGAAATCCCGCCTTCCTTACATTTCCAGACAAGCAATCCTGCTATCGACTTCGAGTCCGGTCCGTTTTATGTCAATACTGAATTAAAAGAATGGAAAGTAGACGACAACCAGCCGCGGCGAGCCGCGGTCAGCTCTTTCGGAATTGGCGGCACCAACGCGCATTTGGTCATTGAAGAGGCACCTTCGATCGAGCGAGCTATCGTTGAGTCGCCCGGCTATTTGGTCGTGCTCTCGGCTCGAACCGCGGAACAGCTAAAACAACAGGCGCGCAATCTCTTTGTACATGTAAAACGTACGCCCAACCTGTCAATGAGCGATTTAAGTTTCACTTTGTTCGTGGGCCGTATGCATCTTAACCATCGCCTGTCTTGCCTGGCACGCAATCAAGAGGAATTGATTCAGCTTCTTGAGCAATGGCTTGAGACGGGGGCGGCAAGCAAAGTTTCTGCTACAGAAATTCAAAAAGGCAAATCGCGAGAGCATGTTTCGCTGAAAAACTTCGGTAATCATTGCATTCAGGAATGCAGAAATAGCGCAAATCCTGCCAGCTATCTTGAGCACCTGGCAACCATAGCAGACCTCTATGTCCAAGGATACTCTTTGGACTTCCAAGCATTGTTTTCTCGGGATTCTAAAAGAATGCCGCTACCTACATACCCCTTTGCGAATGAGCGTTACTGGGTTGATACCTCAAGCGCCGTCGCATCGGATCAACGGCAACAGCGGGATGCTAATGCGGGTAGCTCTGCCGGAGGCGACGCCAACAGGGCCTTGAACTTAGTCATCCCGGGAGAGAATCCACTTCAACGAGTTGGGTTGTAAAAAATAAACACGGCCTGCTTTTGGGTGAGCAGAGCTGGCCAAACCTAGCTCCGTCTCACGTCTTTCAACGCGAAGGTCTGAATCTCAAGACCAGCGGCAAACCCTTCGAACGCAGTCAACATAATTTAAGAGGAATTCTTCATGCTTACAAGTGAACGAATCAAAACCATATATAAGTTGGCATTTCCCATAAGCATCGCCCTGGGCTCAACGTCAATGATGGCGGTAATTGATCTCGCAATGGTTGGAAGATTGGGAAACAACGCCATAGCCGCAGTAGGACTGTCGGTTTTTAGCAATACTCTTGTTCTGGCGTTTGTGAAGGGGATTGCACCGGCAGTACAAGGGATAGTCGCACGCAGAAGAGGTGAGAGCTCCACAGAACCCCGATGTTTACCTCTTAACGGAGGTCTGTTGCTCGCCCTTGCCGTGGGCGTGCCCCTGATGATTATTGCTTATTTCTTGAGTCCATTTCTCTTCTCATTGATTTCTTCTGATCCTGGAGTGACGAAGATCGGCGTGCCATTTCTCAGGACTCTCTATCTCGGCATCGTCGCTGTAGGAATGAACAACGCTTTCCAGGGAAATTGGGCAGGCATGGAAAAGCCGAAAGTATATATGGCGATAGTCCTTTTCATGAATTGCCTGAATATTTCCCTGAACTATATCTTGATTTTCGGACATTTCGGCGTTCCCGCCATGGGAGCTACGGGAGCCGCAATCGGCACGGTAGTGTCTCTTTATGTCGGCGCCATGATTAATTTTGCGCTTATCTACGGTCGTTTCAGAAAAGACGGCTTTTTAAATGCAAAACCAGACCGATCCCTTGTGGCGCACATCTTTAAGCTAGGGCTGCCTTCTACCGTGCAGGAGTTTTTCTTCTCGCTCGGTTCGGTAGTTCTGCTGGGGATGATTGGAAAGGTCGGAACGGTAGAATTAGCGGCGGCGAATGTTCTGATCAGATTCATGATCGTATTCACTCTTCTGGCAATATCTCTAGGAATGGCCTCTGCAACGCTGGTATCTAAAACCGTAGGCCAAGGCGATCTTGCAAGCGCGGCTCAGTGGGGGTGGGATACGGGAAAACTGGGCGTTATCGGGATTACCTTGTTGGGGCTTCCTGTCTTTTTATTTCCAAAATTATTTCTTTCCATTTTTCTTTCTGATCCCCATGCGATATCGATCGCCATCATACCACTGCGGCTGGTGGCAGCCACGACGGGAACGTGGAGTCTGATTTATATCTTTGCCTACACCTTATATAGTGTCGGCGATGGCAAGCGAGTGATGATGGTTTCGTTCGGTACACAATGGCTATTGTTTTTACCAGCAGTGTGGATCGTCGGTCCACATTTAGGATACGGCCTTTTGCAGATTTGGCTCATTGCGACCGCCCACGGCGCGATTTCGACTGTGTTGATTACCGCGATCTGGACCAATGGCAGATGGAAAACGATCAAAATTTGATCTGGCTTTTCCCTTCAAAACATTCGTGATTTATGTCGCAAATCGGTCAAAGCGAGATTTCATCCATATTCCCGATTCGCTATTTCGGAGGTGCAATTTGGATGATCGACTTAACAGCAAAGAATTCGATGCCATCATCGTAGGCTCCGGTCCTGGTGGCGCGACTGTTGCCAGAGAACTAAGCAAACGAAAGAAGAAAGTGCTGATTCTCGAACGGGGTGGTAGCGTACCCCTGAAGGAAGGTTTTTTACCGAACGAGTCTAATTTCAATGTTGTTCCTGTGAGTGACGATCTTGCTACGGCAAGAGTGTTCACGCCAGGAGGAACAACAGCGATCTATTTTGCGGTGACCGGCTTCCCCTCAGTGGAGACTTTTTTATCCATGGGAGTGGATATTTCGAAGGAACTCGATGAGACAAAAAAGGAATTGCCGCTCGCTATACTGCCCGATGAGCTTTTAGGAGCTCAGACCATAAAGTTGCGAGAAAGTGCTACGGAGTTGGGGTATGCCTGGAAGAAGAACCCCATGCTGGTCGATATATCCAAGTGCCCTTTCGGCTATACGTACGATGCAAAATGGAATGCGAGAAGCTATCTGCAGCAGGCGGTGGAGGGAGGAGCAACATTAATAACTCAGGCCAGAGTTCTCAAAGTGCTTGTTGAAAAAGGCCGGGCCATTGGCGTGGAGTACAAGCTCAAGAACGGAAAAACGGAATCTGAAATCCTTCAGGTCTTTGCAACAAGGATCATTCTTGCTGCGGGCGCGTCAGCGTCGCCGATTATTCTTCGCGATAGCGGCATTAAGAGTGTTGTGAATAGTGGGTTTTATTGCTGCCCCAGTTTTGCGTTGTTCGGCATGATATCCGGGCCGGGTGCAGGGGACACATTCATAGGAAGCATGGGGGCGGAGTGTGAAGATGGAATCGCGTTGGGCGACGCGAACCCTGCTCGCAACGTCTATCGAATGTTTATGTTTGGTAACCGCAGGTTTGCCCGTGCGTTTTTTCATTCGAAAAGCATAGGCGTGGCAGTGAAGATCATGGAAGGATTGGGCGGAGGACTTCAGGAAGATGGCCGTTACTACAAGCGATTGGAGAAAGAGGATCTGAAGAAGTTGGAAAAAGGAGAAGAGGCGGCGCGGCGAATCATACAGAATGCCGGTGGCAAGCGCATTTTTAAATCACGCATGAGCGCTGGGCAGATGGGTGGAACCATTAGAATTAAGAAGCATTTAGATGAGAACCTGCAAACAGAATACAGCAACCTGCACGTCTGCGATGGCGCTGTGATTCCCGAAAATGTCAAGGTGCCTCCAACACTCACGCTGGTTTGCTTAGGAAAATATCTGGCGAATCATTTGTCCCACATCCTTTGACAAACTCTGGCCGGTATAGCCTGATGAAGTCTCTATTCCTTCTCGTACATTAATCGCCGTCAGGACTCGGCAACCAAGTTCAAACATTCTCAAAATGCTTTGGGATGGATTCATCCTGGAATAAAAGGAGAGAAAAATGAAAAGTGCAGCGGCGACAGCCAAAAAAAGCAACTGGATGGGCAAGTTCTCGAAGGTTGCGCTTGTTATTATTTTAGTTTCTATAGCCGGTGTTTCCATATTGCACTTGATCTGGAAATATTCCGGTTCGAGTCAATGGAAATTGGAATTAGATAAGGATGGAGTGCAGGTTTATTCGTTAAAGTCGCCTGGCTCTACGTTGAAACACTATCGAATTGTTTCACGCATCAAGACCACATTAAACCGCGTTGTTGCAAATTTCAGGGATGATTCTCTGCAAAATTGTAAAGACTGGATTCCGGGTTGCGCCAGTGAAAATACCATAGAATCATGGAATTCACAGGGCCAGTACTCAATCCTGGATTATCGAGTGAACCTTCCTTTTCCATTTTCACCCAGAGAATTAGTGGTTAAAGAACAGTTTTCTCAGGACCCGCAAAGCAAATCAGTTTTTATAGATGTCATGGCTGTCCCAGACGCGCTTCCGGAAGACAAATGCTGTGTTCGTGTAACGCATATGCATAACAGATGGCGCTGGACTCCTCTTAAGAACGGCGAAGTTGAGGTTGAAATCATGGAAGATATGGACCCCCAACTGCCATACGTTTTGACGAACAGCAGGGCGGCAGGCTTATGCAAGTTTTTGTCGCGTGTGCCAACGTTGCTTAATAAAGAACAATACCAAAATCAGAAATTCGATTTTATACAAGAGCCGTCGACCTAAATAATCGCTCTGTCGACTAACTGTGCCGCGGCCGACTACCGTGTAGAAAACTCTGGAATCGAGTGGGGCCGCACCCACTCTTTCCACTCTTGCCATCTCTGGAGAAAGTATGAAAATCCTGGCTTTTTTTCGTTCTGTCACTGATAAGTTCTTCCATCGTTCTCGAACCACGGATGAAATGGAGGAGGAACTCCGCCCACGCACCCAGTTCCGCACGAATGGTCTGGAAAATTCTGGCCTTGATCGCGAGGTAAAACGCCGAGCACCAATCGAATTCAAGGGTCGTGAGCGGGTTAAAGACGAATATCACGGAACCGTCGGCGGCAATTTTTTTGAGGTACTCTTTCGTGATATCCGTCTGGCTCTTCGCGTCTTGCGCAAGTCCCCCGGCTTCACCATCATCGCGGTTTTGACGTTGGCTCTGGCAATCGGCGCAAACGCGATGGTCTTCAGTATGCTGAACGCACTGATTCTGCGCCCGCTGAATGTGCCTCAGGCAGAGAGCCTTTATGGAGTCCAGCGCGGCAACGATAAGTCTGCAAATCAGTCATATCCCGACTACCTTGATTTGCGCGATCGCAACCGCAGCTTTGATGGTCTGGCAGCCTTCGGCATCGATGCGGTTGGGCTGGATACGGGTAACGGTCCATCCGAGGTCTACGGCTATGAGGTCACTGGGAACTACTTCGACGTATTGGGCATTCAACCGTATCTTGGCCGGTTCTTTCATAGCTCCGATGAGCATGGCCCGAACAGCGCTCCCTATGTTGTGCTGCCATACTCATATTGGCACAGCCACTTTCAAGAAGATCGCGGGGTGGTCGGCCGTGTTGTTCAGGTGAACAAGCATCCTTTTACCATCCTCGGCGTGGCGCCACCTGAGTTCTATGGGACTTTCTTATTTTTTCATCCCGACTTCTTTGTGCCCATTGTCAATCAGGAGCAGGTGGAGGGAGCGAGTAATCTGGACGCGCGCGGAAAACGCACTATTGTGATGGTGTTAGGACATCTGAAGCCGGGAGTCTCCCCAGTGCAGGCCGTCTCTGATCTGAACTCTATTGGCTCATATCTGGAGAAGACTTATCCCAAAGACGATGGCCTAATGAACTTTTCATTGGGACGTCCAAGTCTCGATGGCGACCTTTTGGGCGGTCCAGCAAAGGCATTTCTAACGGCGTTGATGTTATTGGCAGGGTTGATTCTGCTGGCCGCATGTGCCAACCTGGGCAGCCTGTTTGCCGCGCGCGCCGCTGACCGCTCCCGGGAAGTTGCTTTGCGGCTTGCCCTCGGATCGAGTCGCAAACTCATTTTGCGGCAGGTATTTACCGAAGCCGTGCTGGTTTCACTTCTTGGAGGCGTTGTAGGACTATTGGGCAGTGTAATGTTATTGCGCGAGCTGAGTGCGTGGCGGCCAGCTCCCCAATTCCCCAACTTGCATCTGACCGTAACCCCGGACGCCAATGTTTATTGGGTGGCTTTGTTGCTGGCATTAGTCAGTGGATTTCTCTTTGGTGCAGTCCCGGTGAGGCAGATACTCCATACAAATCCACTTGAGGTCGTCAAGTCGGGATCATCCGGCAGGGCGGGGCGACGGATTACCATCAAAGACCTGTTGCTTGTCGTCCAGATTGCGATCTGTGCATTGCTGGTAACTTCTTCCTTAGTTGCTCTCCGTGGACTAACGCGCTCGCTGCACGGCAATTTCGGCTTTGAACCGCGGAACGCAATGCTGGTAAATACAGTTCTCAGTATGGCTGATTACACTGGCGACCGTGTGCCTGTCATGCAAAAGCGCATGATCGACGCTCTGCAGACAGTTCCGGGGGTAAAGTCTGTGGGACTGATTGATTTGGTGCCACTAAGTACAGCTCTGATCAGATCGAATGTCTTTACCGACAAAACGACAGATCTGAACCCATCGAATGCCGCTGCTGCCCCCTTTATGTACTGCATATCTCCCGAATACTTCCATACAGCGGGCACGGCTTTGTTGGCGGGCAGGACCTTCTCATGGCATGACGATAAAGACGCCCCCCGTGTGGCGGTAGTGAATCAAGAGTTCGCAAGAAAAATCTTCGGCTCCGTAACAAACGCGATGGATAAATACTACAAAATGCAAGATGGAACCCGCATACAAGTAGTGGGTGTCGTCGAAGATGGAAAATATTTGAATCTCACCGAAGATCCACAGCCGGCGATGTTTCTCCCATTCCTGCAATTACCCTCCAGTTGGACCTGGACAACACTGGTGATACGGTCCGACCGCGATCCGCAGCAACTGTCTACAGCCATAAGGAGCACACTGCGGGATCTGGATGCTGGCCTGCCTTTCGACATGAAAACCTGGACCGAGGAAATGGATACAGCCCTGTTTGCCTCGCATATAGCTACAGTATCGCTGGGTGTGCTGGGCGGGATGGGGGCGATGCTATCCATCACTGGCATCTTTGGATTGGCTGCGTATTCAGTCAGCAAGCGGCTGCGGGAGTTGGGAATTCGCATGGCGCTCGGTGCGCAACGCAAAGAAGTGTTACAGGCAGCATTGGGATGGGCATTCAAGCTGCTGGCTTTTGGTTCGGCGGCAGGTTTGCTTCTTGGAATTCTGGCGAGTCGTGTGCTGGCTTTCATCGTGTATCAGGCAACTCCCCGCGATCCGCTGGTATTGGGCGGCGTTGTTTTTACCATGCTGCTGCTGGGCCTGGTGGCAACCTGGATTCCGGCACAGCGTTCGCTGTCGGTTAATCCTTCGATACTGCTGCGGGAGGAGTAACCCAGCTCAGTACAGGGATGAAAGACGCGAGCCTGCGCTTCTTCAGCACCCCTGATGTCAATTGCTTCCCCCAGAAATATCCAGAGCGCCTGGAGGCCCGTTGGTAAGTGGTCAATGCCTGCCCGCTTCGCGGCGCTTAGTCATCAACCTCATGAAATCCGATAGTCAAAACAGAGGATAAATGTATGGCAACAGCAACAGTAAGTGAAGTAAAGGCGCCCCCGACTCCAACATTACAGCTTGCTCCTGCGACTGTGGTTTCGATCTCTTATCTGCGCGCATTTGTGACGCTACTCGTGGTGGCTCATCATTCGTTTCTCGTCTACATCACCATGAAATTTCCGCGATCGCCCTCATTCACAGCCCAACCGAGGTACTGGCTGTTGTTCCCGGTCGCCGATCCCGCAGGCTGGCCTGGATTCGATCTTTTTGTCGGTTGGAATGACATCTTTTTCATGCCGCTCATGTTCTTTATCTCGGGAATCTTCGTGTGGCCGAGCCTGACAAAAAAGGGGGCGGGTACATTCCTGAAGCGCCGTTTTCTGCGTGTTGGCGTTCCCTTTATTGTAGCCGTACTGTTGCTTGGGCCCCTCACGTACTATCCGGCGTTCCTGCAGTCTGGGTCATCAGGACTCTTAGCGTATGCGAAAGCCTGGCTCTCGCTTGGCAATTGGCCGTCAGGTCCTGCATGGTTTTTATGGGTGCTGTTGGCCTTCGATTGCCTTGCAGCCATATGCTTTCTTGCGGTTCCCCGCGCTGCTGAGTCTCTTGGAAAATTATTCGGCCAAACCGGGCAACGGCCCATTCTATTCTTTCTTACCCTTGTCGCTCTTTCGCAGGTAGCCTATCTCCCCTTGGTGTGGAAACTCGGCCCATACGGACCATTTATCTTTGGTCCATTCTTCGTTCAAGGTACCAAGATACTCGTCTATCTTGTCTATTTCTTCGCCGGAGTCGCCGCCGGAATCTTCGGCAACAATGCCGGGCTCTTAGCCCCGGCGGGCAAGTTGGCGCGGCGTTGGCCACTGTGGGGCGTCGTTTCTCTGCTCTGCTTTGGGGCCTGGATAGGAGCCTATGTTGCCGGAAAATCCTGGACCTCTGCCGCGATCTTTTCCTTCAGCTGCGCGGCTACAAGCCTCTTTGTGATCGCGGTCTTCGCTCGCTTTGCCTCCAGCAACCGCATCGTAGACAGCTTCAGCGCCAATGCGTATGGAATCTATGTGCTGCACTACGTCTTTCTCGCCTGGGTTCAATGGACAATTCTTCGGCTCGCCGCGCCGGCGGCGCTGAAGGGGTTCATTGCGCTTGCTTGCGCGATCGCGCTGAGCTGGACGGCTGCCGCATTATTGAGACGAAATCCGAGGATTGCTAACGTGATATAAGCATTCGCCTTCAGCATCTCTTGGTCATTTACTGGCTTAATACCGCGGCCAAGATTGTATTGCAGTCGCCACAGGAACTATCCGCTACTTTTGTTGCGCTCCTCCCCCAGGATTTCTTCTTTTTCGCCTGTAGCACACATCTGCAAGAGCCATATTGTGGTGTCTCCGGAGCCGTTTTCGGCTCCAGAGACACTATTCCATTAAAGCTGACGCGAATTAGCGACGTTGTGCAGAGTTTCCCAAATGATTTCTGCGGTCATCCCGCGTAACTTTTCTAACTGATTGTTTGTTGATCATTACTTCTTGGAATTACCAGACTACTTTGGCGATATAAATGTCAAACCAAGCAAATTTTCACAGTAGTGCCGAGGCTTTTTTTATCTTGGCGGCAAGCATGGGTCTTTTTAGCGATGATTATGTAATGCGTTATCGAGAGGCATTTGGTCCAAGCCAGATAAGCTTGCAGGACTTTTCAAAGCGCGACTATGTCGTGCGGCATGCGACAGAAAGCGATTTGGAGCGGCTTTGGCAACTCGAAGAACTCTGCTGGCAGCATACGCAGACTCCCATGGAGGAGATTCGTTCACGTTTGCAGAAATATCCGCAGGGGCATTTCGTTTTAGAAAAAGAAGGGAAAGTTCTTGGCGTGATCTACAGCCAGCGCATTACGGCTGTGGACGAGCTTGTGACATGTAATGCTGCGGAGGTCCATAAGCTGCATCAAGCATCAGGTCCAATCGTTCAGTTGTTGGCTGTCAATGTTGATCCACAAGTGCAAAATATGAGCTATGGCGACCAACTGCTGGAGTTTATGCTGCAACGCTGCAGCCTCATGACAGGTATCAAGCAGGTTGTGGGAGTGACCTTGTGCAAGAACTATACGGCCGAGGGCACTCAATCCTTCGAACAATATATTCGGCAACAAGGCAGTAGCCAGGATCCCATACTGGCTTTTCATCAGGCTCATGGCGCCGAAATCGTCAAGGCCATCGCGGGTTATCGCCCCCAGGATCGCGCGAATCTGGGCAATGGCGTATTGGTAGCATACGACATCCTCAATAGAACGCCGCGTCAGCAACGGAAAACGGAAGCAAATGCAGCGGCGGTCATTGACTCGACGATAACGATGATCGATCAACAGCAGATCAGTCAATTCGTCCAGGGGGAAGTGGCACAGTTGCTAGGCGTCGGTAGGAGCGAATGTGATATTGACCGCCCCCTCATGGAGATGGGTCTGGACTCGGCCGACTTACTGAAATTGCAACAGGAAGTTGAACGTAAATTTGAGCTGAAACTCGGTGCAGGATTTTTCTTCGAGCACAACACTTTGACAAAAGTCAGCGATTATTTAACGCCAAAGTTGGTGACTGGCTCAAAGACAAATAGCTCAAATCCAGTCAGGAGCATCAAGGCACTGCAAAGCTCAGAGAAAGATCAGCAATTGACCTCTGTCGGCACCTCAAATAGTGAGCATGCTGCTACGGATATTGCCATCATCGGCATGTCCTGCAAACTCCCGGGTGGTATAGAGACGCCAGAGCAACTTTGGCAAGTACTCGCCTCTGAAAGGTGCATGATCAGTCCGTTTCCTCAGGCCAGGGGTAATTGGCCAACAAGCACTGATCAACCTGGCATAAAGCTGGGAGGGTTTATTCACGATGTTGATGCTTTTGATGCTTCTTTCTTTCGCATATCTCCCGCTGAGGCGCAACGTACCGATCCGCAGCAACGCATACTGTTGCAACTTACGTGGGCTTGCATAGAAGATGCTGGAATTTTACCGGCGGCCTTGAAAGGGACAAATACCGGCGTCTTTATTGGAGCCAGCAATTGTGACTACGGCCGTTTAATCCAAGAATCTGGACTCAAAGTAGAAGCACATCATGGCATCGGGAGTTCTTTGGCGATTTTAGCCAATCGCCTGTCCTACTTTTTTGACTTTTCTGGTCCCAGCTTGCTGGTTGATACGGCTTGTTCTTCTTCATTAGTGGCCTTACATACAGCCATTCAAGCCCTGCGTTCAAATGAGTGTGCTGCAGCATTGGTCGGTGGAGTTAACGTAATCTGTCATCCTGACTTGTCGATTGCCTATCATGAGGCTGGCATGCTGGCGCCGGACGGCAAATGCAAGGTATTTGATGCCGGAGCCAATGGCTATGTGCGTTCAGAAGGGGCAGTGATGTTATTGCTCAAACTCTTGAGTAGAGCCATCACTGACGGAGACCAGATTCATGCGGTGATTAAAGGCAGCGCTATTAATCATGGTGGCCTGGCTGGCGGCCTGACCGTTCCCAACCCGCAAAAACAAGGCGAACTACTGCAAGCGGCCTGGAAGAATGCCGGAATCGCCCCTCAAGAGTTAACTTACATAGAAGCGCATGGCACCGGTACGGCCTTAGGCGATCCCATTGAAATACAAGGCATAGAAACGGCCTATAGTCAGCTAGGTTCAGTAGACCAAACCAAAGCTTGCGGAATTGGGTCAGTCAAAAGCAATCTCGGCCACTTGGAATCGGCTGCCGGGATTACGGGCCTATTAAAAATTATCGTGTCTATGCAGCGCCAGGAACTGCCCGCGTCGATTAATTTCACAGAACTCAACCCGAAGATTTGTCTGGAAGGCACACCTTTCTATATACAAAAGCGACGCAGTGCATGGGATGCAGCGCAACCTCGTTTGGCCGCAGTGAGTAGCTTTGGGTCAGGCGGGGCCAATGCCCATGTCGTAGTGCAAGAACATGCAAGAAATGCCCGAAGCAGCAGTCATAAGGGCGAATATTTGTTTGTTCTATCAGCGACTGATCAAGATCGTTTGAAAGAGTATGCCAGGCAAGTGATCAGTTGGTTGGAAAATAGATCAGCAGAAACTAATTTCATTGATGCTATTTATAGCTGGCAGGTCGGTCGAACTGCTATGAAGCAGCGCTTGGCTATTAAAGTTACCGACCCGGCGAATCTGCTAGACAAGCTGAGACAGTGGCTAGCAGGCAATAGTGATCTTGCGAATGTGTGGTCTGGTCAGGCGAATGCAGAAGGTTCAAGCCTCAACCGCTTGTTGCGATCGATGTCAGGTCACCAATTAATTGACCGGGCATTGTTCGAAAGGGACATCGAGCAACTCGCTATCATTTGGACATCGGGCCTGGAAATAGAGTGGCGGAAGCTCTATGAGGGTGCCGGCTCCGGGGAAAGCAAACCGCAACGCATCAGTCTGCCCACATATCCCTTTACCAAAGAGCGCTATTGGATCGATGTGGCGGGGAGCGCGCAAGGGGCCGCCGAAGGCGCCGCAACTGCTCTCCTTCATCCCTTGCTGCACGCCAACACTTCCAATCTGAGCGAGCAGCGCTATAGCTCGACTTTCACAGGCGAAGAATTTTTCCTAACAGATCATCGAGTACGTATGGGTGGTTGCACGTTAGAAAAGAACCTACCCAGCGTTGCCTGCCTGGAAATGGCGCGGGCGGCGATTGAGCAAGCATTGGCGGTACGGCCGAAATCGATGGTTTTGGAACTGCACAACACTGTCTGGGCGCAGCCGATTGTAGTCGCCGAAAAGAAGCAACTCAGCATAGCGTTATTGGCGAACGACAACGACCAGATTGATTATGAGATTTACAGTCAGGACGGAGAGCAAGAGATCGTCCATTGCCAAGGTCGCGTGGCCTGGAGCTGTCAGTCCGCATCGGCTACGCTCGATGTCGAGCAAATTAAGAAACAGATTGGGCAGGGCAACTTAGCGCCAAACGGTATTTATGCGGCATTTGCCCGGACGGGTGTTGTTTATGGACCCTCGTTTCAAACAATCACTGCCATTTATCAGGAGAGCAACCAAGTATTGGCGCAGCTGCAGCTGCCGAGTTCCGTGGCAGACAAATTAAGTGACTATGTTCTCCATCCGAGTTTGATGGACGGTGCACTACAAGCGTGTATTGGGTTGATAGACGAGTCGTCCGGAACTTCCAACCAGCCGCGAGTGCCCTTTGCGCTGGAATCGTTGCGCATCGTATCGCCTTGCCGTCGAGAGATGTTTGCCTGGGTGCGTTACTCACCAGGCAGCCAGGCGGGGGACAAAGTCGTCAAGCTGGATATCGATTTATGTGACGAGCACGGAAATATCTGTATTCAACTGCGAGGATTTTCTACGCGGGTGCTGAGCCAAGAGGCCAGCATAACCGTACAGGAGCAAACCATAAGCAGCCTGCTTGCAACGCCAATCTGGCAAGCGAGCAGCCTGGAGACTTCTGCTGAGGGCAGTAAAGTCGCATATACGGAACACCACTTAATTGTGTGTGAGCTTCCGAAGGTCAACATTGAGAAACTGGGGTCTTTGCTTCCGCACAGCTATTGCCTGTCACTCGAGGCAGGGGAACAAAAAGACATTGTGCAGCGTTATCGCGAGTATGCGCTGGTGTGCTTTGAACGAATTCAGCGCATTCTGCAAGCCAAGCCCGCCGGTAAAGTGCTGGTGCAGATCGTCGTTTCCAACGATCAGGAGCAGGGCCTGTTTGCGGGGCTTTCTGGATTGCTGAAGACTGCGGCACTGGAAAATACCCAATTCATTGGCCAAGTCATTCTCGTTCCGGCCGACATTGTGGCCGAGGAACTGGGCCGGCACGTGCAGGAAGAGAAGCGCAACGGTCGGGATTCGCTGATCAAACATGAACAAGGGGCGCGGCAGGTCTTAAGTTGGCAAGAGGTGCCGACCAGCCCGGAAAAGCCACCGATCACGTTTAAAGATCAAGGCGTCTACCTGATCACCGGCGGGCTGGGCGGCCTTGGGGTGGTGTTTGCGAAAGAGATTCTGGAACAAACGCAGGAAGCCAGGGTGGTGTTAACCGGACGCTCAGCATTGACTGCGGAAAAGCAAACCCGCTTAGAAGCATTGTGCGCACAAGTAGGCCGAGTGAGCTATCGGCAAGTGGATATTGGCGATCTGGAACAGATTCAGCAACTGATTGCCAGCATTCAAGATGAGTACGGGCAGCTCAACGGAATCATTCACAGTGCCGGGATGATAGCAGATAGCTTTATCCTGAAAAAGACAGGCGCCGAATTCAGCCAAGTGCTATCGCCGAAGGTGACCGGCACGTACAACCTGGACCAGGCCAGCAAGGACGTAGAACTGGATTTTTTCGTGTTGTTTTCTTCCATCGCCAGTGCGGTGGGGAATGTTGGGCAAGCCGATTACGCCGCCGCGAATGGATTTATGGACCAGTTTGCGGCGTATCGCAATAGGCAAGTGGCGGCGAGACAACGACACGGACGCACGCGGTCGATCAACTGGCCGTTGTGGCAAGCGGGCGGGATGGGGATTGATGCGGCAACCCAGGAATTGTTACAGCAAACCACGGGTATGCAGCCGATGCAGACAGCCACGGGTTTGGAAGCGTTCCATCGCAGCCTGGCATTGCCTTGCGACCAGATACTGGTCGTGGAAGGTATACAGCCTAAGATAACGAA
>Ga0070741_10008226_pt1 | contig 21074 bp, 16 predicted proteins | sample Coa_R1_4_FD_66440 | JGI IMG/M metagenome (GOLD analysis project Ga0070741, IMG submission 66440) | Surface soil microbial communities from Centralia Pennsylvania, which are recovering from an underground coalmine fire - Coalmine... | ecosystem: Environmental > Terrestrial > Soil > Unclassified ...
CTAGCCGCGCGGGGTTTTTCCTTCCGCCTCGAAGGCCCGCTCGACATGCGCATGGGCAATACCGGGCCGACCGCGGCCGATGTGGTCGCCGCCGCATCCGAGCGCGCCCTTGCCGATATCATTTTTGTCTTGGGCGAAGAGCGCCACGCGCGCGCGGTGGCCCGCGCCATTGTCGCGGCGCGACGCGAGACGCCGATCCGCACCACGACCCAGCTTGCCGACATTGTTGCCCGGGTGGTGCGCATGCGCCCTGGCGATATTCACCCGGCGACGCGCACCTTCCAGGCGCTGCGCATTTTCGTCAACGAGGAGCTCGGCGAACTGGCGGCGGCACTTGGCGCCGCCGAGCGCATTCTCAAACCCGGCGGCCGGCTCGTCGTGGTCACGTTTCACTCACTCGAAGATCGGCTGGTGAAGAATTTTCTGGCCGCGCGCTCGCGCGCGCCGGGCGGGTCCCGCCATCTGCCGCAAGCCGCGGCCGCGGCGCCGAGTTTCCGCATTCTGACGCGGCGGCCGGTCATCGCCGACGCTGCCGAGATCGCGGCCAATCCTCGCTCCAGGTCCGCCAAGCTTCGGGCCGCCGAACGCACCGGCGCCGCAGCGCAGGCGGTCGAAGCGGAATCCCTCGGCTTGCCGTCGATTGCCGAAGTCCTGCGGGGGCGGTGATGTATCGTCTGCTCAACCTCGGCGTCATCGCCGGCCTCGTTCTCGCGGCCGCCTATGTTTACGACATCAAATACCAGTCGACGCTGCGCGCCGAACGTGTCGCGAAGCTGCGCCAGGACCTGCGGCGCGAGCGCGACGCCATTGCCAGCCTGCGCGCCGAATGGGCGCGACTCAGCGAGCCGCGGCGGATTCAGGCGCTTTCCGAACGGCATCTTTCGCTCGCCCCGGTCCGGGCCACTCAGTTCGACGATTTCGACAGCCTGCCGCAGCGGCCGATGCCGGCCGCGCCGGACGATCCGATTGCCGCGACGGTGGAACGCGCGGCCGATGCCCCCGATTCCACCGGAAGCGTCAATTCTCCGGCCACGGGCGAACGGCAATGAGTGGCGGCCCCGTCAAAGCCGAAGCGCAAGCCGCGGCGGTGCAGCCCCGCCGCAATTTAATCGATGCCTGGCTTTATGGCCGCAACATCGATCGCGGCGCCAAATCGCGGGCGCGGGTCGGCCTGATCATCCTCGCCTTCGTGATGATCTACGGGGTCATCGCCGGCCGCCTGGTGATGCTGGCCAACGAACCCGGCGCGCATAATGCGCGTCGTCCCAGCGCCGATGCCGTCTCCACTGCGCGGCCGGAGGTTCTCGATCGCCGCGGCGACATGCTTGCGGCCGACATCAAGGCGCCGTCGCTGTTCGGCGAACCGCGAAACATCATCGACGTGGACGAGGCCGTGGAATTATTGACGGCGGAATTGCCGGATCTCGACGCCGCCGAGCTGCGCGACCGGCTTTCCTCGCGCAAGGGCTTCGTCTGGCTCAAGCGCGAAATCACGCCGCCGCAGCAGGACGCCATTCATCGCCTGGGCCTTCCCGGGATCGGCTTCCTCGTCGAGAACAAGCGCGTCTATCCCAATGGACCTGAGGTTTCTCACCTCATCGGCCACGTCAATATCGACAACAAGGGCATCGCCGGCATCGAAAAATGGGTCGACGGGCAGGGGCTTGCCGCCCTGCACATGGCGGGCCTCGCCACCGACCGGCAATTGAAGCCGATCGAACTTTCTCTCGATCTGCGCGTGCAGCACGCGCTGCGCGACGAGCTCATTCGTGCCAAGGAGAAATTCCAGGCGATTGCCGCCGCCGGCCTCGTCACCGACGTCAACACCGGCGAAGTCGTCGCCATGGTGTCGTTGCCGGATTACGACCCCAACGATCCGCGGCAGGCGCTCGAAGCGAACCGCATCAACCGGCTCACGACCGGCGTCTATGAGATGGGCTCGACCTTCAAGGCGCTGACGCTGGCCATGGCGCTCGATTCCGGAAAATTCTCGCTGAACTCAACCGTCGACGCCCGGCAACCCTTGCAATTCGGCCGCTTCGTTATTCACGATTACCACGCGCAGAACCGGCGGCTGACGCTGCCCGAGGTCTTTACTTATTCATCGAACATCGGAACCGCGCATCTCGCGCTGGCGCTGGGCGTGGATTACCATAGGCGGTTCCTCAAGAAGATGGGCCAACTTGATCGGCTGCATACCGAATTGCCGGAAAGCGCCGAGCCGCTGGTGCCGCAGCATTGGGGCGAGATCAACACCGCGACCATCGCTTTCGGCCACGGCCTGTCGGTGGCGCCGCTGCAGGCGATGATGGGCGTCGGCGCGGTCGTCAACGGCGGGCTGCTGATCCCGCCGACCTTTCTCAAGCGCACGCCGGCGGAAGCCGCCGCGCTCGCCAAGCGGGTGATCAAGCCGGAAACCAGCGCCGAGATGCGCTACCTGATGCGCCTTAACGTGGAAAAGGGAACCGCCACCCGCGCCAACGTCACCGGCTATTACATCGGGGGCAAGACCGGCACCTCGGAAAAGGTGGTCAACGGCCGCTACGACAAACACAAGGTGCTCAACAGCTTCACCGCCATCCTGCCGGCCGACAAGCCGCATTACCTCTTGCTCGTCATGCTCGACGAGCCGAAGGGCCTGCCGGAGACCCACGGTTTCGACACCTCCGGTTGGAACGCGGTCCCAACCGGGGCGGCGGTAATTTCACGCATCGCGCCGCTGCTTGATATCGCGCCCCGCTTCGACCTGCCGCCGCCGGACAAGCTCATTCTGGCCCGGGATGGCGGTTAGCCTAAAGCCGCAATCGCGCTTGTCAGCGCTGATGGCGGAAGGCATTCAATAGCGCCATGAAGCTCAAGGATTTGCTCAGCGAGGACGCCGTCGACGAGCGCTTTGCCGAGCTTGATGCCACCGGCATCACCGCCGATAGCCGCAAGGTCAAAGCCGGCGATCTGTTTGTCGCCATTGCAGGCGCGAAGGCGGACGGCATGCGCTTCGCCGCGCAGGCGCTCGCGGCGGGCGCCGTCGCCGTCGCGGCGGAGACCATTCCCGCCTCGCGCGCCACCGCCAATTACATTCCCTTGTTCAATGCGCGGCGCGCCTTGGCGCTGGCCGCGGCCAAGCTCTATCCGCGGCAGCCCAAGGTCATTGCGGCAGTCACCGGCACGAGCGGCAAGACTTCGGTTGCCGCCTTCACCCGGCAGATCTGGACGCGGCTCGGTCATCAAGCGGCCAGCATCGGCACCATCGGGGTCGTGGCGCCGAAGCGCGAGGTCTATGGCTCGCTAACCACGCCGGATCCGGTCGAGCTGCACCGGCAGCTCGATCAGCTTGCCGGCGAGGGAGTGACCCATCTTGCGATGGAAGCGTCCTCGCATGGCCTCGACCAGCATCGTCTCGATGGCGTGCGGATCGGCGTCGGCGCTTTCACCAATATTTCGCGTGATCATCTCGATTATCACCATACCTTCCAGGCCTATTTCGACGCCAAGCTGCGGCTGTTTCGCGACTTGATCGAACCGCGCGGCGTCGCGGTCGTGGCCGCCGATCACGATGCCGCCGCTACCGTCATGGCGGCTGCGCGCGGTCACGGACTGCGCGTCTTCGCCGTCGGCCGCCGCGGCGATGTCATTCGCCTGATCGACGCCGCCCCGGCCGGATTTGCGCAGAAGCTCACGCTCGAATATGGCGGCAGCCGTTTCACCCTGCGGCTGCCCCTGGTGGGCGCTTTTCAGGTCGAAAATGCACTGGTGGCGGCCGGGTTGGTCATCGCCACCGGCGGCGATCCGCCGGCAGTTTTCACCGCCCTGGAAAAGCTGGAAGGTGCCAAAGGCCGTCTCGAACTGGCGGCCGAATTTGGCGGTGCCCCAATTTTCATCGACTATGCCCACAAGCCCGACGCCCTGGCCAAAGCGCTGGAAGCCTTGCGTCCTTACGTGACCGACCGCTTGATCGTGGTCCTGGGCGCCGGTGGCGATCGCGACGCCGGCAAGCGGCCGATGATGGGCGCCATCGCGGCGGAGAAAGCCGATCGCGTCATTATTACTGACGACAATCCGCGCAGCGAGAATCCCGCCGCCATTCGCGCGCAAATTCTCGCCGCGGCGCCCAAGGCCCGGGAAATCGGGGACCGCGCCGAGGCCATTCGCGCCGCGATGGCGGAACTTCGCGCCGGCGATGTCTTGCTGATCGCCGGCAAGGGCCATGAAACCGGCCAAATCGTCGGCGATCGCGTATTGCCTTTTTCCGACCACGAAGCCGTCGCGGCGGCCCTGAAGGATCTCAGGGTATGACACCCCGGCCCCTGTGGACCGTCGAAGCCATGGCGGCCGCCATGGGCGCGCGCGCGCAGGGCGCGCCGCCTGAGGTCGTACAGGGTCTGTCCATCGACAGCCGCAGCCTGCAAGCAGGCGACGCCTTCTTCGCCATCAAGGGCGACAGCCGCGACGGTCATGAATTTGTCCGCGCCGCGCTCGATCGCGGGGCGGCCTTGGCCGTGGTCGCCGAAGGCAGGCGCGGCGAGTTTTCTGCCGATGCGCCGCTGCTGGTCGTGCCCGATGTGCTCGAAGGTCTGCGCGATCTCGCCCGCGCCGCGCGCGCGCGCAGCGGCGCAAAAATCATCGCCGTCACCGGCTCGGTCGGCAAGACCAGCACCAAGGAAGCCTTGCGCCTCGCCTTGTCACCGGAAGGCGAAACCCACGCCTCCATCGCCTCCTACAACAACCATTGGGGCGTGCCGCTCTCGCTGGCCCGCTGCCCGCAGAGCGCCCGTTTCGCGATATTCGAAATCGGGATGAATCATGCGGGGGAGATCGAGCCGCTGACGCGACTGGCGCGGCCGCATCTGGCAATTATTACCGCCATCGAGCCGGTGCATCTGGAGTTCTTCCCTTCCATCGAAGCGATTGCCGATGCCAAGAGCGAAATCTTCTTCGGTCTGGAGCCGGGCGGGACAGCGGTGCTCAACCGCGACAATCCGCATTACGCGCGCCTGCGCCGCAATGCCAAAGCCGCGGGCGTCGAGCGCATCGTCGGCTTCGGCAGCCACCCGAAGGCCGAGGCGCGCCTGCTCGATCATTCCCTGCACGCCGATTGCTCGACCGTGCATGCCGATATCCTCGGCGCCGAAGTGACCTACAGGATCGGCGCGCCCGGCGAGCATCTCGTTTATAATTCGCTGGCGGTCCTGGCCGCCGTGGTGCTTGCCGGCGGCGACCTCGCGCTCGGCGCGCTGGCACTGTCGCAATTCAAGCCGGCGGCGGGGCGCGGCGCGCGGCTGGCGCTTGGCCTGCCGAACGGGGCCGCCGCGGTGCTGATCGACGAAAGCTACAATGCCAATCCGGCGTCGATGCGGGCCGCGCTCGCCTTGCTGGGCAAGGTCGAGCCGGGTCCGCGCGGGCGCCGCATCGCGGTTCTCGGCGACATGCTGGAACTCGGCGACAAGGGGCCGGCCTTGCATCGCGAATTGCTCGGCAGCGTGCTCGCCAATGCCGTGGATCTCGTCTTCTGCTCGGGCCCGTTGATGCAGGAGCTATGGCAAGCCCTTCCCTCCGAGCGCCGGGGCGGCTATGCGGAAGCGGCGGCGGCGCTCGAGTCGCCCGTGCTGGCCGCGGTGCAACCCGGTGACGTGCTTATGGTCAAAGGCTCGCTTGGCTCGCGCATGGGGCCCCTGGTCAAGGCGCTGCAACGCAGCTTTCCTTCCCCTGTGACGCGCGAAACGGCGCTGCAAGGCTGATCGCATGCTGTATTGGTTGATCGAACTTTCGGACAAGATCTCGATTTTCAACGTCTTCCGTTACATCACCTTCCGCACCGGCGGCGCCATCGTCACCGCGCTGCTATTCGTCTTTCTGTTCGGCGCGCCGATCATCGACATGCTGCGGCTGAAACAGGGCAAGGGGCAGCCGATCCGCGCCGACGGGCCGCAATCGCACCTAGTGACCAAGAAAGGCACGCCCACGATGGGCGGCCTGATGATCCTCTCCGGCATCCTTGTATCCACGGTGCTTTGGGCCAATCCCGCCAATCCCTATGTCTGGATCGTGCTCGGCGTCACCCTCTGTTTCGGCCTGGTCGGCTTCTACGACGACTATCTGAAGGTTACGCGGCAGACCCACAGCGGCTTTTCCGGCCGCACCCGGCTGGCCGCCGAGGCTTTGATCGCTGCGCTCGCCTGCTATGCCTTGGCACATCTGGGCCGCGCGCCGTTCGCCACCTCGCTGACATTTCCGTTTTTCAAGGAACTGGTGTTCAACCTCGGCTGGTTCTTCATCATATTTGGCGCCTTCATCATCGTCGGCGCCGGCAACGCGGTGAATCTCACCGACGGCCTCGACGGGCTCGCCATCGTTCCGGTGATGATCGCGGGGGCGAGCTTCGGGCTGATCTCCTATCTCGCCGGCAACGTGGTCTTCGCCGATTATCTGCAGATCCATTACGTCGCCGGCACCGGCGAGCTTGCCGTGTTGTGTGGCGCGGTGCTGGGGTCGGGGCTCGGCTTTCTCTGGTTCAACGCGCCGCCGGCGTCGGTCTTCATGGGCGATACCGGGTCGCTATCGCTTGGCGGCTTGATCGGCACCGTCGCCGTTGCGACCAAGCATGAGATCGTGCTCGCCGTGATCGGCGGCCTGTTCGTGCTGGAAGCCGTTTCGGTGATCGTCCAGGTCGCCTCGTTCAAGCTCACCGGCAAGCGCGTCTTCAAGATGGCGCCGATCCATCACCATTTCGAACAGCTTGGCTGGACCGAGCCGCAGATCGTCATCCGTTTCTGGATCGTCGCGGTCGTGCTGGCGCTCGCGGGCCTTGCCACGCTGAAGCTGCGATGAGTTTTTTTTGGGTCATTCCGGAAGCTGGCGCGCGGCGACAGCTATCCGGAATCCAGAGACACGGAATACGTTTCTGGATTCCGGATTTCGGCCTTCGGCCGATCCCGGAATGACGGAGCGGGTCATGACCCCCATCACGGTCTTTGCGGGAAAGAAAGTCGCGGTCTTCGGCCTTGGCGGCTCGGGTCTGGTCAGCGCCAGCGCCTTGCTCGCCGGCGGGGCCGACGTCCTCGGATTCGACGACGATCCGGCCTCCGTGCAGCGCGCGACGGCGGCGGGAATTCCGGCCGCCGATCTGCGCGATGCGGATTGGTCGAAGATTGCCGCTTTGGTGCTGGCGCCGGGCGTGCCGCTCACGCACCCCAAACCGCATTGGACGGTGGCGCTGGCCCGCGCGGCCGGCGTCGAGATCATCGGCGATGTGGAACTGTTTGGCCGCGAACGCGCTGTCCGCGCGCCGGGCGCGGCCTTTGTCGCCATCACCGGAACCAACGGCAAATCCACAACGACCGCGCTGGTCGCGCATATTTTGCGCAGCGCCGGCCGCGACGTGCAGATGGGCGGCAACATCGGCGTCGCCATCCTGTCGTTGGAGCCTCCGGCGCCGGGCCGTGTGCATGTCGTCGAGATTTCCTCGTATCAGGCCGACCTTGCGCCGACGCTGAAGCCCAGCGTGGGAATATTGCTTAATGTCACCCCGGATCATCTCGATCGCCACGGCACCATGGACAATTACGCCGCGATCAAGGAACGGGTCGTGACCCATGCGGACACCGCCGTGATTGCGGTGGATGACGATTACACCCGCGCCATCGCCGGTCGCTGCGAGCAGGCGGGAAATCCCACCGTGCTCGTGTCATCGCAGCGCACGCTCCCCCGCGGCCTGTCCATCGATGGCTCGACGATCGTGCGCCGCGACGAAGCGGTCGAGGAACGGCTGGCCGATCTTGCCGCAATCAACACATTGCGCGGCCGTCACAACGCGCAGAACGCCGCCGCCGCGGTCGCCGCCGCGCTCGCGCTCGACGTGCCGGTCGAGGCGATCCGGCGCGGACTTGCGAGTTTTCCCGGCCTGCCGCACCGCCTGGAGGAAGTCGGACGCAAAGGCCGCGTGCTTTTCGTCAACGACTCGAAGGGCACCAACGCGGATTCCACCGACAAAGCGCTGTCATCTTTCGCCGGCGATATCTTCTGGATCCTCGGCGGCAAGGCCAAGGAAGGTGGCATCGAATCGCTCAGGCGATTCTTTCCGAAGATCGCCAAGGCCTATCTGATCGGCGAGGCGAGCGATGCCTTCGCCAAGACGCTGGAAGGGCAGGTGCCTTATAGCCGCTGCGGCACGCTTGACGTTGCGGTGGCGCAAGCCGCCGCCGATGCGGAAGCGTCCAACGCGGCAGAGCCGGTCGTGTTGCTCTCGCCGGCTTGCGCCTCCTTCGACCAGTACCGGAATTTCGAGGTGCGGGGCGACCACTTCCGTAAGCTGGTGCGGGCGCTGATCTAATTTCCTTTTTATCGGGGACGCTTCGCGGTCTGTTTGATAAGTCTGGGCCATATCTGTTTGGAGTTTATAATGGGTCGTTCGCTAAGGAGTTCAGCAGGGGGAGGTCATTGTCATGTGCAACATTTGTGAAAAGCGGGCTATGGGCCGCCGGCAATTCCTCGCATTGGCTGGCTTCGGTCTGGCGGCGGGCAGTTCCTTGTTCGGATGGAATAAAGCCTTTGCGGCAGGTGAGACGACGTCGGTCACCGTGGACCAGGCGCTGGCGAATCTGAAATCCGGCAACGATAAATTCGTCAACGCGCCCCAAGTTTGCGCCGCCGATCTTGCCAAGAGCCGCGCCAGAGTCGCCGGCCATCAAATGCCGTGGGCAACCATCGTAAGCTGCGCCGACAGCCGCGTGCCGCCCGAACTGCTGTTTGGCGGTCTGGGGGTCGGCGAGCTGTTCGTTGCGCGCAACGCCGGCAACATGGTCGACACGGCGACGATGGGGACGGTCGAATACGGCGCGGCGGTGCTTGGTACTCCGCTCGTTGTGGTGCTGGGACACGAGCGTTGCGGCGCGGTGGCGGCGGCCTGCGATGTCGTGACCAAAAAGGCGACCTTCCCGGGCTCCATTGGACCGATGGTGAAAGCGATCGTTCCAGCGGCGCAAGCAGTGAAGGATAAACCCGGCGATTTCGTCGACAACGCGGTGCGCGAAAGCGCGCGGCGCACAGCGGTCCAGATTGCCACGAAAAGCAAGATCGTCGCCGGTCTGGTCAAGGCCGGGAAGGTGAAGGTCGTCGCGGCGCGATACGATCTCGATGACGGCAAGGTCGAATACCTCGCCTGAAACGCGGGTTGACTAGACGCACCGGCGCAGGGCGGAGCCCGTTGCACTCGGGTCGCCCGCCTGCGTCTCACTTTCTCCGCCTGGTGCGGGAGTTGCTGGGGCCGTCATTCCGAGGTGCGAGCCAACCGGTCCGCGCGGCGCGTGGCGGCGTCGGGGTGACGGCGCATAGTGCAAATCTTTTCACCCCGTTAATCCCCCCTAAACCATAACGAGTCACGACTTAGCCGGGGCAAAGCCCATCGGGGAGGCGGGCATGGTTTCGCGGGCGGAGCGCACGGCATTCGGCGACTGGTGGTGGACGGTCGACAAGCTGATGCTTGCCGCCGTGGCCATCCTGATGCTCGGCGGCATCGTGCTGTCGCTGGCCGCCAGTCCACCGGTGGCGGCACGGCTCGGTCTTGACGCCTTCTACTTCGTCAACCGCCACGTTCTCTATCTCGTGCCCGCCGCCGCCGTGATGCTGCTGACCTCGCTGATGTCGCCGCCGCAAATCCGCCGCGTCGCGCTCTTTGTCTTTGCCATCAGCCTCCTGCTCGTCGTGGCGACTCTGCTTTACGGCGCGGAGATCAAAGGTGCGCGCCGCTGGATCGTGATCCTTGGCCTCAACATCCAGCCTTCCGAATTTCTCAAGCCGTCCTTCGTCATTCTGATTTCCTGGCTGTTCGGGGAATCGGCGCGGCGTCCGGAGATGCCGGCCAACAGCATGGCCGTCGCTCTGCTGCTGGTGGTGGTCGCGCTGCTCGTCGCTCAGCCGGATTTCGGTCAGACCATGCTGGTCATGCTGATTTGGGGAGCGCTGTTCTTCATGGCCGGCATGCGCCTGATCTGGATGCTCGGTCTCGGCGCGGTGTCGCTGCTCGGTCTCACCGGCGCCTATCTGACCATGCCGCATGTCGCCCAGCGCATTCAGCGCTTCATCGATCCGGGCAGTGGCGACACCTTCCAGGTGACGACCTCGATCGGCTCGTTCTTGCGCGGCGGCTGGTTCGGACAGGGCCCCGGCGAGGGCACGGTGAAGCGGATTTTGCCGGACAGCCATACCGATTTCGTCTTCGCCGTCGCCGCCGAGGAGTTTGGCATTGTCCTCTGCCTGATGTTGGTGGCGCTGTTTGCTTTCGTCGTCATTCGCGCGCTGCGCCAGGCCATGAATAATGAGGACGCGTTTTCACGATTCGCCGCCGCCGGTTTGGCCATGCTGTTCGGCCTTCAATCGGCCATCAATATGTCGGTCAATCTGCATCTGATGCCGGCCAAGGGAATGACCCTGCCGTTCATCTCGTTCGGTGGCTCCTCGATGATTTCGCTCGCCTATGCCATGGGAATGCTGCTGGCGCTGACCCGCGAGCGCCCGCGCGCGGAAATGCTGGTGGCGGCGATGCCGATGGCCAGGAAGATTGCCTGATGGGAACAGGCTATGTGCGGCTCGTGCTCATTGCCGCGGGCGGCACGGGCGGCCATCTGTTTCCGGCTGAGGCTCTGGCCGCCGCGCTCGTGCGGCGCGGCGTCGCCGTCGACCTCGCCACCGATTCACGCGCGACGTCCTATGGCGGCAATTTTCCTGCACGCGCGCGGCACGTCATTCCGAGTTCGCCTGTGCTTGGGCGCGATCCCTGGGCGCTGCTGCGCACCGGCGCCATCATCGGCGCCGGCGTCGCGAAAGCCTGGGCGCTGTTGCGGCAATTGCGGCCGATCGCGGTTGTCGGTTTCGGCGGCTACCCGACGGTGCCGCCGGTTCTCGCTGCCGCCCTGCACGGCATTCCGGCGATCATCCACGAACAGAATTCGGTCATCGGCCGGGCCAATCGTTTTCTCGCGCCGCGGGTGAAGGCCATCGCCACCGGATTCCGCAGCATCGGCCAATCCGATCCCGCGCTTGCGGCGAAAACCACTTGGGTCGGCAATCCGGTGCGGCCGGCGGTCATCCTTGCCGCCGCGAAGCCCTATACAGCGCCGGATGCTGGCGGGCCGCTGCGCCTGCTTGTGTTCGGCGGCAGCCAAGGCGCCCGCGTCATGGCCGAGGTCGTGCCCGCCGCTATCGCCGCTCTCGATGAAGGACTGCGTTCGCGGCTTCGTATTTTGCAGCAGGCGCGTGAGGAGGACATCGCCGCCGTCAAGCGCGGCTATTCCGAGATCGCCGTCGATGCCGAGGTGGCGCCGTTCTTTTCCGATCTGCCGGCGCGCATGGCCACAAGCCACATCGTCGTGTCGCGTTCCGGCGCCTCGACTGTCGCGGAATTGGCCGCGATCGGCCGTCCTGCCATTCTGGTGCCGCTGCCGAATGCGCTCGACCAGGACCAGTTCGCCAACGCTGGCGTGCTGGCGCAGGCCGGCGCCGCGGTGCGGCTGCCGCAGGCGGAATTCACGCCCGAGCGGCTGGCATCGGAGATTTCCGCGCTCGCCGCCGATCCGGCGCGGCTTGCCGCCATGGCCGAGGCGGCGCGCAAGGCCGGTACCCTGGACGCCGCCGACCGGCTTGCCGATCTGGTCTTGCGCGTGGCGAGACAGTAAAACCCGGGCCGCCGCCCGGCGCGCAATCATAGAGGGCCTTAACAAATGAAGCTGCCGCAGCATATCGGGCCGATCCATTTCGTCGGGATCGGCGGCATCGGCATGAGCGGCATCGCCGAGGTCTTGGCCACGCTTGGCTACAAGGTGCAGGGTTCAGACGTGGCGGAAAGCGCCAACGTCAAACGCCTGCGCGAGCAGGGGGTCCGTGTCGCCGTCGGCCATGACGCCAAGAACATCCAAGGCGCGGAGGTGATCGTCGTTTCGTCGGCGATCAAGCGTGACAATCCGGAGCTCGTCGCCGCCCGCGCGCAGCGGCTGCCGGTGGTGCGCCGCGCTGAGATGCTCGCCGAGCTGATGCGGCTCAAGCGCTGCGTGGCGGTGGCCGGCACCCACGGCAAGACGACGACGACGTCGCTGGTTGCCGCGCTGCTCGATGCCGGAGGCCTCGATCCCACCGTCATCAATGGCGGCATCATCAACGCCTATGGCACCAACGCGCGGCTCGGCGCCGGCGATTGGATGGTGGTGGAAGCCGACGAATCCGACGGCACCTTCCTCAAGCTACCGGCCGACATCGCCATCGTCACCAATGTGGACGCCGAGCATCTCGATCACTTCAAGACGTTCGACGCGGTGCAGGACTCTTTCCGCGCCTTTGTGGAAAACGTGCCGTTTTACGGCTTTGCGGTCATGTGCACGGATCACCCGGTGGTGCAGGCCATGGTCGGCCGCATCGAAGACCGCCGCATCATCACCTATGGCGAGAATCCACAGGCCGATGTACGCCTCGCCGAACTCGATCACAATGCCGGGCACTCGCATTTTTCCGTGCTGTTCCGCAGCCGCGCCGGCGATGTTGTGCACGAGATCAAGGACCTCGCTCTGCCAATGCCGGGCCGCCACAACGCGCTCAACGCCACGGCCGCCGTGGCGGTGGCCCACGAGCTCGGCATCGCCGACGACCGCATGCGCAAGGCGCTGGCCGGCTTCGGCGGCGTTAAGCGCCGCTTCACCCGCACCGGCGAATGGAATGGCGTCACGGTGATCGACGATTACGGTCATCATCCGGTGGAGATCGCCGCCGTGCTGCGCGCGGCGCGCGAGACGAGCAAAGGCCGCGTGATCGCCGCGATGCAGCCGCATCGCTATACCCGCCTGCACGATCTGTTTGAGCAGTTCTGCACCTGCTTCAATGACGCCGACGCGGTGATCGTTGCCAACGTCTATCCGGCCGGCGAAGCGCCGATCCCCGGCGCCGACCGCGACGCCCTCGTGCAGGGCTTGCGCGCGCGCGGGCATCGCCAGGTGATCCCGCTCGATGACGCCAAGCAACTCGCTGGCATCGTCAAAGGCCTGGTGAAGCCCGGCGATCTCGTCGTTTGCCTCGGCGCCGGCAACATTACCCAATGGGCTTACGCGCTGCCCGGCGAGTTGCAGGCGCTGGGGTAAGCGCAATGATTATCAGCCCGGTCGCATTCTTTCTTAGACCGCTCCCCAAGGGGGAGAGGCCGGCGCGCTGTGGCGCGCCGGGTGAGGGGGTTCGCACAGGAGTTACATTACTCAGGCCGGTCCCCCCTAACCCCAACCCTCTCCCCGCAGGGGAGAGGGCGAAGAGTGTTGCATGAGCTTTCCCGACGTCGTGCCGGAACTGAAAAGGCAAATGCCCGAACTGCGCGGCCGGCTGCTCGCCAATCAGTCCATGGCGCAGCTCACCTGGTTTCGCGCCGGCGGGCCGGCGCAGGTTCTATTCATGCCGGAAGACGAGGACGATCTCTCTTATTTCCTGGCGCATCTGCCAGCGGAGATTCCGGCCACGGTGGTCGGGCTCGGCTCCAATCTGATTGTCCGCGACGGCGGCGTGCCCGGCGTCGTCATCCGTCTCGGCCGCGGCTTCAATGACATTATCGTGGAGGCCGGCGCGCGCATCCGCGCCGGGGCGGCCGCCCCCGACGTGAAGGTGGCGCGCGCGGCGCAGGATGCCGCCATCGCCGGGCTTGCCTTTCTGCGCGGCATTCCCGGCGCCATCGGTGGGGCGCTGCGGATGAACGGCGGCGCCTACGGCCGCGAGACCAAGGATGTGCTGATCGAGGCCCGGGCGCTGGACCGGCAGGGCCGTGCCCATATCCTCACCAATGCCGACATGCATTATACATACCGGCACTGCGGCGCGCCCGATGACCTCATCTTCACGCAGGCGCTGTTCCAGGGCGAGCCGGGCGATCGCGCCGTCATCGCCGCCGAGATGGAGCAGATCACCGAATCCCGCGAAGCCACCCAGCCGATCAAGAGTCGCACCGGCGGCTCGACCTTCAAGAATCCGCCGGGCCGCAAAGCCTGGGAGCTGATCGACGCTGCCGGCTGCCGCGGTCTCCGCGTCGGCCGTGCCCAGGTTTCCGAGATGCATTGCAACTTCCTCATCAACACCGGCGACGCGAGCGCCGCCGACATCGAGGCGCTGGGCGAAACCGTGCGCCGCCGCGTCAAGGAAAATTCCGGCGTCGATCTCGAATGGGAGATCAAGCGGATCGGAATCAGTCTACCCGCCGGTCGTTCCGGGGCGCACTGAAAGCGCGGACCCGGAATCCAGCAAGCGCATCTGGATTCCGGGCCCGCCGCTTCGCGGCATCCCGGAATGACATCGTGCTTTTAGACTCTCGACGCGCCGCGCATTCTCGATTCTAGTGAGAATACGCGAATCAGTCGGACGCTTGAGCCGAGGGGGCATGGCCAAACACGTCGCGGTCCTGATGGGAGGCTGGTCGGCCGAGCGCGAAGTCTCGCTGCGCTCCGGCAGAGCCAGCGCCGCCGCCCTTCAGCGCCAAGGTTATCGCGTCAGCGAAGTCGATGTCGGCCGCGACATCGCCACCGTGCTCACCGCGTTGAGGCCCGAGGTGGTGCTCAACATGCTGCATGGCCGTCCCGGCGAGGACGGCACCTTGCAGGGCCTGCTGGAAATTCTCGGCATTCCCTACAGCCATTCCGGCGTGCTGGCTTCTGCTCTCGCCATGCAGAAGGATGCCGCCAAGGTCCAGCTTCGGGCAGCGGGGGTGCCGGTCGCCGAAGGCGTCGTCGCCTCGCGTTTCGAAGCGGCGAAACGGCATCTGCTGCCACCGCCTTACGTCATCAAGCCGGTCGCCGAAGGCTCCAGCGTCGGCGTCTTTGTCGTTACCGAAGGGCAAACGCATCCGCCGCAGGAGCTCTATCGCGAAGATTGGGCGTTCGGGGAATTCGTCCTGTGCGAACGCTACATTCCCGGCAAGGAACTCACCTGCGCGGTGCTGGGCGACCGCGCGCTCGACGTCATCGAGATCGTGCCGACGGTACGCTTCTACGACTACGAGGCGAAATACGCGGCCGGCGGCTCCAAACACGTGCTGCCGGCTCCGATTTTACCAATTGTTTACCAAGAGGTCCGAAGACTAGCGCTAGCGGCGCATTCTGCGCTCGGCTGCCGTGGGATCAGCCGGGCTGACTTTCGCTATGACGACCGCGTCGAGGGGACGGGAGGGTTGTTCTGTCTCGAGGTCAATACACAACCCGGCATGACCGAGACATCGCTCGTGCCCGAACTCGCTGCCTATGCAGGCATAACGTTCGATGAGCTGGTGCGATGGATGGTCGAGGACGCCTCGCTGAACCGTTGAAGCGGACGAGGCAAAAAGGCCGGATGCAATCTTCGGCCGCGGCCGCGCAACGGAACATGCGCGCGGGCCGCCGCCGGCGGCGCCGCTTGCGCCGGCTCGCCGAATTCACCGCGCGTTACACCGCCGCCCCCACCGCCTATTTGCTGCAGCGCATGTTGAAGCCGCTGATCGATTTTCGCATTCCGCGCGGGATCGGCGTCCTCGGCGCGGTGCTGCTTGTTCTCGGCAGCGCTGTGTTCGGCACGATCCGCGGCGGTCACGTTCCGATGATTCTGGCGGAGCTTGCCGATCTGCGCGACGCCGCCGCCAATGCCGCCGGCTTCCGCATCGCCAATATCGCGCTCACCGGGCAAAGGCAGCTCAGCCGCGAGGATATCCTGACCAGCGCCGGCATCTCCGGCGGCACGTCGTTGCTCTTCCTCGATCCCGACGCGGCGCGCCGCCGCCTCAAAGGCAATCCCTGGGTCGCCGAAGCGACCGTGCTGAAGCTCTATCCGGACCGGCTTCAAATCCAGATCACCGAGCGAAAGCCCTTTGCCATCTGGCAGCAGGATCGCCGCCTTTCCCTGATCGCCTCCGACGGAACGGTGCTGGAGTCTTATGTGCCCCCGCGCTTTGCCGGATTGCCTTTGGTCGTCGGCATTGGCGCCGAAAGCCAGGCCAAGGGGTTTCTCAAGCTGCTGGCCCGCCATCCCGAAATTCATGATGCGGTGCGCGCATCCATCCTCGTCGCCGAACGCCGCTGGAATCTGCAACTGAAGAATGGCGTCGATATCCTGCTGCCGGAATCCGGCGCCGAACAGGCACTGGACACGCTTGCCAAACTCGACCGCGAAAAGAAGCTTCTTGATCGCGACATCACCCTCGTCGATTTGCGCTTGTCGGATCGCGTGACGGTTCGTCTCTCGGATGCCGCCGCGCAGGCGCGCGACGAGGCAATCAAAGCCAAAGCCGCCAAGCATAAAGGGGGTTCGGCATGAACTCCCTGCATTATGGCGTTACGCCGAAGATGAAGCCGGTATCGCCGAAGCGCAGCACCGTCGTCGCCGCGCTCGATATCGGCACCAGCAAGATCGCGTGCCTGGTCGCCCGCCTGAAGCCTCAGCCCCCGCAGGAAGTTCTGCGCCGACGGACTCATGCCGTCGAAATCATGGGCATCTCCCACACCCTCGCCCGCGGCATGAAGGCTGGCGCCGTGGTCGATCTTGCCGAAACCGAAGCCGCCGTCAGCCACGCCATCGACCTCGCCGAGCGAATGGCCGCGGTGCAATTCGAGTCGGTCATCACCGCCGTATCGGCCGGACGCCTGTCCAGCGAGTTGTTCGCTGCCTCCGTCGATGTGCCCGGTCCGGCTGTCTCGGACGGCGATATCGCCCGCGTGCTGGCTGCCGGAAGCAGCCATTCGGTGCGCGAAGGCCGCGCGGTGCTGCATTCGCTGCCGATCAGCTACACGCTCGACGGCGTCGGCGGCGTCCGCGATCCCCGCGAGATGCTGGCGCAGCGCTTCGGCGTGGATATGCACGTCGTCACTACCGACATCGCCGCCGCGCGCAATCTCATGCTTGCGATCGAGCGCTGCCACCTGAGCGTCGAGGCGATGGTGGCGAGTCCTTATGTGGCCGGCCTTGCCGTGCTCGCCGACGATGAAGCCGATCTCGGCGCCGCCGTCATCGACATGGGCGCCGGAACCACGACGATCGCGGTCTTCTCCGGCGGCCATTGCGTCCATGCCACCGGCTTCGCCCTCGGCGGCCAGCACGTCACCATGGACCTCGCGCGCGGCCTCAATGCGCGCATCGCCGACGCCGAGCGAATCAAAACGTTCTATGGCAGTGTGCTCAGCGGTGGATCGGACGAGCGCGACATGATCACGGTACCGCCGGTCGGCAACGAGGAGCACGAGGCGCCGCAATTCGTCTCGCGGGCCTCGCTGGTGCGGATCATCAAGCCGCGCGCCGAGGAAATTCTGGAGATGGTGCGCGACCGCCTCGCCGCTTCGCCGTTCGCCGCCGAGCCGCGCGGACGCGTTGTGCTCACCGGCGGGGCCAGCCAGCTCAACGGGCTGCCCGAATTGGCGGCACGCATTCTCGGCCGTCCGGTGCGGATCGGTCGGCCGCTCGGCATTTCCGGCTTGCCGGAGCCCGCAAAGGGTCCGGCTTTCGCCGTCGCAGCGGGTCTCCTCGCTTATCCGCAGGCGGCACATCTCGAACATTTCGAACCGCGGCGAACGCGGCGTCTCATGACGGGGACAGGCGGATACATGAACATGGTCGGACAATGGCTTCGCGAAAGCTTCTGACGGCCCCCTCGCAAGATTTACCTAGCGGCCGGTGGCGGACCGGCCGCTCAAAGCGGCGTTCGCGCGCCCTCGCACGGAAGAGGCATCCATGACTATCAATCTCAAGGTCCCCGACATTCGGGAGCTGAAGCCACGCATCACCGTTTTCGGAATCGGCGGGGCCGGCGGCAACGCCGTCAACAACATGATCACCGGCGGCTTGGCGGGGGTCGACTTCGTCGTCGCCAACACGGACGCGCAGGCGCTCACCATGTCGAAGGCCGAGCGCATCATCCAAATGGGCGTGCAGGTCACCGAGGGCCTCGGCGCCGGCTCGCAGCCCGATGTCGGGCGTGCCGCCGCCGAGGAGGTGATCGACGAAATCCGCGATCATCTTTCCGGCGCGCACATGGTCTTCGTCACCGCCGGCATGGGCGGCGGCACCGGGACCGGCGCCGCGCCCGTGGTCGCGCGGGTGGCGAAGGAAGCCGGCATCCTGACCGTCGGCGTCGTTACCAAGCCATTTCATTTCGAGGGGCAGCGCCGCATGCGCTTCGCCGAGCAGGGCATTCTCGAGCTGCAGAAATTCGTCGATACGCTGCTCATCATTCCCAACCAGAATTTGTTCCGGGTGGCGAGCGAGAAGACGACATTCGCCGACGCCTTCGCCATGGCCGACCAGGTGCTGTTTTCCGGCGTTGGCTGCATCACCGACCTGATGGTCAAGGAAGGCCTGATCAATCTCGACTTTGCCGATGTGCGCGCGGTCATGCGCGAAATGGGCAAGGCGATGATGGGCACCGGCGAGGCATCGGGCGACAAACGGGCGCTGACCGCGGCGGAGGCGGCGATCTCCAATCCGCTGATCGACGATTCCTCGATGAAAGGCGCACGCGGCCTGTTGATTTCCATCACCGGCGGCAAGGACCTCACGCTTTATGAGGTCGACGAAGCGGCCACCCGAATCCGTGAGGAAGTCGATCAGGACGCCAATATCATTGTCGGCGCCACTTTCGACGAAAGCCTCGAGGGTATCGTGCGGGTTTCGGTCGTCGCCACGGGCATCGACAGCGCGGCGCGGCAGGCGGCCGCCACGGAGAACCGCATCGCCGAGCTGACCCACAAGCTGCGCAACGAGCACCCGCGGCAGACCGAGCGCATCGAGCGCGCGGACGCCGCCGCCAAGCCGCGTCCCGCCGCGGCTTCACCTTCGGCATTTACGGATAGCGTGGAGTCCGCCGCCAAGGCTGCGGTGGCGGCCGCCGTGCTGCCGCCGACGGCGGTGGAGGACGTGATGATCCGTCCGATCACGCCGAAGCCGTCGCTGTTCCCCGAGCCCGCTCCTGAGCATGAGGTGCCGGAATCGGTGGGCAAGAGCTTCATTCCGCCACGTCCGGAACGCGCCGCCGTTCGCACGCCGCGCATGCCGCGCATCGACGAGTTGCCGTTGCCCGCGCAGAACCAGCTTCGCGCCAAGCGCGGCGTGGTTAGCGACGCCGATCACCCGGAGAAGCGCCGCATGACGCTGATGCAACGGCTTGCCTCGGTCGGCCTCGGGCGCCGCGACGACGCCGAAGCGCAGGCGCGGGCGTCGCGCACAACGCCTCCCGCTTTCGAGCGGCCGCCGTCGTTTCCGCCGCAACGGCCGATCGAATCGCGGCAGTCGGAGCCGGTCTCCGAATACGCCAAGCGCGCCGCGCCGCAGGGCCTGGATCCCATGGGCCGGCAGGCCCCTGTGCATAATTCGCCGGAGGACGACCAACTCGACATCCCGGCCTTCCTTCGCCGCCAGGTTAACTGATGCGTTAAGATTTACTGGGGCCGCAGGGCGTTAAGCTGCGGCCCTCGGCTATTTTTGACCACGGCGGCCGCCCGGGCCTTCGACTAATCCACTGACCCGTATCGAGAAAATTTGATTGGGGGCGTTCAAGGGGTTGTTGATCCGGGCTTGGCGGCCGCCCGCCGGGCGCACCGGAAATGCCGGCCTTTGCCTTGGCCCTGGCAAGAATGGGGCAGGATCAAGGTAACAGTCGGTAAAAAAGCGTGAGTTGGAGTCGGTGGCCGGCTTTACTAAGCTCCACGTCACAAAAGGGGTTTTCGCCAAGCGGGGGCGAGGGGGAAATTCAAGACATCTTCCACTCTTCCGCTGTCCATTGATGGCGAATTCGCGGCCACAAATGTCATTGGGGGTTGGCCTTTCCGCTGTGCGCGGATGGCCAGTGTGCAGGCGAAAGAATGAAGGCGGGCAGACAAACCACGCTTCGTGATCAGGTTGCCGTTAGCGGCATTGGCGTGCATTCCGGATTGCCGGTCACGCTCACGCTGCACCCGGCCGATGCCAATACCGGCCTCGTCTTTGTCCGTTCCAGCCCCGAAGGCCACTACGAGCGCGAAATCCGCGCCGATGTGCGCTCGGTAACAGCCACCGAATTCCAGACCGTCCTCGGCGATTCCAACGGCCCGCTCGTCTGCACCGCCGAACACGTTCTCGCTGCCCTGCGAGGCCTCGGCATCGACAATGCGATGATCGAGCTCGATGGGCCCGAAGTTCCTATCCTCGATGGCAGTGCGTCGCCCTTCGTGACCGCCATCGATCAGGTCGGCATCGCCACGCTGAAAGAGTCCCGCCGTTACATCCAGGTGCTTAAGCCAATTCGCGTCGCCAAGGACGACGCCTATGGCGAGCTGCGGCCTTATTCGCGCGGTTTCCGCATCGAGGCGGAAATCGATTTCCCGCATCCGCTGATCGGCCGCCAGACGCTGGCGCTGGACCTTGGCCCGCAAAGCTTCCGCCGTGAACTCGCCCGGGCGCGCACCTTTGGTTTCATGCGCGATGTCTCAAAATTGTGGAGCGCGGGATTCGCGCTCGGCGCTTCCTTCGAAAACACACTCGTCGTCACCGAAAACCGCGTCCTCAATCCTGACGGTCTGCGCTTCCCCGATGAATTCGTGCGTCACAAGGCGCTGGATGCGATCGGAGATTTGGCCCTGGCGGGCGCGCCGCTCCTGGCCGCTTATCGCACGGTGCGTGGCGGCCATAGGCTCAATCACGCGGTGCTTTGCGCGCTGATGGCCGATCCGGATGCCTGGACCTGGGTCGACGGCGTCGAGCAGAGCCGCCGCCCGCGTGGCCATGCCGAGCTGGTCGGCGGGCTCGTCGCTCCGGCCTACGGGCCGGATAAATCCTAGCCCTTAACCTTTCGCCACATTCCCGGCCGATTGGCGGCATATTCGATGGCCGGTGCGCACCTTTTCCGCTAGATAGAACGCGTTTTGCGAGGGTGCGGGCCACGGCCGGGGGATTCTGAACATTCGCATGTCGTTTCTGCCATCAAGCTCCCTTGCGCGCCCGCGTGTACGCGGTTTCGCCTTCGTTCTGGCCTTGAGCCTGCTGGCGCCTGCGCTCGGCGGCTGCAGCAGCGGCTTCACCCTGGGTTCGCTCAACCCTTTCGCCAAGCCGCCAGACCCTCCCGACCAGCCGCCCGA
>Ga0070741_10008227_pt1 | contig 21073 bp, 22 predicted proteins | sample Coa_R1_4_FD_66440 | JGI IMG/M metagenome (GOLD analysis project Ga0070741, IMG submission 66440) | Surface soil microbial communities from Centralia Pennsylvania, which are recovering from an underground coalmine fire - Coalmine... | ecosystem: Environmental > Terrestrial > Soil > Unclassified ...
CACCCAGGGCCTCGAGGCGCAGCTCGTCGAGCTGGCGCTGGCGGTGGCCGAGAAGGTCGTCGAGCGCGAGGTGAGCATCGACCGCGCGCTGGTGGTCGGCGTGCTGCGCGGCGCGCTGCAGGAGATGCAGGAGGCCGCCAGCGTGCAGGTGCGGGTCAATCCTCGCGACCACGACGTCGTGGCGGAGCACTGGGACGAATTGCTGCGGCGGCCAGTGGCGGAGCGCAGCCAGCTCATCGCCGACGAGCGCATCCAGTGCGGCGGCTGTGTCGTCGAGACGCAGGTCGGCCAGGTCGACGCGCAGCTCGCCACGAAGCTGAGCCAGATCGCCCACACCTTCCACCGAGTGCTCGAGGGGGAGCCGGTATGAGCGTGGCGGCCCCCGACCTCCGCAAGTACCTGGAGGCGCTGCACGGGCGCTCCGCGCTGCACGTGCAGGGGCGGGTGGCGCAGGTCATCGGTCTGTCGATCGAGGTGGAGGGGCTGCGCCTGGCGGTTGGTGACGTGTGCGCCATCCAGCCCCACGCCGGGGCCAACTGGTTCAGCGCGGAGGTCGTGGGCTTCCGCAACGAGCGCATCATCGTCATGCCGTTCGCGGACACCGACGGCGTGCGCTCGGGCAGCATCGTGGTGCCGCGAGCGCGCGGCTTCACCGCACCGGCCGGCGAGGCGCTCCTGGGCCGGGTGCTCGACGGGCTCGGCCAGCCGATCGATGGTCTAGGGCCGCTCGGCGTCGGCCAGCGCCGGCCGGTGACGTACAGCACGCCCGATCCGATGGCGCGGCAGCCGATCAGGCAGCCGCTCGGCGTCGGCATTCGCGCGATCGACGGGCTACTCACCATCGGCAAGGGACAGCGCGTCGGCATCTTCGCCGGCAGCGGCGTGGGCAAGAGCACCACGCTGGGCATGATCGCGCGGAACGCGCACGCCGACGTCAACGTCATCGCCCTGGTCGGGGAGCGGGGGCGCGAGGTGCAGGAGTTCATCGAGCGCGACCTCGGCCCGGAGGGCCTGGCTCGGTCGGTGGTGGTGGTGGCGACGTCGGACCAGCCGGCGCTGCAGCGGATCAAGGCGGCCTGGGTGGCGACGGCGATCGCGGAGCACTTCCGCGAGGAAGGGCTGGACGTCACGCTGATGATGGACTCGGTGACGCGCTGGGCGATGGCCCAGCGCGAGATCGGCCTGACGGTGGGTGAGCCGCCGGTGGTCAAGGGCTATCCGCCCTCGGTGTTCGCCCTCCTGCCGAAGCTGCTGGAGAAGGCCGGCACGTCCGAGCACGGCACGATCACGGGGCTCTATACCGTGCTGGTCGAGGGCGACGACGTGACCGAGCCCATCGCCGACGCGGCGCGCAGCATCCTCGACGGCCACATCTGGCTGAGCCGGAAGCTTGCCCACGAGAACCACTTCCCGGCCATCGACGTGCTGGGTAGCGTCAGCCGGCTGATGTCGGCGCTGGCCACGCCCGACCAGTACCAGGCGGCCAGCCGCCTGCGCGACGCCCTGGCCACCTACCGCGCCTCGGAAGACCTGATCAGCATCGGCGCGTACGTCCCTGGCACCAACCCGACGCTCGACCAGGCCATCGCGCTCATGCCGCGCATCACGGCGTTCCTGCGCCAGGGGTCGGCCGAGAACACGGCCTTCGAGGACACCCTGAGCGAGTTGGCGGGACTCTTCCCGCCGGAGGCAGCCAATGGCGCAATTTAGCTTTCGCCTGCAGTCCATCGTGGAGTATCGGCAGCAGCTCCTGGAGAAGCTCCAGCAGGAGATGGCGCTGCTCCAGGCGCGCTACCGCGCCGCGGACGAGCGACTGCGGGAGCTGGAGGCGGCCGAGCGCGCCACGCTCGGCCGGCTCGGCGAGGGCCAGGCCGACGTGCTGGACCTGGCCGAGGTGCTCCAGGCGACCGCCCAGCTCGAGCGGCTGCAGCTTCTGATCGGGGAGCAGACGGCGACGCTCCAGCAGGTCCAGGCCGAGATCAGCATCTTGCAGGACCGCCTGGTCGAGCAGAGCCGCGACGTCAAGGCGCTGGAGAAGCTGCGCGAGCGACAGGCCGCAGACCACGCCCGCGAGGAGCGGCGGGTCGAGCAGCTCGAGGCGAGCGAGCTGGGTCTGCGGCAGCACCGGCGGATGCAGGTGGTCTGCTGATGCGAAACGTGGCCTCGCAGCCGGACCCGCTGACGACGGGCCGCGGGACTGCCCCGCGGCGGCGCGGCTCGGGGCTGAGCCACGGGCTGAGCCACGGGCGGACCGCCTTCGCACGGGTGCTGGCCAGCGCGACCGGCCGCACGCCGAGGACCGCGGCTCAGCAGTCGGTGGCGACTGCGCACACGGGGCGGGCCACGGCTCCGCAGCCGGCCGGGCGGCGCGCGCCGGCAGACGTCGAGGCCCTGGTTGCCGACGCTGCCCGGCGCTACGGCGTGGACCCCGCCCTGGTGGCTGGCGTGATCGAGACCGAGTCCAACTTCAACCCCGGCGCGGTGTCGCCGGCGGGAGCGAAGGGGCTGATGCAGCTCATGGACGCGACCGCGCGCGGGCTCGGCGTGCGGGACGCGCTCGATCCGGCGGAGAACGTGCAGGCCGGCACGCGGCTCCTGCGGGACTTGCTGGACCGCTACGGCGGCGATACCCGCCTGGCCCTGGCGGCGTACAACGCGGGCGGCGGCGCGGTGGACCGTTACGGTGGGATTCCGCCGTACGCCGAGACCCAGCGCTACGTGCCCAAGGTCCTCGCCGCCGCCGCGCGCTACCGCGCCGCTGCCGAGTCCGGGCAGGCCTGAGAGGAGGGCGCCGTGGAGATCGGAGAGACGCGAACGGATCGCGTGCTGCAGGCCGCGCTGACCGGGCTGGCCAGCCGCCAGCGCGTGATCGCGGACAACGTGGCCAACGTCGACACGCCAGGCTTCAAGGCCAGTGCCGTGCAGTTCGAAGCGCTGCTGCGCAAGGCGGCGGGTGGCGGCGACAGCTTCCGCCTGCTATCGGTCCCGGGCGCGGTGGACGCACCGCCAGCCGACCCGCGTACCGTGGCGCCGCAGGTCGTCACGCTGGCCGATACGAGCCTGCGGGCCGACGGCAACAACGTCGACCTCGACCAGCAGATGGTCCAGCTCGCCGAGACGAACATCACCTACAACGCCGTGGCCCAGCTCACCGGCGCCCGCCTGCAGCTCCTGCGCACGGTCATCAACGAAGGACGCCGCTGAGATGCCCGCCGTGAATCGGAGCACGTCGCTCACCGGCTATCCGGCGGGGGCGGCGGTGCGCTCGATCGTCAGCGGAAGCGGCGCGCGTGCCCGTGGTCGCTTGCCGAGCGAGAGCCAGTCGCGAATGACCGGCGGGCGTTCGGCGGATCAGCTAGCCCCCGTGCGAGGCGCGCGCTCCGGGCGGGCCGCCCCGGCCCAACGGGCTGGCGCGGCGAGCGGCACGCGCGCCGGCGCGTTCGGGCAGGCGCTCGCGGCGGCGCGGGCCGGAGCGCCGAGCGGCGCGAGCGCTGCCGGCGGGGGTGGCGCGAGCCGCGTCGACCAGATGGACCCGCGCGAGTACGACAACGCGGAGCAGGCGCGCATCTGGGGCCCGGCGACCTGCTCGGCGGCCTCGCTCACGGCCGTGCTGCGGGCACGCGGGAGTCGAGCGCGCATCGCCGACGTGATGGCTGCCATGCCGGGCGCGATCACGCCGCAGCGCGGGCTGGTGTCGCGGCCGGGGCTGGTGAGCGCGGCGAGGCAGTTTGGGCTCGACGCTCGAGACGACGTGACGAGCTACGACGCGCTGCAACAGGCTACGGCCGCTGGGCAAACGGTACTGGTGGACGTAACGAACGGGAAGTTCCCGGAGGGACACTGGCTCGCGGTGACCGGAGCCGACGCGCGGGGCCTCAAGGTGGCCGACAGCTCGGGCTATCACCTGACGTCGCTCAGCCGGGACGAGTTCCTGGCCGCCTGGAGCGGCAGGGGCATCCGCATCACCGGGCCGGGGCCGAGCAGGGCGACCGCGCCGGCACAGAGAGGAGTCTAGATGGCCATGCAACCGATGGTCGCCGTGGCGGCCCCTGGCTCGCTGGGACCGGCCGACGGCCCGGGCATCAACCGTACAGCGGCGGGGGGCGGTGGCGACGGCGAGACGTTCCAGGCCACCCTCGATGCGGCGCTGCAGGCAGGCTCGACCACGGGCGACAGGCCGCTGGCGGCCTCGACGGCGCGCGGCACCGTCGAGGCTGACGGTACCACGAGCCAGGACGACGATACGGTCCTCGCCACGACGACCGACCCAGCGGCAGTCCCGACGAATCCGCTCCTGATCCTGCCGCTGCTGATGCCGCTCCTGAACGCTGCCGATGGCACGGAGCCAGCCGCGGGCATGTGTGACGGGCAGCCGGTCGCTCTCGGCGCGGCGACCAGCGCGCTCCCGATGATCGTGGGAACGGACGGGGGATTAGCCGGCGCCGCGCCGACCGTAGCGACCGGCCAGGCGACTTCGTCGCCCACCGTTCAGACCGCGACTGCGACGACGCCAGATGATGGCACGGCCGTAGGCCGGCAGCAGAGCGCTCCCGCGGTCGTCGCCTCGCGGAATGCCTCGCCACAGTCCGCGCCGCCGCTCACGGCGGGCGTACCGCTAGAGGCCGAGCGTGGGCAGCCCGCAATCGGGCCGGGGCTCCGAACGCAGGACCGCGGCGCTGAGCCTGCGCGGAGCGTCCCGACCGTGGCGGCGTCGCTGGCCGTCGGCGCCACCGACGACAGTTCTCCGAGCGCCCAGGCGTCCACGGCGCACCCTGCCCGCGATGTGCAGGGGCCGATCAGCCTCTCCTGGGCCGCGGCCGGCGCCTCACGCACCGAGCCAGCCGTCGCCGTGAGCGCCGGGCTGGCTGCTGACGTGGCCGGCGGGGCAGGACCTGCGGGCGGCGCGCCGGCTGAGCCGACGGCGAATGGCGCTCTGCTCAACGCCGCCATCCCCGGAGGGGCGGTGCCGACTGACACGGGGCGACTCGTCGGACAAAGCGTGGCAGAGACGATACCAGCGACCGACGCCACGACCGTCAACCGGCTCGGCACCGAGACCCGTGACAGCTCGCCGCCTGCCGGGCTGCCGGCGTTCGCGGTCGCTACGGACAGCGCGGCCACGGGCGATTTCGGCGGCAGCAGCCAGATGGGCGATCAGGGTGCTGGCCCGCGCCAGGATCCTCCAGCGATCTTTGCCGGCAGCGAGACCGCTCACCGCGCTGCCGGCGCGATGGCGGAGACGGCCGAGCCGGCGGCGGAAGTCCGTACCCACTCGACGCCGGGTGACCCGCACCAGGCGACCGCGGAGGAGGGCGCCGACCGGTTGCGTGCGGACGCGGTCGCGGTGCCGCTCGCCGGACCCGGTACCCATCGTCCCGTCGATGCCGCGCTGCCCGTCGAGCACGCCGCGCAGCCGGGCCCGCCGCTGGCCGCGCAGCTCGCCCAGGGCGTGGAGTTGGCGAGCCAGCGGCCCGGCCATACCGTTCGGCTGACCCTGCAGCCGGAAGGGCTCGGGGAGGTGAGTCTGCAGGTGGGCCTCGGCCCGGGCGGCGTGCACATCCACATCGGGGTGGATTCTGCCGCCGTCCGCGACCTGGTTCGCGGGAGCGCGAACGACCTGGCGCAGGCGCTCAGCCAGCGGGGGGTGGCGATCGAAGGCTTCGCGGTCGACCTGGCGAACGGCCAGGCGCGGGGCGGATTCGGAGGCCAGAGCGCGTATCAGTCGCCGACTCCGAGCTACAGCTATCCCAGCCGAGCGGCGCAGCCCACGGGGGAGAGTCGACGCGCGGAGGCGCCCGAGCCGTCGTCGAACCGCGTCGACTACCGGGTCTAGCAGCCAGGAGTACAGTGCCGTGACGAACACGATCACGAACCGGATGACTCCCGCCCCGGCCACGGCGGACGCCAGTGGGGGCCAGGCCGAGATCACCAACCGCCTCGGGAAGCAGGACTTCCTGATGCTCCTGGTGGCCCAGATGAAGAACCAGGATCCTCTGAAGCCGACCGACGACCAGCAGTTCATCGCGCAGCTCGCCCAGTTCAGCACGCTCGAGACCATGCAGAACCTGGACAAGCGCCTGGAGGCCATCTCGGGTGCGCAGATGCTGGGCGAGGCGGCCGGCCTGATCGGCAAGCGCGTCGAGGCAGCGCTGGCCGACGGCACGCGCGTCAGCGGCACCGTCAGCGAGGTGCGACTGGTGGATGGCACCCCGTGGCTCACGGTGGGCGACCAGACGGTGGAGCTTAGCCGCATCGTCGGGGTGAGCGACACGCCGGCGCCAACGGCTGAGTCGACGGAGGGGACGTCGGCGGCGCCGGCGGCTCAGACGACCCCCATGACCCCATCGCAATCGAAATAGCGACCGGCCTGGCGTCGGCCGCTAGCCGCGCGGCCGGTGGACAAGCCAGCTCAGTGGAAGGAGCACTACGACCATGATGCGCTCGCTCTTCTCGGCGATCTCCGGCCTGAAGAACCACCAGACCATGATGGACACGGTCGGCAACAACATCGCGAACGTGAACACGACCGCCTTCAAGTCCGCCCGGGTGACGTTTCAGGACATCATCAGCCAGACGATTCGCGGGGCGACAGCGCCAAACCAGAACGTGGGCGGCCGCAATCCGATGCAGATCGGTCTGGGCGTGCAGGCGGGCACGATCGATACCATCATCACTCAGGGGAACCTGCAGTCCACGAACAAGCAGACGGACGTCGCCATCCAGGGCGACGGCTACTTCGTGTTGAGCGACAACGCCGCGACGCCAAACTACTCCTTCACCCGCGACGGCAACCTGGACCTCGGTGTGCCGGTGAACGCCGGCGACCCGCGGCCGCTGATCCAGAGCGCCACCGGCTTGCACGTGAAGGGCTACGTTCCGCCGCAGGCGGCCAACTCCGCCGACTCCACCACCGCGCCGACGACCGACGTGACCATTCCGAGCCAGGTGAACAACGTCGCGGTCACCGGCTTCAACATCGACTCGAACGGCATCGTAAACCTGACGATGGCCGACGGTACCACGCAGACCGGCTACGCGCAGCTCGCGGTGGCGACCTTTCCCAATCCCGGCGGCCTGAACCGCCAGGGCAGCAACCTCTTCCTGCCCAGCGCCAACTCCGGCCAGGCGAGCTACAACGGCGCCGCAGTCAACGGCCGCGGCCAGATCCAGGCCGGTTTCCTGGAGATGTCGAACGTCGACCTGGCCCAGCAGTTCACCAACATGATCATCGCCCAGCGCGGCTTCCAGGCCAACTCGCGGGTGATCACGGCCACGGACGAGGTCCTGCAGGACCTGGTCAACCTCAAGCGCTAGGACTCCGATTCCTGACCCGGCGCGCGCCACTCGCGCCGCGCGAGCCGCAACGCCGCCTGCTCCGCCGGCACGGCTGCTTCAAGCATCCAAGCGGAGATATACGGTTGGTGCTTGCTTAGCATTTACGCGCCAACCATAATTACGTTGACGCACGAACCACGAGTGTCACCGTTGGCGTTCCTCACGGAAACGTTGGTCCCGAGGGACGGCCGTGCCTCGTGATGGCTCAGGGGGCGAAGCATGATCCGAGTGGTGCTCGCGGACGATCACCAGCTCTTCCGCGAGGGCTTGCGGCGCCTGCTGGATCCGGAGCGGGATATCCAGGTCGTTGGCGAAGCCGAAGATGGTCTGGACGTCCAGCGGCTGGTCGGCGAGCTCAAGCCGGACGTCGTGCTGATGGACGTCAGCATGGCGGTGGTCGACGGCATCTCCGCCACGCGCGAGATCACCCGCCAGTGGCCGGACGTCAAGGTCGTCGTGCTGAGCATGCACGCCGAAGAAGCCCACCTATTCCAGGCGCTGCAGGCCGGGGCCGCCGGTTACGTGCTCAAGACGGCCAAGGCCGATCAGGTGATCGCGGCCGTGCGGGCGGCCGCCAACGGCGGCGCCGTGATCGCGCCCGGCCTGACGAACAAGGTGCTGGCCGAGTTCCGCCGCATGGCGAGCAAGCTCGGCCCCGACGACACCCTCGGCCACCTCACGGAGGTCGAGCTGAAGCTGCTGCAGCTCGTCGCTTCCGGGCTCTCCAACAAGGAGATCGCTTCGAAGCTGTGCTTCGCCGAGAGCACCGTGAAGAACCGCCTGTCGGTGGTGTTCCAGAAGATCGGCGTAGCCGACCGAACGCAGGCCGCGATCTACGCGATCACGCAAGGTCTGGCCCCGATCAGCGACGCGGCTGAACCGCCGGACGTGAGATCGGCGGCGCGGTGAGCATGGCGGACGCGGACCCGCCGACCCAGGTTTCCCCGTTCGATGCGCGAACGGCGGGTGGGCCTCCCACGCCCGAGCTGTGCCGCACTCTGGCGGCGCGCATTCACGACGACGTGCTCCAGTCTCTGGCCCTCTGCTCGCTCCAGGCCGAGCTGTGCCACCGCCTGTGGGAGGCCGGGCAACCCGACCAGGCGCTGACCGAGTTGTCCGGCATCGGCGATGGCCTGGAGGCCGCCGTGACCGCCCTCCGCGAGGTCATGAACGTCCTGCTGGCGGCTGCCGACCCGCCCAAGAGCTGAGCGCCTGGCTCTCCCCGAGCCGAGGCGAAGCAATGCCGTAGCCTCTGGCGTGCCACCGTCCGTGGTCGCCGTCTTCCCGACGAGGTACCCGCTAGCCCCCGGAGTCCGTCTGCTCCGCTGCTTGCCCCCGGCCTCGCTGGGCGCGAGCCGCCGGCCCGCTCGGCTGGGCAGGACCGGTACTGCCGGCCACTGAGGTGAGGACCCACGGCCGTAGTGGGCGGCAAGACACTGGCGATACGATGCTCCCAGGCGCTCATCCGGGTCAAAGGGGAGCAGTAACCGTGATCGGCGACATCGATCGGCCCGCCAGCCCGCCGGCCAAGGAACAGGCGCCGCGGCGCCCAGAGTCGTCGCCCGCCGCGGACGGCCCGACCTACCGCTGGTGGGTGCTGGGCGGGGCAGGGCTCGGGGTCGCGCTCCTGTTGCTCGTCGGCTTTACGATGCACGCCTTCCGCGACGTCGCGTCGGCCGACCAGCGCCTGCCCACGGCGGCGCCGCGCGCCAACGGGATGACCCTGATTCACCAGTTGGGTGGCTACACACCCACAGCGATCGCTCACCCCACCGTGGAGGCGACGGCCACGCCCACGCCGCGTGAGACGGCACTCCCGCCAACGCCCCGCGAGGCTGTGGTCGTTGCCGCGCCGTCGCCCTCGTCGCGGGCTCCCACGGTGAGTGGCGGGGCGCCAGCGGAGCTGCCGCGCTCGATGGCGCGCGTGGCTGCCGATGGGGCGTATACGGCGCCACGCGAGCCCGCGCCCACCACCAGCCGGGTCGGCTCGTCGACGGCTACGGCCGTGCCGACCGTGACGGCGACGCGGCCTGCCGCGCCTCCGACGAGCTGGTCGAAGGTCGCGCCGTCGCCCGGCGCCGCGTTGCCGCCACCGCGGACGCCTACCCCGTCGCCGGTCCCGCCCAGCCCGGTCCCACCGACGGCGCCCCCGGTGCCGACGCCGCTGCCGCCCACGGCGGTGCCAACCACGCCACCACCGCCGCCTACGAGTGTGCCGGCGCCCGACCCGCCGCCAGCACGAGGGGCCGCCCCTGCTGCTGGGGAGTACCCCGCGGCGGGCTTGCCGTATGTCCAGGAGCTGGCGCCCCAACCGGCGTATCCTGTCGCGCCGGCCCCGTGGCCGCCACCGCCGCCCGCCTACCAGGCGCCGCCGCCCCCGGCCTACGCCGCTCCCCCGCCCGTCAGGGCTCAGCCGGCTCCGGTGCTGCCGGCGGCGCCGCGGATGCTCCCTCCGACAGTGGTGGCCCGACCCCGCTAGACCCGCGACCGGCCGAGCTATGGCTCACCGGGGGGAGGGGACGTCTGTACGATCGGCCAGACCGGCCGATGATTCAGAGCGAGGCGTCGTTCACCTGCCAGTGGGGATGCCAGAGGGAGGCCGCCGGCCTTCCGAACGGTGATGGCAGGGTTGTAGCGCTGCGGCGTACGCGCGGCGCTGGAGACGGCGCGTGCAGCCGGCTGTCCTGGCGTTGACCGATTCCGGGAAACCTACGAGCACGGACGAGGTGAAGGATGCCCACGATCCTGATCGTGGACGACGCGGCGTTCATGCGCATGCGCTGCGGGCGACTCTTGGCCGATGAGGGCTACCAGGTGCTGGAAGCCGAGAACGGCCGCGACGCGGTGACCAAGTACCAGGCGCACCGACCCGACGCCGTCTTGCTGGACATCACAATGCCGGAGCTCGACGGGCTGGCGGCGCTGCGAGAGATCAAAGCCTTCGATCCCCAGGCGCGGGTCGCGATGGTCACTGCCATGGGGCAGCAGCAGGTGGTCATGGATGCCCTCCAGGCCGGAGCCAAAGACTTCGTCGTCAAACCCTTCCAGCCTGAACGGGTGCTGGCCGCTGTCCAGAAGATCCTGCGCTGACGGCCTGGAGAGAAGGAGGCATCACCAATGAATCCACAGTTGGCAATTCCCCCGGAGGTCGAGCGCGTCCTGGCCAATCCGCCGCGCCTGGTCCCGAAGGCCGAACACCTCGAGCCGTTTCTCGAGGCGGCGCGGGAGGTTCTGGAGCAGGAGCTGGGCACGGTGGTCGAACGCGGCCGGCTGACCCTGGCCGAGGGAAACCATACCACCCAGGAGATCACCGCCATCGTCGGGATCACGGGCCGCCTCACCGGCCTGGCGATCTACGGGATGAGTGAAGCGACGGCCCTGAGCATCGTCGGGCGCCTCCTGGGCCAGCCGATGGACACCTTCGACGACCTGGCCATGTCGGGCATCGCTGAGCTGGGCAACGTGATCACCGGCCGCGCGGCGACGCTGCTGTCGGACGCGGGCCTGGAGTCGAACATCGCGCCGCCGGTCACCCTGGTGGGAGCCGGGGCGCGGGTCAGCACGGCCGGGATCCAGCGCCTGGTCGTGCCGCTGGCCACCGAGCTCGGCGTGATCGAGGCCCAGCTCGCCGTCAAGGGGACAGGATGATGGAGCTGAGGCTGGACGCCACGCCCGAAGAGCTGCCAGTGTTTCTGACCGAGACCGACGAGCTGCTGCAGAGTCTGGACGCCCACCTGGTGCGCCTCGAGGGCGAGGGACCGTCGGCGGAGCTGATTCAGGAAGTGTTCCGCGCGGCGCACACGATCAAGGGCTCGGCGGGCGCGATCGGTCACGTCCGGATGGCCCGCTTGACCCATGCGATGGAGACGCTGCTCGACCGTGTGCGCCACCACGAGCTGCAGGTCACCGCGGAATTGACCGACCACCTCTTCGAGGCGCTCGACATGCTCAAGGTGTTGGCTGCCGAGGTGGAGACGCAGCAGCAGGCAGACCTGGACGTGGAGACGCTCGCCCAGGCGTTGGAGGCGCTCGCCGCCACCGACGCCCAGCCCGGTCGAGGGATGACGCTCGTCCGGCCGACCACGGTCGGGCCGCCGGACGGGGCGACCCATCACCTAGTGGTGGAGTTCGAGCGCGGGCCCTGGACTGCGGTGCGTGCCCTCCAGACGCTGCTGGCGGTCGAGGCGGTCGGCGCGGTCCTCCGCAGCCATCCGTCCCGGGCCGAGGTCGAGCGTCAGGAGGTCCACGAGCGGCTGGAGGCGTGGCTGGCCACCGAGCGCGACGGCGAGGAGCTACGGCGCGTGGTGGCCGAGGTTCCAGAGGTGCAGCTCCTCAGCCTGACCGATGCCGCCGAGCTGGTCGCCCGAATGGCCGACGAGGCCGGCTCCACCGACGCGAGCGGGTCCGAGCCAGGCAGCGAGGCGCGGTCGGCGCCGTCGGGCGCCAGCGAGGCGACGGCCGCCGGCGCGGCCCGCAAGGCCCGTGGCTCCGCGGCGACCGTTCGCATCGACGTGGAGCGCCTGGATCACCTGCTCAACCTGGTGGGCGAGCTCGTGATCGACCGCACGCGCCTGATCGAGCTGGGTCGTGCGCTGCGCGAGCAGGTGGGCGAACACGGACTGGTGAGCGAGCTGAGCGAGACCACGCTGCACCTCGGCCGGGTGACCGACGAGCTGCAGGCCGAAGTGATGAAGAGCCGGATGCTGCCGATGGGCACGGTGTTCAATCGCTTCCCCCGCGTGGTGCGCGACCTGGCCACGCGTCAGGGCAAGAAGGTCGAGCTGGTCATCGAGGGGCAGGAGACCGAGCTGGACCGCACGGTCATCGAAGAGATCGGCGACCCGCTGGTCCACCTGCTCCGCAACGCGATCGATCACGGTGTCGAGTCGCCAGCGGAGCGCGAGGCGCGCGGGAAGCCACCGACGGCGACCGTACGGCTGACCGCGCAGCACGTGGAGAACTCCATCGTCATCGTGGTCGAGGACGACGGCGGCGGGATCGATGCTGCCAAGGTACGGGCGCGAGCGGCCGATCGCGGCCTGCTCACACCCGAGGCGGCGGCGCGGCTATCCGACGCCGAGGCGGTGGACCTGATCTTCCAGCCGGGCTTCTCCACGGCCGCTGCGGTCAGCGACATCTCCGGGCGCGGCGTGGGGATGGACATCGTCCGTACCAACGTGGAGCGCCTGGGCGGCACGGTAGAGGTCCACACCACGGCAGGGCAAGGCTCGCGGTTCCTGCTGCGGCTGCCGCTCACGCTGGCCATCGTGCAGACGCTGCTGGTGCGCGTGGGCGCGAACGTCTACGCCCTGCCGCTCAGCTCGGTCACCGAGACGCTGCGGGTGCCCGCCCAAGACATCCAGCGGATGCAGCGCCAGGAGGCGATCCTGCTGCGCGGCCACGTCCTGCCCATCGTCCGCCTATCTACCGTGTTCCACTGCGCAGGGCAGGCGGGGCCGGTCCGCAAGGACGCGCTCGTCGTGGCGGTCAAGGTGGGCGAGCGGCAGGTCGGGCTGATGGTCGACGCGCTGCTCGGCGAGCAGGAGGTCGTCATCAAGGCGCTGGGGGCGCTCATCGGCGAAGTGCCGGGCATCTCGAGCGCGGCGATCCTCGGCGACGGCACCGTGGCGCTCATCGTGGACGTGCCGGCTCTGGTCCAGCGCGTGGCCGCGGACTATCAGGACTTTTGCGCGACAGTCGCCCGCGAGACGACGGAGCCAGTGCTGGCCGCCAGCGTGAGCTAAACGCACCGTGAGAGCTGGGGAGGAGACGAACCGTGACGACGATCTTGATCGCGGACGACGCGGCGTTCATGCGGATGCGCTGTGGACGGATGCTCGCCGACCACGGCTTCACCGTGGTGGAAGCGGAGAACGGCCGCGACGCGGTGGCGAAGTACCAGGAGCATCGTCCGGACGCCGTGCTGCTGGACATCACGATGCCCGAGCTCGACGGGCTCGGCGCCCTGCGGGCCATCCGGGACATCGACCCTGACGCGCGGGTGGGCATGGTCACCGCGCTGGGGCAGCAGGCCGTCGTGGTCGAGGCGCTCCAGGCCGGCGCCCGCGACTTCGTCGTGAAGCCGTTCCAGGCCGATCGGGTGCTGGAGTCGGTGCAGAAGCTGCTCCGCTGAGTGGGCCGGGGGCTGGCGGCTCGTGTCCGTCCCTGGTCCAGACAGGTGAGGAGGCGCTTGAGGAGATGTCGATGCTGGAGAGCCGGCCGGTAGACCTGCCGGCGGCGGGGGCCGCGGGCCTCGCGCCGATGATGAGGGATGGTGCGCTGCGGGCTGCCGGCGCGCTGTCCGAGATGTCCGGGCGCTGCATCGAGACGCGCTCCATCTCGCTCCGCGCGGTGCCGCTCGCCGACTTGCCCCTGGTGGCCGGCGATCCGGAGCGGCCGGTGGTCGCCGTCCACCTGGGCGTGCAGGAGCCACACGGCGGGCACATCCTGCTCGCCCTCAGCGAGCAGATGGCGCTCCGGCTGGTCGATATGCTCCTGGCTCAGCCGGCCGGCACCACGACGAGCCTGGACGAGATGGAAGTGTCCGCTCTGGCGGAGACGGGCAACGTGGCGGGTGCGGCCTTCCTGACCGCCCTCGCCGACCGCGCGCGCGTGATCCTGCCGCCGACGCCACCCCTCGTGTTCCATGAGATGTGCGGCGCGATCTTGCAGACGCTCGCCGCCGAGCTCGCGCTCAGCGAGCAGCGGGACGCAGTGGTCGTCGAGACCGAGTTCACCTGCGACGACGAGAGCGTGGACGTCGCCTTCTTCCTGTTTCCGGCGCCCGAGATGGTCCGCGCGGTAGCAAGCGGCCTGGTGGAGGGGAGCGACGATGCTTGCAGCCGCGACTAGCTCGGTCGCTATTGGGTTGGGCGAGATGGCGGTGGGGCGCCAGGGCGAGCTGGTGGCCTACAGCCTGGGCTCGTGTGTGGCGATCTGCCTGTTCGACCCGCTGACCAGAGTCGCGGGGATGGCCCACGTGGTCCTGCCCGCCGCGCCCGAGAAAGGGCCGGGCGACACGCCCGGGAAGTACGCCGACACGGCGGTGCCGGCACTGCTGGACGCCCTGCGGCGGGCCGGGGCGAGCCCACTGCGGCTGCGCTGCCACCTGGCCGGCGGCGCCGCCGTGCTGGCGCTCGGCGGTGGTGGCAAGCTCCCGAATATCGGGGAGCGCAACGTCGTCGCCGTGCGCGGGGCGCTGGCCGCCGCGCGGCTGCGCGTGCTGGCCGAACTGACCGGCGGGACACAGGGGCGGACGGTGCGCCTGCACGCCGAGACCGGGCGCGTGCGCGTGCGCACGGTGAAGGGCGAGGAGGTGGAGCTGTGCTAGGCCAGGACAACAGCCCGCTGCGACGCGCCACGCCGACGGAGGCCGCGAGCGATCCGGGCACGGCGCGGCCCATCCGCGTCCTCGTGGCCGACGATTCCGCGGTGCTTCGGCAGGCCATTCGGCGAGCGCTCGAGGCCGATCCGGCGATCGAGGTCGTGGATACGGCGCGGGACGGGCTCGACGCCTTGCTGAAGGTGGAGCGGCTGCAGCCGGACGTCGTGACGATGGACGTCGAGATGCCCAACCTGGACGGCCTCTCCGCGCTCCGCCTGCTCATGGAGCGCTTCCCGCGACCGGTCGTGATGTTCAGCAGCTTGACCGCGGAAGGGACGGACGCCACAGTGCGCGCGCTCGCGGCCGGGGCGGTCGACTTCGTGGCCAAACCGTCCGGCCAGTCCAGCGTGGGCTTGTCGGCGGTTGCGGCCGAGCTGGTGGGGAAGGTCAAGCGGGCGGCTCGCGGGCGCGTCCGGCGGGTGCCGCAGGCGCCGCCCACCCGGGTGGCGCCGGCCGCGCCGCGGACCCGCCCGGTCATGGTGCGCCCGCGGCCGGAGCGCCTGCTGGTGATCGGCAGCTCGACTGGTGGGCCGCGGGCGCTGGCGGAGCTGGTCCCGGCCCTGCCGGGCGATCTGGAGTGCGCCGGGATCATCGTGCAGCACTTGCCGGCCGGCTTCACCCGCTCGCTGGCAGCGCGGCTGGACCAGAGCAGCGCGCTCGCCGTCGCCGAGGCAAGCGACAACGACCGCCTGGCGGCCGGCCAGGTTCTCGTGGCGCCGGGCGACTACCATCTCACGCTGGCTGGGGGTCGCGTCGCGCTCGACCAGGGTCCGCGCCGCCACGGCGTCCGCCCGGCGGTCGACTCCACGCTCGAGGCCGCGGCCGGCGCCTTCGGTCCGGCCACGCTGGCGGTGATCCTGACCGGCATGGGCGAGGACGGGACCGCGGGGGCCCGCGCCGTCAAGCAGGCCGGCGGGCGCGTGCTGGCCGAAGCCGAATCGACCTGCGTGGTCTACGGGATGCCGCGCTCGGTGATCCAGGCCGGCCTGGCCGACGAAGTCGTCCCCCTCGACCAGATGGCCGCGGCGATCGGCCTGCACCTGGCGCTCCTTCGCGAACGAACGACCGGGAGATGGCGCCATGCTGGATGACCTGGGTTACGCGTACTTCCAGAAGACCGTGCGGCGGCTGGTGGGGGTCGATCTCTCCTGCTATCGCCAGGGCCAGATGCGGCGTCGACTCGAAGCGCTGCTCCAGCGGACGGGGACCGCGTCGTTCAGGGAGTACGCTCGCCTCCTGGAGACGAACCCGGCGCGGCTGCAGGAGTTCCGGGACTACTTCACGATCAACGTGTCGGAGTTCTTTCGCGACGCCGACTGCTTCCGCTATCTGGAGGCCCAGGTGCTCCCTGGCCTGCTCGGGGGGCGCGCGAGCCTACGGGTGTGGAGCGCCGGCTGCTCGATCGGCGCGGAGGCCTACTCGGTGGCGATGCTCCTCCGGCAGCTCGCACCGCAGGGCCGGCACCGCGTCCTGGCCACCGACGTCGATCGGACCATCCTGGACCGCGCCAGGCGCGGCGACGGCTATACGGCCGCAGAAGTCCGACAGGTCGACGCGGCACGACTCAGCAGGTACTTCACCCGCTCGGCGGACGGCACCACGTACGCGGTCAAGCCGGAAGTGCGGGCGCTCGTCGAGTTCCGCGAGCACAACTTGCTCGGGCCGGCGCCCGGGACGGGGTTCGACTTGATCTGCTGCCGCAACGTGGTGATCTACTTCACGGAAGAAGCGAAGCGCAAGCTTTACGAAACGTTAGCAGGGGCGCTGCGGCCGGGCGGTGCGCTGTTCGTCGGCGGGACGGAGATTGTTCCCGGCGCTCAGCAGTTGGGGCTGACGGCTGCCGGGCCGTCGTTCTACCGCAAGGAGGCGGTCGTCACGCTGCCGCCGCGGCTCGCGCGAGCCGGTGGCTGGAGTTAGCCATCTCGGCTCGCCGCTGTAGTCCAGTCCTGGGTGGCTCACGAGTGTGCCGCTTCGAACGACCCGCGGTCGCCTGCTTCAGCCCGGGTGGGGAGGGTGGGCCTCGGAATCCGGCGGCCTCGCTCGCGCCGGCAGCTCCGCCGCCAGCTCGGTGGGCGACGCGCTGAAGCGGTCGAACGCCTCGCGCAGGTGGGCGACCTCGTAGTGAGCATAGATCCGCTTCGTGGTCTCGGGCGAGGCGTGACCCAGGATGTCCTGCACCTCGGAGAGCTTCGCGCCGCGATTCAGCATCACGCTGGCCTTGGTGTGGCGGAAGGCGTGGGGGGTGGCCTGGACCCCGGCCTGGCGCGCGTAGCGCTTGACGATCACCCAGATCGATTGCGGGGACAGGCGGTAGCGCGCCCCGCCCGGCCCGGGCTGTCCGCGCGCTCGGTCGTGGCGCAGGAAGAGAGGAAGGTAGCCGTCGTTGCGCTCCGCCAGGTAACGGCGGACGGCCGCCAGCGCCTCGTCGTCCAGGAAGGCCACCCGCTCCTTGTCCCCCTTGCCGGTGATCAGCGCCTCGCCACGCCAGCCGTCCTCGAGGTCCTGGCGGTTCAGGCGGGAGGTCTCCTCGCGGCGCATCCCGCTACTGAACAGGACGTGCAGCAAGGCGCGATCGCGCAGGAGGGTCAGGCGATCGGCGGGCCGGTCCGGCGCGGGGAGCGGCAGCCCGTCGGCGTGGACCACGATCAGCGGCAGCCGCCGGTCGATGCGGGGCGTGCGGTATTGGCCGCGCCCCACCACCTCGGCCAGGCGGTCGCGCAGCCGCTCGTACGAAGCGTCCGGCGGCAGCCAGCCGCGCCGGTCCAGGAAGCGCAGGAAGGCCCGCAGCGCCGCCAGGTAGGTCACCACCGTGGCGCGCCGCTCGCGGCCGTACTGGCCGACGAGCCAGGTGTGATACTCCTCGGCCACGGTGGGCTCGAGCGCCCGCGTCTGGAGAGACCCAACGGCCACGCCGCGCGTCTCCAGGAACTCGACGAAACGCCGCAGCGCGCTGCCGTACGTGGCTCGCGTGCGGGGCGAGCGGGCCGCCAGGCTTTCCTCGAAAGCAGCGAGCGCGTGGGCGACCGTGGGTTCGGCGGCGCTGGCGAGCCGGGCGCTAGCAGGCCCGCGGCGCGAAGGTGGCGGCACGACGCATCCTGACAGCGGTGATCGCTCGGGCGCGGAACCCGCGCGCGGTCATTCTAGCCCTGGCAGGGGCCAACGAGGCCGCTGTTGACGCGAGTGTAATACCGGTCGATGGCAACCAGGGCAGCACCGCGACTGGCATGGCGCTTGCTCTCAAGGTGGCAGAGCACACCTGACGAGCCAGCCGGGAGTTGCCGCCATGTCTCCGACCGCCACCGCAACCCGGACCGACTTCACGCCCGCCGCCTTCAGCGCGTGTCTCCTCGAAGCCGTGGCGGCCGACCGGCGCCGGGACGCGCGCGATCGCACTCAGCACATGCTGCTCTTGCGGCCGTTCGCGGAGTCGGATGCCGAGCCGGCGACCTTCGAGGCGGCGATGGTCGAGCACTGCCAGCGGAACGGCGACCTGGCCGACGTCGCGCGTGAGATCCTCGCGCTCTGGCGGGTCTGCTCGGACCGGGACTAGCAGCCCGCCTGTGCGGAGCGTGGCGACGCCTTGGGCTAACGCTCGACAGACGACGAGGGAGGCCGCTGGCGGCCTCCCTCGTCGTCTGTCCTTCGGCCCGAGCTAGCCCTTGCGGGAGAAGGCGCCGTAACGCGCGCTCTTGAGGCGTCGCCAGCAGATAGTGCAGTAGCCGCGGTGCAAGTGGTGAGCGACGTCGGGCCGGCGCTGGCAGCTCTGACAGCGGTCCATCTCACTCCTCCCAGGCGAGCGTCTGCTCGCTCACTAACAAGTACGAACTTGTACTTGCATGATACCACGCCTCGGCCGGTCGCGCAAGCAGACGTACCGCGGCCTGAGATTATGATTGCCTTAATGCTAATTAAATCTATCTAAGATCAGAGCCACCGACAGGAAGGGCCGGCGAAGGGTTCAGGCCTCGCTTCGTGAGGAAGGCGGCCGAGAAACGTCACCAGCTCCGTGAAACCGGACGTCCCGGTCGAGCGCTACGGATAGATGCCGCGCGTCGTGGTCGCCTCCGCGACGCGGCTCACGGCCAGCATCTGCGCGGCGAGGCGCATGTCCACGCTGGCAGACTGTTGCGTGCGCAGCACGTCGTTGAAGGCCCCAACCATCACCCGCTGCAGCCGGGCGTTCACTTCCTCGCCCGTCCAGAAGAAGGCGTCGCGGTCCTGCACCCACTCGAAGTAGGAGACGGTCACGCCGCCCGCGTTGCAAAGGATGTCCGGGATGACGAACACGCCGCGCTCGTCGAGGATGCGGTCCGCCTCCGGCGTGGTGGGACCATTGGCCGCCTCGGCCACGATGCGCGCCTTCACGCGCGAGGCGTTACGTTCAGTGATCACGCTCTCGAGGGCCGCCGGCACGAGGATCTCGCACTCGAGCTCCAGCAGCTCGGCGTTGCCAATCGGCTGCGTCCGCGGCGCCCCGACGACCGAGCCGGTCTCCTGCTTGTAGCGCAGCAGGTCGGCGGGGTTCAGGCCGTTCGCGTTGAACACCCCGCCGCGCGAGTCGCTCACAGCGATGATCCGGGCGCCGAGGGCGTGGAGCAAGCGGGCCGAGCCCTCCCCGGCGTTGCCGAACCCCTGGACGACCACACGGGCGCCGGCCAGCGGCAATCCGAGCTGGGCGGCGGCCTGCTCGATGCAGTACACGGCCCCCTGCGCCGTCGCATCGGCGCGGCCCTCGGAGCCGCCGATGCTCAACGGCTTGCCGGTCACGACAGCCGGGATTGAGTAGCCGTGGTGCATGCTGTAGGTGTCCATGATCCAGGCCATCGTCTGCGGCCCGGTGTTCACGTCGGGCGCCGGAATGTCGGCGTCGGGGCCGATCAGCACCGAGATCTCGGTGGCGTAGCGGCGGGTCATGCGCTCGAGCTCGCGCTGCGACATCAGCTTGGGATCGCAGACGACGCCGCCTTTGGCGCCGCCGTACGGGAGGCGCACGACCGCGCACTTCCAGGTCATCCACATGGCCAGCGCGCGGATCTCGTCGAGGTCCACCTGGGGGTGATAGCGGATGCCGCCCTTGGCCGGCCCTCGCGCCAGACTGTGCTGGACGCGGTAGCCGCTGAACACTTCGATGCGCCCGTCGTCCATCTCGACGGGGAAGTTGACCGTTAGCTCACGCTTGGGGACGCGGAGGACGGCGCGCAGGCCGGGGTCGAGGTTGAGGCGGTCGGCGGCGCGGTCGAACTGCTCTAAGGCCGAGCGGAGCGCCGACAGCTCGCGAACGGATGCGCCGAGGTGAGACGCCATTGTCTTCCTCCTTGCGGCGGGGAGCCCTCTCCGCTGAGCACCCCCTGACGAGACGATCACTACCAGTAATTGTAGGAGGCGACCGAATTGTTTTCCTCCGATATCTCCCCGCACGCTGTTTATGTCAGGTTAACTCCGCGGCGGCGCGGCGCGCGGCACGACGACGTGCCCGTCGACCTCGCCGCGCGCCGCGGCTCGCCGGCGCCGCAAGTAAGGGGCAAACACGCGCTCCACGCTCCGCGGTAGCTGCCCCCGCACGACGGTGCCCTCTTCGGTGTGGCGCTCGGCGAGGACTCGGCCGCGGCGCCGGAACAGCGCCACCAGGCGGCTCTGGTCGTAGGGGATCACCACCTCGACCGTCGGCTGCTCCTCGACGAGCACGACCTCGCAGCGCTGGAGCAGCTCCTCCAGTCCCCAGCCGCGCAGCGCCGAGACCAGGACGACGTCCGGCGACGGCGGCAGGCCCAGCTCCGCCGGGTCCGGCGGGCCCGCGCTGTCCGGCGGGACCAGCGCGTCGACCTTGTTGATCACGGTGAGGACGCGCTTGTCGGACAGCTCCAGGTCTTCGAGCAGCGCCTCGACGACGCCGCTCTGCTCCGCGGCGTTCGGATGGGTCAGGTCGACGACGTGCAGCAGCAGATCGGCTTCTTGCAGCTCCTCGAGGGTGGCGCGAAAGGCGGCAACCAGGGTCGTCGGCAGCTTGGCGATCAAGCCCACCGTGTCGCTGACCAGGGCCTCCTGCCCGCCCGGGAGGCGGACGCGGCGCGTCAGCGGATCCAGCGTGGCGAACAGCACGTTCGCCGCGTAGGCGTCGGCCCGAGTCAGCGCGTTGAGCAGCGTCGACTTGCCGACGTTGGTGTAGCCGACGAGCGCGATCACCGGGAGAGCGCGGCGGCGCCGGAGCTGGCGGTGCCCCTCGCGGCTGCGACGGATCTCCTCGATCTCGCGGCGCAGGTGGGCGATGCGGTTGCGGATGCGTCGCCGGTCGAACTCCAGCTTCGTCTCGCCGGGGCCGCGGGTGCCGATGCCGCCGCCGAGCCGCGACAGCGC
>Ga0070741_10008228_pt1 | contig 21071 bp, 20 predicted proteins | sample Coa_R1_4_FD_66440 | JGI IMG/M metagenome (GOLD analysis project Ga0070741, IMG submission 66440) | Surface soil microbial communities from Centralia Pennsylvania, which are recovering from an underground coalmine fire - Coalmine... | ecosystem: Environmental > Terrestrial > Soil > Unclassified ...
GTCGTCGACACGCTGCTCGACGGCGACGTGGCGGCCGTGGCCCGCTACCAGGTCCGCTTCACCGGCGTGGTCTTTCCCGGCGAGACCGTAGTGACGTCGATGTGGCGGGAGGCGGACGGGCGGATCGTGCTGTCGGCCACGACGAAGGAGCGGGGGCAGCCCGTCCTGTCCAACGCCGCTATCTCGACGCGCTGACCTTCGACGGCACCTTCGAGTAGGGCACGACGACCACCGGCCGGCGGGCGTGGTCGAGGAGGTTGTCGGAGAGACCCCGGAACAGCCGGTGGACGAAGCCCGAGTCGGCCTGGTGGCCGATGACGATGAGGTCGACGTCCTCCTTCCGGGCGGTGTGGAGCATCTCGTGGACGGGGTCGCCCTTGGCCACCAGCGTCCGGTACGTCACCCGGGCGTCGCGCAAGGGCCGGCACCACTCCTCTTCGAGCAGGCGGGCCGACTCGGCGTGCGACCGCTCGAGACCCGACTCCGCCATCCCGAGGCCGTGGACGACGTCCTCCGCCGCTTGGGCCACCAGTGGCGAGCCCACGACGTGGAGGGCGAGGACCTCGCCGCCGCAGTCCCGCACGGCGTCGGCGGCCCAGCACTGGGCGGCCGTCGCCGCCGGAGAGCCGTCGATTCCCACGAGAACCTTCCTCAGCTCCATGACTTTTATCGTACTACGATGTGTCACCCAGACGGCACGCGGAAGCCGTGCCCTTCCACGATCTCCTTGCACGTCGGGCAGACCGGGTAGCGCTTCGGGTCCCGGGACGGCACCCACCGCTTCCCGCACAGGGCGGTGCAGGGCACGCCGGTGAGCATGGCCTCCATCACCGCCGAGGCCGGGTAGACCACGTGGGCGAAGCGGTCGTGGTCGCCCTCGTCGACCCGTTCCGCCACGACCTCCTCGACTTCGACTGGCGTCACGTCGGTCATGCCTTCAGGGTGCCACACCGGCGGCGGTCACCGGTCCGGGACGAGGAAGTCGACGGCCAGGACGACGGGCCCCTCCACGGCCACCGAGTGCGCGACGCCGGGTGGGATGGGCTGCGAGGCGGGGGCGACGAGGCGCACCGAGCACTGCGGGTCGGTGGCCATCGAGAACCCCACCGATCCCTCGACGACCCGGAGGCGGCCCCAGGTGTGCTCGGCGACGCGGTGGTCCTTCTGCAGCCCGGCGGGGAGCGTGGCGGCGTCGAACGGGCCGGCGGTGCGGGCCAGGACGAGGCCCTCGGGCAGCTCGGCCCGGTCGCAGAGGGGGCAGTCGATCGGGCCGCCGAGCCGCTCGGCCCGGCCGGCCTCGGTCAGCACCCAGGCCCGGTCCTGGAACGGCGGGCGGTGCCGGAGGTGCTGGCCGTGGAGGCAGGACAGCTCGGCCACCCAGTCGCCGTCCTCGTCCTGATGGAACCCCTCGATGGCGCGTCGCACGTCGGCAACGTACCCACGGCTCTCGTTTCTCCAGGGCCGCGGGCGGGGTAGTCGGGCGGTATGGCAAAGATCGCATCGGAACTGCTGTGGGAACGTCTCGCCGATTGGGGCGTCGACACCGTCTTCGGCCTGCCCGGCGACGGCATCAACGGGCTCATGGAGGGCCTGCGCCGCCACCAGGACCGCATCCGGTTCGTGCTGGTGCACCACGAGGAGGCGGCGGCCTTCATGGCCTCGGCCCACGCCAAGATGACCGGGAAGCTCGGCGTCTGCCTGGCGACGTCGGGGCCGGGCGGGATCCACCTGCTCAACGGGCTCTACGACGCCAAGCTCGACCACGCCCCGGTCCTGGCCGTCACCGGCATGCAGGAGACGCAGCTGCTGGGGACGGGCTACCAGCAGGAGGTCCACCTCGAGAAGCTCTTCGCCGACGTGGCGGAGTACGAGGCGATGATCCACGTGCCGGTCCAGATCCCGACGCTCGTCGACCTGGCCGTCCGCACGTCCCTGTCCCGGCGGACGGTGACCCACCTGACGATCCCCAACGACATCCAGGTGGCCGACGCCGAGGCCAACCCCTGGGAGTCCGTTGCCCCGGCCCGGACGCCGGCCACCGCCCCGGTCCTCCTCGATGCCCCCGGCGTCCCCCGGCCGGCCGACCTGGAGCGGGCGGCCGCGGTCCTCAACGCCGGGCGGAAGATCGTCCTGCTGGCCGGCGCCGGGGCGCTGCGGGCCCGCTCGGAGGTCCTGGCCGTGGCCGAGCGGCTCGCCAGCCCGATCGTGAAGACCTTGCCCGGCAAGGCGGCGGTGCCCGACGACCACCCGCTCACCACCGGGGGCATCGGGCTCCTCGGCACCCGCCCGTCCGAGGACGCCATGGAGAACGCCGACACGCTGTTCATGGTCGGGACGAACTTCCCCTACACCAAGCACCTGCCCCCGCCGGGCAAGGCGCGGGTGGTCCAGATCGAGGCCGACCCGGTGCGGGCCGGCAACCGGATCCCGACCGAGGTGCCGATGGTCGGCGACGCCGCCGAAACGCTGCAAGCGCTGCTGCCGCTGCTGCAACCCCACGGCGACCGGTCGTTCCTCGAGACCGCCCAGGCCGGGATGGCGGACTGGCGGGAGAAGATGGCGGCGTTGGAGGACGGCGAGCGCGACCCGATCCAGCCGCAGTACCTCATGCGGATGATCGACCGCCACGCCGCCAACGACGCCATCCTGGCCTCGGACTCCGGGACGATCGCCACCTGGTCGGCCCGGCACTTCGACATCCGGGGCGACCGGCAGTTCTACCTGTCGGGGAACCTGGCCACGATGGCGCCGGGGCTGCCCTACACCATCGCCGCCCAGCTGGCCCATCCCGACCGGCAGTGCATCGCCTTCGTCGGCGACGGCGGCTTCGCCATGCTGATGGCCGAGGTGCTCACCGCGCTGCGCCACGACCTGCCGATCAAGGTGTTCATCAACAACAACCACAGCCTGGGCCAGATCCTGTGGGAGCAGATGATCCTCGGCTATCCGGAGTTCGGCGTCCGCCACTCGGGGGTGGCCAACTACGCCGCGTTCGTGGAGTCGAACGGCGGCCGGGGCATCCGGGTGGAGAAGGCGGGCGATGTGGAGTCGGCGGTCAAGGAGGCCTTGCGGCACAAGGGCCTGGCCGTCGTCGACGTCCTCACCAACCCCGACGAGCCGCCGATGCCGCCCAAGGTGACCTACGACCAGGCCAAGGGGTTCGCCCAGGCCTTCCTCAAGGGCCAGCCCCACCGGGCCACGATCGCCACCACGCTGTTCCGGGACAAGCTGTCGGAGCTCCGCTCCTGACCCGGCACTGTTCCTGAAGGAAGCTGAAGGCCGTTCCCGATCGTCGACCTCCCCTGGTACAAGATGTCAGGACCCTTTCCCGAGGAGGTGAGGCGCGTGCGCAAGCGGAGCAAACCCCGGAGTCCGCAGCGGCGCGCCCTCCACCCGGCCGGTCCGGTTTCCGCCTGAGTCACTGAGCGGTCCTCCTCGGAACCTGCGGGGCTGACGGCGAGCGCGCGCCGCCGTCCGCTTCCGGTCGTTCCTCAGTCCGGGGAGTTCGCCATGACCATCCGCTTCCTGCCCACGGCCGCCCGCGGCCTCGTCTCGGTGGCCGGGCTGGCCGGCCGGCCCGTCCGCAACCCGGCCGGCGCCGAGATCGGGCGCGTCGTCGACGTCGTCGCCCGGTGGGACGGCGCCCCCTATCCGCCGGTGACCGGCGTCCTGGCCCGGGTCGGGCGGAGGCGGGCCTTCGTGCCGGCCGAGGCGCTGTCGGGCCTCGACGCCGAGGGCGTCGACCTGTCGTCGGCCCGGCTCAGCCTGACCGACTTCGAGCGGCGCGACGGCGAGCTGCTGCTGCTGGCCGACGTCGTCGACCACCAGATGGTCGACGTCGACGGCGTCCGGGTCATCCGGGCCTCGGACCTGTACCTGGCCCGGGTCGGCGCCGGGTGGCGGCTGGTCGGCGTCGACGTCGGCCTCCAGACGCTGGCCCGCCGCCTCGGACCGGCCCGGTGGCGGGGGCGGCCGACGCCCGGGCGGGTCATCGACTGGTCGGCCATCCAGCCCTTCGGCGGTCCCGGGCCCATCCGGCTCCGCCGCACCAACCAGGAGCTGCACCGGCTCCGGCCCGCGGAGCTGGCCGACCTGCTGGAGGATCTCGGCCGGCGGGAACGCGACGCCCTCCTCGGGGCGCTGGGGCCGGAGACGGCGGCCGACGCCCTGGAGGAGATGGACGCCGCCGAGCTCGGCGTCCTGCTCCGGGAGACCCCGGCCGCCGACGCCGCGCCGCTGGTGGCGGAGATGGAGCCCGACGAGGCGGCCGAGGCCCTGCGGAGCCTCAACGAGGAGGACCGGAGCGGGATCCTGGCCGCCATGCCGGCCGGAGACGCCGAGCGGCTCCGGGAGCTGCTGGCCCACCCCGAAGGGACCGCCGGGGGCCTCATGACCACCGTGCTGGTGACGGCCGGTGCCGACGAGACCGTGGCCGGCGTCCGGGAGCGGCTGCGGGGCGAGGTCGAGCACCGGGAGGAGATCGACGCCGTCCTCGTGGTGGACGATGACGGGCGGCTGGTCGACGACGTCAGCGTCTTCGAACTGCTGCTGGCGGCGCCCGACACCCGGCTCGGCGATCTCGTCGCCCCGCCGTGGCCCGTGGTGGTGGACGCCGGCGCGCCGGTCGAGGACGTCGTCGAGGGGCTGATCGACAACCGGCGCAGCTCGGTGGTCGTCGTCGACGGGCTGCGCCGGCCGATCGGGCGGATCCTGGCCGACGACGTCGTCGACGCCCTCGTGCCGGGCCGGGGGCGGCGCCACTTCCCCCGGCTGCTGTCATGAGCGCCGCAGCGCCGGAGGTGCGCCGGCGGCGCAACCGGCTGCTGGTCCTGCTCGGGATCTTCGGCCCGGGTCTCATCGCCGCCAACGCCGGCAACGACGCCGGCGGCATCCTCACCTACGCCTCGGCCGGGTCGCAGTTCGCCTACCGGACGCTGTTCGTGATGGTCCTCGTGACCGTCGGCCTGGTGGTGGTGCAGGAGATGGCGGCGCGGCTCGGGGCCCACACCGGCGAAGGCCTGGTCTCGCTCATCCGGGAGCAGTTCCCGTTGCGGGTGGCGGCGTTCGCCGTCGCCGCCCTCGTGGTGGCCAACCTGGGGCTGGTCGTGTCGGAGTTCGCCGGGATCGGGGCGGCCATGGAGATCTTCGGCATCTCCCGGTACCTGTCGGTCCCGCTGGCCGCGGTGGGGATCTGGGCCGCGGTGGTGTTCGGCTCCTACCGCTACGTCGAGCGCGTCTTCCTGCTGCTGTCGCTGGTCTTCGTGGCCTATCCGGTGGCCGCCGTCCTCGGGCACCCCGACTGGGCGACGGTGGCCCGCCAGACCGCCTGGCCGCACTTCACCGCCGAGCACGGGTTCGTCCTGCTGGTGGTGGCGCTGATCGGGACGACGATCACGCCCTACATGCAGCTCTACCAGGCCGCCTCGGTGGCCGACCGGGGCGCCGGTCCCGCCGACCTGCGCACCATCCGGATCGACGCCGTGGCCGGGGCGATCTTCGCCGACCTCGTCAGCATGTGCATCATCATCGCCACCGCCGCCGCCCTCGGGGGCCACGGCCCGCTGGCCTCGGCGCAGGACGCCGCCCGGGCCCTGCGGCCGGCGGCGGGGTCGGCGGCCAGCGGCCTCTTCGCCGTCGGCCTGCTCGGGGCGTCGGCGCTGGCCGCCGCCGTCGTCCCGCTGTCCACCGCCTACGCCCTGGCCGAGGCCGTCGGCGTCGAGCGGTCGGTGTCGCGCCGCTTCTCCGAAGCGCCGCTGTTCCTCGGCCTGTTCACCGTCCAGGTGGCCGTCGGCGGGCTCGTGGCGCTCGTCCCGGGCAACCTCGTCGCCCTGCTGGTCGACATGCAGGTCCTCAACGGCGCCGTCGCCCCGATCTTCCTCGGCTTCATCCTCGTCCTGGCCAATCGCCGCTCGGTGCTCGGGGAGGCGGCCAACGGCCCCCGCTTCCGCATCGTCGCCGCCGTTTGCGTCGCCGCGGTGGCGGGCATGGCCCTGTTGGTGCTGCTCCAGACGGTCGGTGCTTGGACGGGCTTGGCCTCGTGACAGAGTCCTGTACGGAGGTGTGCCCATGAGCTCGGTCCTCGATCCCCCGCGTCCTTCGCCCGCCCGCGCCCCCCGGCGGGTGGCGCTGATCGCCGTTGTGGCGGTCGTCGCCGCCCTGGCGCTGGTCCTCGCCGCCCAGCAGTTCCTCCCGTCGCCGGCCACGACCCGGCGGATCACCGTCGACAATCCCACGCCCTTCCACCTGGAGATCGACGCCGACGGGACCGGGTCGGCCCGGGCGGTCACCGTCGGCGCAATCGGCCGGGAACAGGCGAAGACGTTCGACGGCGTCATCGACCAGGGCGGCCAGTGGATCTTCCGCTTTTCCTCGGGCGGCACGGATGGCGGCGAGATGCGGGTCAGCCGGGCCCAGCTGGAGGCGAACGGCTGGAAGATCACCGTCGCCGACGACGTCGCCCGGCGGCTCCAGGCGGCGGGCGTGCCGCCGTCGCCCCGGGAGTGATCGGTTGGTAGTGTCGCCCCGGTCCTCGGGAAGGGGTTGATCCCAATGGAAGAAGTCGTCTGGGCCGCCGCCGCGGCGATGGTGGCGCTCGTTCCCCCGCTCCGGCGGCGATTCCTGCCGGTGTCCAAAGCGGTGCTCTCGGCCGGGCTCGGCGTCGGGGCCGCCGCGCTCCGGGGCGTCGAAGGCGTTATCGTGGCCGCCGCCTGCGGCGACCAGGGGGCGGGCGACGGGAAGGCGGCGGCGACCGGCGCAGCCCCGGCGACCGCCTCGCGGCCCTCCGCCGCGGCCGGAGCGGCGAAGCAGCCGCGGCGCCCGACCGCCAAAGCGCGCTAGCGCCCCCGCCGGCTGGTCCCGGCGCTGGAGCAGTGCTTCGGCCGCTCCGGCGATGCCCTCGAGGCGTGGTACGGCGACACCCCGGGCGGCCCGTCCGCCTGAGGACCGGGCGCCGGCCGCGGCCGCAGAATCCGGTTTCACCGTTGAGCCGCCCGGGGCAGTCGACCGGCATGACGGTCGCGCGGATCCCCGGGTCCGAGAGCCTGGAGCACGACCTGCGCGCCGCCGTGAGCGGCGAAGTCCGCTTCGACGCCGGCACGCGGGCGCTCTACGCCACCGACGCCTCGAATTTCCGCCAGCCGCCCATCGGCGTCGTCATCCCGAGGACGACCGACGACGTCATCGCCACCCACCGGGTCTGCCACGACCACGGCGCCCCGATCCTGGCCCGGGGCTGCGGGACCAGCCTGTCAGGCGAGACGGTCAACTACGCCGTGGTCATCGACTTCTCCAAGTACCTCCACGAGATCGGGGAGATCGACCCCGAGCGGCGCACGGTGCGGGTCCAGCCGGGGGCCATCAACGAAGCGGTCAACGTCGCCTGCGGGCGCCATGGCCTGGTATTCGGGCCCGACCCCTCGACGCACGCCTACTGCACCATCGGCGGGAACATCGGCAACAACTCCTGCGGTGTGCACTCGCTGCTGGCCCGCTTCGAGGGCGACGGCAGCCGCACGTCGGACAACGTCGCCGAGCTCGACGTCCTCACCTACGACGGGCTGCGGCTGCGGGTGGGCCCGACTCCCGACGACGAGCTGGCCCGGATCATCGCCGAAGGCGGGCGCCGGGGCGAGCTCTATCGCCGGCTGGCCGAACTGCGGGACCGCTACGCCGATCTCATCCGGGCCCGGTTCGTCGACATCCCCCGCCGGGTGTCGGGCTACAACATCGACGAACTGTTGCCGGAGAAGGGTTTCAACGTCGCCCGGGCGCTGGTCGGCACCGAGGGGACGTGCGTCACGGTGCTGGAGGCGACACTGAAACTCGTCCCCCACCCGCCGCACCGGGCCCTGCTGGTGGTCGGCTACCACGACATCTTCGGCGTCGGCGCCCACCTGCCCGAGATCCTCGCCGACCGGCCGATGGCCTGCGAGGCGATCGACCATCTGCTGTTCGAGGACGAGCAGCAGCTCGGCATCCATCCCGGGGCCCTCACGCAGCTCCCCGATGGCCGGGCGTGGGTCCTGGTGGAGTTCGGCGGCCAGACGCAGCAGGAGGCCGACGAGCGGGCCCGGGCGCTGGCCGACCGCCTCGGGAAGGACGACGACCCGCCTGTCGGCGTCTCCGTCCTCGACGACCCCGGCCAGACCCGAAAGCTGTGGGAGGTCCGGGAGGGCGGACTCGCCGCCACCGCCTTCCCGCCCGACGGACGGGACCACTGGCCGGGCTGGGAGGACTCCGCCGTCCCCCCCGACCGGGTCGCCGACTACCTGCGGGACCTGAAGGGCCTCTACGAGAAGTACGGCTACCGGGGCGCAATCTACGGCCACCTCGGCGACGGCTGCATCCACTCCCGGATCTCCTTCGACCTCCGCACCGCCGGCGGCCTGGCCGACTACCGCTCGTTCATGGAGGACGCCGCCGACCTCGTGGTCGGCTACGGCGGTTCCCTGTCGGGCGAGCACGGCGACGGGCAGCAGCGGGCGGAGCTCCTCCCCCGCATGTACGGGCCGGAGCTCATGGAGGCCTTCCGGGAGTTCAAGCGGATCTGGGACCCGGACTGGAAGATGAACCCCGGCAAGGTGATCGACGCCTACCGCTTCGACGAGAACCTCAAGCTCGGCGTGGACTACCACCCGAAGCGCACGCCGGTGGTCTTCAGCTACCCCGACGACGGCGGCGACTTCGCCCACGCCGCCCTGCGCTGCGTCGGCGTCGGGAAGTGCCGCACCCCCGACGGCGCCGACGTCATGTGCCCGAGCTTCATGGTGGTGCGGGAGGAGCGCCACACCACCCGGGGCCGGGCCCGGCTGTTCTTCGAGATGCTGGAAGGCGATGTCGTCACCGACGGCTGGCGCAGCCCCGAGGTGAAGGAGGCCCTCGACCTCTGCCTGGCCTGCAAGGGCTGCACCAAGGACTGCCCCGTCCACGTCGACATGCCGACCTACAAGGCCGAGTTCCTCCACCACCACTGGCAGGGGCGGCTCCGGCCCCGCCACGCCTACGCCCTCGGGCTGATCGACCAGGCGGCCCGGGCCGGGTCGGCCGTCCCCGGGCTGGCCAACTTCGTGCTGCAGCGGCCGCCCTTCGCCGCCTGGGCCAAGAAGGCCGCCGGCGTGACGACGGAGCGCGCCGCGCCGGTGTTCGCCCCGACGACGCTGCAGCGCTGGTTCGCCGGCCGGCCGACCGCCAACCCCGACGGGCGCCGGGTGGTGCTGTGGCCCGACACCTTCACCAACCACTTCCACACCGAGGTCGGCGTGGCCGGCGTGGAAGCGCTGGAACGGGCCGGCTGGCGGGTGGAGATGCCGCCGGGCCACGTGTGCTGCGGCCGGCCGCTCTACGACTACGGAATGCTGAAGCTGGCCCGGCGCTACCTGCGGGCGTCGCTGCGGGTGCTGCGGCCGCGGCTGCGCGACGGCGTGCCCGTGGTCGGGCTGGAGCCGAGCTGCGTGGCCACCTTCAAGGACGAGCTGGCCAAGCTGCTCCCCCACGACGAGGACGGGCTGCGCCTGCGGGAGCTCGTCTGCCACTTCGGCGAGTTCCACGAGCGCTTCGACGTCGAGCCGCCCAGGCTGTCGGGCCGGGCGGTGCTGTGGGGCCACTGCCACCACAAGGCCACCGGCGGGATCGAGCCCGAGGAGCGGCTGCTGTCGGCGATGGGGCTCGAGGTCACCCGGGCGTCGGGCGGCTGCTGCGGGCTGGCCGGGTCGTGGGGGTTCGAGGCCGGCCACCACGAGCTGTCGATGCGGTGCGGAGAGGAGGGGATCTTCCCCGCGGTCCGGGGCGCGGGACCCGACGCGCTGATCGTGGCGGACGGCTTCTCCTGCCGGACGCAGATCGAGCAGGGCACGAACCGGCGGGCGGTCCACGTGGCGCAGGTCGTGGCCCGGGCGGGCGGCGTTCGGTAGGTCAGCCCGGCGCCGGACGGCGGAGCGGCTCCTCGCCGGGCTGGGGGGGCCGGACGGGGTGGGCGACGTCGGCGAGGACGACCACGACGAGGACGGCGACGGGGACGGCCAGCGAGCGGAGCCGGAACCGGCCGTCGAGCACGGCGCCGAGGACGCCGCCGCCGGCGTAGGCGCCCCAGATCCCGGCCAGCAACAGGATCCGGCTCCGGGCGGAGCGCAGCCGCAGTCGCCCGTCCGCCGCGCCGATCCGGCCCTGGCGGATGTCGAGCCGCAGGAAGGCGTAGTTCACGATGCCCTCGGCCAGGCGGGTCAGCATGCCGGTGACGTACGTCGTCCGCACCGTCCGGCCGCCGACCCGGCGGAGCGTCGCCGCTTGGATGGCCATGGCCCCGACGGCCAGGGCGACCAGCACGAAGAACCCCACCGTCCCCCGCCGGGGTTCGACTCCGGCGCCGAAGCCGGCGTAGGCCATGAGCGCCACCAGGCACACGACCTCGGCGCTCAGCGCCACCGCCGTCGGGGAGCGCGCCCCGCCCCGGGTCAGGAGCTCGATGACCGCCCCGGCCACCGCCACCCCGACGACGAAGAACAGGATCGGCAGGCCCCGGAGGGCGACCTCGGAGACGAGCCCCCGGCCGGCGGCGGCGCCGAAGGCGGCGCTGTTGCCGCTCATGTGGGCGGTGAAGATCCCGAACAGCGCCAGGTAGCCGACGACGTCGACGAACCCCGCCACGGCGGCCAGCACCACGGCGAGGAGGGCCTTCTCCCCCGGCCCGGCGCTCGTCGCCGCCCCGACGTCGTCCACTCCCCCGGACTACCCCACGGCCCGTCCGGCGTACCGGGTGCAGGGGGACGACCGCCCCGCGGGTTTCGGCCTGGACCGTCCGGGGCAGCCACAGGCTGAGGACCGACGCCATGACCAGCCACGACGGCGGGACGGAACCGCACCCCCCGAACCTCTACGAGCGGACTCTGGAGCGCGTCGACCGGTTCCAGCGGACCCGGCCCTGGCTGGCCTTCCCGGTGGCGGTGCTCAAGAAGTCGGGGGATGACCGGGCCTCCCGCCTCGCCGCCCTCGTCTCCTACTACGGCTTCTTCTCGCTCTTCCCATTGCTGCTGATCCTCGTGACCGGACTGGGGTTCGTCCTCTCGGGCCACGAGGCGCTCCGGCAGCGGATCCTCGACGCCGCGCTCGGCCAGTTCCCGGGTCTGGCGGGCCAGATCCAGGCCGGTGTCGGTTCGCTGCGGGGCAACGGGTTCGGCCTCGCCGTGGGCCTCGTCGGGCTGCTGTGGGCCGGGATCGGCGTCATGGCCTCGCTCCAGGACGCCATGAACACCGTCTGGGACGTGCCGCTCAAGGTGCAGCCCAACTTCTGGGAGAAGCGGGTGCGGGCGCTGGCCATGCTGGCCCTGCTCGGCGTGGCCTTCCTGGTGACGTCGTTCCTCACCATCGTCGGGCGGATCCCGGCGCTGGCCGGGTTCGGCGGCGGCGGTCTCGTCGTCTCGTTCGTCATCGACCTGCCGCTGTTCCTGCTGGCCTTCCGGGTGCTGACCGACCGGGACCTGCCCTGGGCGGCGTTTCTGCCCGGGGCGGCGGTCGGCGCCGTCGGCTGGGTGTTCCTGCAGTGGCTCGGCGGGTACTACGTCGACCACGTCATCTCCGGCGCCAGCCGCACGTACGGGTTCTTCGCCGTGGTCATCGGTCTCCTGTCGTGGATGTACCTGCTGGCCCAGTGGGTGATCCTCGCCGCCGAGGTCAACGTGGTGCGCCACGACCACCTGTGGCCCCGCACGTTCTTCGGCAACGCCCTGCGGGCCCGCGACCGGGAGGCGCTCATCCGGGAGGTCGAGGCGGCCGCCCGCCGGCGGGAGCAGGTCGTCAGCGTCCACTTCGACAACCGGGCCCGCTGACCGGGCCGCCGGCGTGGCCAGGCCGATGAGCGGCATCCTCCACCGGCCGGTGGAGCGCGTCACCGTCGCCCTCGGCGGCCCCTCCAAGGCCGCGACCGTGGCCCTGCTGGCCGCCGTCCTGGCCCTCGACAGCGCCGACAAAGGGGCGGTCGGCGTCCTCGCCCCGAGCCTCAAGTCGGCCTTCTCGCTCAGCAACACCGACATCGGCCTGCTGTCGTCGGTGGTGAGCATCGTCGGGGCGGCGGCCACGCTGCCGGCCGGGGTTCTGACCGACCGGATCCGCCGCACGGGCCTGCTGGCCGTCAGCGTGGCGACCTGGGCGGTGGCCATGGCCCTGTCGGGCTTCGCCGTGTCGTTCCTCATGCTGGTGCTCACCCGCGTGTTCCTCGGCGCCGTCACCGCCACGTCGGGCCCAACGGCGTCGTCGTTGACCGGCGACCTGTACCCGCCCCGCCGGCGAGGCGGGGTGCTCGCCTGGATCGACAGCGGCGAGCTCGTCGGGCTCGGGGTCGGCTACCTCCTGGTCGGCGCGGTCATCGCCGTGCTGTCGTGGCGGTGGGTCTTCGGCATCCTCGGGGTCGTCGGGGCGGCGCTGGTCGTGCCCCTGTGGCGATTGCCGGAGCCGCCCCGGGGCAGCTGCCACGAGGAGGAGGCGAACCCGGCCGGCCGCCCGTCGGGCGACCCGGGGTCCGAAGCGTCGGCCGTGGCCGACGTCATCGCCCGGGCCCACATCCGGCCCGATCCCCGCACGGTGCTGCGGGGCGACGACACCGACATGTCCCTCGGGGAGGCCGTCCGCTACGTGCTGCGGGTCCGCACCAACGTGATCGTCATCCTGGCCAGCTCGGTGGGGTACTTCTTCCTGTCCGGGCTCAAGGTCTTCGCCATCGTCTTCGCCGTGCACCAGTACGGGCTGAGCCCGTCGACGTCTTCGGTCGTGCTGCCGATCGTCGGAATCGGCAGCGTGGCCGGCCTGGTCGCCGGCGGCCGGCTGGGCGACGCCCTGCTCGGCCGGGGTGTTCTCAACGCCCGGCTCCTCGTGGCCGCGGCGGGCTTCGGGCTGACCGCCGCCGCCGCTCTGCCGGCGCTGCTGGTCCACTCGCTGGCGGTGGCGGCACCGCTGCTCGTCGTCGGCGGCGCCGGCCTGGGCGTCCCCAATCCGCCGATGGACGCCGTCCGCCTCGACATCATCCACCCGGCGCTGTGGGGCCGGGCCGAGGCCATCCGCACGGTGCTGCGGACGGGCGGGGAGGCCGTCGCCCCCCTCCTGTTCGGGTTCCTCGCCGACCACCTGGGGGGCGGCGGGCACCACGGCCTCCAGCTCACCATGCTGATCATGCTGCCGGCCCTGGCGGCCAACGGCGGGCTCCTGCTCCTCGCCACCCGGACGTACCCCACCGACGTGGCCTCGGTTCACGCCTCGCTGCAGCGATCGGCGGGCTGACTAGGGCCGCCGGTTGGAGAGGCGGGCGGCGGGGAAGAGGTGGCCCGTGGGGGGGCGCCAGCGGCTGACGAGGCGGGAGCGCTCGGAGTCGGCCCGGCCCGCCGTCCCCTGGGACGTCGGACCGGCCGGGCCGGGGGCCCGGTCGGGCGCGGCCGGCGTCGCCCTCCCGAACCGGTTCCGCCGCCGGCTGACGTGGGTCTTCGTGGGCGTCGTCGGCGTCAGCTCCGGGCTCCTCGCCGGCGGCACGTACCTGGCCGGCCGCCACTACCGCACCCGGTCGTTCACCGATCGGGCCGTCTACCAGACCCGCATCGACCTCGCCCTCACCGCCGACGCCCGGTTTCCGGCCGGCTTCGACCACCTGTCCGACATCTACCGCCAGCTCGGCGGCGTGGAGAGCCTGGCCATCGGGCCCGGCGGCGCCCACGAGGCGTCGCTGCCCGGCCTCGGTCCCGAAGACGTGCCGGCGGCGCTGCGGCGCACGATCAACGACCGGGACATCGTCATGGCCACCACGAACGTCGACGGCACGCCGTACCTCGTGACCGCCGGCCGGCCGGCGGGGACGGGTGTCGAGCTGTACTTCTTCTACTCCCGCCGGGGCCTCATCGACAGTCTCAACACCGTGCGGGACTGGCTGCTCATCGGCTGGCTGGCCCTCATGGGGCTGGCGGCGCTGGTGGCCCGCCGGATGGCCCGGGCCACGCTGCGGCCGGTGCGGGCCACCGCCGGGGCGGCCCGGTCGCTGGCCGAAGGGCTGCTCTCGACCCGGCTCCGGGCGGAGACCGACGACGAGTTCGGCGCCCTCGCCTCCTACTTCAACGACATGGCCGAGGCACTGGAGCAGAAGATCAACGACCTGTCGGAGGCCCGCGACCGGGAGAAGCGGTTCACGATGTTCGCCGCCCACGAGCTGCGGACGCCGCTGGCGGGGATGAGCACCGCCGCTTCGCTCCTGGAGGAGGACGTCGGCGAGCTCCCCGAGCGGGCCCGCCGACCGGCCGAGCTGCTCGTCGCCGACGTGACCCGGCTGCGGGGCCTCGTCCTCAACCTGCTGGAGCTGGGCCGGCTCGACGCCGGACTCGACGACGTCGCCTGGGAGCCGGTGCCGCTCGACGACCTCGCCGACACCATCGCCCGGCGGGGGCACTGGCCCATCGACGTCGCCGTGGAGAGCGAACCGGTGGTCGTCCTGTCGGAGCGGTGGGGGCTGGAACGCATCATCGTCAACCTGGTGGCCAACGCCGTCCACCACGGCGGCCGCGGCGTGTGCGTCAGGGTCCGCCGGACGGGCGACCTCGGCGTGGTCGAGGTGTGCGACGCCGGGCCCGGGATCCCGGAGGACGTCATCCCCCACCTCTTCGAGCGCTTCTACACCACCGGCCGGGGCTCCGGGGGCAGCGGACTCGGGCTGGCCATCGTCCGCCAGCACGTCGACCGCCTCGGCGCGGCGCTCGAAGTCCGCACCGCCCTCGGCGAGGGGACGTGCATGGTGCTGACGCTGCCGTCGGCGGCGGCCGAGGCCACCCCACCGGAGTCCGTGGAGTCGCCGGAGCCGGCGGAAGCGGACGGCCCGGAGGCGTTACGCAGCTGTGACCGGAATTCCGGTGAATTGCCCCTCCCCGGCGGGAACGTGTTGGACAGGCAGAGATTGTCAGAGAGCACACGAGGCCAGTCATGAGCGCTGAACCGGGCCGGCACGTCGAAACGCGGCACCCCCGTCCCGCCGACCCGCCGGGGTACTGGTGGAAGCACGCAGGAAGCGGGTGAAGCCCTACCCGCCGATCGGGGACTACGCGCTGATCGGGGACTGCCACACCGCCGCCCTCGTTTCGAGCACGGCGTCGATCGACTGGTGCTGCTTTCCCCGCTTCGACGGGGGCGCCGTCTTCGGTCGGCTGCTCGACTGGGAGCGGGGCGGCCACTGCACCATCGAGCCGGCGGCGGAGTCGTACCACTCCTCCCGGGAGTACGTCGACGGCACGCTGGTGCTGGCCACCACGTTCCATGAGGCGGGCGGCGAGGCAAGGCTGCTCGACTGCTTCACCATGCGCCGGGGCGGGGCCCGCCATCCCTACCGGCAGCTGCTGCGGGTCGTGGAGGGGGTGAGCGGCACCGTCGGGCTCCGGACCCTGGTGCAGCCCCGGTTCGACTACGGTGCCACGCGGCCGTGGGTGAAGCGGCAGGGCCCGGGCGGGATCTACAGCGCCGTCGGCGGGAACGACGCCCTGATGGTCAGCTGCGACGCCGGGCTCGAGCCCGTCGACGAGCACGACCTCCGCGCCGAGTTCTCCGTCCGGGCCGGGCAGCGGGTGCGGCTGTCGATCGTCTACTACCGGGCGGAAGCCATCGACCCGACGCCGCCGCAGGTCCCCGGCGCCGAGGAGCTCGACCGCCGGCTCGACGAGACGGTCGCCTGGTGGCGGCGCTGGGCGGGCCGGACCACGCTGAAGGGCGCCTACGCCCCCGAGGCCCGCCGCTCGGCGGTGGTGCTCCGGGCGCTGGTCCACGCCCCCACCGGGGCGGTGGTGGCCGCGCCGACGACGTCGCTGCCCGAGAGCCCGGGCCACGGCCGCAACTGGGATTACCGCTTCAGCTGGATCCGCGATTCGCAGTTCACCGTCCGGTCGCTGACCGAGCTCGGCTACAGCGAGGAGGCCGACGGCTTCCGGCGCTTCGTGGAACGGAGCGCGGCGGGCGGTGCCGACGCCCTGCAGATCATGTACGGCGTCGGCGGTGAACGCCGGCTCACGGAGCTGGAGCTCGACCTCGAGGGCTACCGGTCCTCGTCGCCCGTCCGGATCGGGAACGCCGCCTCCGGGCAGATGCAGCTCGACGTCTTCGGCTACGTCCTCGACCTCGCCTGGCGCTGGCACCAGCGCGGCCACTCGACCGACGACGACTACTGGCGCTTCCTGCGGAGCGTCGTCAACCGGGTCATGGAGCAGTGGGAGGAGCCCGACTGCGGGATCTGGGAGATGCGGGGCAAGCCGCAGCACTTCGTGCACTCCAAGGCGATGTGCTGGGCGGCGCTCGACCGGGGGCTGCGGCTGGCCGAGGCCTGCCTGCGCCAGGCGCCGGTGGACGAGTGGCGCGCCGCCCGGGACGAGATCCGGGCCCGGATCGAGCGCGACGGCTACGACGAGAAGCGGGGCGTGTTCGTCCAGGCCTTCGGCAGCAAGCGGCTCGACGCCGCGCTGCTGCTGCTGCCGATCTTCGACTTCGTCGACTACGACGACGAGCGGATGGTCCGCACCGTCGACGCCATCCGGGAGGACCTCGACGACGGCGGGCTGCTGCGCCGCTACCGCTCCGACGACGGCCAGTCGGGCCAGGAGGGGGCTTTCGTGGCCTGCAGCTTCTGGCTGGTGGAGTGCCTCGTGCGCCAAGGGCGCCTGGCCGACGCCCGGGACGTCTTCGAGCGGGCCGCCGGCGCCGGCAACGACCTCGGGCTCTTCGCCGAGGAGTTCGACCCGGCGCAGCGGGCGCTGCTCGGGAACTTCCCCCAGGGCCTCAGCCATCTTTCGCACATCGCCGCCGCCGTGGCGCTGAGCAGAGGCTTCGCCGACCCGGCGGCGGGCGGCTGAGGCGGGCAAGGGAGCGCGCGACGCCGATGAACGAGCACGTGCTGCTGGTGGAGGACGACCCCATCATCTCCGAGGGGACGGAGCTCCTCCTGGAACGGGCCGGGCTGCGGGTCTGGGCGGCCGACGACGGCGCCAAGGCCGTCGAGGTGTTCGGGCAGCACCGCTTCGACGCCGTCGTCCTCGACATCCTGCTGCCGACGCTCGACGGGCTGGAGGTCTGCCGCCGGATCCGGCGGGTCTCACAGGTCCCGATCGTCATGCTCTCGGCCCGCTCGGAGACCGTCGACGTCGTCTCGGGCCTCGAGCTCGGCGCCGACGACTACGTCACCAAGCCCTTCCACGGTCCCGAGCTGGTGGCCCGGGTCCGGGCGGCGCTGCGCCGGGCCCGGGCCGACGAGCGGCCCTGCGTCGTCCGCATCCACGACCTCGAGATCGACAGCGCCGCCTTCCGCGTTCTGCAGTACGGGGTGGAGCTGACGCTGTCGGCCACCGAGTTCCGGCTGCTCCTGGAGCTGGCCCGCAACCCGGACCGGGTGCTGACGCGCGACCTGCTGCTGGAGCGGGTGTGGGGCTACGACTACCTGGGCGATTCGCGGCTGGTCGACATGGCGGTCAAGCGGCTGCGGCACAAGCTGGGCGACGACCCGGCGGCGCCGCGCTACATCGCCACCGTGCGGGGCGTGGGCTACCGCTTCGTCGGGGCGTGACGCCGATCGGCGCAAGCGGCGTCCACCGCACTGCAACCGTTGGGTCACAGCTCGGTTGCATCCGCGAACCGGGCCCGGAACGGTGATCGGCGGCGGGTAGGTACGGAATGAAAACGCTTCGCACGTCGAAGAGGGAAAGAAGGCAGGGCTATGAGAGCAATGACACACCATGACGGGACGACCGCAGTCAGCCGGACGGAGAACGAGGTCTCGGTGCACTGGGGCGGCGTGTTCGCCGGCCTCGTGATCGGGCTCGGGTCCCTCGTGCTGCTCAGCTCGTTCTGGATCGCACTCGGTTTCGGTTCTGACCAGGGCTGGGTCGCCGACAACCTCGGCTGGTGGCTGGGCGCCATGCTGCTGGTGGCGCTGGCCATCGGCGGGTACGTCGCCGGCCGGTCCGCCTGGTCGGCGGCCTCGGCGTCGGTCAACGCCGCGGTGGTCTGGGGCTTCACGGTGATCGCCCTCACCGTCGCCGGCGGCACGACGCTGTTCAGTTCGGTGAACCTGAAGCCGCTGCTGGCCCGCCCGGGCGGGACGAACGCCGCCGGCCCCTGGCTGACGTTCGTCGCCCTCATTCTCGGGCTGCTGTTCGCCATCGGCGGCGCCGGCGCCGGGGCGGGCGCCCGCCGCGGCGCCGATGCCGGAACGGGATCAGAGGTCACGATCCCGGAGGACGCCACGACCCGACGGACGACCGGCTACCAGCAGCCGCATTCGGCCTCGGCCCGCTGACCGGACGGGCCCGATGCACCGGGGGCGCCGCCGGCTCAGCCCGGCGGCGCCTCCGCCCGTGAGACCATCGCCTCAGAGCATCGTGACGGCCGCCGTCGAATCCCCTTCCGGGGAAGAGCACCGTTGCCGAGCCGAGGAGGTCGCCATCGCGGTCGAGGTTTCCGGGCGTACCCGCCGCACGGCGCTGGCCGTCGCCGCCGGGCTGCTGTGCGGGTGGTGGGTCACGGCGCTGACGCCGTTCAGCGCCGGCGCCACCGTCGCCGTCCTCGCCTTCGGGGCGGCCGAGGTCGCCGGGGCCGAAGTCCTGCGCCGGCGCCGGCGTCCGCACCGCCCTTCCGGCGCCGGCCGGCGACCGGCCCTTCGGGGCGTCGCCTATCTCCCCTGGGTCCTGGCCGTCGCCGGGCTGGCCGCCTGGGAGCTCTTCGAGCTCTTCAGCCTTCCCCGCTCCGCCCATCCGACGATCAGCTCGCTGGTCGACCCGCTGCTGGCCCACCACGTTCTCCGGTGGCTGGCCTTCGCCGGCTGGGCCTGGCTCGGCTGGGAGCTGGCGCGGTGACGAGCCGGGCCTGGGGCTACCTCGGCTGGGCGGTGGTGGCGGCCTGCTTCGCGGTCGTCGAGCTGGGCGCGGTGGCGACGCGCCGCTGGGCGACGGTGGCCGACGCCCTGCGGGCCCTCACCCGGCGGCGGACGCTGCAGCTGGCCTGCCTGGCCGGCTGGTTGTGGCTGGGATGGCACTTCTTCGTGCGATCGTCCCGATGAGGCCGGACGGGCCGCTCCGTCACCGGGTGCCGGTCAGGGCCCGCAGCGTGGCCAGGGACCCGGCCAGGGAGCGGGAGATGTGCATCTGGCTGGTCCCCAGCCGCCGTCCGATGGCCGCCTGGCTCATGCCCTGCCCGAAGCGCATCTGCAGCACGAGCTGGCGCTGCCGGGGCAGCCGGGACACGAGCGAGGCGAGGAAGACCCGGTCCTCGATCAGCTGGTAGCCCGGTTCGCTCACCGGGACGTCGCCGGCGGCGCCGGTCCCGGTGTCGCCGTCGAGCGTAGGCATCTCGAACGTCGCTCCGGCCTCCATCGCCTCGACGACGTCATCGGCGGAGAGGCCGAGATGCTCGGCGATGTCGGCGACGGTGGGGATCCGGCCGAGCGTCTGGGCCAGGTCGTCCCGGGCCCGCTGGATGTCGAGGAAGCGGTTCTGGATCCGCCTCGGGACCCGGACCTTCCAGCGGTGGTCGCGGAAGTGCCGCTTGAGCTCGCCGAGGATGGTCGGGGCGGCGAAGGCCGGGAACGGGATCCCCCGGTCGGGGTCGAAGCGCTCCAGCGCCTCCAGGAGGCCGACCAGCGCCACCTGGACGAGATCCTCGAACGACTCGCCGCGACCGGTGAACCGCCGGGCCAGCCGCCGGCACATCGGGAGGTAGTGCTCGACGAGCTCCGCCCGCAACCGGCCATCGCGGCCGGCGGCGTACCGGCGGTGCTGCTCGACCACATCCTCGGCCCATTCCCTGATCGCTGCGACTGGCACCATGCCGATGTCGGTACCCGGCCGCCGTAACCGGGGCGCTATCTCTCTGTAACAAACTGATGTCAGCGTCGGACGGGCCGTCCTACGACCGCGGCTCCTGGTCGGGGTGGTAGGGCACGACGACGATCGGCCGGTGGTCCTCGGTCGGAGGGGGTGAGCCGCTGGGGGCGAAGCCGAGGCCCCGCCCGGCGCTGACGGCCGCTTCCCGCACCAGTTCGGGCGTGGCGCCGAGGGCGTGGACGACGACGACCCGCTTCACGTCCATGCCTCGAACATGCCCGTCCGGCGAACGGTTCACACCGCGGCGGCGTACTCCGCCGCCGCCGCCCGCAGGGCGAGCCCCAGGCCGGGGCGGTCGGCTGCCGGGCGGAGCATCCCGTCCTCTGGGACGAGGGCGCCGTCGAACAGCAGCGCTTCGAGGCGGAGGTGGTCGTGGAACGCCTCCACGTGCACCGCGGTCGGGACGGCGCAGCAGAGATGGGCGTGGAGCGTCGGGCTGGTGTGGGCCGACAGCGGCACCCCGAACGCCTGGCACAGGGCGTCGGCGGCCAGGAAGCCGCTGACGCCGCCGCAGCGGGTGGCGTCGGCCTGGAGGACGTCGACGGCGCCGGCGGCCAGCATCCGCCGGAAGTACCAGGGATCGTGGCCGTACTCGCCGGCCGCCACCGCCATGCCGGCCGGCGCCCGGTCCCGCACCAGCCGGAGCCCGTCGAGGTCGTCGGAGGAGACGGGCTCCTCGAACCAGGCGACGTCGAAGGCCGAGAACGCCTCGGCGAAGGCCAGCGCCTCCCTCCGGTCGTAGGCGCCGTTGGCGTCGACGAACAGGGCCACGTCGGGGCCGATCGCCTTGCGGGCGGTGGCGACGCGGTCGATGTCGTCGGCGGGGTTCCGGCCGACCTTCATCTTCACCATGCGGTAGCCCTGCGCCGCCCAGCCGCCGAGCTGCTCGGTCAGCTGCTCGGGCGTGTAGCTGCAGAAGCCGCCGCTGCCGTAGGCCGCCACCGCCGGCCGGACCCGGCCCAGCAGGTCGGCGAGCGGCAGGCCGAGCAGGCGGGCCTTCAGGTCCCACAGGGCGGTGTCGGTGGCGGAGATGGCCGTGGAGGCGACGCCGGCCCGGCCGATGTTGCGGACCTCGCGGACCATGGCGGCGTAGGCCGCCGGGACGTCGGCCGCCGAGCGGTGCCCGTCGCCCCGCACCGCCGGGAAGAGGACGCCGTCGGCGACGGCGGCGGCGGCGCCCGATCCGTAGGCGTAGCCCAG
>Ga0070741_10008229_pt1 | contig 21071 bp, 9 predicted proteins | sample Coa_R1_4_FD_66440 | JGI IMG/M metagenome (GOLD analysis project Ga0070741, IMG submission 66440) | Surface soil microbial communities from Centralia Pennsylvania, which are recovering from an underground coalmine fire - Coalmine... | ecosystem: Environmental > Terrestrial > Soil > Unclassified ...
GTCCACCCACAGAACCTCGGGGGCCGAGCCGGCGGGAAAGAAACGCGCCGCGTCCCGGAGAGCCGAAACTTCGCGGAAAATGCGCGATCGGTCGGCTTGCCAGTCATCGGCGACGCGCAGCCGGCCTAGCGACTGTTTCAGGATAAACCGTCTTTGAGGCGCTTCGATCAGCAGCACGCGGTTCGACACGCCGCCGCCCAGCTCGCGAATTTGCGGCTGGGCCGAAAAGGTTTCGCCGCGGCTGCCCAGATAGGCTGCGCAATTTTCAATGGTCAGTTCGATCGGCACAAGCCTGCCGCTATCCCCTATTTTGACCGGCGCAGCACCGGATAAAACTGCGTGAATACGTTGTCGGTCTCCCCGTGCTGGTGGTGGCAATCCCAGCACGCCTCTTTAGGAAATGCGGCAGCCGCCGGAGAAAGCGTCTGGTTGGGACCGGTGAAATTAAAGTACGCCCAGCGGTCGGGGAATCGGCTGCTGTCCTTCACGGCGGCTTCGAGACCGGTGAACCGGTCCTCAAAATGGCCCTGGCGGTTAATGGAAGCCTGCGACCCGGCGCTGAGAGTTTCCATAACGAGAATGGTCTTTTCCGGAAACTGGCCCATCCTTTTGTAGTGCTGATAGGCTTTGGGGTGAAGATAAAGGTTATGGAAACGCGGCTCGCGCGACGCACCTCCGGCTTCGCTGTAGCTCATTCCGAGCGAAGCGCCCACGAAAATCCACTCCCGGTAGCCTTCGGGGCGCAGCAGCTCGTTTTTGAGCGAAAAACGCGGTTCTTCGGCCTCTGCTTCCGGAGGCGACGCGCGCAGGCCTGCCCAGGCCAGCAGGCATATCAGGCCGATCGTAGGAACCCACTGCCGCATGCGGTCGCCTCCTGCGCCCGCTTCGAGAAACTTTCCGCGGGGCAAAGTGTTTCAGGCACTATTGTAAGATGATTGGGGATTTCTGACTATGCCACTACGCTTACTGGTGCTGGGATGCACCGGTTTCCTGGGCTGCGGCCTGGCGGCGACGCTGGATAACGCCTCTTTGAGCGGCCAGTTCTTTTTTGTGCACCTTCTGGTTACTTCGGCCAACGGACAAGCGGCAAATGCGCAAAATGTAGCCGGCGCGATGACCTTTGACGGAAAGGGCCGGTATACCTACTCCGGGCAGACCGCATCGGGGCCGGCGTCTCCCGCAGACTCCAGCGGCAGCGGAGCGTATACCGTAAACGCCGCCGGAACCGTGACTCTCACCAACCCGATCCAGGGAGCGTTGCAAATCTCGGCGCGGCTGGGAGGCGACAGAAACGTGCTGGTGGGCGCAACTACCGAGTCCACCACCAATATCAACGACGTCTTCATTGCCATTCGCGCGCCCTCCACGGCCGTGACCAATGCCGTTTTGAGCGGCGTTTATACCGGCGCTTCTCTGCAATTTCCCAACGGCCAGTCAGCCGCGGTGAAATCGGCCGTCGTTTCCCTCACCGCAGCGGGAAACGGCCAGTTTTCAAATGTGACCGCCGTTGGGCACTCGGCGGATCAATCGGGAACCACCTCCAGCCAACAGGCGGCCGGCTCTACCTACGCCATCAACAGTGACGGCACAGGAACGGCGAATTTCGGAAGCGGGGCAAGCCTGTTTACCGGCACGCGCGCGATTTTTGTCTCGCCGGACGGCGCATACATCCTCGGTTATTCGATCTCCGGCGGCATCCGCGACATTTTCGCCGCGACTAAAAACTTCGGACCTTCGGCTTCCGCCGCCGCTTTCAACGGCCGGTACTGGATCGCCGAGCTGCTTTTGGATCCGGGCCGTTCCACCTTTTGCGAGGACAGCTCGCAGCCGGCAAGCTACAGTTTTCAAGCGGCTAGCGGAGTCTTGCAGGCTTTGGGAGACGGGCGCGCGCTTTACTCCGAGCGGCTGCACCTGGACGCCTCCGCATGGGATTATTCCTTTCTCAACTACTATTCTGTGAATTCCGACGGCACCGGGTCTTTGACGCCTCTTGGCAATACCTTGAATAACATGGCGCTCGGGCCCGCGGTCAATGTCGGCGGAACCCAGCGCCCGAATACCGTTGTCGGGGCGGAGATCGGCGTGGTGAATCAAAAAAGCTGCGAATATGGCTTCTTCTTCGGGGTCCGCGCTCCCGACACTTCTGCCGGAACGGGCGTATACATCGATCCCGCCGGGGTGGTGAACGGCGCATCTTTCGCGCCGTACCCGAGCCCGCTGTCTCCGGGAGCCATCACCAGCGTTTTCGGTTCGGGCCTGTTTTCCGGTCCCAAGCCGCTGCAAGCGTCCGTCTTGCCTCTGCCGACCATACTGGGCGGCGTGCAGGTGCTGGTGAATGGAACAGCGGCGCCGTTGTTTTATGTTTCATCAAATCAAATCAACTTTCAGACGCCGTTCGGATTGAGCGGCAGCTCGGCGACGATTCAAATCAGCAACAACGGAGCCCTCTCAAACCAGGTGACGGTTCCGTTAGCGAGCACGAATCCGGGCATTTTCCAGTATGCAGACTCGGCCAGCTTGAACCGCGGGATTGTGCTGCATGCGGATTTTTCGTTCGTCACTGCAAGCTCTCCGGCTCGGCCGGGAGAGACGGTCATTCTCTACCTCACCGGACTGGGTGCGCTCAACCCGGCCGTGCCTACCGGAGCCGCTAATCCGACCTCGCCTCTGTCCAACGCGGCCGATCCAGGAATCTTTGTTCTGTTCGGCGGGGAAGCCTCAACCAATATCGCTTTCGCGGGAGGCGCACCGACTTACGCCGGCCTCAACCAGATCAATGTGACTATCCCGCTGACGGTGATTTCGGGGCCGAACGTGCCGGTAGCAATCGTCACCAGCAATGCTGTGACGGATATCGTTGATATTCCTATCAGCTTCTGAGGCGCCACAGCCTCGCATGCCGGGAGAAGCGATGGCTGGCCATCTGTTTTCCCGCGCAAGGGGGGCGCTGCGCGGTGGCAGCGCCCGCAGGGGAAAAACGCTAACGGTTTGGGTTTGTCGTGCTTGGATTCGTAGTGCTCGGGTTCGTGCTGGCTGGATTCGAGCGTTTGCCCGACGAACCCGCCGGCTTCACATCCAAAGTCTTATGGCCGCTCGCATCGGTAGATTCCATGATCCGCACGCGTGTGCCAACTGCCACGCTCGGATCTATATTGGCGGTCATGTTCGGATCGCTCAAGTCAAATTTTTGCGTGCGGTTGCCCCGCGTCGTCACTTCTAACGATTTGCCGGCGGTGTAATCCTTCACCTCCCCGGTGATCGTCCGGGTCTTGGCGTGACTCGTGCTCGTTGTGCTGGTGGATTGGCTGGGGCTTGTGCTTGCCGGGTTCTGAGAGCTGGGACTGGTACTCTGGGTCTGCGCGTAGCCGGCGCCTGCCATCGCCAGCGCGGCGGAGAAAACTGTGCCCAAAATCTTTCGATTCATGGAAACCTCCTCCACCGCTCCCGGTGCAATTGGCGTACCAGGGCTTCCCTGGGGTTTTCGGGAACATCCGTGCGCGCCGACCGTATTGTCAATCACTCCATAGCTGCCCAGCGGCTGACGCAGAGTTTGCAGATTTTATATACCTGTCGTGCTGCGCCTCACGGAGTTGCAGCCGGGGTCCAAGCGGATGCCGCTCTGCGTCAGAGAACGCACGCGGGTTCGGACGCAGCAGCACAAATCCCGGCTGGGGCAGAAAGCAATGAGGAGCGGCAGATTTAAGAGCCGGGGATAGCCGCCGAGATCAAGTCCAGCCGCGGCTCACCGCAGCTTGCCAAAATTTCGGCGAACGCGGCGTCGCGCAGGCGCAGCACTTCGCGCCAGCCGGTTCCTTGCGGATGGACCGGCGGGCGCAGCACCACTTCCACTGGAAACCGCCGCAATATCCACGTCTGATCGGGCAGCACAAGGCGCGATCCTCGAATCGCGACTGGCGATATAGGAAATCCCGCTTCGGCAGCCGCTTTGAACGCTCCGAGCCGGAATGGCCGCAAACCGGGCGCCCGCGTAAAGGTGCCTTCCGGAAAAACCAAAACCGAGGACCCCGAGCGCAGCGCCTGGCTGATCTTTCCGGTATCGCTGAGACTTTGGTCTGCGGCGTTCCGGTCGACCAGCAGGTACCCGAGCTTGCGGAGAAACGTCCTTAACAGGGGCACGCTGGCCAGTTCTTTCTTGGCGACAAATAGAAAAGGCCGGGGCAGAGCCGAAACCAGGACCAAAGCATCCAGATAGCTGGCATGATTCGCCACAAACACCAGCGGGCCGGGCTCGAGCCTCTCGAGACCTTGTACGTGAACTTGTATGCCCGCAAATCGCAGCAGGATCCGCGTCACGAGCCGTATCCTCTGCGCCGCCCGCGTGGGCTGGCGGGACGCGAGGAGGGCGACCCAGCCGGCCAGAAACGCCCCGCCAAACAGCGCGTAGCAGTAAACCGAATAGAGCGCGCGAGCGGCCAATTTGGCTTCTTCTGCAAGCGAGCGGATAGCCCACCGGGCGCAGAGACGCGTCCACTGGGTCAGAGTGCGGGCGCGGGAAAGAGCCAGCGTTCCTTGCTGGTAGGCCTGGCGGGCCGCATCGCGCCGGAGTTTACCGCTCGAGGTTTTCGGAAGCATGCCAGGGCTGAGCAAAACTACGTCATCAGCCGGCATTCCCAACTGGAGGCTGAGGCGGCGGTTGATCTCCGCGCGCAATCCCCGCTCCCGGGCCGGATCGCCTCGTTCGCGCGTTTCAGCCGCGATTACCAGTTTTTCGGTTCCCTGGTCCGGGTTGTATACGCCGAAAGCCGCCACACAACCCTTGCGCACCCCCGGAACCTCAGCGGCAAGCGCCTCGATCTCCTGTGGGCACAGATTGCGCCCGCCTTTCAGGATGAGGTCTTTGGCCCGGCCGGTGACGAATAACTCTCCGTCGGCCCAATATCCCAGATCGCCGGTATCCAGCCATTCCCCAAAAGCGATCGCTGCCGTGGCATCGGGCCGGCGAAAGTAGCCCGACATGGACGAAGGCCCGCGAAACTGGATATGCCCTTCCACGCGTTCCGGCAGCGGGTTGCCCTGGTCATCGACAATACGAATTTCGTGACCGGGGATGGGAGTTCCTACCGAGGCAAAGGCAACCGCGCGAGATGAATCAGAAACCGGCACGGCCAGCCGCCGGCGCTCCAGCGCCTCCCGGTCGATGAAATCAAAGCGCGGCATCCGGTTCAGCGGCGGCACGCAGAGCGCGACGGTGGACTCCGCCAAGCCATAGACCGGCAGCATAACTTCGGGCCGTAGACCGTATGGAGAGAAGCGTTCTGTAAATCGGCCGATCGTCTCCGCACGAACGCTTTCAGAGCCGTTCATGAGCAGGCGCACGCAGCTCAGGTCCAGGCCCTCGAGCGCTTCGTCCCGCACCTTGCGCGCGCACAGGTCGTAAGCGAAGTTTGGCGCCACGGAAAGAGTGGCCCGCCGGCGGTGAATGGCCCACAGCCACCGCTCCGGACGGCTAAGAAACTCCATCGGCGAAAGCACGGTCAGCGGCATCCCGTAGAAGAGACTCAACAGCCAGCAGCCAATCAGACCCATGTCGTGGTACAGCGGAAGCCAACTGACGCCGGAGTCGCCGGGAGCGATGCCTAAAGCGCTGCCCAGCGCGCGAATGTTGGCCATCAGATTGGCGTGCGTGAGCAAAACTCCTTTGGGATTTCCCGTGCTGCCGGAGGTGTATTGGATCAGAGCCGGGCTGCCCGCTCCGGGCAAAATTTCCAGCGGGATGTCCGCCCCCGATTCCGCGCGCCCCGCGGCGCTCTCGCGCCGCAACTGCCGGGCCGTCACAACATCCGCAAGACTGGGTATAGCAGGGCGCAACAGGCGAGCTAGACGCTCCACACGCTCAAACGTAATCAGCAAGCCGGCTTCCGCATCGCGCAAGATGCTCGTTTGACGCGCGGCGAACTCTTCGATGCGATCGGCGCGATAGGGCGGATACATGGGAACCGGGATCGCTTGGGCGAGCTGCACGCCCAGAAAGCAGTAGAAAAAATCCTCCCCGGTGGGCAGCATGATGGCCACGCGATCTCCCGCTCCGACGCCGCGCCGCCTCAGTTCCCGCGCCACATCCGATGCGCCGCGGGCGAGGCCGCCATATGTGATGATCTGCTCCTGGTCCGATTTCTGCTCCGCCCGCAAGTAGAGATGGGGACGAGCGGGGTTCGCGGCTGCATGAAAATAGAGCGCGTCCAGAGGACTCGACGCGCGATCCGGGACGGCGCTCTGCGGGGGCTCCGGCGCCGCAGCCTCCCAGCGCGGCGGTAGAGGTTTTCCTTCCGCCTTGAGAACGGCCAGCACCAAGTCACCCGCCGTTTCCACCTCGCTTAGGACCGCCTCGGGCAGTGCTATCTGGAACTCGGATTCCACGCGCGAAAGCAGCTCGACACGTTCGAGACTGCCCAATCCCAAATCCCGCTCCAGCGAGGCTTGCGGACCGATCCAGGAATCATGCCGGCAGCCGAGCTCCGCTACAAAATCGTGCAGAAGCGAGGCCATGCGCTGCTCGACATCAGCCCGATTTGCGGGTGTTTCCTGCCTTGGCATGCCGTGCCTTCAGCTTACGACAAGCAGCCCCGTCGCGGCAGGCGGAACGAGGCGGGAGGTCCTCCGCCATTGACGCCGCGATTTCGGATATGAAAGAATCCAATTCGGCATCATTTCTGACAATAAGAACGGGGAGGACGTCTCGGGCGGATCTGCTCTGATGAACCGTATCATCCTGGCGCTGGCATCTCTGACTTTACTCGCTGGCACCGCCTCTGCCGTGGAGCAGAGTATTCCCAACCATCTGACTCCGCAGGAAGCCGCCAACGGCTGGCTCTTGCTCTGGGACGGCGAAACCATGTTTGGATGGGAGTCGCATGGCGGCGCCCAGTGGAGAATTGTGGGCGGAGCGCTGGTGGCGGATTCTCCTGACGGAGGCTGGCTGGGAACCACGACGGCGTTCGCCGATTTCGTTCTCAAGCTGGAGTTCCGAACAGCCGCCGAGAGCAACAGCGGCGTTTTCCTTCGCGCGGCCAGAGAAGGCGCGCCCCAACAGACCGGCTACGAGATCCAGATCTATGATGAGCACCCTGCCGGTTACAACACCGGCAGCCTTGTCAACCATGCCAAAGCGTCGGAAGCGAAAATCATCCCGGGGCAATGGAACAGTTTTGAAATTACCGCCGCCGGCAGCCACTTCATGGTGCTGTACAACGGCAAAAAGGTGCTCGACGCTGCTGACACGCAGCACGCTGTAGGCGTCATCGGGTTGCAGTATAACCGCGGACAAAAAATCGAATTCCGCAACATCAAATTGCGGCCTCTAAATCTGCGGCCCATCTTCAATGGAAAGGATTTAGGCGGATGGGTCAAGGCGGAGCGGCCCAACGCAAAATCCTCGGCGGAGTGGTCCGTGAAAGACGGCGCGATTCACGTTGAAAAGGGGCCGGGAGAGATTGAAACCGAGCTGACCTGGGACGATTTCATTCTCCAGCTCGACATTCGATCCAATTCGAGAAGTGCGCTGCACCACCCGAACAGCGGGGTGTTCTTCCGCGGGGACAGAAACAAGTTCTGGTCGGGCTATGAAGTGCAGATCCGAAATGAATACAAGGAAGGCAATCGCTACGCGCCGGTTGATTTCGGCACAGGGGGGCTATATCGCCTCCAGGCCGCGCGCCGGATCGTGAGCAGCGACAACGTTTACTTCACCTGCACGATCGTGGCCCAGGGGCGGCAATTCAGCGTGTGGATCAACGGGTTTCCCGTGAGTAATTACTACGACACGCGGCCGGAGGGCGCCGACGCCCGCACCCAAGCCCGCCTCGCCGCTGGCGCGCTCAGCTTGCAAGCCCACGATGCCGCCTCCAATTTCGATTTCCGCAATATTCAGATAGCGCCCCTTCCCAAGCGAGAGTGACTTCCATTCGGGCGGCCGCCGTACGACCACCTTACGCGAGCCAGACGCCGCGTCGATTCCACTAGGGCTCCGGCCGTATTGCTCCCGGAGTAGACCATGGGTCGAATTGCGTCCCGCCAGCCGGCCCCCGTAACCTGATTCTGCGCATCCCCCCGCTTCACGGCGCACCGGTCGCACCTGGTCAAGTGACGCTGGCAGTGCACCGAGGGGGATATGCGAGTTCACGTTCATCTGCTCATAACAACGAGGCTGGCGGCGACTCTCTTCTTCGCCGCCGGCGCCGCGGCCGCCGGCCCGAATCGCGCTTTTACGGGCTTCTATTCCCTGAGTAACGTGACGGACCTGGGCCGCCAGGTCCGGCTCACCATCTCCCTGGACATCGTCAACCGCAGCGGCGCCGATGTGAAAAACGCGGCGATCTGGCTGGAACATTCGCCGCACCCGGACAAATCCACGAAAACGTTCACCGGTATTTCACTTCAGCAGCGGCAACAGATCCACTTGGAAGATCAGATCACCGTCAGCAGCCAGGAATACTCCCGCTGGCTGCATGGATCGCTTCCCAGCTTCTGGATCGCCTACAAGAACGGCAAAGGGCAGCAGAAGCAGCACAGGATCGAGCTTGCGCCCCTGCGTGGGGGAACGGGGGCAGGAATATGAGCTGCCAAGCCGCGCTGCCTTGCTCCGTTCTGCTGTTCGCTTTCGCCTGTCTTGGCCAGCAGACGATCACCACCGTTGCCGGCGGCGGTCCCAACCATCTGGCGGGGACAGCCTCCAACCTGAACAATCCCGCCGGCGTCGCAACGGATGGTTCCGGCAATTATTACATCGCGGCGCCGGCCCAGAGCCGCGTCTTCAAGGTCGACACGCTGGGGCAATTGACCGTATTCGCAGGAAACGGCACGCCCGGCTCGGCCGTGAACGGCGCCTTGGCGACGGACTCTCCGATGTGGTGCCCAACCGGAGTAGCGGCCGCCCCTTCCGGCGACATTTACATCGCCGACCAGTGCAACAGCGTCGTGTACAAAGTAAGCGGCGGCGTCATCACCACTTTTGCAGGCATCGACGGCTCGTTCAATTTTGATGGAGACGGGATCGCCACGGCGCATAGTCTCTGCGGGCCGGTGGGAGTAGCGGTGGACGCGGCCGGAAACGTGTATATCGCGGACCAGTGCAACAACCTCGTCCGGGAGGTATCGGGCGGCCTGATGATCACAATCGCAGGCGCCGGCCTCATAACTCTATCGGACCCTTCCGGCGTGGCAGTGGACAGCATGGGAAACGTGTATATCGCCGATCAAGGCAACAATCTGATCCGCAAACTCACCGGCGGAGCCCTTAGCATATTTTTGGGGGATGGCGATGTCGCTCTTTCCGGTCCTGCCGGCATTGCCGTCGATAGCGCGGGGAACGTCTACATTGCAGATGCGGGCAACAACGTAATTCGGGAAGTCAGCGGGCATACAATCACCACGATCGCCGGAAATGGAAATTTTGACTACACCGGCGACGGGGGAGCCGCAACCTCAGCCAGCATGGCGGGCCCCACCGGGGTGGCGGTGGATGGCGGCGGCAAGGTTTATATCGCTGACGAAGGAAACAATGTCATTCGCGTTGTCTCCGGAGGCATCATCAACACCGCTGCGGGCAACACGACGCCGGGCTTTAGCGGCGACGGCGGATCTGCGCTCAATGCAAGCCTCTTCTTCCCGCTCGGCGCGGCGGTGGACAGCGCCGGGAACCTTTTCATATCCGATAGCGGCAACCAGCGCATTCGGAAAGTGACGCCGGGCGGCGCGATCACAACTGTGGCGGGCAACGGCGGAAACGGCTATGATGCCGGAGCCGCCGATGCGGTGAATACAAGCCTCAATAATCCCTTTGGCATCGCCGTAGACGGCGCAGGCAACCTTTACATCGCCGATGAAAGCAACAACGTCGTCCGGAAGGTGACGCCCGCCGGAGTCATCAGCACGGTAGCGGGAGGCGGCGCATTGTGTCCAGATGCCGTAGACACGCTGGGCGATGGGTGTCCGGCCACCAGCGCAAAACTCTCCCGGCCGGAAGCCGTGGCCTTCGATCCGACCGGCAATCTGTACATAGCCGATCGCGGCAACCGCCGTATCCGCAAAATCACCGCCGGGATTATCAGCACCGTTGCAGGCAACGGCTCGCTTTCCTCCACCGGCGACGGCGGCCCGGCTACCGGGGCGGGAATTGGAAACCCGTACGGCGTCGCGATCGACAAAGACGGGAACCTGCTGATTGCCGACAACTACAATTGCGTCATTCGCAAGGTGTCCGGAGGAAACATCAGCACGGTGGCCGGAAACGGCTCCAGCTCAGCCACGGGCGACGGCGGCCCGGCTACGGCGGCCGGGATCGGCTGTCCCTCCGCGGTTGCGGCCGATTTGGCCGGCAATTTCTTCATTCCCGACAGCTTCAACAACGTCGTGCGGATGGTGGACAGTTCGGGAACGATCAGCACCATTGCCGGCGATGCGGCAAACAACAGCCAAGGCTTCACCGGCGATGGAGGGCCGGCGACAACGGCGACGCTGGCGTGCCCGATTTCCCTGGCTCTGGACTCCCAGGCGAATATTTTCATCGTCGATGAATGCAACCAGCGCATCCGGCGCGTCACAGCGGCGGCAAACCCGGCCGGTTCCGTCACGCTGACAAGCAGCGGCAACCCCTCGATCTATGGCCAACCGGTGACTCTCACCGCCGCCGTAACTCCGGGGTCGGCGACCGGAACGGTCGAGTTCTTTGATGGCGCGAATTCCCTGGGCTCGGCTGCGGTGACGGCGGGCAGCGCGTCGATCACAACGCCGGTTCTGACGGCGGGGAGCCATTCCATCACCGCTCATTACAGCGGTGATAATCAGTTCGCGGGCGGCGCGTCGCCTGCCTTCCTGCAAACCGTGACGCCGGCGAATACGAGCACCGCCGCATCCAATGCGAGCGCCACGTATGGAGACACTGGAGTCGTGCTGGCGGCGGCGGTCACCGCGAATGCGCCCTCCGGGGCAGTGGTCAACGAGGGCACGGTGACTTTTACGGTCACACAGAACGGCAACCCCGTTGGCTCGCCGGTGTCCGGGCCGGTTTCGAATGGCTCTGCGACGGCATTGTTTTCTTTGGGCGCGGCGGGAGCGGGCAGCTACAGCGTTGCAGCCACGTATAATCCTGCCGCGGTGAACCCGAATTTCACAACCAGCAATGACCTGAGCAAGACGCTCACCGTGAATCCCGCGAGCACCTCAATTTCACTGAACGCGTCTGCCATCGCGTATGGCGCGACGGGAATAGCCACGGTGACTGTCACGGCCGGCGGAATGCCGGCGGCCGGCGGCGTGACGCTAAGCGTAGATGGGTCTGCTTTGCCCAGCCAGGTTTTGACGGCCGGCTCCGCTACGTTCAACATCCCGGGGCTAAGCGCCGGAGATCACACGCTGAGCGCTTCTTATCCGGCGCAAGGCAATTTCTTGGGGAGCTCCGCCGCAGGCACTCTCCACGTAAACAAGATCGCCAGCTTGACGATTTTAGCTTCTTCCGCAAATCCGTCTGTGTTCGGTCAATCGGTCACGCTGACGGCATCCGTTTCGGGCGCGGCCGGCGTCCCGACCGGCAGCGTGCAGTTTTTGGACGGCGGCTCTCCACTGGGCGCCAGCGCGCTGCAAGCCGGAGCCGCCACACTCGTAGTCTCTAACCTGAGCGGCGGACCCCATTCGATCACTGCCCACTATGCGGGCGACGGAAACTTCAATGACAGCACGTCCGATGCGCTGGCGCAGTCGGTGTCCCGTGCCGGCGTCTCCATCGGCGTTGTTTCGTCGCTAGCCCAATCCGTAGTGGGACAGCCCGTGACGTTCACGGCAACGGTTTCGACGAGCGTACCGCCCTCAGCAGGCGTTCCTACCGGAACCGTGCAATTTCTCGCCGACGGGTCCAACCTGGGCCTGCCGGCGCTTTTGACCAATGGCAGCGCCGCGCTTACCACCTCCGCCCTGGCGCTCGGACCCCACACTATCACCGCCGTCTACTCGGGAGACGCGAATTTCAGCGGCGCAGCGTCTGCCGGTGTGGCAGAATCCGTGGGGCAGGCGGCCACCCGCACCTCCGTGACTACCTCGGGGAGCCCCTCCGTCTTCGGAACTTCCGTTACCTTCACAGCGGCGGTGAACGTCCTGGCGCCCGGTGTGGGCCCGGCGGCGGGCGCCGTGCAGTTCGCCATTAACGGCGTCAATTTCGGCTTGCCGGCGGCTCTGAACAATGGAACAGCCTCCGTCACCGCCGCCCTGGCTGCCGGCACGTATACCGTAGATGCCATCTACACGGGAAGCGCAAATTTTCTGTCAAGCAGCGGCGAACTGACTCAAGTAGTCAGCCCGATGCCGACAGCAGCGTCGGTGTCGGTCGTCCCCGGGGCGCGCCAGTACAGCGATCTGGCGAGTTTCACGGCTACATTAACCCCCGCGATGGCCAACGACGTCACGCCCGCCCAGACGGTCACCTTTCTGATCGGAACACAAACTCTGGGGACGGTCAGCCTGGTTGCTAATGGCGGGATCCTGACGGCCACTCTGTCTAATGTTCCTTTGCTGGAGCCGGCGCCTTACAAAACGCCGCCCACCGGCCAGATGGCGCCGGGAAGCCACGTTGTGACGGCCGTATTCGGCGGGGTGAATGCGAATTTTACGGTCACGAATCCGACCACTTCACTGACGATTACTCCGGAAGACGCTCGCGTCAAGTACACGGGCGCCCTCGCGGCGTCCACCACAACATCATCCTCGAATACCGCGATAGTGACCCTCAGCGCAACCATCCGCGATATCAGCGCAACAACGGATGCGGCAGGCGACGCCAGCCCCGGCGACATTCGCAACGCTTCGGTTACGTTCGTCAACCGCGACAGCGGAAGCCCGATCGCCACCGTTCCCGTCGGCTTAGTAAACCCCGGCGATAGCACGACCGGAGTCGCAACGTACAACTGGGTCGTCAACACCGGCTCTGCCTCTTCAACCAGCTACCGGATCGGCGTCATTGTCGGGGGCTATTATCAGCGGGACGACTCGAGCGACAATGCTACCATAACGATCACGCGCGCTGGCAATGGCTGGGTGTCAGGAAGCGGCTCCCTGCTGTTGCAGAATCCCGCCGGGCAGGCGGCGGGCGCGCCCAATACGCTCGCGAATTTTAACTTCAACGAGAAATTTGCCGGGGCCGGCAAAGCGATCCAGGGCAACTTTACTCTCACCTTGCAGAATGGAGGGCATATTTATCAGATCGCGGATCAGCCTCTTGCCTCCTTGGCCACACAGGCCAACGGAAATGGAGCGACCTTCGATGGTCTGGTAGCGGTTCAGGATATTACCAACCCCGCAAATCCCATTACTCTGGACCCAAGCGCCAATTTGCAGGTCAACATGACCGGCAACACGCTGGGCATCACCGTCTGGAACCAAGCTGGAGGCCTGTGGTTCTCAAGCAACTGGGACGGCACGGAGACAGTACAGCAAGCTCCGGCCAGCGGCAGTTTGAAGATTCACTGAGTCACGATCGGGGGCGCCCGTATCGCACGCGAGCGGCTCGCTCCGTGCGCCCGCAACACAAGGCCGCCCGGCGGAAGGCAATCGCGGGATCTCGCGCCGGGAAGGGCTACGCCGCCGCGCCTAGCGGGGAGTGAAGCTGAAGTTGGATAGGGCCACTTGATCGCTGCCGGGGATCAAGAATCCGAAGTTGCCCACGGTGAAGTTGCGGCCCGGCGCGTTCCACTCGTCCAGGGTGACCCACTTCTCCCCATCATGGATTTTGTGGACGATAGAGGCCGCCGTGATGTCCATTTCGATGGTGTAGTAATCTTGATTCGCCATGTTGTGAGGGACCTTCGCCAGTTCTGTCGTTCTTCCATTCACAACCTGGTTGCGGTAGAACGTTTTCTTGTCCATCTGGAACAACGCATAGTTCTTGTCATCGACGCGGTTGGCGAACCACTGCAAACGCCGTCCCCGGCGAAGCGAAACGGTAAAGATAAAGGTTCCGAGCGGAGGGGTAGTCTTGAACAGCACGAAATTGCCGCCGCGATGCAGGAACCAATTGCCTTCCCGAGTCCAGGAACCGGGGTTCTCCCAATCCGACATGCCCCCCTTGGCCACCGCCGGCGCGGCCTGCTGGCGGGAAAGCGTAATTTCCAGCACTCTGTTGTCGCCGCCGGCGATTTGCACTGAGACGGTTCTACCGGCATAGTTCGGGGCCTGGGCGCTGATGGTGTAAGCGCCCTCGGGCAGCGTCAGCGTAGTCTCCGTGACAGGTCTGGGCTGCTCCCCGCGCGGGCGATGGTCAGGCGGGCGTCGGCGGGCGAAATGTTCAGCCGCAGCACGCCTGTGGCCCGTTCCATCGCCAGCTCATTCGCGGTAAGCTGCACGGTCTCGCCTGCCGTAAATCGCCTCTGGATTCGCTTCGGGCGATACTGCTCATGACGCAGCTCGATGGTATGCTCCCCCGGGCTTACGTTCGACTGGGAAAAGGCGCCGTCGGCTTGCACGGCGCCGATCAGCCGTCCTTCCAGAAAGACTTGCGTGCCAGGTTGCGCGCCTTTAATGGAAAGAGACGCGACCGTGGGGATAGGCCGCAGCTTGAACTCCAGTTTGCTCTCGCTGCCCTTCCGGATCTCGACTCGCTGCTCCGGTTCGTCCTGAAAGCCCTGCTTGACGACCCGCACCGTGTACTGTTTCACCGGCAAATTGGGGATTCGCAACTGGCCCCGGCGGGTCGGCCTGCGCTGCTCCTTCCCGTCCAGAAAAACGAAAGCGTTGTCCTCGCCGGTTTCAACAACGAGGGTCCCGACATTCTTATCCGATTGCAAATACGCCGTCAGCGCGGGGGCGGGACCGACGGCCACGATCATCTTGCGCTCATTGGCTCCCTCGCCCAGTTTCAGCTCGTGATTTCCCGGGCTGATGTTAGGCAATTCGAGCCCGTTCGGCCCAACCTGGCCGGCCGGCTGTCCGTCCACGCTCACGGGAACACCCGTGAGACTGGAGAGCACTAGCGTTTTTCCGCCCAGGTTGCTGACGGCGACCGCAACGATTTCTTTCGCCGCCAGAGGAGCAGTAATCACGGGTGCAGCTCCCGGCGCAGACTCGAAGGTAATGGCCGCTTGTTCCCGGCCGCCGGCAACTTTCAACGTGTGTTTGCCCGGCGCTACATTGTCCAGCACAAACTGCCCGTCTTGCAGATCCCCTGCCGGCTGGTCATCCAGCAGCACTTTGCCGCTCTCAAGATCCGTAAAGACGCGCACGCTCTGCGGCAGCGGCTGCAAAGCAAGATCGAGGGTTGCCGGCGCTCCCGCTGCGGGATGAATCGTCGCCACAGAAGGCTGATATCCGTCAAGTTGCGCCTCGACTTCGTAAGACCCTTCCGGAAGCTCAATTTTCAGGTTCGACGAGCCGCGAGCTTCGTTATTGATACGGATTGCCGCCCCGGGCGGCGTGGTGCGAATCTCGACCGGGATGGTTCCGGCGACGACACCCGCCTTCCGGGAGCGCAGGCCGGCCACCACGCCCACTACCGCCAAGACAAGTACGGACGCAGCCGCAATCGGAATCCATATTTTCGATTTAGCGCTCGACGGCGGCGCAGGGATGTTTTTCGCCGCCTTGGCAGCAGCCTTCGCGGCCGGTTTGGGCGTGGCAGGGCGCTTCGGAGCCTCGGGAACACTCTTCTTTCGCTCCAGATCAGGCGGCGCCGGTCGGGGTTCGGCAGGTTCGGCCGGCGCGGCCCAATTCTGTCCCGCTGCGGGCGCTTCTGTTGCCAGTGGCTCCGGGGCGGGGGTGAGGCTCAACCTCGCCCGCTCGGGAGCGGCCGGCCTTGCGGAAGGGTCGAGCATCGTTTCCGCATATTGCTCCGCATAGTTGTGTAACGGACGCTCCCCAGCCTCGCTCGCGGTGACCTCGACATCATTGGCGAAGCGAGGTGGAGAGGCCGGAGGTTTTTGACTCGGCCCGGCCTGGTGGGAGCCCGTAGGCCGCTCCCCTTCGGGCAGAGCCTTGCTCAGCGTGCCGTATAGCAGCGTCAGCCGCGTCTCACGCGGGTAGGTCGAAAGGCCTTCCTGCACTTTCACCAGCGCCGACGCGATATCGCCGCTGGCCTGCAACTGCCGGGCCTGCGCGACGCACTGATCTACAAATTCCTCACGTTTTTTGTCCCAGGCGAGCGTGCGCAGGCTCTTGGCCAGAGCGTGAGCCGGATCCAGTTCGAGCGCCTGCTGCGTCAGTTGTTCTGCGGAGCGCCAGTCCTTGTCGAGGACGGCTCGCGCCTGCTCGAGCAAAGTGTCGAGCAGGACGGCCCGGATGACGGGGCTTCGATCGTCCAGTTGGCGGGCCCGGCGCAGGCACTCAATGCCTTCATCGATTTTGCCCTGGTTGCAGAGTTCCTGTCCCTTCCCCAGCAGCGCTTGGGCTTCGGCCGCCCGCTCGATGCCTTGACCCGCGAGCTTCTGCAACTCGGTGAGCTCGGCGTCGTCAGGAAACTCGAGCAGGGCCTCTTTCAGCAATTCCATGGCCCGGCTGTAATCGGCCGACTCCAAGTGCCGGTCAATCTGCTCCACCCACCGGACCTTCGCCTCGGCCCGCGATTGCTGCTCGCGCCGCTTAATGACGCGCTCGATCTCAAAATTCAGGCCGGGATACTGGGCGTAAATCGTTTTCAGAATTTCCCATTGCCCCAGGGCCTCGGTGAACTGATTGCGCTCCTCATGATTGCGGGCCTTGGCGACGATCGAATTCACCAGGTCCCGCTTGTCGCGCATCAGCCGGAGCGCACGCTCGAAATGCGCCTCCCCGGGGTATTGGTCGAGGGCCTCTTTCAAAATGTTGACCTTCCGCTCGAGGTCGGGCTCCGCCTCGACTTTGGCGTCGATCTGGGCGATGGTGGCTGAAAGACCTTGCCGCTGGCGCTCCTCGACATCAAATTTCAGGGCCTGAAACAGGGCGTTACCGGGATGTTTGGCGAGGTACTCATTGCAAATGGCCAGCGACTGCGCGAAGTTCCCGTCTTCCAGAAGCCGCCGCGCCTCGGCGTAGGAATTTTTGATGGCGTCGTGTTCCGAGCGGACCTGGTTGTAGAAATTCTGGTAAGCGGCGCCGCGTTCCGGAGCGGAAGTATCGGGAGCTCGCCGGTCCAGCTCCAGCAGCCTCTCCAGCTTGGTGAGCGCGGCGCTGACTTCGCCGTTCTGCCAGGCCTCGAGCGAGGCCTGGTAAAGCTCTTGTTTTTCCTGCCGCACCCGCACGTATTCCTGCTCTTTGCGATCCACCTCCGCAAGCAATTGCAGGGCGCGGCTCTCCCTGGGCTTGAGCTGGAGCACGTTTTGCAGCGCCTGCCGGGCGTGGCTGAAAGCATGATTTTCGATATGCTGCCTGGCGAGCCGGAACCAATCGTCGATTTTCGTCTCGCTTCGCTTGCTCTCGACGTTGCTTTTCAGCGACAAAGCGGCGGCGTTGTTCGGGTCAAGCTGAAGGACCTCCTGGATCTTCTGCAACGCCAGCGGGTACTCCTCCTCCTCGAAGCGCGTCCGGGCGCTGTCGAGCAACTGCATGATGGTCTTCTGCCGCGTCGCCTGATCGATTTGCCGCCGCAAAAGCGCGATGGTCGGGTCGACATGCCCTTCCGCTTCGAGCTCGCTGAGAATCTCCATGGCAAACTGATAATCGGCTTGCTCGAAGGCCCTCGTGGCGCGCTGGATCCGCGGCTGGATGCGCGCCGGATCGAAAAACTCGATCGGCTCGTTGCGCTGCGCCTTTTGCAGTGTCTCCGCCAGTTCGCGGGCGCTCGAGAACCGGTGCCACGGCTGCTTCGCCATGGCCTTGTGGATCACCCGGCTCAAGGCCTGGCTTACGGCGGGGTTCAAATCGGAAACCGGCGGCGGAATCTGCTGGAGAATCGCCTGCGCAATCTCGCCGGTCGTCGACCGCTCGAAAGGACGCCGACGGGTAAAGGTCTCGTAAAACACGACGCCAAGCGAAAAAATATCGGAAAGCGCCGACGGCGGCTTCATCTCGATCTGCTCGGGCGCCATATACAGGAGAGTCCCTTTGTGCCCCATGGTGGAGCGCGCATCCACCATGTGCGCCACGCCGAAATCGATGATCTTCACCGAGTCGTCTTCCATCACGAAGATGTTGCTCGGCTTCAGATCCCGGTGCACGAGGCCGCGGTCGTGGGCGGCCTGAAGGCCGCGGCAGGTTTGGCACATGATATCGACCGAGCGCTCTACGGTGAGCCGATGGCTTTCGGTGCGGATCAGGTGATCCAGCGTCACCCCGGGCAGCAGGGGCATCACAAAGTACGGCTTGTTGGCCCCATCCTCTTCGAATTCCCCGATGTCAAAGATCTCGACGATGTTCGGATGGCTCATGGAAGCCAGCACATCGCATTCTTTGTAAAACAGATCGAGAGCCGTGCGGTCGGGAATATCCCGGATGGTTTTCAGGGCCACTTCCCGCTTGATCAAGGAATCAAACGCCTTGTAAACCACGCCCATCCCGCCTTGGCCCAGGATTTGCCTGATTTCGTAGCGGCCCTTGATTTTCGTTACGGCCATTTGTTCCGCTTCTCCGCCTGGACTGTTACCTGACGAGGGCCTGGAAAGCGATGCAGCCCCCTTGAAACGGGCCGGCTCCGGATCGCGACGCACGCCGCCCCAGTTCTCCCGCGCTTCTACCCCTTCCACCCAGCGAGGCGAGTGTTTACATCGAGCCCGCAAGGACGCCCTGTGGTCACCCTTGCGCCTTCAGATAGCTTTTTCGATCCCAGCCCCTCCACTTCGCAAGGCTTCGCTTCCGGTCAAAAGTTAATTTTAATAGCAGAGCCACCGGAAGAAAACCGAAAAACAGCCTTTATTCGCTGGGGCATGGAGGAATTCGGGCCTTGCCCGAGCGCCTTGCGGCAGTTCGTCCAGCCCGGTGAAGCGCGCCGGCAATCAATATCTGGGAACCGATTCAAATTTCGGGGGTGGATCAGGCCGATCCCGCTACCACGTTGACCGCTACCGAGCGCCGGCAGGCGCTGAGGTACTCGAGCAGCAGAATCATCTGATGCTCGACGTCGCCGGAAAACCCGCAGCCTGACCCGCACCGGCGGCACTCGTATTGAGCAATATCGGAGGCAATTTGGCGGCGGGAAACCTGATCGGAGTACAGGGCCGATTCCAGTAAGCAAGCGCCCAGGTAGCTCGCGATATAGCGCAGCTCGCTGGTCGAAAGCCCTTCTAGGAACCGGCGCGTCTTCTTCCGCCGCTCCGTCACGGCCACAGCCGAAAGCGCCCTCACTAAAGACGCCCGTTCACTGGCAACTGGCAATTGCAGCTCCTGCGGCTCTCCAATAACTATGCGGTATTTAGATTATGGAGCAAGACAAGGCGCCGGAGCAAGATGTAAATTTCCTCAGAGCACCACTGATCGGTAGTGCCCTTACCTGAAATTCAGCGCTGTGAACTAATGACCAGTTCCGAACGATAAACCTGACCGAAAGACGGCGCCGCACGCCGGGCCGCCCAGAGATCCAGCTCGATGCCGGGCCGCCACTTTACGAAGACACAGATCCGTCCTTCCTGCGCCTCCGCCTCTACTGACGTCACAAGCTGGCGATGGCCGCGATCAAGGCCATCGGCGACTCGCAGGAGCGGCACAAGGAGCGCGACGGCGCGCCGCTCGTCGGGCTTCAGCGTCCGGAAATGGTCGTGTTCGTCGCTGGGAAGCGCCTTACGGTGATAGCGGCAGATGTTCGCCACAATAAGCTGTTCCCGGTCCGTGAAGCCGGGCATGTCCGAATTCGCCACCAGATAGTAGGAGTGCTTATGGTGCCGGATCGAGCTGACGTAATGGCCGACGTCGTGCAAATAGGCGGCGGCCTCGAGCAGGCGGGCATAAGAAAGGGGCAGCCGGTGGGCCGAGGCCAGATTGAGGAACAGCGACCGCGCCAGGGTCGCAACCTGACGGGCGTGCGGCAGGGAAACCCCGTAACGGCGCGCCATTTCCATCACCGTGCGGCGCTGTTGCCTGTCCAATGAGGCCGCTTCCGAGGTAACGCGGCGCGCCGCCAGATCGGCGATGAGGCCGTCACGCAAGCCCGCCGGGGAATAGTAAATTGCGCCGCCGGTGAAATGCTCCACGAAAGATTGCAAAACAGCCACACCGGGGATGATGATTTCCGCCCGCCGCGGGCCTATGCCGGGAATGCGCTGCCGGTCCCGGCAGTCCATGCGGATCAGCCGGCGATACAGCGCCTGAATTTCCCGGTATCGCGCCCGGCGTCCCGCGGCTTCCTCCCGGTCGGAACTGCGAATCCGGTTCACGGCGCAGACGGCGGCCGCGGCCGTGGCCGAGGTTCCGATAGCGCGCGCTTTCGCGCAGCGCCCGAGCCGGCGCAACGTCCCGGCAAATTGCTGCTGTATGTATTCGTGGAGCTCGGCAAGTTCCTCTTCTGCCGGCGGATCATGCTGGAGAAAGCTTTCCGTCAACCGGACCGCGCCCAGAGGCAGAGATTTGCTGTATCGGATCTCGCCGCTCTGACTCCAGATGACCTCGGCGCTGCCGCCGCCGATATCGAGCACCAGCATCTCAGGATCCGGCTTGGGCCAGCGGGCGAGGACGCCCAAGTGAATCAACCGGGCTTCTTCCCTGCCGGAGATGACCTGGATCTGCACCCCGGCGGCCTTGGATGCGCGGGCGAGGAACTCGGCCTGATTGCTCGCATCGCGGATTGCGCTGGTCGCCACGGCACGGATCGCGACCGGCTGCCATTTCTGACATGTCGCCGCAAACCTCGCTAGCACGGCGCAAGTCTCCTCTATCGCCTTCTCGGCAACCCTGCCGCTGGTGAACACGCCTTCGCCGATGCGGGTCACCTGTCTCTCGGCGGCCAACAGCTTGTAGAAGCGGCCGGACTCGGTATCGGCGACGGCCAGCCGAATGGAATTGCTGCCGATATCAATAGCGGCGTAAATGCTCATCGAGGAATGCGGCGCAGAACCGACATTATGGCAGTTTTCCGCCGTACGCCCGCCGGCCTCTCCCAACGCGAAGCCGCTTGCAAAGCCGCCGTAAATGACGACGGGCGGCAAAAAGAGCGGTTCCGGCACGGTATAATGGAA
>Ga0070741_10008230_pt1 | contig 21069 bp, 24 predicted proteins | sample Coa_R1_4_FD_66440 | JGI IMG/M metagenome (GOLD analysis project Ga0070741, IMG submission 66440) | Surface soil microbial communities from Centralia Pennsylvania, which are recovering from an underground coalmine fire - Coalmine... | ecosystem: Environmental > Terrestrial > Soil > Unclassified ...
AGCCGCGCCGAAGCGTGGAGGCTGTGGGAGTTCTCGTGGTGGGTGTGGCTCACCCCCGCTGGCCCCGAGACGGCCCTCTTGCTGCCGCTCGCCTGGCATCGGCCGCGCCGACACCTCGAGCAGCTCGGACACCGCCGGACTGTCGCGCTTGCTCTGCTTGCGCTTGTCAGCCTCGCCAACGCGTTCCTCCTTGTGGCTGTTGTCGCCTCGCTGGTCAGCGGTCAGGAGAAGAGCGGTGCGGAACTGCTCTTGAAGGCGGTCACGGTTTGGGGGACGAACGTAATCGCGTTCGGCCTCTGGTACTGGGCGTTCGATCGCGGGGGTCCGGCGCGCCGGATGCAAGCCGATCCCCCGCCGCCTGACTTCCAGTTTCCCCAAATGGAGAACCCGCAGCTTGCCCCGTCAGGTTGGCGACCCGGGCTCATCGACTACATCTACGTCTCGTTCACCAACGCGATCGCGTTCAGTCCGACGGATGCAATGCCACTCAGCCGGTGGGCGAAGCTGCTCATGCTGGCCGAGTCCGCAGCCTCAGCGCTCACCGTTCTGCTAGTCGCTGCGCGAGCGGTCAACATCTTTCGGTAGGAGGGCGGTCACGCACCCGCAGCCGCCGCGCGCCTCGGGTCCGGTGCCGCTTCCTGCGACGAGCAGGCGATCGGGATCGTCACGCACACGCCGCACCCGGCGTGTTTCGAGAGCCGCGCAACACCACCGTGGGCGCGGGCGATCGCCGCCACGATCGCGAGCCCGAGGCCGGCTCCTTCGCTGCTTGTTCCCCCGCCGCGGGCGAAGGGCTCGAACGCGCGCCCGAGGAACTCCTCGGGGAACCCCGTCCCCTCGTCCACGACGTGGAGCGCGACCGCGTCCGCCCGCTGCTCGGCGCCGAGCGTGACCGCGCCCGCGCCGTAACGCAGGGCGTTGTCGACGAGGTTGGAGAGCGCCTGCTCGAGCCGCAGCCGGTCTCCCTCCAGAACGAGGTTCGAGGTCTGGACGTGGATCGCTCGACTGTCCTCGCGAGCTCGCAGCTCGAACCGCGTCGCGATCGCGTCGAGCAGCTCGTCGGCCTCGAGCCGCTCTTTGCGGAGCGGGAGCGAGCCGCGATCGGCGCGGGCGAGCAGGAGCAGGTCCTCGGCCAGCCTGACGAGCCGATCGGTCTCTTCGCCGGCCAACCGGAGCGCGGTACGCAGGGCGGCCGCGCCCTGCTCGTCCTCGAGCGCGAGCTCGATCTCCCCCTTCAGCAGCGTCAGAGGCGTTCGCAGCTCGTGGCTCGCGTCGGCCACGAACCGTCGCTCGCGCTCGAGCGCCTGCTCGAGCCGCGCCAGCATCTCGTTGAGGGTCTCGCCGAGCAGCGCGACCTCGTCGCGCGCTCGGGGAAGCGGGAGCCGCTCTCCTGGTCGCTCACCGCTGATCGCGGACGCGCGGCGCCGCATTGTCTCGACCGGACGAAGCGACGCGTGCGCGAGCGCGTAGGCGAGCAGGGACACGAGCAGGAGCGTTGCTGGGCCGCCCAGGAGCAGCTCCGTGCGGAGCGTCGAGAGCGCCTCCGCGCGGTTCTCCGTCGACGCGCCGACCACGATCAGCAGCCGCTTGTCTTGCGCGTTGGCCGGCACGGTGAACAGACGCTCCCCCGGCCGGTCGAGGAAGCGCGGACCCGCGAAGGCGCGAGTGCGGTCATGCGGGCCGAGGAGCGGCCGGGTCGGGGCGTCGCCGGTCGAGTCGACCACGCGGCCGCGCGCGTCGAGCACCTGCGCGACCGTACCCTCCTGCCACGGCCGACCAGCTTCGCGCAGGCCGCTGTCCGACTGACGGACGAGCGCGACGAGATCGGCCGCGCGCGTCTGCAGCCCCTGGTCGATGGCGTGCGAGAGCGTCCTGTCCAGCCTGACGTAAAGGAACGACGCCGTCCCCGCCAGCACGAGCGCCAGCGCCAGCGAGAAGACGAGCGTCAGCCGCAGGCGGATCGGCAGCCGGCTCAGTGCCCGTCCACCCGCAGCCGGTAGCCGACTCCCCGGACCGTCTCGATGCTCCGGCGCCCGAACGGGCGATCGACCTTCTCGCGCAGGCGGCGAACGTGGACGTCGATCACGTTCGAGCGGTTGTCGTACGCGAAGTCCCAGCCGTGCTCGAGCAGCTCGTACCGCGAGACCGCTTCCCCGGCGCGGCGGAGCAGCAACTCCAGCAGGTCGAACTCCTTCGGCGACAGCTCGATCTCGACCCCCGAGCGCGAGGCGAGTCGTGCGGCCGGGTCGAGCATCAGGTCGCCCGCGGCTAACACCGAGGGCCGCTCGCGCGCCCCGCGGCGGACCAGCGCGCGTAGACGCGCCTCGAGCTCGGCGAACGAGAAGGGCTTCAGCAGGTAGTCGTCCGCGCCGGCGTCGAGACCGGCGACGCGGTCGTCGACGGCGTCGCGTGCCGTCAGCATCAGCACCGGCGTCCACACCTCCGCGGCGCGAAGCCGCGTGCAGACCTCGAAGCCGTCCGCGTCGGGCAGCATCACATCGAGCACCACAGCCTCGTAGGAGACCGACTGCGCCATCCACAGCGCCTCGGCCGCGGTGGCGGCGAGATCGGTCGCGTGGGCTCGCCGTTCGAGCCCGCGCTCGAGAAGGGCCGCCATCCGCGGGTCGTCCTCGACGATGAGTATCCGCATGCACGAAGCCTGACGGGGGCGAGATGAACGAAGCCTGAACGGCGTCACGGTTCCGTCATCGAGGTCGGCTTACTGTCGCCGCGACGGGTGATCCCGACACTGGAGGTGATCGATGCGAGAGCGACTTCCGAAGCTGCTCGTCACGCTGATGCTGATCGCGGCTGTCGCCGTCGGCGCGACTGCGGCCGCTACCGCCGACCGAAGCTCCCCGGCCAAGGTCAAGGCAAAGCCTGCCGACGCCAAGATCAAGGCCAAGCCGGCGAAGGCCGCTGTCAAGGCAAAGCGGGCCAAGGCCACACGCACGGCCCGGCCTGCAACCGCCGGGGCGGCTCGGCTCCTGGCGACCCCGACCCGGACGCAGACCGCGGCCGCCGACCCCGACCAGGTCGAGCAGGGCGACCAGACGACTCCGGACACACCGGCGGAGCAGGCCTCGGAGAACGAGACCCCAGGCGCCGCCGAGTCCGAGTCGACGACCGAATCCGAGCAGGGTCAGCCCGGCGAGCCCGCGGTCGGCCACGAAGACCCGCCCAGCCAGGATGTCCAGCACGAGTGCACCGGCAACTGCGTCGAGTAGCACACTCTCCCTCCCCCGCCAGCAGAGGCCCGGACTCCCCGGGCCTCTGCGCTAGCGGCGGCGACGGCAATCGAGGCAGTCGCCTGAACACGACCTGAACGACGCGCGGACTAGCCCCAATCGTCATCGGCCCGTCATCGACGCCCGCCTACGGTCATGGCGCATGTCCCAATCAACGACCAGAAGGAGGACGACATGCGCAGACGGATGATCAAGCTGATGGCAGGTCTGTCGGCGGTCGCGGCGCTCGCCTTCGGCGGCGCGGCGCTCGCCTCGGCGGCATCGAAGGGGAACACGCCGCCCCCGCCCCCGCCGGCGGCCCAGAGCACGCTCGAGCAGTCCTCGGCAGCCGACGCCGACCAGGTCCAGCAGGGCGACCAGACGACGCCGGACACGAGCGCGGCGGAGTCGGCGACCGAGCAGCCCGAGTCGGCGGCGGAGTCGAGCTCCGAGCAGGTCGCCGACGACGGCCCCGGCGGCCACGCCGACGAGCCGGCGAACGCGACCGCCGACCACCAGTTCCAGGGACAGGAATAGCAACCCCCCGTCGCCTCTAGCTGGTGCAACGAGGCCGCGGCCCGAGGAGGGCCGCGGCCTCTCTCATTCTCTTATGGCCTGATGCCCTTCGGTAGCGGCTCGTCCAGCTCGATCAAGCCGAATCGGACGAGAACGAGCGGAAGCCGCGTGAGCGGGTGCATCTCGCGGCTGTGCGCCCAGGTGCCCACGTACCTTGTCACCGGCGCCCGCGGGTTGAGCCGTCGAATCTCACGATAGAGGCGACCCGACTCGCCATCCTGGTTCGTCACGATCCGGTCGCGCAGGCTCCACCACATATGGAGCGCCACACCCGAGAAGGCGATCGCGTGCGCAAACGCGATAGGGCTCCGGTCAGCGTAGGCGCGCGGAACCTGGTTAGGCGTCCCGCCGATCTCGGTCCGCGCCAGCTGCTGCAGGTGCCATCCGAAGCGAAGCTGCGGAAATGCCCAGTAACGGGCGACCATGTCGGTCGCCGAGTCGAGCGCCGCCGCCCCCTGCAGCACACGCGGATGGCGCGCCACCAGCATCAGCGTCTCCTGCCCGCCCATGCTGCTCCCGATCGCGTAGATGCGCTTGCGGTCGATGCGAAGCCACGGGAGGGCCCGTCGCACGATCTCGGGCATCCGGGCGAGATCGTCGATCTGGCCCTTCCATCCCCACGAGTACAGGGTCAGGCGCCTTCCCTGCCCCTGCGGGTCGACGACGGCGAACGGGCCGAATGCGGGAAGCCCGCCCCAGAAGCGCAGGTTCACCCGCGCCGAGATGCCTCGGCCGTGCGGCGAGATCACGAGGGGGATCGGCGGATGCCGGCGCGGGTCGTACCAACGCGGCAGAACGAGGTAAGCGATGCGGCGCGCCCCGGTGTTGGATACGTAACCGATCCGGACAACGCGGACGAGTTCCTGGTGGTCTTTGAGGAGGTCGCGGTAGCGCACTCGGAACGGGACAAGCGCCCGCAACGCAGCCGGCAGATGCGCCGGAGGCTGACGAGGATCCGCCGCGACTCCCGAACTCAACCCCGAGCCAAAGAACGATCTCGAGACGACAACCGCCACAGCTACGGCGAGCACGAGCGCGGCAGCACCGATTGTTCGGAGAAGAGTCAGCCGGACGATCTCGTTTTCCTAAGCGCCGACTACACCTCTAGCACAGCGACACTCGAGAGCAAGATAAGCACGGATACCCTCAGGTGTTGCACACTCTTCGATGAGCGCCGCCTTTCTCGTTCTTTCCGCTTTCCTCGCCAGCGCCGTCGAGATGATCGAGGCGCTGACCATCGTGCTCGCGGCGGGGGTAGCACGTGGCTGGCGATCTTCGCTCTTTGGTGCGGGTGCCGCCGCTGTGGCGCTGGCAGCGGTTGTCGGTGCGCTTGGCCCAGCCCTCGCGGTCGTTCCGCTCAACGACCTCCGTCTTGTCGTCGGGTCGGTGCTGCTCATCTTCGGGCTCCAGTGGTTGCGCAAGGCGATCCTGCGCGCCAGCGGCTTTAAGGCCCTCCACGACGAGGACGCAACCTTCGCCCGCGAGCTCGAGGACGCGCGCCGCCTCGAGCACGTCGAGCGGGCTGGCCTTGACTGGTATGGCTTCACGCTCGCATTCAAGGGGGTCTTCCTGGAAGGCCTCGAGGTCGCGTTCATCGTTCTTACCTTCGGAACCACGCAGGGAAGCATCGTGCTCGCTTCAGCGGGAGCAAGTGCGGCTCTCGTGCTCGTCGCTGCAATCGGGGTCGCCGTCAGAACGCCGATCTCGCGCGTCCCGGAAAACTCCCTGAAGTTTGCCGTCGGGACCTTGCTGACAACCTTCGGCATGTTCTGGGCGGCCGAAGGCGCAGGCGCGGACTGGCCCGGTGCAGACGCCGCACTGCTCGTGCTCCTCGCTGTCATAATCGCCTCCTCGGCACTGCTCGTGAACATTCTCCGCCGCCAGCGACGAGCCCTAGCCGCATCCGGAGTCGAGGTATGAGCCGTCTCGTCGCCTTCGGTCGCTTCTGGTGGGACTTCATCGTCGGCGACGACTGGCGCGTGGCGGCTGGCGTCGCCGTTGCAATCGCCATCACCCACGAACTCGCCCACACTCACATGAGCGCTTGGTGGATGTTGCCTTTGGCCACCATTGCCCTCCTATATCTGTCGCTGCGTCGGGCGATCCGTTGACACCGCCGGGCTGCGTTCGTCCTCCGCAAGCCGCACTGCCGCATGTTCATGTCTCCGGTATCTCCGGTGATGCCGGTCATGGTTACCGCCTCCGTGGCCTTGTTGCCGTCGTGGGTCGTCGTCGGTAGTGGTCCGGCTGTCGCTATCACCGGCTTACCCGAAGGCTTCCCGCCTGAGCGCCAACCGTGATGTGAATGACGGCCTCATCGCGCGACCAGGCGATCAGGCCGAGAGTACTGAGGCGCTCGAGGGTGTACTGAAAGGCTGCTGCCTGCGCTCCTGATTCGTAGCGCCGGCGGATGTCGATCGCGTACCCCGCCTCATGGACTGGCTGGTGCGACGCGTTCGCGCCCGCTGCGGTGAGCCTGCGTCCGTAGGTCTCGTCGTACGCCGCTCGGGTCACGGTCAGCGCCATCTTGGCGCCGCTGAGGTCGCGCACATGAGCTGCCAGATAGCGGAGGAGGCGAAGCGTCTCGGGACGGACTGCTCGATAGACGGCCGGGTCGCCACCAACGGCGCCTCTAGTTGCGACGCGGAAGTGCAGCCGCCGCGGGTCGTTCGGCAGCCGCCGGAGACTCCCGCGCCTCAATGCATCGGAAAGATCCTCCGACGCGGCGAAGCGCTGGGTGATCTTCGGTGGGTGAAGCACCTGCTCGGCCGTCGGCCCGCGTCCGTGCAGATGCGTGAGGCGGTCGAGCGCGACTGGATCCCTCCGGTAGAGACGAATAATCTCGCGCGCTGCCAGGACCCGCCAGTAGTAGGTCTGCGAGTCGTCGCCGAGCGCGGACAACCTGAGCCACGCCTCACGATGGCGCCTCGGGGAAGAGTCGAAGTAGAGACGGGCCCAGGAGAGGTTGCGCTCCTTGATGAGCCCTCGAACTGGAGTCATTGCGTCGCCCGCGTAGGCGCGCAGCACCTGAGTCAGGTTGCCGATCCCCATGTGGTAGGAGACGACAGCAAGGTCGTAGCGCCCGAAGCGGCGGTAGGCGAACTCGAGGTAGCGCACCGTCGCGCCAAGCGCCTCTCGCGGGTCGAAGCGCGTGTCGACGCGCCGCCGCAGCGCGAGCAGACGCTGGAGTTCGGTTTCTTCGCCGGTCCGCCGAGCGTCGGCGATCAACCGGGTCAACCTTCTGGTCCGTACCAGGTCGACTCGCATCCCGAGGAAGTTGGTGGCGGTCTCGGCAACGATCTGCGTGAGTCCGGCCGCGTTTGCGGGATCACCGCCGGCGATCGCATCCGGCCGCCCCGCGCTCTCGAGCAAGACGATTGACTCGAGGACATCGGCGTCGAGACCGCTGCCGCGAACGGTCCGCTCGACAAGCGGGCGGAAGCGGATGGTCCGCTTGGCGGTGGCAGTGACTCCGCCTGGGCTCTTCGCGTAGAGAACGTGGCTCAGCCCGAAGGCCGCGGCACGCTCATACGTCCCCGTGCGCGAAGGATCGAACTTCAGCGGGTCAGGGGTGACGACCTGCGGGCCGATGATCGCCACCGGCGGGGAACCGTCTCGGTCAAGGAGCAACTCGGCGGCTGTCGCAACCGCCGCAAGCGCGGCAACGCAGACGAGGAGTACGGCTGCGAAGACACGACGACGCGATCGACCAGAAGAGCGGAGACGAGCCGGGATCGCAGCATTGTGCCGAGGCGGGGGCAAGACTCATCGACGCACGCCGAACAGTCGGAAACCGGTGCCAGTGCGAAGGGTCAGCGTTGCGATTCTTGATCGTGGTCTTGGTAGCGGCCGCAGCCGGGCTAATCGTCAGTCAACTCGGCGGGGGAAGCGGATCCGCTCCCCTGACGGTGACGCTCGCCGGGCAGGTCGTTCACGTCGACGCGGGAACGACGGTCGCCAAAGCCGCAGCCAGGTTCGGCTTGCACCCGCACGCCGGCGACCTGCTCGACGTGAACGGAAAGGTGCTGCGAGGCGGTGCAGTGCCAGGCGAGCTCCTCGTCAACGGCCATCCTGCCTCGTCGACCGCGCTGCTGAGGATCGGTGATCGCATCAGCCTCGTCGACGGTCACGATCGGAGAGAGTCGCTCGTCAGGCGCGTCGTTCCAGTGCCGGGCGGAGCACCGAGCGACCCCCAGTTCACCGTCAGTCGGACTCCCGGCGAGCAGGTGGTCGTGCGCAGCGCGCTGGCGGACCAACTCGTCTCCGCGCACTTCCGCCCAAAGCGGGCAGGCCGTCGTCGAGAAGGCAGGCGGCAGCGGCCCGCCGCCAACGAGTCGCCCTCTGGTCCGTCGATGCCAACGACTGGAGGTCGGGAATCTCAGGCCGATAGATCGCTCGGAGCGTGCTCTCGGACGTCCGCCCCGGGTCGATCGTGATCCCTGCACGACGGAGGCGGCGACCGCTCCGCGACCGTCGCAGCCCTGCCGGCAATCGTCCGTGGCATCCGGCGCCGGGGCCTGCACCTCGTCGCCCTCGCTGCAGGGTCCGTCCAGATGACCAACGGGCCGGGTAACCGCTAGACCAGAGGCACGGCCGTTCATGCGACGTCGCTCGCCTTGATCCCGTGACCGGGGCTGACGCATAGGGCGAGCGCGACGAGCTGCGCACGGTCGTGGCAGCCGAGCTTTCTAAGGATGCGGCTGACGTGCGTCTTGGCGATCAGTGGACTGCAACAATCCGTTCACGCGCGAGGCAGTGGAGATCGAGCGCGCCGAGTTCTTTCGCACCCACACCAGCGACCACAGCAGGGCACGTCGGCTCTATGAACGAGCTGCATCACGGTACCCGCTGAAAGCCTGAGACGCCACAAGTTCGACCCCGCCGCCGCCCGGCCTTCAGGAATGAGAATCGTCGCTGGCTGCGGGCTGCTCTCGTTCCAGGGTGTACCAATAGTCGAGTTCACGCACGAGCGCAGCGGCGAGGAGGATCGCGCTGAGTGCGTTCGCTTCCGTCCACTGCTCGTCCGTGATCCGGTGCGCTGTGTTGTGACGGTTGAACTTCGTCCTCATGGGGCTCGCTGTATCCGGCCGAAACTCATCGAGGGCTTCGGCTCCAGCCAGGAAGATAGTGCGCAGACGAAGCTGGAGAATCGTCGCGTCGTCCGGGTGCGTCTCGGCCATCCGCTGGCGGATCTTGCTCGTCCTTGGCATCTCGAACCACAGGTGGGCCGCCGAGGTGAACGCCGACGAGGCGAGCGCCTGGGCTGGCATGGAGTGGCCGCTTCCGTAAGCGGCAACCGCCGCTGTCACTGCACGTCTTTCTCGCGCGAGATCGTCGCCCCGGGCTCCCGAGAGCACCGAGAGCACGTCGTCCAGCACCTCGTCCCGGTGTGACAACAGGAGCATGGCGGTCTCCGCTTCGTCTGCCGCCATCACCTCCTGAAGAATCGCCGCACGCGGCGCCCAGACCAAGCAGTACCCCGTCACCTCGATCCGCTGGATGATCTTCGTTATCGCCTCGATGTCGAGGCCTTCCCAGTTCGGGGGTAGTGCCTCCTCCCACGCGCGCCGCCACTGCTCGGCAACAGCCTGGAGGCTCTCGATCCAGGCTGGGTCGATCTTCGGGAGCTGCAGGCTCCACTGCTCAATCGAGGGCAAGACGAGCGATGCCATCGTGCGCTGCCAGGAATCGACCTGCTCCCGGATTTGGTCGGATATCCGGTTCATCGACTCCAGCCACGCGGGCTGCATCATCCGCTGCAGACCCTCAACCTGTTCGCGGATGCGCTCGGCGGCCGTATTCATCGCATCCAGCCACTCCGGCCGCACGGCTCGCTGAATCGCATCAGCCTGCTGACGCAGCTGCTCACTCAGACGACTGACGCCGCGTAGCCAGTCCGATTCGTCGGACGGTTCCTCCGCTCCCTCCGGCTCCACGTCCGCTGGGTCTTCGTCTCCGTTGTCGTCCGACGAAGGAGCGCGCGAATCCAGCGGCATCTCAGTGCCCGTTCGGATGACGCGCAGGCGAGCCAACCGTCAGCGAGCTGACGAAAGTACCATCGAGCCTGCGCAGGTAGGCAACATCGCCGGCATTGTTCCAGACGGGCGCATACCTCCCGGCGAACAGCAGCAGCTGCCTCTCGCCCGTCGCCGTTGTGATCCATTCGCTCCTGCCGTTGCCCGTGAACACGTACGCGACCTGGCCTGGCGGAAGCACGAGGTTCGTGCCGCTCGTCGTCGCGGGAAACCTGTAGATGTGGACATGCTGCTGCGTCTCGGTGTAGTCGGTGATTTCGAGTCCGGTGAGCGATTCCGAAGTGACGCCGTCATTGCACACACGAACCCACTCGCCCCGTGCGTCGGTGCCCCGCGGGTTGATCTCGCAGATCTGAAGCATCTCGTCCTCCTGGTGTTGCTGGGTCGCGCGAACGCCCAGCGGCTGAACTGGAACGAAGTTCACGGTAGGCCCGCCGTCGGACGGAACGATTCAAAGGGAACGCAGGCCGGGTCAGTTCGCGCTGACCCAGCCCGCCGATCCAGTTCCAGCCCAGCCGCCCAACCGGAGGCGACGACGCGTAGTCTGCCGAGCCTGCCGGACGGGCCTGGCTAGGTGTAGCTTCATCTCGCCAGCGCTGACGAAGAGGGGCGCTTGCTGACGTTCAGGTAGTTACGCCGCCAAGGGGGCGGCTTCAGCGCGGATCTCGTCGACCTCACGCACCGCTGACAAGGCTGCCGGCTCCGATACGTGTGGCTTCAGTGATCGCAACATGGCTGCTCGCACCTCAGCACCGGCGCCTGGCGCCTCACGTGTCACATACCAGGCCGTCGCAAGTCGCTCGAGGTCGGAGACCCCTCGTGCGTCGAGCTTCTCAGCAACGAAGCCAATCTTGTCGGCATGACGCTGAAGCGTTTTCGGATAGATCTCTTGCACGCTTTCGGCCTCGTCGGTGACAGTAATCCGCGGTCCGTAGGGTGGGCGCTGCGCTTGGTAACGGATGAGGCCGTCCGCGAGAAGATCGCCGAGTTCATCGCGGAGATCGAACGAGAACGGGCCGTGCTTGTAGAGCACGAAGTCGTACCCTAGGTCGACGCCGAGGAGATCCTGAAGGATGTAAGTCGCCTTTTGGATATGGGTTTCGCCGCACCAACTCTCCTGCTCTCGCATTCGTTCGACAAGGCTTGTGAGGATTGCTGCGCGCTGAAGTCGCTTCATGTCTCCTCCTCCTCCTTCTCTGCCTTTGCAGCGGCTTCGATGATGTCGCGCCCGTTTTCGCGCACCCACTTGCGTGCATCCTCGCGTCGCTCTCGGACGACGTAGACAAACTCGTTGCTCGGCTCAGGGAGTCGCCTGAGTACCGGCGAGAGGGCAAGCGAGGAGTCGCTCCTGCCATCGCGGTCGCGCACCGGGAACTCGGCTGAGCCAGCAGGCTTCCGTGAATCGGCGTAGCGGACGTTCTCTTCGCCGAACTGCTCCTTCGCTGCCTCGTAGATTGCCGATGCCGCCTCGGGATAAAGAGCGACATCACTGTGCGATCGCTCATAGAAGACGCGGAAGTGCTCTCTACGCGTGATGCGCCAGGCGGGTTCGTGCGCTGCGTCGGCCTCGTCTGCGGCTGCTCTCGCAATCGCGTGCATCACCTCGTTATCAGTCACGAGCAGGTGCTCCTGAGGGTCGGTCGAGAACTTTCCGCCCCGATCAGCAAGCCAGATGGACAGAAAGTCCTTGAGATGGATGTCATAGATCAGCCGCGTCTCGTGGAAGTACACCTGGCTGAACATGAAGTAACGCGCGATCAGGAGCGCCTCGGCGGATTCAAGCCCACCCCGGACAACGCCAAGCGTCGACCGTTGCGCTTCGTCACTCGTCGCCGGCTCGTCGCCCGCTGCCAGATCGGGCGCAGGCGGGAGTATCCGCATCGACTGGATGAGCCTGTGGTGATCGAACCGACCGTACGCCACTCCTGCGTGAACGGAGTCTCGGAGCAGGTAATCGATTCGGTCGGCACCAAAGACGTCACCCACAACCATCTCAGCCAGGATCGCCTCCCAGGTGTCGAACGTGAGATCTCGTGCCTCCTTCGGGCCGAGGGCGACTTTGACGACGTCTGCGGGTTCGGGCCGTGGTCGCATTCCGTCCCAGACGGCCTTCATTTCCTCAGACTCGATCAGGTCGCGAGTGATCTGCTCATGACCTGTGTCGATCGATAGTAAGTCCTTCTCTGCTGCGTGCGAGAACGGCAGGTGCCCGATGTCGTGACACAGGGCAGCCATCCGGAGCACTGACCGCCAGTACTCTCGCTTTCGGCGGCTTGCAGGGACCACTTCGCGGACGGCATCCGAGAGATTCTCGTCCCGCATGGCGACGTCGTAGATCCGTCCGGCAACCTGCATCACGCCAAGTGAGTGCTCGAACCGGCGATGCGTCGCTCCTGGATAGATCAGGTACGTCAGTGCCAGCTGATGGATGTGGCGCAGTCGCTGGAAAGGGCGCGAGTTGACGACAGCCAGCTCATCCGGATCAGCCTCCACGAACACGTGGACCGGATCGCGGATCTCGTTGAACTCTTTCGGCATTCGGCAACTGTAAGGCGTGGCGCTATGAGGTAAGCGCGACCTAATAAGTCGCGTTCGCGAAGACAGATCCGATGCGAGCGAAACATTCAATACGAACATGTGTTCGGTATCATGACAGATCCCTAGGACAGAAGTGACGTCGCCGTGCGGTTGGCCGCACATGGCTCAGCCCCACGGGTTGGCCTGCTCGACCAGCGAGGGTCATCGTGCGCCAAAAGCTCGGGACGGACCACGAGCCTCGGCCCTGGTCGAACGAGCAAGGCCACTAAGTCCGTGCGCCCGCGCGCTCATCCTTCGAAGTTCTGCCAGCGGTTGCGGATGACGTCGCAGTAGCGGGGATCGAGTTCGACGAGGTGGGCGCGCCGGTTGGTGTGGTGGGCGGCGATCATCGTCGAGCCGGAACCGGCGAAGAGGTCGAGGACGATCTCGTCGGGGAGTGAGCTGTTCTCGATCGCGGGGATGATCAGCTCGACCGGCTTCATCGTCGGGTGGTCGCGTGAGGCGGTTGGGGCGGCGACCTGGAGGATGGAGGTGGCGTTGTCGGGGCCGTACCAGCGGTAGCGGTTGGGGGTCATCCGGCCGGCGTTTCGCCCGGGCGCGTGCCCGTGGTAGATCGCTTCGTGCTGGAGCTGGTAGTTCTGGCGGCCGAGCACCATGCGCTGCTTGACCCAGACAAGCTGCTGCTGGTACCGCCAACCTGCCTCGCGGAAGGAGGCGTAGAAGTCTTCCGCGGTCGCGCCGGTCGGGCCGGCGACGTAGAAGGGGGCGGATTCGATCAGTCGCGGCTCGCAGGCGCGCCAAGCGCCGAGCAGCAGTTCGCGGAGGCCGTCGGCTCCGTCGTTGGCGATCGTCAGCGCCTGGTCGGTCTTGCCGACGTAGTCGACGCCGTACGGAGGGTCAGTCCAGATCATCGCCGCCCGCTCTGCGCCGAGCAGTTCCGCGATCACGGCGGGGTCGGTCGCATCGCCACAGATCAGCCGGTGCGGCGCGAGCTCGTACACCTCGCCGGGCCGCGAGCTCGGACGCCGCCGTCTCGCCGGAGCGGAATCCGCGTTCGCGGCGACCTGGGTTGTCGTCCTGGCGCTGACCGCCTGGCGCAGCTGCGTCGCCGTCGGCCGCCCGTCGTGCTCGCGATGCAGGTCGGTGACGAGATCGATCACCGCTTGCTCGCCCTGGTCGCGGAGCAGCGGCGCGAGCGCGCGCGCTTGCGCCTCGTTCCCCACTTGGGGAACGACAGCGGCGACCCGGCCAGCGTCAAGCAGCCGGTAGCTGTGGCTCTGACCGAACCCGAACTCGGACTTGCAGTACGCATGCCAGGACGAGTAGCCGAGCACCGTGTGCGCGCCGCCGTCGTGCAGCTCGACGAGCCGGCGCCACAGCGACGCCGCCTGATCCTTGAGCTCGTCGGTCAGCCGACGCGCCTCAGCCCGGGCGAGCGTCGGCCGGCCGGCGGCGGGCTCGGCAGTTACACGCGGCACTCGGCTCGCCGAATGACGAGCCGGTCAGCACACTCGGTTCTGGTCGTCACGGGCCCTCCAGCTGGCGATCCGCGGGAAGACCCCGCGTGGCCGCTGGCGACCTGCCCGCCGAGAACCCTTATCGCCTTTCGAAACCTACGAGGCGCGGGTGTGGCTCAAGCCGCCCAGACGACTCCCCCCAAAGGAAAGCCCGTCGAGATCACAACAGCATCGTTCGCGGAGACGGCCGCGTACCGGGATCTCGAAGAGTCCGTGCCCCCAAATTATAGCGTCAAGCGCGTCCCTGGAACGCTCGCGGCCGACGATCATGCGTCGGGAAGGGACGCTTAGAAACCGTTCAGTCGTAAGCTGATCCGACAGATGGAATCGATCTTTGGCGTTCGGTGGGCGGCGCTCGAACTGAACCACGTTCAGGCGTTCCTGAAGGGTGCATCGGGCGAGGGGCTGACCTGGGAGGCGAAAGGACACGCCCCGCTGAAGCAGCTGAAACACAAGATCGTCGAGGCCGTCTGCGCGCTCGCCAACCAGCTGGGCGGTTTCGTAATCGTTGGTGCCGAGAGCGAAAGCAAGAGCAGTGAGGGGCCATGGATGCTGCCGGGCGTGGTGAACGACATCAACGAAGACGCACACGACTGGATCTGCCGCGTGCTGAACGGCAGGCTTACGAATCCGCCGCCGTTCGATGTCAGGCGATGGACTCTGCCCGATCAGCGCCTCGTCGCAGCCGTGATCCGAGTTGAGCCCGTCCCAGTCCCGCCGTGCATCACGATCGACGGCCTCGTTTGGCAGCGGATGGTGGCAGAGTCGAAGAAGGTGACGGAGCCGCTCGTCCTGCAAGACCTGATCCACAGAGGTGAAGCGGCACGCGCGGCCGCGAGGGAGAAATCACGCGAGGCTGTGGCACGGCTGATCGACATGGCGCCGCTCGTCGAGGGCGGCCAGGAGAATGCGCGCGTCGCGATCGCGCTCACACCGACCGCAGCGATGAGCGATATCTCCTCACGCCTGTTCCGCGAAGAGTTCAAGGAGGCGCTCGCCCACGCCGCCGGTACCCTCGAGACCGCGGAATGGGTCGCGATGACCGAGCCGCGTCCCCACCGTGATGGCTATGTCCTTTGGCGAGGTAAGGCTGGGCCCGAGTCGTGGGCATGGGCGATGCAGGCCCTCTGGAATGGCACGGTCTGCGTTGAGTTCGCGATCCGGCGACAGACGAATTCTTCTCCGCCTTCCGTGAACACGATCATCGAGCAGGCGTGGTCGGCAGCAGCATCCCTCTTGCCGGAGCTAACCGGGATCCCGGATAAGGATCACGTCCCGACCTTCTTCGCCCTCCAGGTACGGGGAGGCGATCACTTCACACTCCAGTACCCTCAAAGGCTCGTCCGCGCTCCGACGACGGACGGGCCGGTCGAGCGCTGGACGACGATGAGCGAGCCGACGCCAGCCGAGGTGAGCAGCGTGATTCGTGAGCTCGCGCGTGCCGTTGGCGTCGACGCGCTCGAGCCCGGCGGCGTCGCAGGCTAGTCGATCCCGGGTAGCCGCAACTGCGCAGTCACGGCCGGCAGCGCTGTAGAACGTTCCTGCTAGTCGGACTGCGCCTCCGCCCGCGGCCGTGAGGCCACGCGACCTCCTGCCGGCCTGGCATCGACAAGCGCACGGTGCCAGGCATCGCAGAGCTGCACTTTGTCGGACTCTCTTGGTGTTTCGAGGAGCGCAACGCGCGCTGGAAAGGCGGCCGCCGTCCGGATGTCGGCGGCGTCGAAGTGGTATCGGCTCGCCTCAGCCAGAAGGGCCTTGACAACGAGCGGATAGAGGACGGCCGCGAGGAGGGTATGTGCCCATAGCTCCCACTTCGCCGCTGTGGCGTGTCGGCCGTGAATCTCGTGCCGCCTCTTGTAGAGCTCGGTCATCCAACGCCGGACGATGCTGCGCTCGGCGCGCGGCCAGCCACAGAAGAGGTCGGCGATCTCTGTCGTGATTCGGGGACCGAGGCGCTGAGCATCGACCTGACGCGCCAGGCCGACCAGCTGCTCCAGGGCGGCCACGAGCCACACGACGTCCTGCTCCGGCGCACCGTATTCACTCATGTCATTCGCACGGAGAAAAGGGACAACGGATTGCGCGATCGCCTTTGACAACACATCGTTACCGCCCGCGCAGCCAGCCAGGGCGTCTACGAAAGGCTGCCTGTACAGCGTGTCCAGCGGGTGCTTTCCCCCGGCGGTTGGGCGTGCGTCGGCCGCGATTGGTTTCATGAGCTGGAGGCGCTGCACCCGCCCTCGTCCGAACCCCCAGCCTTCTCGCCGTCGGCGGGAGATGGTGATGGCTGGCTTCTTCGAGTTGAAGTCCAGGAACAGGTGCTGGCAGTGCGCAGAGTTCAAGGCGTCGTACCGCTCGTGGAGATACGTGTTCTCGGCGAACCCAGCAAGGGCGAGAAGGAAGACGTGCCGACGGACGAGATCGCGGTTGTCGTCGCCAAGCCGGGCAGTAATCGACCGATCGGTGAAGAAGCACACGGCTGGGTCGACGGGCAGGCCGCGTACGTCACGCAGCCCCGACAGGAGCTCGTCGGCGGTTCCCCGCGTGGGCTCGGTGACCTGCTCTCGAACGTCTGACCACTGGTCGAAGCGGAGCGGCCCCATCGGGATCGCATAGTCGAGCGGCAACCACGGGAGGACGGTGAGCGTCTGGGGCGTGCCCTCGTCTTCGGGCGCCTCGTCTCGCTTGTGGAATGTGAGTGTGTGCTCAGTGATCCGAAGCACGCGCCTCAGCCGAGGATCGTTGATCAGAAGCCGAGCAAGTTCCTGGTCGACGTCCCTGCGGTCATTGCTGCTGTAGAGAAGATTCCCGTTCGCGTCGACGATCGACCAGGTGCGGAGATCGTTCACGCGTTGGTCGTGTGCGCCGGCCTAGCCCTCGATGGCCTCGCCAGCGGCTCGGTCGATGCAGCCCGCGGTCGTGCAGGCGACCACGCGCGGAGGATCGTCGAGAGCAGCCACGCGCTCGATTTCGGAGCGTCCTTCCGTTTCGATCGCCCGGCGCACCTCGTTGGGCAGGGGCCCGTCGGCGCCGTCGATCGCCCAGACGGTGCCGGCGACTTCAACGAGGACGCGGCGGGCCTCCTCGTCGCGCTGGAGCTCCCAGAGCCAGCCCCAGGCATCGGTTCCGGAGCGGCCATGCGTTCCAATTTGGCCATTGATCGTCCACGCCACGGCGCGACTCTACCGTGAGCTCGACGAGGCGATCGGCGTTGGCAGGGAGCTGACAGTCGAGATGGAGCGAGCGCTTCGCGAGAGGCGGGGGCCGTGGAGGCGCTCACGAGCGCGGCTCGTTCGTGACTAACCGGCTGATCTAGCCGAAGATCGCCCGAGGGGCGGACGCCGGGCCACACACACGCGATCATCGGGGCCGGCCACTCGCGTCCCGCCTTGCCGGGGAAGACGGGCGACTCAGGACGCCGAGCTCTCGGTCGCCTCATCCGTGGGCAGCCGTCCGGCGCGCAGATCGCGCGCCCAGCGCTGGGCCACCTCAAGGCTGTCAGTGAGATGGGCGAGCCCCCCGTCGTCGCCGTTCGGATGGTTGTACTCCCCGAGCACGAGCGGCTCCCCATCCTCAGGCGCATACACCCAGACCCAGGAACTCACGACTCCTCCCCAAGAACGGCATCGAGTGCCTCCGGATAGGAAATCACCGCGCCGGGCGGAACCCGAACAACCGGCGCCGGCTCCGACCCCTCCGCCAACAGCGCCTTCGCCGCCGTCACTCGAATCCGCCAGTCAGGGCCGCCATCACCGCGAGTCGCCCCCAAGGCCAACTGCAAGGTCTCAACCGGCGACAGCTCACCCCGCTCCGGGCCCACCTCCGCCGCCTCGCGAAACCCCTCCACCTCCCGGAGCCAGTTCCGAATCGTGCGCTCCGAGCGGCCGACAGCACGCCCCGCCTCCAGCTGCGTAAAGCCTCGGCGAAGCAACTCCGCAGCCCGAACCTGCTTCGGCTTCATCGTGCCCCCCGCCCGAGCGCGAACCAGCGGCACGAGCTCATGACTCCGATCTTCGAGACAATCATCACGTTTATTTTACCGCCGTCGATCATCCCGCCTCCAGCCGCTCCTCCGGTCGGCTGCCGCTGGAACTGCCGGATTCCTGCCGCCCGAACAGTCGCACACACGGTCGCGCCACCGGCTTCGACAGCCAAAAAATCCCTGCACATTGCCCACTTCGCGGCTCTCGCTGATCTCGTCTCGAAAACCGTTATCCGTCGTTAGGCGGATCGAGGGTTCAAATCCCTCCCCCTCCGCTTCCTGAGCCGTTTTCCGCGTAACGGAGCGGCTTAAGGCGCGACGACGGCTCGCGCTCGTTCTCCGGTCAAGTCCGCTCAAATCCGCCTGATCGGGGCGCGCACTGGCGCGCAACTGGCCCGCACCCGTGGCAGCCAAGCGCCCGGCACGATGCCTGCGATGCCGAACTACGCGGGCACAAATCGCGGGAACCTGATCCCGGCCCACGCGGAGAACCGCAACGCCGAGCGGCACGGGCTCTACTCGCGGCCCGAGATCACGCCGGAAGTGCGGGAGCTGTCCGCCGAGCTGGCCGCTCTCGCTCCGCATGTGGTCGAGTCGGACTCCCCCGCCGTGCTCGAAACGGCGCGGCTCATCCTGCTCGCCGCTCGGATCGACGCCGCTCTCGGCGATGGCCGCGTCGAGCGGAACGGGAAGCTCCGCCAGCTCATCGCCGAGCCGCGGCTGCTGAGCGCGCAGCTCGCGCAGTGGTTCCAGCTCCTCGGGCTGACGCCGGACGCGCGGGCAGCGTGGACCCCCGGCTGGGCGGCGCGAAAACGCCGCTGTCGCACGGCTTAAACCTGCCTCAGCTCCTCCTCGTCGAGTGGCGGAAGCCCGTCACGCTCGCGATCCGTCGAGAAGTACCACAGAGGAGGCACCCTCCTGCCAGCTCCAAAGATCATCACCTCGAACGCGGTACAGCCCTGCTTCTTGTACTCGGCGACGACGCTCTCGGCCAACCGCTGGGCGCGCCCTCGTCCCCAGCACTTCCACCACTGGTCACCTTCTGCGGAAGGCCCTGTACCGATCCAACTCCTGACCTCATAGCGCATCCACCTTTGATCATAGGAGCGCAACGGTCGACATAACATCACCGATAGTGGAGGTCGCAACATTAGTCATCGCCGTGATCGGCGTCTCTCGGCGCCCTCTCGCTCGGCTGGCAGGCAGCAATCTTCATTCTCAGCGGGCCACGTGTGAAGGTGTACATCCGCGAGGGCTTCCGCGGGCCCCAAGGGATCATGGTCGCGGCGCCGGAGGTGTACACCGAGGACGGGCTGCGCACCCTACAGCGAATGGGCTACACGGAGGAAGTGCTTGGCGTCGAGGCCGTCAACCGTGGTCGGCTCGCCGTCACCGTAGACCGGTGGTGGTTTCAGTTCGGCAACGGCGTCCTGTATGACAACCCATCCGACCCGCGGAACCCGCAGCTTCCGCACCGACTCGACTCGTTCGCTCGGGCGGCCTGGTGGGCACCGGCCGCGGACCTGCACGATTCGCAAGGCCCGTTCACCGATCAAAGCGGGCATGCAGCAACGCTGCGCGCGGGAGCCGGGCTCGGCAGTGGGCGCTCGGTGTTGAGTGGCAACGCTCTGCTCGTTCGGGCAGGCGAGACGCGGAGGCCCCCGGTCACGCCGCTCGTCCGACTGGCGCGCACACTGGCGCGCAAGGCCCGCAACTGGCTCCGTTGAGTGGAATGCCGCTCGTCTCGAAACGGTTATCCATCGTTAGGCGGATCGAGGGTTCAAATCCCTCTTCCGCCTCGTAGCGCGGAATCCCGCCGGGTGCGGGATTTCGGCTGAACGCACCGCTGCGGGCGCGCTACGCTAGGACGCCACGGAGAGGTGTCCGAGCGGCCGAAGGAGCGCGACTGGAAATCGCGTACGTGTCGAAAGGCGCGTCGCGGGTTCAAATCCCGCCCTCTCCGCCTAGCCGTTCCCGATCATCGTCGGTCCCTTTACAAAATAGTGCTACGGTAAAGGAATGAGTTTCATCTCTCGCAAGAATCAGGTGACGCTGCCAGTCGAAGCGCTGCGGGCTGCCGGCCTGGAGCCGGGAGACGACCTGCGCGTTCAGGCAGTCGGCCCCGGGCGGCTGGAGCTTGCTCGCGTCGACGACCTCGTCGAGGAGTACGCCGGCATCTTCGACGGGTCCGTCTATCCCGACGGCTACCTCGAGAAGCTCCGCCGCGAGTGGCCGTAGTCGTCTTCGACGCCGACGTTTTGATCGCATATCTCGGCCGCGACGACGCACACCACGCCGAAGCGGTCGAGCGGATGCGTAACGCGCTGGCACCGGCTACCCGTCGGTTCCTCTCGGCGGTGAACTACTCCGAGGTGTTGATCGGACCACTGGCGAAGCACGGCGTTCAGGGCGCCGACACGGTCGACGCGATGCTGGTTCGCTTCAACATCGAGACAATCCAGGTCGATATGGATCTCGCACGACGCGCAGCGGCGGTTCGGGCCCACACCCGACTCAAGCTTCCGGATGCCTTTGCCCTCGCGACCGCCGTCCACGCCGAGAAGCGTGGGCACGCCGACGTTCGCGTCGAGACGTTCGACGAGAGGGTGATCAGGGCCCGCAAGTCCCTCCATCTCGGCGAAGAGGACGACACGGGCTGACCGCCGCCGGGCTCGGCGCCCGCTGCTGTCTAGCCGCCGGTGACGAAGGCGACGAGGTCGGCGACCTGCTTGTCGCTCAGCGACGTAAACGCTGGCATGACCCCCTTCGGGAAGCCCGGCACGACATAGGCGTTCGGGTCCTCGATCGACTCGGTCACGTACTGCTCGACGGAACCGCGGTTCGCCTTCTGCGCGTCGGCGGCGACGTTGTCCAGGTCAGGGCCGACCTTCGCGGTCGCGCCGGCGGGCTTGAAGGTGTGGCACGCGTTGCAGCCCTGAGCGCTGAAGAGGGCCTTCCCGGCGGCCGCGTCGCCCTTCGCCGCCGGTGCCGGAGGAGTTGGCTTCGTGGTCGTCGCCTCGGCCGTCGTCTGCTCGCCCGCGGCGGCGCGCTCCTCCTTCGGCTCGCCGGCCAGGGCGATCACGGCGGCGAGCATCCCGGCCGTCAGCAGCACCGTCAGCGCGACGAAGAGGCCGACACGGCGTCCCGGGAAGTTCGGCTGCCAGGACGGAGCGAGGAACGACGACGCCAACGCG
>Ga0070741_10008231_pt1 | contig 21066 bp, 19 predicted proteins | sample Coa_R1_4_FD_66440 | JGI IMG/M metagenome (GOLD analysis project Ga0070741, IMG submission 66440) | Surface soil microbial communities from Centralia Pennsylvania, which are recovering from an underground coalmine fire - Coalmine... | ecosystem: Environmental > Terrestrial > Soil > Unclassified ...
AGTGCAGCGTGACCCGCGTCTACGCGGGGCGTCGCTCAAGGTCGTGCGACGGCGATGCCGATGACGTGTGCGCCGGTTCCCGGCATGCCGTCAGGCGTCGGAGGTCGTGTTCGTTCGCCACGCCACGACCCCCGCCGCCCGGCGGTCCGTATCGGGAGGGCAGCGCGTCGACGGCGGGAGCTCGACGGTCGCACCGCGGCGCACACCGCTCGGATGACCTGCTGAGCGCGCGCGGACTTCGCACGCGAACGGAAGACGTGGTGGAGTGCACCACGCCGACCGGCTGACGTTCGTCTCGCCGTCCGGAGGAGGCTCGCCGAGGAGCCAGATCGAATGAACCAACGAACGACCCGTCACGCGCTCGGAACCCGCGGATGACGGTCGTCAACCGGCGGGAAGGCGACCGATGACCGTCCGCAACAGCGTCAGCGCGAGCTGGTGGTCGTCGTTCGACGAATCGACGGTCGAGACGATGACCTCGATCGGGTGCGTCGCGTCGACCGCGTAGCTGACGTCGCCATCCGAGTTGTGGATGTTCGACGTGACCTCGTGGCCGTTGATCGGCGGTTCGATCCTGCAGTCCTGGCCCTGCTGGTTGCAGATCGAGTCGAGGTCGTCGTGACCGATCAGCCGTTGGTCGTACTGGATGGCGACTTCGGTCGGGTGGTTGAGCCGCTGGGGGGTGTTGGCCAGCCAGGTGCACTCCTGGTCGGTGTCGTCGGTGCCGCGGATGACATCGGTGTGGAGGATGGCGGCGGCGTCCTGCTGTGTGACGAGCGTGCACGGGTCGACGCCGTCGAGCGGCGAGTTCGCGCTGGCGCTCGAGAAGGGCGACGCCTGCGTGCTGTTCGTCGAGCCTGACTTGCTGGCGTTGCCGCTGCCCCCGCCGCACGCCGCCACCAGCACCGCCGCGACGGCGAGCGCCGCAACGCGTGCCGCCATGGTCCTGCTTCCCCGCATGTGCTGCTCCTTGGTCGATCCCCGGCGGGCTGCCGCTCGCCGCGATGACGCGCATCGTCGTGTGCGCACAACGTCGCCTCGATGCGCCGGCACTTGGAGTACCGAGCACGCGCGTCTTCGGGGCTCGAATGTGCGCCCGATCGGGCAGTGGAGCGTGCGCTCGCTGCGGTCAGCAGCCGACGGGCCGCCGGTGACTCACGCGTTCCGGGCAAACCGGCGTGCGGGCAACTAGAAAGCCCGCCATGGCGGGGATGCGCGAGCCTTGGCGGCGACGGTGGCTGGTGGCCGGGGTGATGGCGGGCGTGGCGGTGGTCGCGTCCTGTTCCGGTGGCGGGTCGAAGACGGCGGCGTCGACCGCGGCGACGAGCTCGTCGAGCAGCGCGCCGTCGTCCGACCAGTCGTCCGACCGGTCCGACAGCTCGACGCTGCCGGCGGGCGCGCAGCCCGGGCTGTTCGACTTCAACCAGGACGGTACGAAGGAACCCACGTGCGGCACCGCCGACTTCGGCGCCGGACTGGTCGTGCGCACGTACTGCGACGACCTCTCCGGGTACGTCAACGAACCGGCCCAGGGCGCGACGCTCGTGCCCGGCGCGCTGTTCGGTCTGCCGACCCCACCTGACGATCCGCGTGACCGACCGATCACCGAGGGGGCTTCGGTCGGGGTGCTGCACCTCCAGGGCGCCGACGGCAAGGAGGTCGTCGTGCTGACGCTCAGCGCCGACACCATCTTCGATGTCGGATCCGACGCGTTGCAGGATCCGGCGCTGGCATCGCTCGCCACGATCGCGTCCGGCATCAACAGCAGCTATCCCGGTGCAACGGTGCAGGTGCGAGGACACACCGACTCGACCGGCAGCGCGTCGGCGAACCAGTCGCTGTCGGAACGGCGTGCGGCGGCAGTCGCGGACTTCTTCGCGACGCACGGGTTCGACCGTTCGAAGCTGTCGTCGGTCGGTCTCGGTCAGACGGTGCCGAACTACGCCGAGACGAACCCCGACGGGTCCGAGAACGCGATCGGGCGCGATCAGAACCGGCGCATCGAGATCGTCATCCGTCCGGTCTGAACTGGAAGACTCGACGCCATGGTGAGTTGGAGTGAGGTCGGCGCGAGCGCGCCCGAGTTCGCGGCGCGCGTCGAAGCGGCACTGACCCGTGCGAAGCACATGACGATGGCGACGCTGCGCGCCGACGGCTCGCCGCGCATCAGCGGCACTGAGCTCGAGGTGCGCGACGGCGAGCTGTGGCTCGGCAGCATGCCGCAGGCGCGCAAGGCGCGCGACCTGCAACGTGACGGGCGCGTCGCCGTGCACGGACCGACCGCCGACCCGCCCGACGATCCGAAGGAATGGATCGGTGAGGCGAAGGTGGCAGGCCGTGCCGTCGAGGTCGCGCACGACGACCCGTCGCACCGGTTCCGCATCGACGTCGACGAGGTCGTGTTCACGCACTTGAACGACGCCGGTGACCGCCTGGTGGTCGAGTCGTGGCACCCCGGCCGGGGGTTGGAGGTCGTGGAGCGGGAGTGAGCGCCGCCCGGGCCTGGTATCAGATCTGATACCAGCGTGGTACCCTCGCGGGCATGGACGCCGCACGGACGTTGCGCCGGGCCCGGCTCGCCGCCGGCCTCTCCCTCCGCGCGCTCGCGACACGCGCCGGCACGTCGCACGCCACCCTCGCCGCCTACGAGGCGGGACGGGCGGTGCCGCGCGTCGACACGCTCGACCGCATCCTGCGGGCCGCCGGCTACGCCACCGACATCGAGATCGAGCGGCGGGCGGACGCCACCGACCTGCAGCGCCGGGCGAAGGGCGACGAGCTGCGCGAGGCGCTGGAGCTCGCCGCCATGTTCCCCGCCCGCCACTCGTCGAGGCTGCGCTTCCCGCCGTTCCCGCGCGTGAGGGCGGCATGACCAGCGAGGCGAGCAGCCTCCCCGAGAAGATGCTCGCCATCCACCGCCATCTGCACGCCGCCGGCATCGAGCACGCCTTCGGCGGTGCGCTCGCGCTGGCGTGGTGCACGCAACAGGCGAGAGGCACGATCGACCTCGACGTCAACGTCTTCGTGCGCCCGGACCGCACGGACGAGACGCTCGCCGCCCTGCCACGCGGCATCGCCGCCGGCGCCGCCGATCGCGCGCTGCTCGTCCGCGACGGCCAGGCCCGGCTGTGGTGGGGCACGACGCCCATCGACGTGTTCCTCAACACCACCGACTTCCACGACGCGGTCGCGGCGCGCGTGCGGTGGGAGCCCTTCGGCGGTGCCGAGCTGCCGTTCCTCGCCTGCGAGGACCTCGCCGTCTTCAAGGCGTTCTTCAACCGGACGCGCGACTGGGCCGACCTCGAGGCCATGCACGAGGCGGGCACGCTCGACGTCGCGTCCGTCGCGGGCGTGCTGGCGTCCTTCCTCGGTGCGGACGACGACCGGGTCGGCCGACTCCTCGCGCTCTGAACACGACTAGCGTCGGCACACTCGCACTCGCTGACGGAGGCAGACCAATGGCGTGGGATTTCTCCACCGATCCGGAGTTCCAGCAGAAGCTCGACTGGGTCGAGGACTTCTGCAAGGAGAAGGTCGAGCCGCTCGAGTACGTGTTCCCCTATGCCGTGCGCTCGCCCGATCCGGTGGTCAAGGCGTACGTGCGGGAGCTCCAACAGGAGGTCAAGGACCAGGGGCTGTGGGCGATCTTCCTCGACGAAGAGCTCGGCGGCCCTGGCTACGGCCAGCTGAAGCTCGGGCTGCTCAACGAGGTGATCGGCCGGTACCCGTCGGCGCCGCAGATGTTCGGGGCGGCCGCGCCGGACACCGGGAACATGGAGATGCTCGCCGCCTACGGCACCGAGGAGCAGAAGAAGCGGTGGCTCGAGCCGCTCCTCAACCAGGAGATGTTCTCGGCGTACTCGATGACCGAGCCGCAAGGTGGCAGCGACCCGAACCTGTTCAAGACGCACGCCGTGCGCGACGGCGACGAGTGGGTCATCAACGGCGAGAAGTGGTTCACGTCAGCGGGGCGGGTGGCGGACATCCTCTTCGTGATGTGCACGAACGGCATGTTCGTCGTGCCCCGCACCACGCCGGGCGTGGAGATCATGCCGGAGCCGCGCAACCACAACCACATCATCTACCGCGACGTGCGCGTTCCCCTCGACCACCTGCTCGGTCCGGAGGACGGCGCGAAGGTGCTCGCCCAGCGTCGACTCGGCGGCGGCCGCATCCACCACGCGATGCGCACCATCGCGCAGTGCAAGTTGGCGTTCGACATGATGTGCGAGCGGGCGCTGTCACGGGAGAGCCACGGCAAGATCATCGGCGAGCACCAGATGGTGCAGGAGAAGATCGCCGAGTCCTACGCCGCCATCCGCATGCTGCGCCTGTTCGTGCTCGAGACGGCGTGGAAGATCGACAACACGTCGACGCAGGAGGCGCGTACCGACATCGCCGCGGTGAAGTTCACGATGGCGCGGGTGCTGCGCGAGGTGTCGTACAACGCGCTGCACATCCTCGGCTCGCTCGGCACCACCGATCTGACGCCGATCCAGGCGATGTACGCCGCCGCCCCGACCATGGGCATCGCCGACGGCGTCGACGAGGTGCACATCGCCACCGTGGCCCGGCGCGTGCTGAAGGAGTACCGCCCCCACGAGGGCTACTGGCCGACGGAGTACTACCCGGCGAAGCGTGAGGAGGCGTGGAAGAAGATCCAGCCCGTCCTCGACGCCCGCCCGGAACTCGCGCAGTCCGCCGAGAACTACAAGAAGTACTTCGCCAACCGCCGCTGACGAGTCGTCGCGGGCCGTCCGTCAGGAGATGATGCCCATGGCGCGGAGTCGCTCGACGACGCGGTCGGCGGACTCCTCCGGCGTGAGCGACGTGGTGTCGACGCGCAGCTCCGGGTGCTCCGGCGCCTCGTACGCGGAGTCGATACCGGTGAAGTTGGCGAGCTCGCCCCGACGCGCCTTGCGGTAGAGCCCCTTCGGGTCGCGCGCCTCGGCGACGTCGAGCGGGGTGTCGACGAACACCTCGCAGAACCAGCCGCCGGGCAGCAGGTTGCGTGCCATGCGCCGCTCCGCGCTGTACGGCGAGATGAACGAGACGAGCACGACGAGCCCTGCCTCCGCCATCAGCTTCGCCACCTCGGCGACGCGGCGGATGTTCTCGACCCGGTCGACCTCGGTGAAGCCGAGGTCCTTGTTGAGCCCGTGCCGGACGTTGTCGCCGTCGAGCATGGTCGTGTGCACACCCGCGGTGTGCAGCTGGCGTTCGACGAGGTTGGCAATCGTCGACTTGCCGGAGCCCGACAAGCCGGTGAACCACACGACGCACGGCTGATGGCCCTTCAGTCGCGCCCGGGCCTCCGTGTCGACGTCGACGGCCTGCCAGTGGACGTTCTGCGAGCGACGCAGCGCGAAGTGGAGCAGACCGGCGCCGACGGTGGCGTTCGTGAGACGGTCGACGATGATGAACCCGCCCATGTCGCGGTTCTCGTCGTAGGGGTCGAACGGGATCGGGCGGTCGAGGCTGATGTTGCACACCCCGATCTCGTTCAGCTCGAGCGTCTTCGCCGCCGTGTGCTCGAGCGTGTTCACGTTGATCTGGTACTTCGGGTCGGTGATGGTGGCGCCGACCGTGCGCGTACCGATCTTCAGCAGGTAGGGGCGGCCCGGGAGCATCTGGTGCTCGTGCATCCAGATCACGTGCGCCTCGAACTGGTCGGCAACGGCCGGCGGGTCGTCGGCGGCGGCGAGGACGTCGCCCCGGCTCACGTCGATCTCGTCGGTCAACGTGATCGTCACCGCCTCGCCCGCGAACGCCTCCTCGAGGTCGCCGTCGGCGGTGACGATGCGGGCGATCTTCGACGTCTGACCGCTCGGCAGGACGCGCACCGCGTCGCCGGGGCGCGCGCTGCCGCCGACGATCGAGCCGCTGAAGCCGCGGAAGTCGAGGTTGGGGCGGTTCACCCACTGCACCGGCATGCGGAACGGGCCGCTGGCGACGTCGTCGTCGACCTGTACGGCCTCGAGGTGCGGCACGAGCGCGGGGCCGTGGTACCACGGCGTGTTCGGGCTCGGGTGGAGGATGTTGTCGCCCTTCAACGCCGAGATGGGGATGCACACGACGTCGTCGACGCCGAGTTGCTGCGCGAACGCGCGGTAGTCGGTCTCGATGGCGTTGAACACGTCGCGTGAGAAGTGCACGAGGTCGAGCTTGTTGACGGCGAGCACGACGTGGCGGATGCCGAGCAGCGACACGAGGTAGCTGTGCCGGCGTGTCTGCGTCAGCACGCCCTTGCGGGCGTCGACGAGCAGCACCGCGAGATCCGCAGTGGACGCGCCCGTGACCATGTTGCGCGTGTACTGCTCGTGCCCGGGCGTGTCGGCGACGATGAACTTGCGGCGCTCGGTGGAGAAGAACCGGTAGGCGACGTCGATCGTGATGCCTTGCTCGCGTTCGGCCTCGAGGCCGTCGAGGAGCAGCGCGAAGTCGAGGTCGCCGCCCTGCGTGCCGACCCGGCGGGAGTCCGCTTCCAGCGCCGCGAGATGGTCCTCGAACACGAGCTTCGACTCGTAGAGCAAGCGACCGATGAGGGTCGACTTGCCGTCGTCGACGCTGCCGCAGGTGATGAAGCGCAGCAGCGACTTGCGTTCGTGCGCGTCGAGGTACGCCTCGATGTCGCGCTCGAGCAGGTCGTCTCTCGCGTGTGCCATCTAGAAGTAGCCCTCTTGCTTCTTCTTCTCCATCGAACCCGACTGATCGTGGTCGATCACCCGACCCTGCCGCTCCGATGTCGTGGTGAGCAGCGTCTCCTGGATGACCTCGCTCAACGTCGACGCCTTGCTCTCGACCGCGCCCGTGAGCGGATAGCAGCCGAGCGTGCGGAACCGGACGCTGCGCATCTCCGGCTCCTCGTCGACGCCCAGCGGGAAGCGCTCGTCGTCGACCATCAGCAGCGTGCCGTCGCGCTCGACCACCGGTCGCGGCGCGGCGAGGTAGAGCGGCACCATCGGGATGTTCTCGCGGTGGATGTAGAGCCACACGTCGAGCTCGGTCCAGTTGGACAGCGGGAACACCCGCATCGTCTCGCCGGGGCTGCGCCGCACGTTGTAGAGCCGCCACAGCTCGGGGCGCTGTTGCTTCGGATCCCAGCGGTGCTGCGCGGACCGGATCGAGAACACGCGCTCCTTCGCACGTGACTTCTCCTCGTCGCGGCGGGCGCCGCCGAACGCGCAGTCGAACCCGTAGTGGTCGAGCGCCTGCTTGAGACCCTCGGTCTTCCACATGTCCGTGTGGAGCTGCGAGCCGTGGTCGAACGGGTTGATGCCGAGCCGCAGGCACTCGGGGTTCTGCCACACGAGCAGCTCCATCCCCGACTCCTCGGCCATGCGATCACGGAACTCGTACATGGCCTGGAACTTCCACGTCGTGTCGACGTGCAGCAACGGGAACGGTGGTGGCGACGGGTAGAACGCCTTGCGGGCGAGGTGCAGCATGCAGCCGCTGTCCTTGCCGACCGAGTACAGCATCACCGGCCGCTCCGACTCGGCGACGGCCTCGCGGATGATGTGGATGCTCTCCGCCTCCAGTCGTTGGAGGTGGCTGAGGGCCGTCATGCGCGCGCGGCGCGCGAAGTGGCACGCGTCGTCCCGATCACGGCGTCATCGTACCGGTGGGGCGTGGCCGTCCATCCAGGGCGTCGATCACCTCCGCGAACAGCTCGAGGGTGCGCACGGGGGCGAAGTCTGCGAACCACACGTAGAAGCGGTCGACCCCTTCGCCGTGCAGGGCCCCGAAGTGAGCGGCGAGCTCCGAGGGCGTGCCCACGAGCGGCCGCATCCCGCCGAAGCGGCGCATCGCGGTTGCCGTCACGTCGTCGCGCGCCGACGGCGACGGCACGACGGCGATCATGCGTTGCATCGAGACGCGGGCGTCGCCGGCCTCGTGCCGTCGCTCGGCGAGCCGGTCGAGCTGGTGCAGCGGGACGTTCCACCAGTCGGCGTACGCCCGCACGAGCGCGAGCGTGCGCCGGCCGGTCCCGCCGATCGTGAGCGGGACGTGGCGCGTGGGCACCGGGCGCTGCTGCGCGCCGACGAGCGTGAAGTGCTCGCCTTCGTGGTGCACGACCTCGCCGGTCCACAGCGCGCGCAGGATGGCGAGCGACTCCGCGAGCCGCCCGAGCCGCTCCTCCGTCTCGAGCAGGCCGACGCCGAACGTGGCGAGCTCGGCGGGCACGGATCCCCAGCCGATGCCGAGCTCGAAGCGGCCGCCCGACGCGTGATCGAGCGACGTCACCTGCCGAGCCAGCATCGCCGGGTGACGTACCGCGTCGCACAGCACGAGGTGGCCCACGACGAGCGTGCTCGTGTGCGCGAGCACCCATCCCGCGATCGACATGGCCTCCCACATGTCCTGGTCGTCGGCGAGGGGAGGGGCCAGATGGTCCATGAACGCGATGCCCTCGAAGCCGAGTGCCTCGGCAGCGCGCGCTCGTTCGACGATGACGTCGTGCGCCATGCGCATCTGCGGGAGATAGAGGTGGAACGTCGGGCCCTCGGACGGCATCGACGCCGATACTGCGGGCTGCGACGTTGCAGCGCAATGACAACTCCCGGCGCGGCTCGCTCGCGTGGGCGACGGCGCGTAGGGTGCGGGGCGACCGGGGGGACCGATCGGCAGGCGAGGCGGCGCAGCGCGCCGTCGCGCCGCTGTGCGACCGCGCTCCCCGCGGTCCGAGCGCCTGTTCATCTACGCCACGGTCCCGAAGCGCTCGGGGCGCGGGAGGGGAGAAGAAGCATGCCGACCCGGCGACCGAGGTCCCGGCTCCGTCACGCGCTGCTCATCGCAGTCGCGCTCGCGACGGTGCTGACCGCGTGCAGCAACTCGAGCGACAAGAAGACGACCGCGACCGGCTCGTCCGGATCGACCGGCTCGAACGCCAACACCACGCAGTCGGTCGCCATCAGCGGCGTACCGGGCGTGACCGACACCGAGATCCGGTACTCGTCGTTGGGCACCAATTCGAACAACCCGCTCGGCACGTGCGTGCTGCAGTGCTTCGACGACGGCGTGAAGGCGTACTTCGACTTCCGCAACAGCCAGGGTGGCATCTACGGCCGCCACCTCGTGCTGTCGAAGGAGGTGGACGACGCGCTCGCCAACAACCAGGCGAAGGCACTCGAGATCATCTCCGCCAACGACACGTTCGGGACGTTCAGCGCCGCGCAGATCGCGAGCGGCTGGGGCGACCTCGCCAACAACGGCATCCCGACGTACGTGTGGGCCATCAACCCCGCCGACACGACCGGGCATCCGGAGATCTTCGGCAACGCGCCCACGCAGTGCATCCAGTGCACGTCACGGGCCGCGGCGCTCGAGGTACGCACGGCCGGTGGGCACAAGGTCGCATCGCTGGGTTACTCGGTGAGCGAGAACTCCAAGCAGTGCGCCGACGAGGCGAAGAACTCCATCGAGCAGTACGCGCCGAACATCGGCAACCCGACGTTCGTGCAGGCCTTCGACAACCTCGACTTCGGTCTGCCGAACGGCATCGGGCCCGAGGTCACGCAGATGAAGCAGGCCGGTGTCGATGTCGTCATCGGTTGCCTCGACCTGAACGGGATGAAGACGGTCGCGCAGGAGCTGCAACGGCAGGGCGTGCGCCAGTCGATCAAGCTCATCCACACGAACACCTACGACCAGAAGTTCGTGCAGGACGCGGGTGATCTCTTCGTCGGCGACGTCATCGGCGTCGGCTTCCGCCCCTTCGAGGCCGACCCGGGGACGAGTCAGCTGAAGGACTTCCGTGAGTGGATGGCCAAGGACGGCAAGCCCGAGACCGAGATGGCGATGAACGGCTGGATCAACGCCGACCTCGCGTACGAAGGGCTCGTGGCCGCCGGCCCGAACTTCGACCGCGCCAAGGTCATCGCCGCCTCGAACCAGCAGCTCACGAACTTCACCGCCGGCGGGTTGGTGCCGCCCATCGACTGGAGTCGTCAGCACGACGCCCCGACCCAGGCGGACCTCGCCACGCACGGTCCGAAGCAGGACTGCCTGGCCGCGGTCACCGTCGGCCCGGGCGCGAAGTTCCAGATCGTCGGTGACCCGACCAAGCCGTGGCAGTGCTGGCCGGGCACCACCCGTGACTGGTCCGAGCCGGTTCCGACGAACTTCAACTAGCAGCAACCGGAGCACACGATGTTCGTGGTGGCAGCCTCGGTCGGCTCGGACCTGTTCAGGGGTTTCCTGCAGGGCCTGCCGCCCGGGGCTGTCTACGCGCTGATCGCGCTCGGGTTCGTCCTCACGTACAAGACCTCGGGCGTGTTCAACCTCGCCTTCGGCGCGCAGGCGTACGTGTCGGCTGCGATGTACTTCAAGGCGCGCGTGGTCTGGCACTGGGGGACCGTGCCCTCGTTCGTGCTCGCCGTGCTCGTGCTCGCACCGCTCATCGGGCTCGTGCTCGAACGGCTCGTGTTCCGGTACCTGCGCAACACCGGGCCCATCGCCAAGCTCGTCGTGACGATCGGGTTGGCGGTCGCCATCCCGAGCCTGTTCGACGTGCTCGCCAGCTTCACGGTGTTGGCGGGCAAGACACCGGTCGGCATCGTGAACAACGGGGCGCGGGTCTTCTACGACCCGTTCGGGTCGTACGCGTTCAGCCGCGACGAGCTCGTCGCCATGGGGGTCGCCGTCGGCGGCACGTTGGCGTTGGGGGCGCTGTTCCGCTTCAGCGCGCTCGGGTTGCGCATGCGCGCCGTCGTCGAGAGCGCGCGCATGACCGAGATGAACGGCATCAACGCCGAACGCGTCTCCGCGTTCGCGTGGACGTTGTCGTCGTTGTTCGCCGGACTCGCCGGCGTGTTGATCGCACCACGGTTCAACACGCTGGCGGCGCCGACCTTCTTCAACATCGTCGTCGTCGCGATCGCGGCGGCCGCCGTCGGGCGCCTCGTGAGCCTCCCGATGGCGTTCGCCGGCGGGATCGGCCTCGGCGTGCTGATCGCCGAGGTCAACACGTTCCTGCCCCGCTGGACGGGCGACTTCAAGTGGTTGAAGGCCATCCAGGACAACCTCACGCCGGCCATGCCGTTCGTCGTGCTGTTCGCCGTCCTCGTGTTCGTGCCCGGCATCCGCCGCTCGCACCACGCCAGCGATCCGTTGGCGGGCGTCGACCCGCCGCCGAGCACGCTCGGTGCCGCCGCCCCCGACCCGCGCCGGGCGCGGATCGCGCGCGCCGTGCAGGTCGTCGTCCTGGTGCTGCTCGGTTCCGTCGTGTTCACCCAGGCCGACGCGTCGTGGCTGTTCCTCGTCACGCAGGCCGTCGCGCTGGGGATCATCTTCTTGTCGATCACGGTGATCACCGGCATGGCAGGGCAGATCTCCCTCTGCCAGGGCGCGTTCGCCGCCATCGGTGCATTCACCGTTTTCCAACTCGTGGATCGGTACGACACATCCGTGCTCCTGGGCGCGATCATCGGCGCGCTGATCGCGGCCGCCGTGGCCGCGCTGGTGTCGTTGCCGATCCGGCGACTGGCCGGGGTGTGGACGGCGATCGCGACGCTCGCGTTCGCGTTCTTCTTCGACGCGGTGATCGTGCAACTGCCCTTCGTCGGTGGTGGTGGCAACTCGTTGCTCACCGGGACGCGGCTGCCTCGGCCGGTGCTCGGGCCGTGGGACTTCAAGGACGACCGCACGTTCCTGGTGATGACCGTGATCGTGTTCGCGCTCGTGGCACTGGCCGTCGTCCAGTTGCGCAGCGGCACGTTCGGCCGCACGTTGCTGGCGCTGCGCGGCAGCCAGGCCGGCGCGGAGTCGATCGGCATCTCCGCAGGGCGAGCACGTCTCGTCGCGTTCGCCATCTCCGGGTTCATCGCGGGCCTAGGTGGCGCGCTGCTCGCCATCCAGCAGAAGAACGTCAACTACGGCGCCAACTTCGCGCCGTTCGCCGCGCTGTTCTGGATCGTGCTCGTCGTCACGCTCGGCATGCGCACCGTGGAGGGCGCGGTCGTCGCGGCCGCGTCGCTGGCGCTGTTCGACCGCGTCCTGCTCCAGGGCACCTTCCTCGGGTGGCTGTTGCAGGACTGGGACCGCATCCCCGGGGTCTTCCCCATCGACCCGAAGTGGCGGCTCGTGCTGTTCGGTCTCGGGACGATCCAGTTCGCGCGCCACCCCGAGGGCATCCTCGAGTACGGGAAGCGGCGACGATCCGAACGCGCCGCCCGGTGGCGACGATCGCCGCCGGCGGCCGGCGACGTGGACGACGGCGCGTCCGCCCGCGCCACCGAGGAGGTGCGGGCATGACCGACAACGTCCTCGAGGTGCGCGACCTCACGAAGCGCTTCGCCGGCATCGTCGCGCTGGACGGCGTGAGCATCGACGTCGCGCCCGGTGAGCGCGTCGGTCTCATCGGTCCGAACGGCGCGGGCAAGACGACGTTCTTCAACTGCATGCTCGGCATGCTGCCCATCGACGCCGGCACCGTGCGGTTGGCGGGCGTCGACATCACGCGCCTGCGCGTGAGCCAGCGGGCGCGTCTCGGCATCGGCCGTACGTTCCAGCGCATCGAGCTGTTCCCGGACTCCACCGTCCGCGACCACCTCTTCGTCGCGGAGCGCGTGCGGCGCGGCAACGGCCGGCTCTGGAAGGACCTGCTCGGCCTCGGCCGTCCCCGCGCGGACGAGCTGGCCCGTTGCGACGAGGTGCTCGAGTTGCTGGGGCTCGGCGCGCTGGCGGACGAGCCGATCGAACGCCTGAGCCTCGGGCAGTGCCGGCTCGTCGAGGTCGGACGGGCGTTGATGACCGAGCCGAAGCTGCTGCTGCTCGACGAGCCGTCGTCCGGTCTCGACCGCAGCGAGTCGGCGGCGCTGGCGCAGACGCTGCGCGACGTGCAGGCCGAGCAGGGGTTCGCCATCCTGCTCGTCGAGCACGACGTGGAGCTCGTCGCCAGCTTCACCACCCGCGCCTACGTGCTCGACTTCGGGCGCATGATCACCGACGGGCCGTCACCGCAGGTGCTGGCCAGCCCCGAGGTGCGATCCGCCTACCTCGGTGACATGGAGACGACGTCGTGAGTGCCGTGCTGGAGCTGCACGACGTGTCGGCGGCATACGGACCGTTCCGCGCGCTGTTCGGTGTGACGGTGCGCGTCGATGCCGGTGAGGCGGTCGCGCTGCTCGGGTCGAACGGTGCGGGCAAGACCACCGTGGCGCGGGTCGCGTCCGGTCTGCTCCGCCCGAGCAGTGGACGGGTGGCGGTCGACGGCGTCGACATGACGGGCGCGCGGATCCACAAGTTCGCCCGCGCCGGTGTGGCACACGCCGTCGAGGGCCGATCGGTGTTCGCGACGCTCACCGTCGAGGAGAACCTCACGCTGTCCTTCCACCGCGCGCACGGGCGCAAGGGTGTGCGGGGTGCGCTCGACGACGCGTTCGCGCTCTTCCCGGTGCTCGGGGAACGGCGCCGGCAGGTGGCGGGCACGCTGTCCGGCGGCGAGCAGCGCATGCTGTCGCTCGCACGCGTGCTCGTCGAGCAGCCGAAGGTGCTGATCGCCGACGAGCTGTCGCTCGGGCTGGCACCGGTGATCGTCGACCAGCTCTACGAGAGCCTCGACCGGTTGCGGCGCGAGGGCGTCGCCCTGCTCGTGATCGAGCAGCAGGTCGGCCACGCGCTCGCGCTCGCCGATCGCGTCGCGATCCTCGATCACGGGGCGGTGTCGTGGTCGGGGGACAGCAAGGCTGCCTCTGCCGTCGTGCACCGCGCGTTCGAACCGGCCTGACCGCGCCGCGACGCGCGTCGTTATGGCGTCGTCACGGGGAGCCGTTCCCAGCCCCGCACGGTCGAGGTGCGTGCCTGCACGGCGTTGTCCCAGTCGACCTCCCACTCGGGGAAGCGCTGCAGCACCTCGTCGAGCGCGACACGTCCCTCGAGTCGCGCCAGCGCGGCACCGAGGCAGAAGTGGATGCCGTAGCCGAACGCCACGTGGTGGTCGATGCTGCGGTGGATGTCGAAGGTGTCGCCGTCGACGAACTTGCGGTCGTCGCGGTTGGCGGCACCGGTGAGGAGCAGCACCACGCTGCCCTCGGGCACGGCGGCGCCGTGGTGCTCGACGTCGCGTGTCACGTAGCGCGCCTGCACCGGTGACGGCGACTCGAAGCGCAGGAGCTCCTCGATGGCCTGCGGTACGAGGCTGCGGTCGGCGGCGAGCTGGCGACGCTGGTCGGGGTGCTCGGCCAGCACCTTGCCCGTCCACCCGATGAGCCGTGTCGTGGTCTCGTTCCCCGCGGCGGCGAGCAGGTTGACGTAGTTGAGGACCTCTTCACGCGTGAGCGTGCGTCGCGTGCCCGTGATGTCCTCGAACTCCGCGTGCAGCAACTCGGTCATGAGGTCGTCGGACGGGTGCTGCGCTCGCCATTCGATGTACTCCGAGAACTGCGAGGTGTGGGCAGCGTCGAAGGTCGCCGGCTCGGGCATCGTGCCGTCGTCGAGGCGCAACCCGTCGTCGATGTAGTCGCGGATCGCCTCCTGGTCCTCCTCGGGGATGCCGAGCAGCATCCCGATCGTGCGCATCGGCATCTGCGCGCCCAGATCGCGGATGAAGTCGAACCCGCCCGCGCCCATGAGCGGATCGAGGCTGCGGGCGCAGAACTCGCGGACCTTCGGCTCGATGGCGTTCATCTTCTTCGGCGTGAACACGCGCGACAGCAGGCCGCGATGCACGTCGTGCGCGGGCGGATCCTCGAAGATGATCGAGCCCGGCTGGAGCTCGAGGTTCGCCTTGATGATCTCGAGCACGGTGCCACGAGCCGAGCTGTACGTGCGCCAGTCGACGGAGCAGCGCTCGACGTCGTCGAAGCGGCTCAGCGCGTAGAAGTCGTAGCGCTCGTTGTAGTAGAGCGGCTGCTCGTCGCGGAGACGCTTCCAGATCGGGTACGGATCCGTGTCGATCTCGAAGTCGTACGGGTCGTAGTACACCCCGGGATCCGTCACCGTCACTGCAGTCGTCGTCCCCCCTGCACCGCGTCGGCGGCGCGCGGGTCAACAGTATCGTGCGGCCATGACGGACGACCTCGGCACGCCGGCGCTGCGCTTCACCCGCGAAGGCTCGATCGCGTGGTGCACGATCGACCGGCCGAGTGCCCGCAACGCGTTGACGCCAGCGATGTACTACGGCATCAAGCGCGCGGTGTGGCTCGTCAACAGCGATCCCGATCTCGGCGCGCTGATCATCACCGGCACCGGCGACGTCTTCGCACCGGGTGGCGATCTCGGCGGTCGCTCGGAGGAGGGCGAGGTGCAACCGGGCGTCGGCGGGCACGACGTGTTGCCGTTCCTCACGATCCGCGACAGCCCGGCGCCGGTGATCTCGGCTGTCAACGGCATCTGCCAGGCGGGCGGGCTGCTCATCGCCATGCTCTCCGACATCGCCGTCGCCAGCGACCGTGCGACCTTTCGCGTCCCCGAGTTGCTGCGCGGCATCCCCGACGCGACGTACGCGGCGGCGTTGCCCGCGCACGTCGGCATCGCCGTCGCCCGCGACCTGTTGCTGTCGGCGCGACCGTTCGACGCCGCCGAGGCGCTGCGCATCGGGCTCATCTCCCGCGTCGTGCCGCACGACGAACTGCGCGACGCGGCCGTCGAGGCGGCGCGGCAGGTGCTGCGGACGGCGCCCGAAGCGCGGGTGCACGTGAAGCGCATGCTCAACGAGCGCTACGGCCATGTCGACTATCAGACGATGTTCTGGTCGCTCGACCACTCCGGCGAACCGCGTGAGGGGATGCAGGCGTTCATGGAGAAGCGGCGGCCGGCGTGGATCCCGCAGGACCAGTGGCCGTGACCGACCCGGTGCCGTCGTCGCGCAAACGCGCGGTTCAGATCGTGCGGAGGAAGCCGATGACCTCGGTGGCGGGCGGGTACGACCCCGTGACGCCCGCGGCGAAGTAGCCGGCGTCGGTGATGTACGTCATGCCGGTGATGCCGGCGGCGGCATCGCTGCACAGGAACACGAGCGGGTACGCCTGCTCGAGCGGTGTCGCGGCGTCGATGCCGACCTCCTCGCGGTAGTCGGACCCGAAGCCGAGCCACATCTCCTTGTTCGCCTGCGCCAGGGGCGTGTTGGTCGGCCCGGGCATGATGGCGTTGATGCGGATGCCCTGCTTCAACAGCGCGAACGCCTCGCGTGCGACGTAGGCGTTGATCGTCTTCTTGCTCCACATGTAGTCGGCATGGTTGTGCTCCTGCGCCCACTTCGCGGCCTCGTCGAAGTCCGCGATGTCGAGGTACTCCTTCAACTCGTCGAGGCTGTTCTCCCAGCCCATGCCCGCTGCGGACGAGATCATGCCGATGGCCGAGCCGCGGGGGAGCATGTTGCCGGCGAGCATGCGCTCCACCAGCCGGCGATGGCCGATGAAGTTGATGCGCTCGATACCCGGCGTGCCGTCGGCGACGCCGGCGCACGAGAAAAGCGCGTGCACGGGGCCACCGCACTCGTCGACGGCGGCGTCGATCGACGCCTTGTCGGAGAGATCGAGCGAGATCGTCTTGACGCCCGCGGTCGTGACCTCGGCGCGGTCCATGACGACGACCTCTGCGCCCGCGTCGAGTGCGACCTCGGCCACCGCGGCGCCCATCCCGGTTGCACCGCCGACCACGAGCGCCCGCTTGCCCTTGTAGGCGAAGGCGTCGAACAGGCCCATTGCTCCATCCCCCTGTGACACGGACGTTAGATGTGCGGCACCCTACTGCGTCAGCGTGACGTGGGCCCGCGGGGGACGTCACGGAACGCGACGTCGCGGTCGACGGCGCGCTCGCGCGGCATCCCGAGCACGCGCTCGCTGATCACGTTGCGCGCCATCTCCGTGGTACCGCCGGCGATGCAGGCCGCCTGGCGCATGAGGAAGTCGATGCCGGTGTCGGCGGCGGCGCCGTCGTCGTCGGACCACGTGCCGCCGGTGGCGCCGACGACCTCGAAGTCGATCGAGATCGTGCGGGCGGCGGTGACGGCCATGAACAGGCGACCGATGGCGGCGGACTGGTCCGACATCTTGCCGGTGGTCACGCCCGCCGCGATGCGGCGCTGCAACTCGCCGCGGACGACCTCGAGCATGCGGGCTTCGCCGACGAGCTCGCGGACGGTTGCGTCGTGCAGGCGTCCCGCGTCGCGCGCGGCGTCGAGGATGGCGGCGGCGCGCCCGCCGCTGTGCACGAGACCGACCGGCATCGTGACGAGCGGCGAGTTGTGCAGCATGCGCTCGTGGAACATCCACCGCGTGCCGACCGTCCAACCGTCGTCCACCTCGCCGATGCGGTCGCTGTCGGGCACGCGCAGGTCGGTGATGAACTCCTGGCAGAACTCCTTCGAGCCGTTCAGCATCTCGATGCGGTGCACCTCGATGCCCGGTTGGTGCAACGGCAGCATGAAGACGGTCAGACCGCGGTGCTTCGGTACGTCCCAGTTCGTGCGGGCGAGGCAGAGGCCCCAGTCGGACCACCACGCGCCCGTGGTCCACACCTTCGAGCCGTTGAGCACCCACTCGTCGCCGTCGCGCACCGCCGTGGTCTGCGCGCCCGCGACGTCCGAGCCGCCGCTCGGCTCGGACAGCAGCTGCATCCACAGCTCCTCGCCCTTCAGGATGGCGGGGATGTGGCGCCGCTTCTGCTCCTCGGTGCCGAACTCGAGGAGCACCGCCAGGCACGGCGCGAACGTCGGCGCCTGGAAGCGCGACGGGTACTCGTACCCGGCAAGCTCCTCGTCGAGCACGTGCTGGTGGGCGGGCGTGAGTCCCTGCCCGCCGTACTCGCGGGGCACGCAGATGCCGGCGAGGCCGGCGTCGAACAGCATGCGCTGCACCTCGCGGTCGCGGGCGACGGCGCGCAGCTCCTCTTCGTCGTTGCGATGGTGGCGGAGGACACCGACGTCGGCTGCCGCCTCGAACGGCGCCAGATGGCTGCGGATCCAGGCGCGCGCCCGGGCGCGGAACGTCGCCAACGACTCCGGCGCGGGCGCCGGCGCATTCATGCCGCCTCCATCAGGTCCGCGATGCGACGGCGGTGCTCGCCCGGCGTGCCGAACAACGTCTGGTTCAGCACGGCACGGCGCAGCACCAGGTGGAGGTCGTGTTCGTAGGTCACGCCGATGCCACCGTGGATCTGCACGCAGTCGTGCAACAACTCGACGCCGTACTGACCGACGTACGCCTTCGCCGCGCTCACGAGCTCTGCTGCCTCCGGCGCGCGGGCCTGCACTGCGCCAGCCGCGGCGTCGCTGACGGCGTGGCTCGCCTCGAGCCATGACTTCATGTCGGCGAAGCGATGTTTCAGTGCTTGGTAGGAGGCGAGCGGGCGACCGAACGTGTAACGGTCGAAGGACCACTCGACGGTCATGTCGAAGCCGCGTTGCACCGCACCGACGGACTCGGCGCTGGCGATGACGAGCGCGAGTTGCAGTTGGCGGGCGACGTCTGCCGCCGCTCCGCCGACGGTGCCGACGGCCGCGGTCGCCGGCACACGCACATCGTCGAAGCGAACGGTGGCGAAGCGCCGCGTGAGATCGACCGTGTGGAGCGGTTCGATCGTGATGCCGCCCGCGTCGCGGGGGACGAGCACCTGCGTGACGCTTTCGCCGGTGCGGCCGGTGACGAGGAAGTGATCGGCGACGCCCGCCGACTCCACCGGGCGCTTCGTGCCGGAGACCACGAGGTCGTCGCCGTCCACGCGCACCGTGCACTGGGGCGGGTCGTACGGCCCCGCCGGTGGCGGTTCGCTCGCGCACCACGACGCGATGGCCGTGCCCGCCACGAGCTCGGCGAGCACGTCGAGGTGCGCGGCGGCATCGCTCAGCGCGGCGGCCACGAGGTTCGTGGTGACGAAGGGGCCGGGCGCCGCCGCATGACCGAACTCGTGGGCCAGCAGCGTGAGGTCGACGACGCCGTGACCGCTCACGCTGCCGCCGCCGTGGGCCTCGGCGACGAGGAGCGACGTCCACCCCAGTTCGGCGCCGCGGCGCCAGTAGTTGCGCTCGAACCCTGTTGCGTCGTCGCGCAGACGGCGCAGTTCGTCGACCGATGCGTACTGCGCAAGGAAGCGGGCGGTGGTGTCGCGCAGGAACTCCTGGTCCGCGCTCAGCTCGAACAACACGCCGGCACCGTACTACGGATGTTGACGCCACTGTTAGAAAACACGTAGTTTCCCGTCATGGCGCGCACGCTCGACATCCCCGTCTTCGACGCCGACAACCACCTCTACGAGACGAAGGACGCGTTCACCAGGCACCTGCCCGCGCGCTACGAGCACGCCATCGACTACGTCGAGGTGAACGGGCGCACGAAGATCGTCGTGCGCGGCACGATCAGCGATTACATCCCGAACCCGACGTTCGACGTCGTCGCCCGGCCCGGCGCGCAGGAGGCGTACTTCCGCGACGGGAACCCGGAGGGCAAGAGCTACCGCGAGCTCATCGGCGAGCCGATGAAGTGCATCCCGGCCTTTCGCGCACCTGCGCCGCGCGTCGAGCTGATGGACGAGCTCGGCGTCGACCGCACGCTGATGTTCCCGACGCTGGCCAGCCTGCTCGAGGAGCGCATGCGCGACGACCCGGAGATGACGCACGCCGTCGTCCACTCGCTCAACCAGTGGTTGCACGACGAGTGGACGTTCAACTACGAGGACCGCATCTTCACGACGCCGATCATCACGCTGCCCATCGTGGAGAAGGCCATCGAGGAGCTGGAGTGGGTGCTCGAGCGCGGTGCGAAGACCGTGCTGATCCGTCCCGCGCCCGTGCCCGGCTACCGCGGTTCACGCTCGCTCGCGTACCCTGAGTTCGACCCGTTCTGGGCGCGCGTCGCCGAGGCCGGCGTCGTGGTGTCCATGCACGCGTCGGACAGCGGCTACGCGCGCTACCAGGGCGACTGGACGGGCCCGCAGGAGATGCTGCCGTTCCGCCTCGACGCCTTCCGCCTGCTCACGGTGAAGGAGCGTCCGATCTTCGACACCATGGCGGCGGTCACGTGCCACGGGCTGCTCACGCGGTTCCCCGATCTCAAGATCGCGGTCGTGGAGAACGGTGGTGACTGGGTGCCGTCGTTCCTCGAGCACCTCGCCGATGTGCACCGCAAGATGCCGCAGGCGTTCGACGAGGATCCCGTGGAGGCGTTCAAGCGCAACGTGTACGTCAGCCCGTTCTACGAGGACGACCTCGGCCGGCTCATCGACGTCCTCGGCGCCGACCACATCCTGTTCGGTTCCGACTACCCGCACCCGGAGGGCCTGGCGGAACCGTGCAGCTACGTCGACCACCTGCCGCCCGGTCTCGCGCGCGACGACGTCGCCAAGATCATGGGCGGCAACCTCGGCCGGTTGATGGGCGTGGGTGTGGGCGCCGCCGTGGGCTGACGGCGCGGGTCACGCGACGACGCCGCGCACCTTCAGATCGACGATCGTGTCCCAGTCGAGGCCGAGGCCCTGGAGGATGGCGTCGCCGTGCTCGTTGAACTCCGGCGCCCGCTTCGGCGCCGCGGGCTCGTCGTCGTACTGCACGGGCGCGGTCACGAGCTTGAACGGTTTGCCGTCCGCGGTGACGCAGTCGCCGATGTAGCCGTTGGCGACGGACTGCGGATCGTGCGCCGCTTCCAACGTGTCCTGCACGACGGCCCACTGGCCCGAGAAGCCGGCGAGGCGTTCTCGCCACTCGTCGAGCGTGCGCTCGGCGAACGCAGCGCGGACGTAGGCGGCCGCCTCGGTGGCGTTGGCCATGAGATCGGCGACGTCGGCGAAGCGCTCGTCGTCGATCAGCTCCGGGTGACCGAGCACCTCGCATGCTTCCGGCCAGTACTTGCCCGCCTGGAGGCACGTCATGGCGATGAAGCGATCATCCTTCGTGCGGTAGGTCCCCGTGAGCGGGTTGCCGACCGGACCACCAGGCGGCGGAGGCGTCCACCCGCGGTCGAGCTGCAACGACAGCGCCATCGAACCGCCCATCGACCACATCCCCGTGCCGAGCAACGACACGTCGACGGTCGTCGCCTTGCCGGTCCGCTCGCGGTGGAACAGCGCGCCCATGATGCCGCCGGCGATCGTCATCGCGCCGATGGAGTCGCCGAACGCGGGCCCCGGTGG
>Ga0070741_10008232_pt1 | contig 21063 bp, 21 predicted proteins | sample Coa_R1_4_FD_66440 | JGI IMG/M metagenome (GOLD analysis project Ga0070741, IMG submission 66440) | Surface soil microbial communities from Centralia Pennsylvania, which are recovering from an underground coalmine fire - Coalmine... | ecosystem: Environmental > Terrestrial > Soil > Unclassified ...
GTCGAGATAGGGATGGATGAGCTTTTTCTTGATGAAGTCCCAGATGATGCGGGTCATCTCGTCGCCGTCCATTTCGACGACGGGGTTTGCCACTTTGATCTTCGCCATTGCGCAGGGACCTTTGGATTGGAGCCGAAAAAGAACCCGGCTGGGCCGCCGGGCGCGGCGCTCTTATGGCGCGGGCGCGGCAGTCTCGCAAGCGGCAGCCGATGCGCCGCTGCATGGCTGCGCCGGCGCATCTTCCCAGAGCCGCGGCAATAGGTTAGGCCCCCACGCTGGTCCGAACCCCGATGTGAGACAATGCCCGGCGCAGGAACCGACCATAGCAAGAGCTGGATCGACACCGGCGGCCCCATCGTCGTGCTGGTGGAGCCGCAGCTTGGCGAGAATATCGGCGCCGCCGCCCGCGCCATGGCGAATTTCGGCCTGCGGCGTTTGCGGCTGGTCAAGCCAAGGCAGGAATGGCCCAATCCGCGCGCCAAGGTGATGGCGGCGGGCGCTGACGGCATTCTGGAATCGGCGCAGCTTTTCGACACGCTGGCGGCGGCGATCGCCGACTGCGCGCTGGTGCTGGCAACCACCGCGCGCGCCCACGACCAAGCCAAGCCGGTGATCGGCGCCGAGGAAGCGGCGCGGCTGATGGCGCCGCATGTCGCCGGCGGCGAAGCCGTGGCGGTCGTCTTCGGCCGCGAGCGCAACGGCCTGGAAAACGAGGAAGTGGCGCTGGCGGATCACATCGTCACGCTGCCGGTCAATCCGGCTTTCGCCTCGCTCAATCTGGCGCAGGCGATCGTCATCGTCGCTTATGAATGGTTCAAGCAGGTTTCGAGCGGCGCCCTGCCCTTCACCATGCCGGTGAAATCGAAACCGGCGCCGAAGCAGCAGCTCGCCGCCTTCTTTGCTTCGCTCGAACGCGAGCTGGAAAAGGTCGAATTCTTCCGGCCCGAGGAAAAGCGCACCACCATGCGCATCAACTTGCAAAATATCTTTCAGCGGATGCAGCCGACGCAGCAGGATATCCAGACGCTGCATGGCGTCATCACCGCCATCGCGCAGGGCCGCAAAGGGCCGGCCAAGGGCGGACTGCTCGACGGCGAAGAGGCGCAGATGCTGCGCATGCTGCTCGCCGAGCACGGACAAGGCCGCGTACCGTCGGAGCGCACGCCGGTGCGCGGCCTCGCCCGGCTGTTGCGGCGCAATCCGACCGACGCCGAGCGGGCATTGTGGGCGGCCATGGTCAAAGACCGCCGCTTCGCCGGCCGCGGCTTCAAGCGGCAGGTGCCGCTGGGGCCGCATATCTGCGACTTCGTTTCCTTTCCGCTGCGCGCGGTGATCGATCTGACGCCGGATCGCGAAACCGAGGCGGCGCGGCAGGCGCGCGCCGACAAACGCGCCTGGCTGATCGCGCGCGGCTATGCGCTGCTCGACATCGCCGCCGCGGAAGTCGAATCGGCCTTGGCCCCGGCACTCGACCGTCTGGCCTCGAAGCTGCAAGAGCTGCGCGCTCCCGGCCATCCGGAATCGAGCGGCGGCGCAAAAATCGAGAACTGACGCCGATTGCCGCACTTCAGCAATTGGTAACAAAATTTTCGTATTTTGCCGGTCGAAGCGCCAAACCGAGCGACACCGCATGTTCAAAGAAAACCGGAAAAAGATCCGCCGGCCGATGCATTACACGGCCTGGATCGGGCTTGACGGCGCGCCGCGCCGCGGCTGCACGGTGGCCGACATATCCGAAACCGGCGCGCGCTTGCAGATCGACACGCCGCTGGAATTGCCGGAAATCTTCAAACTGTTGCTGTCGGGCCATGGCGCCATTTACCGGCGCTGCCGCGTCGTATGGCGTTCGGACAACGAGGTGGGTGTGGAATTCGAAAAGACGCCGAGCCGTTTTGCGCGCGGCGCGCCGCCTACCAAGACGCCGGAACGCGCGCCGGCCTAGCGCCGTTTTTTGCACGCATCGTTGCCGTTGTCGCGGCGAAATCTGGGCGGTTCCCCGGCCCCATTATTACCCCGCTATTGCCCGAGCTCTGCCACCCCCGGTCAGGAACCACAGGCAACGCAAATCCATTGGCCCCCTGCAACCCACTGCAGGAGGTGCATCATGTGGAAAACTCTAATGGCTGCAACTGCGGCCGTTGTTGTCGGAGCGGCAACGGTTTCGCTTCCGCGTCAGGCCGAAGCGCTGCCGGTGTGGGTCGTCCCCGCCATCATTGGCGCCGGCGTCGTCGGCGTGGTCGGCGGAGCGGCGGCGGCCAATGCCAACGCGGCTTATTATGAGCCGCGCGGAACCGTCTATGTCGAGCCGTCCGCGGCGCATGCGCAAGTCTGCCATATCGTCCGCGAGCGGACCGCTTACGGATGGCGGCGCGTCCAGGTCTGCGACTGATTGCGGCCGAAAAAAGCGCCTCGCGGATTCCATCCGCGGGGCGTTTTTTCTGGCGGTCGCGCATGGCGGCGGATCAGCCCGCCATGGTTTCCTTCACCACGGCGACAAGCTGCTTGAGCGTGAAGGGCTTGGGCAGAAAGGCGAACTGCTCGTGCTCGGGCAGATTCTTCTGAAACGCATCTTCCGCATAACCGGAAACGAAGATGATCTTCAGGCTGGGATTGCGCCGCCGCATTTCCTTGAGCAGAGCGGGGCCGTCCATCTCCGGCATGACCACGTCGGAGACGACGAGATCGACGTCGCCGCCGCGCCGTTCCAGCACTTCCATGGCCTCGACGCCATTGGCGGCTTCGAGCACCGTATAACCGCGCGAAATCAGCCCGCGCGCGTTGAGCGTGCGCAGGCCCTCTTCATCTTCGACAAGCAGGATGGTGCCCTGCCCGGTCAGATCGGCCGCCGGCCGCGGCATGTCTTCGGCGGCAGCGCCGCCGGACAGCGCCGGCGATTCGGCCTCGGGCAACCCCGCCGTCTCCAGTTCCGACGCGCTCGGCACATGGCGCGGCAGGAAAATGCGGAACATGGTGCCCTTGCCGACTTCGGAATCGACATAGATGAAGCCGCCGGTCTGCTTGACGATGCCGTAGACCGTGGAAAGACCGAGGCCGGTGCCCTTGCCGACGTCCTTGGTCGAGAAAAACGGCTCGAATATCTTGTCGATGATTTCGGGCGGAATGCCGCCGCCGGTATCTGAAACCTCCACCAGCACGTAGTCCGCCGCCGGCATCCCTTTAGACGGAAAGTTCTTGCTTTCGGCGGCCGGCACGTTGGCGGTGCGCACCATGAGCTTGCCGCCGTCGGGCATGGCGTCGCGCGCATTGACCGCGAGGTTCACCACCACCTGCTCGAATTGCGAGATGTCGACCTTGACCGGCCAAAGATCGCGACCGTGCGTGACCTCGAGCTGCACCTTCTCGCCGATCAGCCGGCGCAGCAGCATGGTGAGATCGGATAGCGCTTCGCCGAGATCGAGCACCTGGGGCCGCAATGTCTGCCGGCGCGAGAAGGCGAGCAACTGCCGAACGAGGCTCGCGGCGCGATTGGCGTTCTGCTTGATCTGCATGATGTCCTGGAACGACGGATCGGTCGGCTTATGCGCGTTGAGCAGAAAGTCGGTCGCCATCATGATCGCCGACAGCACGTTGTTGAAGTCGTGGGCGATGCCGCCGGCGAGCTTGCCGACCATCTCCATCTTCTGCGACTGCGCAAACTGGTTCTCCAGCGCGCGGCGGTCGGTGGTCTCCAGCGCATAGACGATGGCGGCCTCGCCATCGCGTTCCTTTTCCTCGATGGCGGAAATAAAAAATTGCGCCCAGCGGTCCGGGCCGCCGGACAGGCAGGCTTCCACCGGCGCGATGTCGCCGCGCTCCTCCGCGGCCTGGCGCAGCGCGCTTTCCAGCGCCGGACGGTCGCGCTCGACGACCGTCGCCAAGATCGAGCGGTCGTCGCCGCCCTCGCCCTTGAGCGCGCCCTGAAACAGCCGCGCGAACAAACCGTTGGTGCGCACGATCTTGCCGGCCTTGTCGACGGTGGCGATCGCCATGGGCGTGTTGTTGAAGAAGCGCATGAAGCGCACTTCGGCGGCGCGTTGCGGATCGCTGCCGTCGTCGCGCGCGCGATTGAGCACGAGCGTGCGCGAGGCGCCGGCCGCCCCATCGGCGCCGAAAGCGACCTTGTGGAACATACGCACCGGGACGCTGCGGCCGGTCCGCGTCTTGAGGTCGAGATCGAGCACCTCGACTTTGACCTCTCCGGGCGCGGCGGAAAGCGTAGTCAGGAGCGAGGCGCCTTCACCGGAAACGAGGTCCGCGAGCTTCAGGCCGCCGGAACCGACCTGGGCGAGATCGTATTCGAGCCATTCGGCGAGTGTCGCATTGAGATAGACGACGTCGCCCTTGGCGTCGGCGGAGAAGAATCCGGCCGGCGCGTGGTCGAGGTAGTCGATGGCGTGCTGCAACTCCTGAAAGATATTTTCCTGGCGCTCGCGCTCGCGCGTCACATCAGCAATGGACCAGACGGTGAAGCGCGCTTCACGCCGGACGCCGCCGAGCGGACGCACGCGCATGCGCAGCCATCGCGCCGGACGCCCCTGGACGCCGGGAATGCGCACCTCCTCCTGCAATCGGCGGCCTTCGCGCGCCGCCTTGAGCAGGCGGTAAACGGCTTCCGAAACGTCGGGATCGCCGAGGAACACGCGCTCCACCGGCCGCACGTCGTTGGCGTCCGCGGCATCGGTGAGATCGAGATACGCCGCGTTGGCGTAGATGACATGGCCGTTCTGGTCGGTCACCAGGAGGCCGTCGAAGGCCTGATCGGTTATCGCGCGGCCGAGGAGATCGCCGCCCTGCCGGTCCGCGGTGCGCAAAATGCCGGCGGCCATGGCGAAGAGCGAAAACACGCCGACGCTCGCCAAAACGGCGAGCATGCCGAGAATATAGGCGTCGGCATAATCGTGGCGCACGAACAGCAAGCCGGTGGCGGCGCCGACCAGGGCGATGGCCACGAGGAGCACGAGGCCGATGCTGCCGGCGCGCGGGCCGCCCGGACTGCGGTCGACCGCGCGCTGCAACCGTGCGCCTTGTTCCTGGCTGTTCATGCCCTGGGGGCACCCCGTCCTTGCGCCCAAATCGGACGCCGCTCCATTCAGTGCCCCAGCGGGGGCCATCCGCGCAAGAGGTTCAACGCGCATGATTTACGGCGACCGGAAGGCGCGCCGCAGCCGCATGACATAACCGATGACTTCGGCGACCGCCTTGTAATGTTCCGGCGGAATTTCTCTGTCGATTTCCACCGTGGCGTGCAGCGCGCGCGCCAGCGGCGGATTTTCCACGATGGGGATGGAATTCTCCGCGGCGACTTCGCGGATTTTGCGCGCCACCGCATCGACGCCCTTGGCCAGGCAGAGCGGCGCGTTCATGCCGCGTTCGTATTTCAACGCCACGGCATAGTGCGTCGGGTTGGTGATGACAACGGACGCTTTCGGCACTTCCGCGATCATGCGCTTGCGCATGCGCGCGACGCGGACCTGCTTGATCCGCCCTTTCATCATCGGGTCGCCTTCGGTCTGCTTGAACTCCTCCTTCAATTCGCGCAGCGACATTTTCTGCCGTTCGAACCAGACTCGATATTGAAACAGGAAATCGCCGCCGGCGATCACCGCCATGACGGCGACGACGGCGCCGAGGACGCCGAGCGCCATGGTGCGGGTGAAGGGCAGGATGGCGCCCGGATCGGCGGCAATGAGCGCGTCCAGCCGCGTGCGCTGCGGCCAAATCACCGCCGCCATGATCGCGCCGACCAGCGCGAGCTTCGCCACGCCCTTGATGAAATTGGCCAGCGCCTGCTTGGAAAAGAGCCGCTTGAAACCGGCAAGCGGGGAGATCTTTTCCAGCTTCGGCTGCAAGGCCTGCGCCGACCAGACCAGACGGTGCTGCGCCACATTGCCCAGGATCGCCGCCAGCGCCAGCAGCAGAAAGGGGATGGCGATGGCGGCCAGCACCTCGGCCTCCAGATGTCCGAGCATGCGCAGCAGCGCATGGCCGTCGAGAGGGATGTCGTAGGAATTGGCGATGAGGCCGCGGAGCGACGTCGTCAGGCCGCCGGCCATCCGATGGGAGAAGGCGAGGAGGACGAGCGCGGCGCCGGCGACGACAAACCAGGTATTCACCTCCTGGCTCTTGGCGACGTCGCCCCGCTTCAACGCCTCGTCGAGTTTCTTCTGGGTGGGGTCTTCGGTGTGATCGGAGGCGTCGCGTTGTTCTTCGGCCATGATTCAGCTCTCACCCGGCCGTGAGTTGCAGCAATACGCCTTGGAGGTAACTGAGGAAGGTGCCCATCATCGCCCCGATCACCAGCAGCAGAATGAGGAATCCGACAAGGATGGACAGCGGCAGGCCGACGAAGAACACCTGCATCTGCGGCATCAGCCGCGACAGCACGCCGAGGCCGAGGTTGAACAAAAGGCTGAAAACGAGGAACGGCGCGGCAAGCTGCACGCCGACGCGGAAGGCGGCGGCTACCGAGCGCGACAGGAGCGCGGCGATGTCGCCGAACAGCGGCACTTCGCCAGGCTGAAACAGCCGGTAGCTGTCATGCAGCGCGGCGATGATCAGGTGGTCGAGGTCGGTGACGAAGACCAGCGTAATGCCGAGAACGGCGAGGAAATTGCCAAGCAAGGCACCCTGCTGGCCCTGTGTCGGATCGACGGCGGTGACAAAGCCAAGGCCGAGCTGCTGCGCTATCACGCTGCCCGCGACCTGCAGCGCGGAAATCGTCACCCGCGCGGTCAACCCGAGCACGGCGCCGATCAAAAGCTCTTCGAACAGCATGCCGATCACAGGCGCCGGGGTCTGCAGATCGAGGTGATAGGCGGCCTGATGCAGCGGCAGCAAAATCGCGGTGAGCACCAAGGCGATGGTCAGCCGCACGCGTGCAGGCAAACTGATCTCCCCCAAACCCGGCAGCAGCATGACCATGGTGCCGATGCGGGCAAAGGCCAGCATGAATGCGGCGGCCAGCGGCGGCAGGAAGGAAACGTCGATATGCATGAAGGCGCCGCGCTCAACCGCCGGCGATGCGCGCGGCGAGCCGCGTCATATAGCCGTGCAGGGCGTCGGCCATGAACGGCAGCGCGACCAGCATGGCGACGAAGATGGCCAGGATCTTCGGCACGAAGACCAGCGTCATTTCCTGGATCTGCGTCAGCGCCTGAAAGAGCGAGATGGCGACGCCGACCGCAAGGCCCACCAGCATCAGCGGGCTGGCGACGAGCACAAGCGTCCAGATCGCGTCGCGCGCGACATCCAATATCTCAGGTCCGCTCATCCACCCCCCGGTTTGACCGTCAGATCGGCATGCGCATGATTTCTTCGTAGGCCGCCACAACCTTATCGCGCACCGAGACCAGCGCATTGACCGCTACCTCCGTTTCGGCGACGGCGGTGACGACATCGACTATGTTGGCTTTTCCGGCGGCAAAGGATTGCGTCTGCGTATCGGATTTGTGTCCGGCATCGCTCACTGCATTCACCGCTTCTTTCAGCATCTCCGTAAAATTCGGGCCGCTTGTCTGCCCGCCCATGGCCTTGGCGAGGCCCGCCGCCGGATCGGCGATGCGGGCCAAGCTGGCATAGGCGCCGGCGGCGATGGCTGGCGTGGACATGGCTGTCAGGCTTTCAGAATATCGATGGTGCGCTGGATCATCCGCCGCGTGGCGCTGATCACATTGACATTGGCCTGGTAGGAGCGCTGCGCCTCACGCATGTCGGTCATTTCCACCAGCGAATTGACGTTGGGGTATTTGACATTGCCGTTGGCGTCGGCGGCCGGATGCCCCGGCTCGAACTTGGAACGGAAGGCGCTTTCGTCGCTCGCCACCCGCCCGAGCTCAACCACGCGGGCGCCAAGCGTGCGGTCCATCTCGGCGATGAAAGTGGGAATCTTGCGGCGGTAGGGATCGGCGCCGGGGCTCGAGCCCGTGGAATCGGCGTTGGCGATATTTTCCGCGATGATGCGCATGCGTCCTGCTTGCGCGCGCAAGCCGGAAGCAGCGATGCTGATCGATCTGATGAAGTCCACGCCCCTCCTCCTTTCGCTCGTCAGCGCGGCGGCGGCCGCGCGATGGTGCATCGGTTCAGATCATTCCTTGCCCAGCGCCAGCTTGATCAGGCCGAGGCTGCGCGAATAGAGCGCGGCGGCGGCTTGGTAATCCATCTGGTTCGAGGCGACCTTCATCATCTCGTCCTCAAGGCTGACGCCGTTGCCCCCGGGTTGAATCTGCAATCCCTTTACGGCCTTGACGGCGAAAGCGCCGCTTCCGCCTCCAGCGCCGGTGATATGGGCCGCCGCCGTGCGCACCAGCGTCACCGCCGCCGGCCGCGGTTCGTCGTCGAATTTCGGCGGCGCCAGGTCGCTCGGTCGGAAGCCCGGCGTATCGGCATTGGCGACATTCTCGGCGAGGACGCGCTGACGCTCCTGGTGCCACTGCATGCGGGTGCGCAGCATGGAAAAGATCGGAATATTGGTGATCGGCATGGCCCCTCCCCGCGGCATCCGGGAAACTACGTCCCTACCCAGGTAGGCAGACTTTGCCGGGTCCATGGTTAATAGCCCGTTAAACCCTGGGCTTTTCGGCGCCCCGCCCTTAATTTGCCATTTACCATGGAAATGGTTTTGCCATGCGGTTCGGGCGCTCCAAGCGCCGCGGAATGTTAAGCATTTGTTAGCATTCAACGCGGCAGATATTACCGCAGGCGTTAACTATCGAGCGATTCCGTCGCTCCCCTAGCCGGCCGCTGCAGCCTCGAAGAGAGAAGGATAGCCAGCCTGATGTTCGATACTTTGTTTGGCGCGCAGGTCCCAGCAGCTCTGAAATTTTTCCTCGCCTTCGTCATTGTGCTCGGCCTGATCGGCCTGACCGCCTGGCTCGTGCGCCGCTTCGGATCGGATCGCTTCGGCGGATCCGCCGCGCGCGGCCGCCAGCCGCGGCTTGCGGTGGTCGATGCCGCCGCCGTCGACGGGCGCCGCCGGCTGGTCATCGTGCGCCGCGACAATGTCGAGCACTTGCTGATGATCGGCGGCCCCACCGACGTCCTGGTGGAAGCCAATATCGTGCGCGCCGCCGGTGCCGCGCGGGAAAAGATCGAACCGACGATGACGCGGCCCGCCGCGCCTGCCGATCTGCGCCCGGGCACCGCAGCCGAAAGCAGCCTGTGGCCGTTGCAGCCGCAGGCGGAGAACAATCAGCGCGCAGCGCGAACGGCGGCGACCGAAGAAGCGACGCTGCAATGGACCGCCTGGCCAACGCAGCCCGAAGCGCCGCCGCCCGCGCCGGGGCGCGGCGAAGGATTTTCGGGGCTGACCGATGACATCGGCCGCGCCGCCGCGCCGCGCGAAGTGGCTCCGAGCCCGCGCAAGCCGGCCGCAACGGCACGCAGCGCGCCGCCGGTAGCCGCTCCGGCGGAGCCGGTTCGGACGCCGGAGGGCGCCGACAAGAATCTCGCCGAGATGGCGCAACGCCTGGAAGCGGCGCTGCGCCGCCCGCCCGAGCCCATGCCGGGAGCGGAGCGGACAAAGCCCACGCCCGAGCCGACGCGCGCGCCGGCCGAGACGGCAAAGCCGGAAGCGCCGGCCGGGGAGCCAAAGAAGATCTACGACAGCCTCGAACAAGAGATGGCGAGCCTTTTGGGCCGCCCGCAAGGCAAGACCTGATGGCGGCTTATTCCGACCGCCGCGTTCGTCTCACGACGGTGGCGGTTGGAGTAGCAGGGTTCCTGGGCGCCATGGCGGTGCCCGCGGCAGCGCAAGCCATCAACATCAACCTCGGTGACGGCAGCAGCGGCGGACTGACCGAGCGCGTGATCCAGCTGATCGCGCTGCTCACGATCCTCTCGCTGGCGCCGTCGATCCTGGTGATGATGACGTCGTTCACCCGCATCGTCGTGGTGCTGTCGCTGCTGCGCACGGCGCTTGGCACCGCCACCGCCCCGCCGAACGCGGTGATCGTCTCGCTGGCGCTATTTCTGACCGCCTTCGTGATGGGACCGGCGCTGCAGAATTCCTACAATGCCGGCGTGCGCCCGTTGATCAATAACGAGATCGGCACTGAGCAGGCCTTCGACCGCGCCTCGGTACCGCTGCGCAGCTTCATGCAGAAAAACGTGCGCGACAAGGATCTGCGGCTGTTCACGGACCTTGCCCACGAAACCCCGGCCAAGCCGGAGGACCTGTCGCTGCGGGTGCTGGTGCCGGCTTTCATGATTTCCGAGCTGCGGCGCGCCTTCGAAATCGGATTCCTGCTGTTCCTGCCATTCCTGATCATCGACCTGGTGGTCGCCTCGGTGCTCATGGCCATGGGCATGATGATGCTGCCCCCCGTGGTGGTCTCGCTGCCCTTCAAGCTGATCTTCTTCGTCCTGGTCGACGGCTGGAGCCTGGTCGCCGGAAGCTTGATCCAGAGCTACGGCACGTAGACACCAAGGCCTCCGGTTGCGCTAGTATGGTGGACCGGGACCATCGCTTTTCCCGCAAGTTCATTATCGCTACTCAACATGGAGGCCGTTATGCGCGCCTTTCTGGCTTCGCTCCTGACGATCCTAATCATCGCCATCGGCGCGGGTTATGTGCTCAACGTGTCCAATCGGCCCGCGTATAAATCGTTCGCGGCGCCGGAAACGGTGCAGCTCTCCGAGCAGGATGCCGGCGATAACCTGGTCGGCAAGGATTGGTCGGGTAGCTAGCGCGCGGGCGGCCTTTGCCGCCATGTCAACGTTGCGCTTGCTTCTCCAGCGCGGCCGCCGGCTTCGCTGCCGGCGGAGCGCCGGACGGTTTGTCGCTTGCGGCGCCATCCGGGTAACGGGCGCGCAGATCGCGCAAGAAGGCGAGCAAGGTATCGACGGCAGATACCGTCTTGGCGATGTCGCGGAACTCCGCGCCGTTCGCCGGCATCGGCGCCGTCACCACGTCGAAGGCGCGGCGCTCCGGCGTATCGGCCATTTTCGCCGCGTATTTTTCGCGGAAGCGGGCTAGCCCGATCTGGTCGTCGCCGAGCGCAAATCCGACGGCCGCGCGCAGCATATCGGACCGCTCGGTCTCATCGAGCGGCTTCCAATCGCGCCAGCGCTCGCCGTAGAGCAATTCGATCTGCTCTGCGGCCGCCCCCCAGCGGTGCGCCGCCCAGAGAATATCGGACCGCAGGCGCACCGCCTCGGGGCCCGCCACGTTGGCGATGACTTCCAGCGCCACGTCGTGGCGTCCCATGTCGGACATCGCCCGCGCTTCGATCAGCAGCCTTTGATTGCGGAGTTCGTTCGACAGATCGGCCGTGCGGCTTGCCTGTAGCGTGGCCAAGGCGTGATCCGGCTTGCGATTCATCAAGTAGACGACCGCGAGCCGGGCTGCGACTTGGGCGCGCGCGGCACCCTGCAGCCGATGATCGACCTGGTATTGCAGCAGCTCGCAGGCCTGGTCGAGCAGATCGACAGTCACCAGGCGCTCGGCCAGACGGCGGATCATTTCGTCGCCGCGGCGGCCGATCGGGGTTAATTCGCGAAAGTCGTAGAACAAGCTGAGCGCGTCGATCGGCGGGATCGCGTTGCTCTTGTCGCTGAGAAAAAGCGAATCGAATGTCGCCTCGGCTTCGTCGTGAATCCGGCGCGTAAGCTCGGAGTTGGGATGAGCGGTCAGCGCCGTGCGCATGACATTGAAGGCGTCGCGATAACGGCCCTCCTCGGTATAGAGCCGCGCCATGAGCTGCAGCGCCTCGATTTCGGTGTCGTCGCCGCGCCAGGCCGTGGTCAGGCTCTCCAATTCGGAAATGACTTCGGGGCGCTTGAGGTCGCCAAGCTTGTAGCGCAAGGCAGCGAGGCGGAGCCGCCCTTCCGCTTGCGCCGGGCCATCGGGGCCTTCAGCGGCATTGCGATAGGCGCGCAAGGCTTCCTCGGCGCGGCCAAGGCCTTCAGCGAGCCGGCCGGAAAGAACCGCCAGCTGCGGCTGCATGTCCCGTCCCGCGCCGATCGTCTGGAATTCATTGAGCTGGTTGGCGGCCTCGGCAAAATCCCGCACTTCGATGCTCGAGCGCAGGGCGGCAAGCAGCGCGCTGCGTTGCAGCTCGACCGGTAGCGCCTCCGCCGCCCCTTTCATGACCTTGAATCCCTGGCGGGCCTCGGCGTATCTGCCGGAGCGCTCTTGCGCCATCGCGCGCCACAGCGGCGCGTCGTACTGATCGCCGACCACGGGATCGGAAAGATCGCGCAGTGCGTCGTCGCTCCGCCCCATCATGATTTCGGCAATGGCGCGCAGAACAAGCGCGGGCGCGTCTTCGGCCGCGGGCCGCGCCGCCGCCAGCTCGACATCGAGCACCCCCTTGGCTTCGGCTTCCATGCCCTGCGCGAGATAGAAGCGAGCGAGATCAAGGCGCGCGGCCTTGCGTCTGCTGTCCGGCGCTTCGGCCGCCTTATTCAGCAGCAGACTCTGCCGTTTCGCGAAATCGGCATGACGGTCAAAGCCCCACAATTGCGGATCGAGCACCGCAGGACCGGCGCCTTCAATCTGCGCTGCGCCGTAGGCGCTGGCCGACAGCGTGAGACCGGCGGGACGGCCGATCACGATCTTATCCGTGGAGAAAGTCGCGGTGAGATCGTCCGCGAGCGGCTGAATCGCCACGCCCTGGATGGATGCCAGCGCGCGGAACTCGACGAAGTCCTGGGTCTTGAGGAAGCCGCGTGCAGGCCCGAGCCCGGTCACCACCATCAACGTGTCGCCGATGTCCGGATCGTGCAGCCGGTGCAGATGCTGCGGATGATCGAACGGAATAATGACGCTGGAACGCGCGGCGCCGGCGATGTTCCGCGTCAGCGCCAAAGGCTGCGTCGGCTGGACCACGGCGTCGCCGAGCGTCATGGTCCAGCTTGAGCTTTCCGGAATCATGCTGACGAGCTGCGGCCGCTCGAGCTTAATGCGCAGCACGGCCGCGCCGTCGCTGCGCAGCAAAGCGGCGCTCTCGATGGTGTGACTGGCGACAGCGTCCAGTGCGGAAAGATCGAGCTCGGCGGTGGTGTCGAACACCGCCCACACGTAATTGTCGCGGCGGAAAGCGGCGGCCGGCGTGGCGCCGGTAAAGGGAAAGGTCAGCCGCAGGCCATCCTCATTACGGGTGAGCGTCACCCGCAATGCGCCGGGTGGCGGCGCCGGGGGCTTCAACGTCCGGTCGCCCGCCGGCTCGGGCTCTATGCCGGGCTCGGGATGCGGCGCGGCGGCGACCTCGGCGACCCCTGGAGCGGACGGCATGGCTTCGCTCGGCTTCGCCTGAGCCTGCGGCGGGGATGCCGGCGCTTGCGTGCTTTGCGCCGCCGGCGATTTCGCCGCCGGTTGTTGCGGCGGGGCGGACGGCTTCGCCGGAGCCGTCTCCGGTGGCGCCGCCTTGGCGGAGGGGTTTGCCGTCACCGTGGAGGCCGAGGCTGGCGCACCGGGTATCGCCGCGGCCGGGATCGTGGGCGGCGCTTCGATATTCGGCGTGGATACCGGCTTCGCCGGCCGCCCGAGATCGCCGGCATCCTTGATTCCCATGGCGGCGGCGAGATCGTCGGGCACCGCCGGGGTCTTGCGCAGATTGCCGACGTCGACGATGTAAGTTTTGTCCTCGCGGAAGCTGCGGATGTCGGCCTCTCCCGCCAGCGAAAATCGGATGCTGACGGAATCCGCGGCAGCTTTCGTTTCGATCGACGAGATCGCCGGATTTTTTTCTGCAACCGCGTCGGCGAGATCGAATTTCAGCGGCGCGTCGAAGGTCAGGGTGAGCTGATCCTTGGTCTTGTCATTGGCGACGCCGACATTGTCCGGGAGATCGAAGATATAGCGCGTGAAGGTCGGCTGCTTGCCCACTTTGACACGAAGCGGCGGCTCGTCGCGCAGGCGCTCCGCGATGAGGCGTTGGCGCGCGAGCTTTTCCGCCTCGCGCGCGCGGCGCGCCAGTTCCTCGACGACGTCCTGCGGCAATCCCGGCACCACCCCGGCCCAGGGCTCCGGCAGCAGATCGACGAAGAGTTGCTCGCCGGCCGGCATGATGTTCACTCGCACCTTTCGCGCCAGCGCCAGCCGCACGCCCATGCCGTCCGGATCGCGGCGCGCGGCCGCCACGTAGTCGCCAGCGACGCCGCTGATACCCTCCACCGGCACGTCGACGGGCCGCTTGAAGGCGATGATCACGATATTGTCGGCGAGCCGAAGTTCGGATCCGACCTCTTCATTGAAGCGAAAGACCAGCCGCGCGAAGCCATTGGCGACGACGGTGTTGACCTCGCCTTTGACCGGGGTCTCGTCGGCGAGCGAAGACGGCGGAAAGCCGAGCACCGCAAGAAGGCCGGCGAGCGCGAGCGCGCGGCACCGCCCGAAGGCGCGTGCCGCCCATGCATCGTCGAAAATGCCGCCGATAAGATTCATGCCGCCGTTCCAACGCCGACGTCAGCCGGCATCCGCCGACGAGAACGCCGGTCGCTGAAGCTTAGGATTCCGCGTTTAACGCTCACTTAACCGTGGCGTTTAGCCGCCAGGCTTTCCTTGTATTTTTGGCAAATCGGCCGCGACCGGCGCCTTATCGCTGCCGGGTATCGCGCGCTTGGCCAATTCGACGGTGAGCCGCTCAGCGGCTTCCGGCGACATCTGGCCGAGAATCGCCGACATGGTCCGCGGGTCGATTTGGCTCGACACCTGGACAAGGATGTCGAGATCGAGCCGGTCGAATATTTTTGCCGCGTCCTTCGGCTTCATGTTGGCATACATCGCCACCAGATCCTTGAAGCGCTTGGCATCGGCGCCCTGGCGGCCGGCAATCGTGTTGTTGATGCGCGCTTCGAGCGCCTTGAGCTCGGCGAGCCGCGCTTCAAGCTGCTTTTCCGCCGCGCGCACAAGCCCGTCCCTGGTGTCGATCTCTTTCGCCCGCGCCTCGAGTTCCTGGCGGCGCTCCTGCAAGCGTTCGAGGATGGCGCGCTCGGCCGGAGACACCGGGCGGTTTTCGTCGATCGGAATGACAGTGCCACCGGGATCCTTCGGCGGATTCACCGCCTTGGCGCCCGGCTTCGCCGCCGCCTCGGGTTTTTTCTCGGCGCCGCCGCCGACCGAGCCGGTGATGTCGGGATCGGCGATGCTGGCGGCCGCGGTGGTCGCTTTCGAAGCCGGTTGCGGCGCCGCGCTCGGCGTGCGGCCATCCGGATAATTGAACATTTCCTTGGCCCAGGAATTTTTCGGCTCGCCGGCGGCGATCAGCGTCTTGGCGGTTTCGTCGACAGAGCGCTGCGCGTCGGAGGCTGCGGCGCCGGTCTCGTTCAGCGTAAATCCGCCTTCCGCGAAAATGCCGATGGTCTTGAGCGCGAACAGGCAGGTCGCCGCAAACAGCACGACCGGCAGCAGGCGAACGTCGCGGATGAAGCGAGTCATGCCGCGGCGCCACGCACGCGCGCGCGAGTGCGCTCGGCGAAGGCTTGCGCCGCGGCGACGATGGCTTTGGTATCGGTGGCAACGGCGGCGTCATGCGGCGGCAGCGCCGCCTGCCCGGCAGATACGATGCGCGCCAGCCTCTCCACCAATTGCTTGCTCGCGGCGACCTGGCGCTCCATTTCCGCATTCACGCGCTCGGCATCCCGGAGCCGCTGGCCGATGCCCTGCTCGCAATCGGAGACGGTGCTTTTCAATCCGCCGATCGCCCGTTCGGCGACGGCCGTCGCCGCGACCAATTCCGCCACCATCGCCTTCAGCGCCGCCTCGTCGGCTTTGAGGCTTTTAAGCTGCCGGTTCAGCGCCACGCAATAGAGGATCGTCAGCAGCAGCAGCAGCGCGACGAGGCTTTCGATCACCATTGCAAATGTATGGTTCACGGCGTCGTCTCCCTGCGGTTGGTGGTCTCATCCGCCTTTTCGAACATGGCGAACGTCGTCTGCGGTTTGCGCAAGGGCTTGGTGACGCGCACCGCAACGCGATCGCCGACGCGGCCCATGCGTCCCTCGGTGAGCGTGACGTTGCCGCAGCGCACGGTGACCGGCGCATCCGGCTTCAACTCCAGCGTCAGCGTGTCGCCGACCTTGAGCCTCATCATCTGCTGCAACGGCAGGCGCGCCTCATAGAGCACGGCGTCGACGCCGATTTCCGCCTGTCCGATCTCGGTCGCGAGATGACCTTCCCAGATGGGGTCGCGGCCGAATTTTTCGCCCATGAACATCTGCAGCAGCACCGCGCGTATCGGCTCGATGGTCGCATATGGCAGCAGAAGCTCGATGTTGCCGCCGCGGTCCTCCATGTCGATGCGCAGGCGCACCAGGATCGCGGCGTTCGCCGGCCGGGAGATGGCGGCGAAGCGCGGATTGGTTTCCAGGCGGTCGATGTTGAACTTCACCGGCGACAGCGGCTTGAAGGCCAGTTCGGCGTCGGCCAGCACCACCTCGATCATGCGCTTGACCAGATTCGACTCGATCGTGGTGTAGGGCCGGCCTTCGATGCGAATGGTGCTTTGGCCGCGGCGGCCGCCGAGCAGCACGTCGATGATGGAATAGATCAGGCTGGAATTGACGGTGAACAGGCCGAAATTGTCCCATTCCTCGGCCTTGAACACGGCAAGGATGGCCGGCAGCGGAATCGAATTGAGATAATCGCCGAAACGCACCGAGGTGATGCGGTCGAGCGAGACTTCGACGTTGTCGGAGGTGAAATTGCGCAGGCTTGTCGTCATCAACCGCACCAGGCGGTCGAAGACGATTTCCAGCATCGGCAGGCGCTCGTAGGAGACCATCGCCGAATCGATGATCGCCCGGATACCGGAATTGTCGCTGAGCGAGAGATCGGTCAGGCTGAAGCCCAGCAGGCTGTCGATTTCGTCCTGATTGAGGATGCGCTCAGCGCCGCCCTTGGCAGCCTGGATAAATTGACCGCCATCGTCGACCAGCGCCTGCCACTGCGCGGCGCTGACTTCCCCGCTCGGGGGCGCGCCTTCGGCGCCGCCCGCCGGCGCGGCTTGCTCGGCGTCGAGCGCCAAGCCCCATTCCGCCGCCAGCGCGTCCTGATCTATCTGGTCTTTTTGCGCCATGTTTCAACCGTCACTGGACGACGATTTCCTTGAACAAGACGGCATTGACGCGGCCCGGCGCGATGGCGGCATTGACGCGGCGGGTCAGTTCCTCCTTCAGCCGATAAAGGCCGGCAGAGCCGTCGAGATCGATCGGCCGCAGTTCGCGCAGATAGGTTTGAAATGCGTCGACCACCCGCGGCATCAGCGGCTGGATCTTCTGCGCCAGCGCCTGGTCCGGCACTTCCAGCGTGGCCTTGACCTTCAGATATTGCGGATGATCGCCACCGGAATTGGCGAGATTGACCAGCACGTCGGGAAGATCGACGAAGATCGCCGGTTTCACCTCGGGAGCTGCGGCATGCTTGGTCTCGCCCTTATGCGGCGCGAGAAAAAGATAGGCCCCTGCCCCGCCGCCGCCGGCCACCAGCAGACCGGCGCCGGCGATGATCATGATCTTCATCGGCGGCAGCTTGAATTTGCGCTTGGACGCTTGCGCGCCCTCGGCCTCGGCGGCTTCGTCGCCACCGCTGTCGGCTTCGATTTCGGCTTCTTTCGGCTTTGCGGCCATGAGCTTGTCCTGTCGCGTGAAGCGCGGAGCCGGCAGGCGGCAAACTCGGCACAGGCCGCGGGCGCGACCCCCTTGGCGCCCATAGGCACGCTAGCGAGCGAATGGTTAACAGAAGCTTTCGGCGGTGCCGGGTTCCGGCATTTTTTGCCGACCGGACGCCGGTCGCGGGCCGCTTTTTGCCGAGCATCAATGCCCCATCGAACATATAACCACTTCATATTATTAGCGTTTTTGCCTTGGCACGGCGGCTGCAAGAAAGCTGGCACCGGCGGGCTTGGGAGAGCCCGCGGCCGACCGCCGAGCCTGGGAGGGCGCCACGGTCGCACTGGGGAGCACGGCCGATGGACAATACGGCTCTTGTCGGACTTTCGCGCCAAGTCGCGCTCGCGCGGCAGCTCGATGTCCTCGCCAACAACATGGCGAACATCAACACCACCGGGTTCAAGGCGGATGGATCGCTGTTCGCCCAATATCTGATGCCGGATGCGCGCGACGGCAATTTCAGCGGCACGGACGGGCGGCTCAATTTCGTGCAAGACCGCGCCTCCTGGCTCGACCTTAGCCAAGGCGTGATTCAGCAGACCGGCAATCCGCTCGACGTGGCGCTCGACGGCAAAGGCTATCTCATCGTGCAGACGCCGAAAGGGCAGCGCTATACCCGCAACGGCGCGCTGCAGGTGAATGCCGCCGGCCAATTGGTCACGAGCCAGGGCTATCAGGTGCTCGGAGACTCCGGCCCGATCGTGATCCAGCCGACCGATCGCGACATCGTCATCAACCAGGACGGCTCGATCCGGGTGCGCGAGGGCGCCGCCACGGACGACTCCTCGCGCGGCCGTCTGCGCGTCGTCGAATTCGCCAATCCGCTGCTGCTGCAAAAGGATGGCGCCAGCACATTCACTGCCGGCGAAGCCGTGCAGCCGCAAACCGCGAAGGACACGCGCGTCGTGCAAGGCGCGCTGGAGAAATCCAACGTGCAAGGCATCCTGGAAATGACACGGCTCATCGAAGTGACTCGCAGCTACGGCGAAGTCGCCGCGATGCTGCAGCAGGAAAGTGAGCTGAGCACCAACGCCATCGACAAGCTGGCCGAAGTTCCGGCCTAGCCCGAAGGATCAGGAGAAACGCCATGCGCGCCCTGCAAACCGCCGCCACCGGCATGATGGCCCAGGAACTCAATATCCAGGTCATCTCCAACAACCTCGCCAACATGCGCACCACCGCCTACAAGCGGCAGCGCGCCGAATTTCAGGATCTGCTCTACGAGCATGTCCGCCGCGTCGGCAGCCAGACCTCCGACCAGGGCAACATTCTGCCCGCCGGCATCGAGCTCGGCAGCGGCGTCAAGGCGGTCGGCACGCCGCGCTTGATGACGCAAGGTACCCTGTCGCAGACCGGCAAGGATTTCGACGTCGCCATCCGCGGCGAAGGATTCTTCAAGATCGTCCTGCCCGACGGGCGCACCGCCTATACGCGCGACGGCTCTTTCGAGCTCGACGCAACCGGCCGCATCGTCACCGCGCAGGGCAATGTGCTCGATCCGGCGATCACCGTGCCCGCAAATGCCAGCGGACTGACGATCAACGCTCAAGGCCAGGTTTCGGTGACATTGCCGGGCAGCACGACCTCGACGCTGATCGGTCAGTTCGGCCTGACGAATTTCATCAACAAGTCCGGCTTGCAGGCGATCGGCGACAATCTCTTCCTGGAGACGCCCGCCTCCGGCGCGCCGCAGGACGGCACACCCGGCGTGGAGGGTTTTGGCGATCTGCAGCAAGGCATGCTCGAGCAGGCCAATGTCGAAGCGGTCAGCGAGATCACCGACCTGATCGCCGCGCAGCGCGCCTATGAGATGAATTCGAAAGTCATTACCGCCACCGACGAAATGCTGCAGACCACCGCCAATCTGATGCGCTGAGGAGCGATAGCCATGCGCCGCATCCTGCTAACCCTTCTACTGTCGTTCGCCAGCCCGGCGCTGGCGCAGACGACGGGTTCGCTCGGACCCTCCTCCCCCGTGCTCAAGAGCAGCATCACGGTCGCAAGCGACATCGTGCGCATTGGCGACTTCATCGACAACGCCGGCGCCGCGGCCGCCATCCCGATCTTTCGGGCGCCCGATCTGGGGGCCACCGGCGCGGTGCCCGCCGCGCGGGTGCTCGAGGCCGCCCGCGCCCACGGCTTGCTCGGAGTCGAGACCGCCGGCATTTCCGAGGTGCGGGTCACCCGCGCAAGCCGCGCCGTCACCGCAAGGGAGATCGAGGCACAGATTGCGCAAGCCGTCGCCGAACAACGCGGCATCGGCGACGCCGGGCAGATTGCGGTGAAACTCGACCGCCCGGCTCATACCGTGCAGGTGGAGCCCGCCGTGACCGCCCCTTTGCGCGTGTTGCGGCTTTCCGACGATGCGCGATCCGGCAATTTCGATATCGTTCTCGACCTGCCCGGCAACGAAACCGCGCGCGGCTGGCCGCTGCATTTCACCGGCTCCGCGGTGGAGATGGTGCCGACGGCGCTGCTGACCCGCCCGGTGTCGCGCGGCGAGGTTTTGCATTCCACCGACATCGTGCTGGCACAGCGCCCCAAGGGGGAGGCCGGCACGGATTTCATCGACAAAGCCGAAATTGCCGTCGGTCTCGCCGTGCGACGCGGGCTCGGGGCCGGTCAGGTTTTGCGGCGCGGCGATCTGATGAAACCCGATCTCATCGCCCGGAATGATATCGTCACGCTCGTCTTCCAAATGCCCGGGATCGTTCTGACCAGCCGCGGCAAGGCTTTGGACTCCGGCGCCCAAGGCGACACCGTCGCCGTGATCAACACCCAATCCAACCGCCGCGTGCAGGGAACGGTAACCGCAGCCGGCACGGTCCTGGTCGCGGCGATGACGCCGCAATTCGCAAACGCCTTCTCGCCGCCGGCTGCGGATCGGCTGGCCGCCCTGCAGCCCCGCAACGAGTAAAGCCGATGCAAATCAAATGGAGTATGCTTTCGCGCCTGCTGTATCTCGGCCTTGCCACCTCGTCATTGGGCGCCTGCGCGGCCTTCGACCGGCTGCGCTACGTCGGCGAGCAGCCGCCGTTGTCGGCGATTGAAAATCCCACGGCCCAGCCTGGCTACAAGCCGGTGCAAATGCCGATGCCGGCGGCCCAGCCCGCCACCTACAGTCCCAATTCCTTGTGGCGCAACGGATCGCGCGCGTTCTTCAAGGATCAGCGCGCGCACCAGGTGGGCGACATCCTCACCGTGAAGGTCAAGATCACCGACCAGGCCAAGCTCGAGAACGGCACCTCGCGAACCCGGAAGAATTCCGAGGATTCCGGCGTCGATGACTTCTTCGGCAACAAGCAATTGCCGGTCGTCTCCTCGGTCAAGGTGCCGGGGCGCATCTTCACCGCGGATTCGACGGCGAGCAGCGAAGGCAAAGGCAGTATCGACCGCAAAGAAGAACTCACCACCAATATCGCCGGCGTCGTCACCCAGGTTTTGCCGAACGGCAAC
>Ga0070741_10008233_pt1 | contig 21060 bp, 20 predicted proteins | sample Coa_R1_4_FD_66440 | JGI IMG/M metagenome (GOLD analysis project Ga0070741, IMG submission 66440) | Surface soil microbial communities from Centralia Pennsylvania, which are recovering from an underground coalmine fire - Coalmine... | ecosystem: Environmental > Terrestrial > Soil > Unclassified ...
TACACGCGCGGCGACGTGCTGGCCGCGCTGCACCGCGCCGGCGAGGTGCTCGTCGAGAGCCATGACGGTGATGCGACCCGCGTCCGCGCCCGTCTCGACGAGGCGGACGCGGCGCGCTTCGGCGAGTTCTGCGTGTCATGACCGAACGCTGGGAACCGCCGCCGTACCCCTACGACCGCCTCGCCCCGCTACGCGAGAAGGCCGCCGCGCTGCCCGGTGGTGTGGTGGACCTCTCGATCGGTGACCCGACCGACCCGCCGCCGGACGCGGTCGTGGCCGCGCTCGCGACGTCCGGGGCGGAGCGGTCGTACCCGACGTCGGTCGGCTCGCCGGAGTTCCGCGCCGCGGCGTCGGCATGGCTCGCCTCAAGGCTCGGTGCCGACGTGCCGCCGTCGCTGGTCGGCGCGTGCGTCGGCACGAAGGAATTCGTCGCCGGTGCGCCCGGCTGGCTGCGCCTGCGGGAGCCGGGCCGCGACACGGTCCTGTTCCCCGCCGTGTCGTACCCGACCTACGCCATGGGCGCCCTCCTCGCCGGCTGCCGCGCCGTCGCCGTGCCGGTGGACGCGTGCGGCCGCATCTCGCTCGATGACATCGCCGCGGCCGACGCGGCGCGTGCGCTGTGCCTGTGGGTCAACAGCCCGAGCAACCCGGCGGGAGGCGTCTCCGACCTCGCCGCCGCGGCCGCGTGGGGCCGCGCCCACGGCGTGCCGGTGCTGAGCGACGAGTGCTACGTCGAGTTCACGTGGGAGGGCGAGGCGCAGACGATCCTGTCGTCTGGGCTCGACGGGGTCCTCGCCCTGCACTCGCTGTCCAAGCGCAGCAACCTCGCCGGCGTGCGTTCGGGGTTCTACGCGGGCGACCCCGACCTGATGGCGTTCCTGCTCGAGGTGCGCAAGCACGCCGGCCTGATGACGCCGGGGCCGGTCCTCGCCGCCGCGACCGTCGCGTTGCGGGACCAGGGCCACGTCGAGCAACAGCGCCGGCGCTACTGGGAACGGCTCGTGCGCCTGCGAGAGGTGCTGGCCCTGGTCGGCGTGGACGCCCCGCTCCCCGCCGGTGGCTTTTACCTCTGGGTGCCCGCCCCCGACGGCGATGACTGGGGGCTCGTCGAGCGCTTGGCGACCCAGGGCGGGTTGCTCGCCTCGCCCGGCGAGTTCTACGGCGACGCGGGCCGCGGCCACGTCCGCGTCGCGGCCGTCGCCCCCCTCGACCGCCTCGAGCTGGTCGCGTCGCGCCTCGCCGCCTGAGCGGCGCCGGTGCGGGTCAATGCGCGTGCGCGCTCGCGCGTCAATGCGCGCCCTCGTGCACTATTGCGGCTGGGAAGCCTCTTCCCTCACCACGTCCGATGCCACGCGGTCGTCACGCGTGAGCATCACCAGCCCGGCGATCATCCCCATCACGGCGAGCACGATGGCGGGGCTGCGCACGCCCCCGAACCGCACGTGCTCGCCGTAGAACGTGATCCCGATCACGACGGCGACGATCGGGTCGAGCACGGTGATGATGGGCAGCGCCACCGTCGGCCGGCCGGCCTGGTACGCGGTCGAGATGAACAGCAGTGAGGCAATCCCGGCAACGATGACCGCGTAGGGCGTCCACGTCCGGAACACCCCCCAGATGCCGTGGTCGAGCGAATGGGAGAAGGCCTTCGCCAGCGTCGCCATGTAGGCATCCAACGTCCCTGCGGCGACGGCCAGCAGCGCGGCGCGGCTCGTCCCGTGCGAACGCAGCCCAGCGCTCGAGGCGACCGCGACGATGGTCACGACGGAGATGGTGCACAGCAGCCACGCCTGCGCGTCCGCCGTGCCCTGCGACGACTCACCCGGCGACGACACGGCGAGGAACACGGCGAGCCCGACGACCACGAGCATGATCGCCGTCCACTGCGGCCGGGTCAGCGGGCTGCGCTCCCACCCCGCCAGGATCAGCAGCGTGAACAGCAGCGACGTCGTGAGCAGCGGCTGCACGACGACGAGCGACCCGCGGTGGAGCGCCGCCGTCTGGAGCGCGAACCCGCTCACGTTGGCGGTGAGCCCGGCGATCCACAGCGGCCGGTGGGCCAACCGGAGCAACAGCCCGGGGCGGCCCGCCAGCTCCTGTGGCTCTTGCACCGCGGCGCGGGCCTCGAACGCCACGCCGGCGCCGAAGGTGAGTGCAGCGAGCAGGGAGAGCGTCACGACCACGGGCGGGCCTCTCGGACGGGTGGCACCGGACCCCCGGCCCCCGAGCCGGACAGGTGCTCCGGCTGGATCGTAACCATCAGCCCCCTGCCGCTCACCTCTTCCGACGGCCGGTCGGGAGGACGGCGTTCTCGAGCAGGTTGGCCAGGGCCTGGACCCGGGTGCCGAGGGCGTCGAGGTCGCCGCGGATCCCGTCGAGGGCGTGGTCGAACGCGCGCGAGACCGTGTCGGACAGGTCGACGACCGTCCCGGCCCCGGACGGGTCCGCCGCCAGGTCCACCGCGGCCCGGCGCGCCTCCTCGACGGTCGCCGCCCGGGCGGCCTCCACGGTGGCAGCGACACGCGGGCCCATGACCTCGTCGATGGCGCCCGTGAGCCGGCGGGTGAGCGCCTGGTCGACCGCGGCGTCGAGGCGCGCCGCGAGCGCAGCGTCCACCGCCACCTGCACGGCGGGCCGGATGTTGCTGACGACCGGGCCCGACGGCGACTCGATGCGCTCGGCGAGCGCGGCCGTTGCCGCCGCGACGATGCGCGCGAGGACGGCCTCATCGAGCACCACGGCGCGATCGGCGTCCAGGAGGGCCTGGGCCGCCGCCCCCGCCTGTGCCGCGTCCCGGCCCGCGGCCTCGGCCGCCTCGCGCGCCGATACCCCCTCGGCGCGCGCCGCCTCCGCGGCGGCGCGCCCCCCGTCCACCGCCTGTTCCACCGCAGCCACGCGCACCGCCAGGGCCTCGGCGGCCTGCTGCGACGCCGCCAGGTGCGATGCCAGCGGCGCCACCTGCGTGGCGACCGACTCCGCCGCCTCCTGCGCGGCGCGCTGGACGCCGGCGTCGATCGCCGAGTCCGAGGGCAGCCGGCTCGTGATCGCGGTGACCGCGCCGCGCACGAGGTCCTGGGTCAGCGCGCTCGACACCTCGTTGACGGCGGCGAGCATCGCCGACGTCGCCTCCGCGGCCGCCCGGGACGCCACGTCCGCGACGGTCGCCTCTGCCGCCTGCTCGAGCGTGCGCGTCGTCTCGTCGCCGATCGCCTGGGCCCGTTGGAGGACCTCGGCGTGCGCCTCCCGGACCGCGGCCGCGGCGCCCTCGGCCACGGGCTCGATGGCCCGCCGTGCGGCGTCGGCCACCGGGCCGGCGATCTCCGGGCTCGCCTTGGCCACGAGTTCGTTGACCACGCCGGCGACGAGGCGGGCGGACACGTCCGACGCGAACGCGGGGCTGACCGAGGACGTGAACCGGTCGCCCACCTCCGCCGCCAGCCGCTCGCCGATCTCCGAGGCGAGCGCCCCGGCGACGGAGCCGGCCAGGACGGTGGTGATCTCCTCGCCGAGCTGCGCGGCAGCCTCGGTGGCGAGGGCTGCGCCGACCTCGCTCCCCACCGCGGACACGACCGCCGCGGCGACGTCCGCGCAGAGCCGCGGGCTGAGCGCGTCGGGGAGGCTCCCCGCGACCGCATCGGCGACCGAGGCCGGGAGCGGCGTCAACCGCTCGGCGACCGCATCGGCGACCGAGGCCCCGATCTGCTCCTCGGCAGCGGCGACTGCGGTGGTGAGGCTGACGACCGCGTCCGCCGAGGCGGCCGCCACGCGTGCGGGCGCGGCATCGAGGCGCGCGTTCAGGTCCGCGGTCGCCGCCGTGAACGCGGCGGCCACCTCCGTCGGGATCGACGCGGCCACGCGCCCAAGCTCGGCGGCGTCGGCCGCCAGCCCCCGTCGGACCTCGGTGGCGGCGGCGTCGAGCTCCTCGCGCACCGCGGTGGCGAACACGGCCACGGACGTGTCCACGGCCGCCGCCGCCCGCTCCGGGACCTCGTAAAGCGGCGCGAGCGCGGCGGCGACGTCGGCCGCGGCCGACCGCACCGCCTCCCTGGCCGCGTCGGGGACGCCGGCCATGGCGACGTCGAGCTCGTTGACCGCGGCGATCAAGCGGTCGGCGACATCGGACAGCGTGGCGACGGCCCGCACGCTCGATGCCATCTCGGCGACCGCGGCGTCGCTCACCCGGGCGGCGAGCACCCCGGTGACCTGGGAGATGCGCTCGACCAAGCCGGTCGACGCGGCCGCGACCTGGTCGGAGGCCACGTCGGCCAGCCGCTCGGCGAGGGGGCCGAGCATCGCCGACAGCTGGCTGTTGACGGTCTCGGCGACGAGGGCGGGGATGGCGGCCTCGACGTCGCGCAACCGGCCGGTGTGCCCGTCGAGCACCCCGTCGATGTGCTCGAGCCACTCGCCGAGGAGCGTGGTGGCCTCAGCGAGGCGGGCCGCCGCCAACCCCAGCTCGTCGGCGGCAGGCGGTGGCCCGGACGGCGTCGCCTCCACGCGGTCATCGTACGTACCCCCCGCCCGGTGCCCATGGATGCCCATGCCGCGGCGCCCGCCGGATTCCGCTGAAGGCGCTCCCGCGGCGGGCTACGTTCGCCCAATGGCCGACCTTCGTTCGCGCATTGAGGAGCTATGGGCCCGCCGCGACGAGGTGGACGGCAGCGACGGCGACGTGAGGGAGACCGTCCACGAGGCGATCGACGCGCTCGACCGCGGTGATGTCCGCGTCGCCGAGATCGACCCCGTGACGCGCCAGGTCACCGTCAACGCGTGGCTGAAGCAGGCGATCCTCCTCTTGTTCAAGATCTCGGCCATGGAGACGGTCGAGGCGCCGCCGTTCGAGTACGCGGACAAGCTGCCGCTCAAGCGCGACTGGGCGGCCGCCGGAGTCCGCGCCGTGCCCGGCGCCATCGCCCGTTGGGGCTCGCATATCGAGCCCGGGGCCATCCTGATGCCGAGCTTCGTCAACATCGGTGCCCGCGTCGGCAGCGGCACGATGGTCGACACGTGGGCGACCGTCGGGTCGTGCGCGCAGATCGGCCGCGACGTGCACCTCGCCGGTGGGGTGGGGATCGGCGGCGTGCTCGAGCCGCCCGGCGCCACACCGGTGATCGTGGAGGACGGGTGCTTCATCGGCAGCCGCTGCATGGTCGTCGGGGGGGCGCGCGTGCGGCGCGGGGCGGCGCTCGGCGCGGGCGTGATCCTGTCGGGGTCGATCCCGGTGATCGACGCGGAGACCGGTGAGGAGGTCGGGCGGGGAGACGTGCCCGAGCGCTGCCTGGTCGTGCAGGCCACGCGGCCGCGCCAGTTCCCGGGCGGGACGTTCGGGCTGCCGTGCGCGCTGATCATCAAGCGCCTCGGGGATGGCCGCCGCGACGACCTTGCCCTCGAGGACGCGCTGCGCGAGCACGGCGTGAGCGTGGGGTGACCGCAGCGCGATGCACCGGGCGCGCGTAGGGCGGCGCGCGGCCGCCGCCGCGCTCGCTGTGCTCTCGGTCGCGGTGTGGGCATTCCCCGCGGCGGCGGTGCCCGTGCGCGAGGACCCCAGGGACCGGGCCACGTACGACCCGTACTTCGCCGAGCAGTGGGCGCTGGGCGCCCTCGGCGCCCCAGCCGCCTGGGCGCGTTCGGTCGGGCGTGACGTGAAGGTCGGGGTCGTCGACACCGGCGTCGACCTGGCCCACGAGGACCTGGCGGGCAAGGTGGTCGCCGCCACCGGGTGCCTCGGCCTGGCGCCGTCGCAGCCGTGCTCGGGCAGTGCCCAGGACGACGCAGGCCACGGCACGAGCGTCGCCGGGATCATCGCCGCCGACACGGCAAACGGAAAGGGCATCGCTGCGGTGGCCCCCGGTGCGCTCCTCGTCGTCGCCAAGGCGCTCGACGCCCACGGCAGCGGGACGGTCGGCGATGTCGCGGCCGCCATCCACTGGGTCGTCGACCACGGCGCGCGTGTCGTGAACCTGAGCCTCGAGGCCGACGGCACGACGCTCAGCACGCCGCCCGGCCAGTCGTTGGCCGACGCCGTCGAGTACGCGTGGCACCGCGGCGCCGTGCCCGTGGTCGCCGCCGGCAACGCCGTGCCGTCCGTGTTCGGCGCGCGCGGCTACGCCGGGCTCGACGCCGTGATCGTCGGCGCTACGGGGCGCTCGGGCGCCCTGGCGTGGTACTCGGGCCCGGTCGCAGGGGCCAAGTGGGCCGTCGTCGCCCCCGGCGGTGACGAGCGCGGCCCGGCGGGGACGCCGAGCTGTGCCGGGGCCCTCGCGACGGGGTGCGTTGTCAGCGCCGGCTGGTTCCGCGGGGGGACGAACGCCTACGCGGTCGACGAGGGCACGTCCATGGCCGCCGCCGAGGTGTCGGGCGTGCTGGCGCTGCTGCTGGCCCAGGGCCTCACGCCCGCCGCCGCGGTCGAGCGCCTGCTCGCGACCGCCGACGCCGCGCCGTGCGGCGCCGGGTGCGTGGGGGCCGTCGACGCGGCGCGCGCCGTCGGGGTGCCCACCGGCCCAAGGCCCATCGCCGCTGCCGCACTGGCCGCCCCGCGGGTGGCACCCCGCCCGCACCGCGCCGCACCGCTGTGGCCGGCGGTGGTCGTCGCCCTGATCGCCGTCGGGGCCGCTGCGTGGGGGGTCAGAGCCGTCGCAGCACGGTCACGACCTTCCCGTAGATCGTGACGTCACCCGCGTCGAACTCCATCGGGGCGAGCCGGTCGTTGGCGGGGATGAGCACGACCTTGCCGCCCTTGCGGCTGTAGGTCTTCACCGTCGCCTCCTCGCCGGGGATGCCGGCCACGACCACATCGCCCCGCTCGGCGACCGGCTGCTGGCGGACGACGACGTGGTCGCCGTTGAGGATCCCGGCGTTGACCATCGAGTCGCCGCGGACGCGCAGCATGAACAGCGGCCCGGTCCCGGTGAAGTCCTCGGGCAGGGGATAGAGCTCCTCGACGTTCTCGTGGGCGAGCACGTCGGTGCCGGCGGCCACGTCGCCGACGAGCGGCACATGGCGTGCCGGCCGCCGCTCGAGCGCCGCGCCCGAGGTGGGGTCGTAGCGCACCTCGATGGCCCGGGGCTTGGTCGGGTCCCGCCGCAGCAGGCCCTGCTTCTGCAGCGTCGAGAGGTGGGCGTGCACCGTCGAGGTCGACGTCAGCCCGACGGCCTCGCAGATCTCCCGCACCGACGGCGGGTAACCCCGGTCCCGGAGGGTCCGGTCGATGAACTCCAGGATCTCCAGGCGCTTCCCGGACAGTGGCAGTTCGGTCATGGGGTCCGCTCCTCGGGGGGGAACATGCGTTCGCCCCGCACCGTACCGCACCCCGCGTTCCCGATCAAACATCCGTTCGATCCGGGCTTGACCCGAACGTACGTTCGTGGTTGGATTCGAACAGGCGTTCGGACGGAGGACGGAGATGGTGGTCAACGAGGCCCACAACCGGGTGGCAGGGCGGCGGCAGTACCACGACCGCGCCGGCGCCGGCCGCCCGGCCAGGTGCCGCCAGGTTCGGCCGGGTGCGACGGCGGCCCCCCGCGCCGTCCGCACCCGGCCCGCCGTGCGGCGCTCGGCACTCGTGGGCGGCTTCGCCGTCTTGCTCGCCACCTGCGCTGTGTGGGTGCAGGCCGGCGGGGGCCGGACCGGGAGCGAACCCCTCAACGCTCCCGGTGCCGGCCGCACCGCGGCCGCCGCCGCACACGTGTGGGTGGTCCAGCCCGGTGACACGTTGTGGGGGATCGCCCGGCACCTCGACCCGAACGGCGACCCGCGCCCGCTCGTCGACGTGCTCGCCCGAGAGGTGCACGGCCGTCCGTTGCAGGTGGGCCAACAGCTGTCCGTGCCCTGATTCCGGAGGGCCGGTAGCGTGGCCGGGTGCGCTGCCCGGTGTGCGCGTCGCTCGATGACAAGGTCGTCGACTCGCGACTGGCAGACGAGGGTGCGGCCATCCGCCGCCGCCGGGAGTGCCTGGGGTGCGGGCGGCGGTTCACGACCTACGAGCGCCTCGAGGACACGCCGCTGCTCGTCGTGAAGCGGTCGGGGCACCGCGAGCCGTGGGACCGCGCCAAGGTCGTCGCCGGCCTGCGGGCCGCCGCCAAGAACCGGCCCCTCGCCGACGCCCAGCTCGACGACGTCGCCCTCCAGGTCGAAGAGGAGGTCCGGCTGGGCGGCCCGGAGGTCACGTCGGAGCAGGTCGGCCTCGCCGTCCTCGAACGGCTCCGTGCCCTCGACGAGGTGGCCTACCTCCGGTTCGCCAGCGTCTACAAGGGCTTCGCCGAGGCCGACGACTTCGCCCGTGAAGCCCGGGACGCCGGCCTGCTCACCAAGGCGACGGCGCCGAAGCCGCGCCCGTGAGCGCCGGTAGGGTGCCTCCATGCGCGTGGGGATCCTCACCGGCGGCGGGGACTGCCCCGGCCTGAACGCCGTCATCCGAGCCGCCGTCCGCAAGGGCGAGGTGCACTACGAGGACCTCTTCGTCGGCTTCCGGGACGGGTGGCGCGGCGTCATCGAGGGCCTGACGATGCCGCTCAACGTGGAGGTGTGCCGGGGGATCCTGCCACGAGGGGGGACGATCCTCGGCAGCTCGCGCACCAACCCCTACAAGGTGGACGGCGGCCCGCAACGGTGCAAGGACACGATCGCCGCGCTCGGTGTCGACGCGCTCATCGCCATCGGCGGTGAGGACACCCTGGGTGTCGCAGACAAGCTCTCAGCCGAGGGCGTCAACGTCGTCGGCGCGCCGAAGACGATCGACAACGACCTCTCGGCGACGGAGGTGACGTTCGGGTTCCAGACCGCGGTGCAGATCTGTGTCGACGCCATCGACCGGCTGCACACCACGGCGGAGTCGCACGACCGCGTCATCGTCTGCGAGGTGATGGGCCGCCACGCCGGGTGGATCGCCACCCACGCGGGCATCGCCGGCGGGGCCGCGGCGGTGCTGGTGCCTGAGGTGCCCTTCGACATCGATGAGATCTGCGCCAACCTGACCCGCCGCCACAGCCGCGGCCACTACGCGTCGGTCGTCGTCGCCGCCGAAGGGGCCGTCCCCAAGGAGGGGACGATGGTGACGTCGTCGGGCGACGTCGACGCCTTCGGGCACGTGCGCCTCGGAGGTATCGCCAGCCTCCTCGCGCCCGAGATCGAGCAGCGCACGGGCTTCGAGACCCGCGCCACGATCCTCGGCCACATCCAGCGGGGCGGGACGCCGACGGCCTACGACCGGGTGCTCTGCACGCGCTTCGGCGTCGCCGCCATCGATGCCGTCCACGACGGTGCGTTCGGCCAGATGGTCGCCCTGCAGGCCGGGAAGATCGTGCGCGTCCCGCTCAGCGAGGCGGTCGCCGAGCTCAAGACGGTCGACCCCGAGTTGCTGGCCGTCGCCGAGCTGTTCCACTTCTGAACGCCGGGGCGTCCATGATGGACGCCGTGCCCGACGAACCGCCGCCGCCCAGTGCGCCCCCCGGCGCGCCCCCCGGCTGGCGTCCCGGTCCCGCGGCTGAGCGGCCGCCGGCGTGGGGCCCGCCCCCCGAATGGCAGCCAGGGACGCAGTGGCAGCCGGGAGCGCAGTGGCAGCCAGGGACGCAGTGGCAGCCCGGAGCGCAGTGGCAGCCCGGAGCGCAGTGGCAGCCGGGCGCGGACGGGCAGCCTCCTGCAACGTGGCCGCCGGGCACGCAGTGGCAGCCGGGCACGGGGCCTCCGGGCGTCCCGCCGGGCACGGCGCCGACGGGCGGCCGCCTTCCGGTGCGCCCGCACCCTGTCTTCCTCGCCATGTGCGCCGCGTTTGCGGGCTGCGGCGTGCTGGCCGCCAAGGAAGTCGGCAACCCGCGCGTGTGGGTCTTCGGCTTCGTGGCACTGGGGTGGGTGATCTCGCTGTGCCTGCACGAGTTCGCCCACGCGGCCGTCGCGTGGAAGGGCGGGGACCGCAGCGTCGAGGGGCGGGGCTACCTCACCCTCAACCCGGCCCGCTACATGAACAGCCAGATGAGCATCGTCTTCCCGATCTTCATCGTCCTGATCGGTGGCATCGCGCTCCCGGGCGGCGCCGTCATGGTCGACCGGCGCGCGGTCCGCGAGCGTCACATGCGCAGCCTGATCTCCGCCGTCGGCCCCCTCACCAACCTGGCGTGCGCGCTGGCGTGCGGCCTGCCGATCGCGCTCGGGCTCGTGCACCCCGACCCCAACGCGCTCTTCACGGCGGGCAGGACGGGCGCGTTCCCTGCGGCGTTGGCCTTGCTCGGCCTGCTCGAGATCATCGCGACGATCCTGAACGCGCTGCCCATCCCGGGCTTCGACGGGTTCGGGGTGATTGCGCCCTACCTGCCTGACCAGACGGTCCGCGACCTGATGCCGATCTCGCGGTACGCCTGGTTCGCGATGTTCTTCGTGCTGTTCTTCTCCGCATCGGGCAGGGACGCGTTCTGGAACGTCGCCAGCCACGCATCGGCCCTGATCGGCGTCCCCATCCGCGCCGCAACGGACGGGCAGGTGCTGTTCACCTTCTGGCGGTAGCTTTCCTGAGCAAGGCGCGGAGCTCCGCAGCCAGCGCGGGCGGGGCGGCGATGATGCCGTCCGACGACGGCGGCCCCCCGTCGAACCCGCCGACCCACGCGCCGGCCTCCGATGCGACCAGCGCGCCGGCCGCCCAGTCCCACAGGTTGGTGCCGCGTTCGAAGTAGGCGTCGACGCGCCCGTCGGCGACCCAGCACAAGTCGAGCGCCGCCGAACCGGCGCGCCGGATGTCGCGGACCCGCGGCAGGACGTACGCGGCCACCCGGCCCTGCGGGGAGCGCTCCTCGGCCCGGTACGCGAACCCCGTGGCGACCAGTGCCGTCGCCAGCCCGCCGCGATCGTCGAGCGGGCGGAGCGGTACGTCGTTGCACCGCGCCCCTTCACCGCGCACCGCCGTCCAGCATTCGTCGTGCGTCGGGTCGTACACGGCCCCGACGGCGACCACGCCGCCCACCTCCGCGGCGACCGACACGCACCAGGCAGGGAAGCGGTAGAGGTAGTTCGTCGTGCCGTCGAGCGGGTCGACGATCCAGCGCACCCCGCTCGCCCCCGACGCCTCGCCGCCCTCTTCGCCCAGGATCGCGTCGCCCGGCCGCTGGCCGAGGATGACGGCGCGGATGAGCGCCTCGGCCCCCCGGTCCATCTCCGACACCATGTCCGTGGCGCTCGACTTGGTCTCCACGTGCGTCGCATGGCCACCGGCAAGGAAGGCCCCGCCCCGCCGGGCCGCCTCCACCGCGATGTCGGCGAGGGCGGCGAGGTCGCCGAGGGCGGCGAGGTTGTTGGGCTCGTCATCGCCGCCGGCGACGTCGCCTGCAGCCCCGCCTGGCCCGGCGATGGGGGCGTCGTCCACGCGTGAGGTTTACTGCATGCCGTGGTCGACCTTCGATCCGACACGGTCACGCAGCCCACGCCGGAGATGCGCGAGGCGATGGCGCGCGCCGAGGTCGGTGACGACGCGTACGGCGAGGACCCCACCGTGCGGCGGCTCGAGGAGCGGTTCGCGGCCCGCATCGGCAAGGCCGCCGCCGTCTACGTCCCGAGCGGGACCATGGCCAATCAGCTGGCCCTCCGCGTGCTCGCCCGTCCGGGCTCGCTCGTGCTCGTCGGGCGCCGCTCGCACGTCGTCGCCCACGAGAACGGCGCCGCCGCCCTCAACGCCGGCGTGCAGCTCCACGCTCTCGCCGATGACGGAGGGGTGATCGACGGGCGCGACGTGCGGTGGGCAATCGACGCCGCTGCCCACCACTGGCCCGTGCCGAGCCTGCTGTGCCTGGAGGACACCTACATGCCGGCGAGCGGCGCCGTGATGGCGCCCGAAGCCGTCGCCGCGCTCGCGGGCATCGGCCTCCCCGTGCACCTCGACGGCGCCCGCCTCTGGAACGCGGAGGTGGCGTCGGGCGTCCCCGCCCACCTGTTCGCACAGTCAGCGCTGACCGTGATGTGCTCGCTCTCCAAGGGCCTGTGCGCGCCGGTGGGCTCGCTCCTCGCCGGCCCGGCCGACGTGATCGACGAGGCGCGGGCGCACCGCCAGCGCCTCGGTGGCGGCATGCGCCAGGCCGGCGTCATCGCCGCCGCCGGCATCGTCGCCATGGAACGCATGGTCGACCGCCTCGCCGAGGACCATCGCCGGGCGCGTGCCCTCGCCGCCGCGGTTGCGGAGCGGTGGCCGTCCACGGGCGACGACATGGCGCGCGTGCAGACGAACATCGTCGCGTTCCCCCATTCCGACGCCGAGGGGCTCGTCGCCCATCTCGCCGCGCACGGCGTGCGCGCCGGCACCATCGCCCCTGGCGTCGTGCGCCTGGTCACCCACCACGACGTGGACGACGACGGCATCGCGCGCGCCGTGGCCGCAATCGCGTCCGCGCCGTGCTGATCACCGCCGTCCCGGGCACGGTGCTCGCGGTCTACGCGCACCCCGATGACGCCGAAGTGGCGTGCGGGGGGACACTCGCCCGCTGGGCGACCGGCGGCGCCCGCGTCCAGCTCGTCATCGCCTGCCGTGGCGACAAGGGCACGCTGGAAGAGGGGAGCGACCCCGACGACATCGCCCGCCTGCGCGCCGAGGAGGTCGCTGCCGGTGCGGCCGCACTCGGCATCGACGGTTACGAGATGCTCGGGTACCCCGACGGTGAGCTGGACGACGGGCCGGAACTGCGCGGCCGGCTCGTGGCCACCATCCGGCGCGTGCGCCCGGACGCGGTCGTGTGCCCTGACCCGACGGCGGCGTTCTTCGGGCGCACCTACATCAACCACCGCGATCACCGCGCCGTCGGGTGGGCCACGCTCGACGCCGTCGCGCCGGCGGCGTGGAGCCCGCTGTACTTCCCGGGGACGGGCGCACCCCACCGCGTCGCCGAGGTGTACCTGTCGGGCAGCCTCGAGCCTGACGTCTACGTCGACGTGGAGCCGGTGCTCGAGGCGAAGGCCGAGGCCCTGCGCTGCCACCAGACGCAGCTGCGCGGCTCGGCGGGGGTGCTCGAGGCTGCCGTGCGGCGACGGGCCGCAGACGCGGGGCGCGCCGCGGGCGCCCGCTACGCCGAGGGCTTCCGCCTGTTGACGCCCTCGTGATCGTCGTCGCCTTCGAGCTGCTCCTCGGTGATGCGGCGCCACTCGCCCATGGCGCGCAGCGTGAGGACGGCGACGACACCGGTCCCGCCCGCGCCGGCGCCGCCGCCCACCACCGCGCCGATCCCGATCGGCGTGTCGCAGTTCCCGTGGCACTGCACGCTCACGAAGCTCCCGCCGATGGCCGCGCCGGCGGCGCCGCCGAACAGGATGGCGACGAATGCGAGGGCGCGGGCGCGGGCCGACGGCAGCGCCGATGCGGGCCGGTCCGGGGCGGGCACGACGGGCCATCGTAGGCTGGGCTGGTGCGCGTCCTGGTCGTGATCCCGACCTACCAGGAGGTAGAGAACATCGCCGCGGCGATCAACGGCGTACGCGCCGCGTTGCCCGATGCGGCCGTCCTCGTGGTCGACGACTCGAGTCCCGACGGGACGGCCGACGTGGCCAAGGGCGCCGGCGCCGACGTGCTCGTCCGGCCGCGCCGCGAGGGACTCGGCGCCGCCTACCGCGACGGGTGGGCGCGCGGCCTCGACATGGGGTTCGACGTCATCGTCAGCATGGACGCCGACGCCTCGCACGACCCGGCGGCGCTCCCGCAACTAATCGCGGGGATCGACGCAGGGGCCGACCTCGTGCTGGGCTCGCGTTATGTCGCGGGCGGCGCCGTCCCCGGGTGGCCGGCGCACCGGCTGTGGCTCTCGAAGGGCGGCAACCTGTACGCGAAGGCTGTCCTCGGGTTGCCGGTCCACGACGCGACCGGCGGCTACCGCGCCTACCGCGCCGACCTGTTGCGCCGCATCGATGTCGCCACCCTCGGCGCGACGGGGTACGGCTTCCAGATCGAGCTCGCTTACCGCAGCGCGCGCCTCGGCGCGGACATCGTCGAGGTGCCGATCACGTTCGTGGACCGCAGGCTCGGCACATCGAAGATGCACGCGGGCATCATCTGGGAGGCCCTCGCCCTCGTGACGTGGTGGGGCATCCGTGACCGGCTGTTGCGGCGCGGCCGCCGCGCCTCCACCGGATGACGCGCGCCATCCTCCACGTCGACCTCGACGCCTTCTTCGCATCGGTCGAGGTCTTCGACGACCCGTCGCTGGCCGGAAAGCCCGTCATCGTCGGCGGCACCGGCCGGCGCGGCGTGGTCGCCGCGTGCACCTACGAAGCCCGTTGTTTCGGCGTGCATTCGGCGATGCCGAGCATGCGGGCGCGCGCCCTGTGCCCCCACGCCGTTTTCCTCCCCGGGCGCTACGCGCGCTACAGCGAGGTGAGCGCGCGGTTCCATGAGGTCCTGCACCGCGTGACACCGCTCGTCGAGGGGCTGGCGCTCGACGAGGCGTTCCTCGACGTGACCGGCGCGCAGCGGCTCTTCGGCACGCCGAGGGCGATCGCCGAGCACCTGCGCGCGGAGGTCCGCTCCGAGCTCGGCCTCAGCGCGTCCGTCGGCGCGGCGCCGTCGAAGTTCCTGAGCAAGCTGGCGTCGGAGGCGGCCAAGCCCAAGGCGTCGCGCGCCGGGATCTCCGCCGGCGCGGGGGTCGTCGTCGTCGAGCCCGGGACCGAGCTGGCCTTCCTGCACCCGCTGCCCGTGCACGCGCTGTGGGGCGTCGGCCCCGCGACCCTCGCCCGCCTCGCCCGTTTCGGGGTCGAGACCGTCGGCGACCTGGCGGCCCTGCCGCTGGCGACGGTGGTGTCGGCCCTGGGCGCGTCCGCCGGCCAGCACCTCCACGACCTGGCCTGGGCGCGCGACCCGCGGCCCGTCGAGCCCGACCGGGCCATGAAGTCGGTGAGCCAGGAGGAGACCTACGCCGAGGACATCTTCGAGCGGGCCGACCTCGAGCGGGAGGCACTCAGGCTGGCCGAGGGCGTGGCCTCCCGGCTGCGCCACGCGGGCGTGGTGGCGCGCACGGTGCACATCAAGGTCCGCTACCACGACTTCTCGACGATCACGCGAGCGGTCACCCCTGCCACGCCCGTCGATACCGGTGTCGCCGTCGCCCGCCTCGCCGTCGAGCTGCTGGCCGGGGTGGAGACCTCGCCCGGCGTGCGGCTGCTCGGGGTCGGCGCCTCCAACCTTGTCGACGCCGCGACACGCCAGCTCTCCCTCGACGAGGGGTGGGGGCCGGCGACGGAGGCCGTCGACCGGGTCCGCGCCCGGTTCGGGGACGGGGCGGTCGTGCCCGCCGCCGTGCTCGGCCGGGGGATCAGGCGCACCGGTACGGCGCCGTGGGGGCCGAGTTCACCCTGAGTGGCCCTCAGGCGCGGCGCCCGGGGGCCGATGGCGATCTACGCGTTGTCGACTCGGGGCAACCGGCGCGAAGATGACCGTGACGTAGTCCAGCCCGGCGTAGCCCCCGTTGGGCGAAAGGCGATGACCGTGCCGCTTTCTCCGGAAGAGCAGAAGATCCTTCAGGAGATCGAGAAGAGCTTCTACGAGCACGACCCGCAGTTCTCGCGCAAGGTCAGCGAGAGCACCGTCTACCGCGTCGCCGGCCGCAACCTGAAGTGGTTGGCCCTCGGCTTCGTGGCCGCCTTCGCGTTCACCATCTGGTCGTTCACGCAGTCGCTGGTGCTTGGGGTGCTCGGGTTCCTGGTGATGCTGGCCTGCGCCTTCTTCTTCGAGCGCAACCTGCGCCGGCTGGGCCGCGCCGGGTGGCAGAGCCTCACGAGCAGCATGCGCAGCGGCGGGCTCGGCGGGTCGATGGGGCGGGCCGGCAAGCGGGTCCGGGACCGCTTCAAGCGCGACAACTGACGTCCCCGGCCGCCCGGCGCGAGTCGACCGGGACGGGCCGGCGACGCGTTCCTACCGCGCCCCGGTGAGCTCCTTCGGCGCGGGTGCGGCGGCGGCGTCGCGACCCGCACGCGCCTCGGCCCGCGCGGCGCGCAGCAGGCCGACCACGGGCCGGGGGTCCCAGATCCGGGCGAGATCGCGCCGGCGGCCGCGCATCACCTGCGCCCCGCGCAGCACGTCCGCGACTGCGGCCCCAGCCTGCTCCACATCGCCCTCGCCCGGGCCGTCGGGGCTGTAGGACGCACGCGCCTCGAGCTCGGCCAGCGCCCGCACCCCGGTGACGACGGGCTCCGGCGCGGCCGAGCGGGCGACCCGCTCGGCGAACTCGGCGGGGGTCTCCCACGCCCGCGCCGGGAGCCCGGCACCGGCGAGGGCCTGGCGCGCCATCGACCACGCCAAGGTGACGCGCGCCGAGGGGGAGACGGCGTAGCGCCGGCGCCGCGACGCCAGCACCCGCGCCGCCACCGACAGCCCGACCACCCAGAGGACGGCGGCGCCGGCGAGGGAGGCCAACGTCACGACCGTGGCGAACACCCAGGACCGGTGGTGGGCGCTTGTGGTCGTCACCCCGGGCACGGCCTCGGCCGGGCGCCGCGGTGCCGTCGTCGGCGCACCTGGCGCCACGGTGGTCGCGCCGGGTGCGGTGGTGGGCGTGGTGGCCGCCTCGGCCTGGGCGGGCGGCACGCCGGTCACGGCGCGTGCGCTCGGGTCGGGCGAGCCACGCCCGGGCGTGGGCTCGAACGCCACCCAGCCGATCCCGTCGAACCACACCTCGGGCCACGCATGCGCGTCGGCGTCGGTCACGTGGTATACGCCCTGGCTGTCGGGGTCGCCCTGCGTGAACCCGACAGCCACGCGGCTCGGCAGCCCGATCTCGCGCGCCAGCACGGCGAAGGCAGCAGAGAACTGCTGGCAGAACCCCTCCTGCGACCGGGTGAGGAAGTCGACGAGCGCGTCCGACGTCTGGTCGCTGGGGGCGTCGAGCGAGTACCGGAACGGCGGGCTGCGCAGCCAGTCCTGCAGCCTGAGGGCCGCCTCGTAGGGGGTCTGGGCCCCCTCGGTGTGGGCCAGGGCGAGGACCTGGATGCTGTGGGGCACGCTGGCTGGGAGCTCGAGGTATTTCTTGAGGTCGGGCCGTTGGCGCACCACCCACCCGCTCGCCGACAGCTCCGCCGCCGTCGGCGCGGGAACGTGCGAGGTGACCGTGTAGACGAGCCCGTCACTGGTCGGCTTGTCCGTGATAACGCTCCCCGCGGCTGCGGAGAAGCTGAGGCCGCCCACACCGGTGACGCGCACCGGGCGGTAGGGGGCGGGCAGCCAGAGCGAGTCGAGCGCGGACACGTGGAACGTCGCCGTCACCGTCTCGGTCGCGTCCGCGTCCGGCGGGAGCGCATTGGCGCCTGTGTCGGCCAGCGGCAGCGCGCCGTGGACCGGGCGGTAGGTGTCGTCGAGGGACCACCCGCTGCCGTTGAAGGTGCTCAGTGCCGTGATGCGCAGGTACGCGGGCTGCGACGTCTGGACGGTGAACACCTCGGTCTGGTCGAGGGACTTCAGCCGGGCGGTCACGTCGACCAGCGGGCTGCCGGTGTTGCGGCCGCCGCTGCCGCTCCCGCCGCTCCCGGAATGGCGCCAGTTCACGAGCGGGTGCACGGTCGCCCCCGGCAGGTGCGGCCCGATGGCGACGGCGAGCACGACGGTCGCGACGATCATGGCGCCGCCGAGAGCGAGCACGGACGTCGGGCCGCGGCGGCTCCGGCTGGCGAACCACGCCGTGGCCGGGCTCTCGACGACCGCCTGCCGGACGAGGAGGAAGATGAGCAGGGCGCCCAGCCAGAGCGCCCCCGCGCCGACCACGGTGTGGCCCTGCGCGAGCGCGGCGGACAGCACGAACAGGCTGAACGACGGCAGCACCGCCTCGGTCGTCGCGCGCATGCGGAACGCCGCCCAGTCGCTCAGGAACGCTGCGCACGCGGCGCCGACGGCACCGGCGATGACGAACCCGCTGATCACCGCCGTCGGCGCCGCCGTGGCGCGGTAGGCGTCGGCCGCCGCCCGGAGGGCCGGCCCGACGGCGTGGTAGGTGCCGCGCCAGGGGATCCCGTAGGCCGTCGTGTGCCCCAGCGCGACCCACGACGTGGTGACCGCGGCGACGAAGGCGCACGCGAGGGCTGCCGCGGGCAGCGTCACGTTCCAGCGCCGGCACGCCCAGGCCGTGACGTGCACGGCGATGCCCACCGCGGCCACGGGGGCGAAGAAGTGCAGCGGCCGCGTGAACAGCCGGGCCAGGCCGAACGTGGCGGCCAGCGTCAGCAGCGCCAGGCCCAGGTTGGCGACCCCTCCTGCGCCGGGCCTACCCGCCCGCGGCGGCGCCGGGCGTGCGGGGGGCCGCGCCGGCGCCGCGGGCGCGGGCGGCGGAGCGGCGACGGTGGCCGTCACCTGGTGGCCCGCCCGCTCATCGGCGCCGTGCCCGCCCGGCCTCCGACCGGGCCTCGACCGACGGTCCCACTGCGGCCGACCAGGCCGCCGCGAACGGCCGGCCGGCGCCGACGCGCACGACGCGCAACCGCATCGGGGCGGCGCGTGGCTCGGCTCGTTCCCCCCATGCCGACGGCTCCACGAGCACGAGCATGACGGAGGAGAACCGGCCTGTCAGCGCGCCCATCGCCTCGAAGTCGGCAACGGAGGCCAGGCCGGTCGTGAGGATGACGAGGACGCCGCCGCTGCGCGACCGGCGCAGGTTCCCCAACGTCGGCAACAGGTCGCCCGCGCCGGCGCGCACCCCGGCCAGGTGCTCGAGGATCCCTTCGACATGGCTTGACCCGCCCGCCGAGCCCGAGTCCGAGCCGGTGGCGGTCAGCAACCGCTGGAGGCCCTCGTGGCGGGCGGAGGCGACGACCAGGCTGGCGGCGGCCGACACGATGATCTCGAGCGCGGCCGGCGGGCACACCGCCGCCCGGTTGTCGACGAGGATCGTCGAGCGTGACTGCCAGGGCATCTCGTCCTGGCGGATCATCAGGTCGTCGGTGCGCGCCGTCGACGGCCAGTGCACCTTGCGCAGGTCGTCGCCGCGCACGTACGGGCGCAGCGCGTAGAAGTCCTCCCCGCCGCCGGTCAGCGCGTTCGGGTGGTCGGCACCGGCCAGCGGGTCGTCCCCGTGGCTGCTCGGCGGGGGCGCCACCCGGTCGATGCGCGGGTAGACCGTGAGCCGCGTGCGCGGCGCGGCCTCGACCGTCGCCGACACGAGGCCGAACGGGTCGCTCAGCGCCACCTCGAGCGGGCCCAGGTCGAACACGCCGCGCTGATCGGTCGGCAACCGGTAGGCGGCGCGCGCCACTTCACCCGGGGCGAGCGGCGCCACCAGGAACCGCGCCCAACGTGACCCGCCGTCGAAGGGATCGCGGACGGCAAGGACGGGGGAGCGGTTCGTCGACCGGTTCACGAGGCTCAGCTCGACCCGGCTGCTCGTCCCCGCGTGCACGCGGGCGGGCAGGACGCGGCGCGTGGCCGAGAGCCGGGGGCGCGCCACCTCGACGTACGCGGCGGCCGCGGCGAGGGCGACGAGCATGCCGGCGCCGATCAGGAACACGTCCTCGAGCCCGAGGATGCGGCCGCTGGCCAACGAGACGGCCGCGGCGGCGAGGAGCGCCCAGCCCCTCCCCGTCACGGGCGGCCGGTCGGCACCGGGACGCTGGCCAGCACGTCGGTCAGCACCTGGTCGGGGGTCGAGCCCCCGAGCTCTGCCTCCGGCGTGAGCACGATGCGGTGGGACAGCACCGGCCCGGAGAGGGCCTTGATGTCGTCGGGCACGATGTACTCGCGGCCGATCGACGCGGCGTAGGCCCGCGCGGCGCGCTGGAGCGCGAGCGTGGCGCGCGGCGACACGCCGATCGCCGCGCTCGGGTGGCGCCGGGTGGCCGACGCCAGGTCGACGAGGTAGCCCTTCAGCACCGGGGCGACGTGCACGACGCGCGCGACGTTGACCATGTCGCCGATGTCGCGCGCGCTGGCCACCGGCCGGATGTGCTCGACCGCGGAGACCGACGCGTGGGCGTCGAGCATCGCCACCTCCGCCAAGCGATCCGGGTAGCCCATGGCGATGCGCATGAGGAACCGGTCCAGCTGCGACTCCGGGAGCGGGTAGGTGCCCTCGTGCTCGATCGGGTTCTGCGTGGCGATCACCATGAACGGGCTGGCGAGCGGGTAGGTCGTGGCGTCGACGGTGACCTGGCGCTCCTCCATCGCCTCGAGCAGCGCGGACTGTGTCTTCGGCGATGCCCGGTTGATCTCGTCGCCGAGGACGATGTTGGCGAAGATCCCACCCGGCCGGAAGTCGAACGAACCGTTGGCGCGGTTGAACACGGTCACGCCCGTCACGTCCGACGGCAGCAGGTCGGGGGTGAACTGGATGCGGTGCCACGACAGCTGGAGCGAGGCGGCCAGCGCCTTCGCCATCGACGTCTTGCCCACGCCGGGCACGTCCTCGATGAGCAGGTGCCCTTCGGCGAGGAGGCACACGAGGGCCAGGCGGATGGGCTCCGCCTTGCCCTGGATGGCCTGCTCGATGTTGGCGACGATCGTTTCGAAGCGCTCGGCGAAGAGGCCGACTTCGCTGGACACGGATCGTTGTGCGGCCACGCGCCTCCTCGCGACGGGGGAATGGAAGCCAGCTTGCCGGGCCCCCACGTGCGGGGGGCGTCTAGGCCCTCGCGAGCGTACCGCCGGTGGGGGCGATCGGATTTTTCCGGGGGTCGCTACCGTGCGGGCGTGACGACGGTCCTCGCCGTGGACATCGGGGGCACCAAGATGGCGGTCGCCAGGGTGGACGCGTCGGGGGCGGTGACCGGCCGCGCCGAGGTCGCAACGCCGCGCGGCGCGGGTGCCGAGGAGCTGTGGGGCGTGCTTTGCGGGGCCATCGAGGGGGCGCTGCGCCTGGGGCCCGTCGACGCGTGCGGGTGCGGGTGCGGCGGGCCGATGGAGCCGGGCGGGGAGCGGGTGTCGCCGCTCAACATCCCGGGGTGGCGGGGGTTCCCCCTGCGGGAGCGGCTCGCGGGCGTGACGGGAGTTGGGGCGTTCGTCGACAACGACGCCAAGGCGCTCGCCCTCGGCGAGGGTTGGGTGGGCGCGGCGGCGGGGGTGGACGACTTCATCGCCATGGTGGTGTCCACTGGTGTCGGCGGTGGCATCGTCCTCGACGGCCGCCTCCTCGA